>OLGZ01000501.1_pt1 | contig 30740 bp, 27 predicted proteins | sample 1605981 | NCBI WGS metagenome assembly OLGZ01 (sample SAMN03283291) | human gut metagenome | biome: human-associated habitat; material: feces | host: Homo sapiens | place: Peru | collected 2012 | reverse complement strand
GATTTGAAGATAATTGCATATTAGCTGGGAATCCAGCAAAGGTTATTAAGAAACTTTCTTAATGATAAAAGCGAGTAGTTATATAGTTTGGAAAGGCATTATGGGTATGAGTAAAATAGCTATTGTTGGAGTTCACAATTTACATTTAATGCAATTTTTATATAAATATACTGATATATTAGACTCAAGAGGTATTTCTTATGATGTATTATATTGGGATCGTGACATGGATTCTAGTATTAAGTATAAAACATTTTCAGGGAATAAGATAGCGTACCGATATAAGATGAGTAATTATCAACCCAAATGGAAAAAAGTTAAAGGCTTTATAGGCTGTATAAAGTTTTTTTGCAAAATTATTCGAGATAAAAAGTATGATCATATAATTTTGCTGACAACTCAAACAGCATTACCTGTTTATATATTAAGTAAAACAGTAAGAAACTCAAAATACATATTTGACTACAGAGATTTGACATATGAACAAAATTCTATCTGCAAGAAAATTATAAAAAAATTAATTACTGAATCACAATTCACAGCTATTTCTTCAATGGGATTTAAAAAAGTTTTAGGGGAAAGCAATAAATTTGTAGTTTCACATAATGTAAGTAATCTGAAGATGGAATTTTTGCCGAAGCAACAGAATCAGAATATTCGGATTGTTTTTTGGGGAATGATAAGGCAGGTCGAGTGGAATAAAAAAATCTGTGATGTATTTGGAAATGTGTCTGGAATAGAACTAGTATATCGTGGAGAAGGACATACAGAGGAACTAAAAGAATACTGTGCAAAATATCAGAATATTACTTTTACAGGTAGATATACAACAGATCAAATCTCATCTTTTGCAGAGCAAACAGATGTTTTACTTAATTTATACGCAAACGATGCACAACAAAAGTTAGCTATGACGGTTAAGCTTTATGATGCTATCCGTTATGGATTGCCAATGCTTATTTCAAAAGGCTCTTATATGGCAGAAATAATGGAAACTAATAAGTATGCGTATATTACTGATATAGATAACTTTGATTTTGAAGAGTTTATAAAGTGGTATCAAAGTTTAAATTTAAAAAGTTATCCATATGAAAAAGAATATATTCAAATTAAGGACGATGATCAATATTTTGAACAGAGGTTGTTGCAGTTTATAAAGGAATAAGGAATGCATATTGGAATTTATATAAATAATGAAAACATAGCAGATGTTAATTGTAAAAATTTGTTGTTGGGGAATCCGGGAATAGGTGGAACCGAATATTGTATCTTACTATTAGCCCAAGTATATAAGATGTATTATTCAAACAATAAGGTTACATTATTTGTGGCTAATCAGAGGAATTTACCAGAAGTTGATAATTATGTAATTGTTAATGATATTGATGATCTGCCAGAGAGAGCAAAAGAAGAAGGCATTGATATTCTTGTTGTTAGTGCTGTTCACAATGGTATGCCACTTCCACAGAGCTTTTTCAATCATATTGATGAAAAAAAAGTCAAAACAATTTTGTGGGGACATAACTTTTATTTAAGCGATTTCTGTAATAAAATTTGCAGATGCGAATATGCAAGGGCAAATGTATTTGTCGGTAGACAGCAGTATGATCGATATATTGATCATGCTGTTATTAAAAAGTCGACATACATATATAATATGTATCCAGAAACTGGTGAATTACATCGAGAGAAGATAGAAAACCATGCAGTTACTTATATTGGTTCATTAGTTCCGACAAAAGGATTTCATTTACTTGCTGCTATTTGGAAAACTATTTTGAAAGAGGTTCCGGATGCAACACTTAATGTTGTCGGAAGTGGAAAGTTATATGGTCGAAACTCGAAATTGGGAAAATATAATATTGCAGAAGAATCTTATGAAGAACAGTTTATGTCCGGCTTAACTGATGATGAAGGAAACATTTTGCCATCAGTACATTTTTTTGGAGTTCTTGGTGTTGAAAAGAATGACGTAATTCGTGATACCTGTGTGGGAGTCGTTAACCCTACGGGACGAACAGAAACTTTTGGAATTAGTGCACTCGATTTTGAAAGTATGAATGTGCCGGTGGTTACAATTGCAAAAGGGGGATTTTTAGATACCGTTTTGAATGAAAAGACCGGACTGCTTTATGGACACACAAATGATTTTGCAAAAGATATTATAACATTATTGAAGAATGATAAGCTCAATGAGCAATATGGGAGAGCAGGCGTTCAATTATCTAAGGAATTCACACCAAATAAGATAATTAAAGAGTGGAATAGACTGTTCTTAAAAGTATTAAATGACGAAGAGATGGAATACATGAAACCGAATAGTTTTATGAAAACAAATCTAAAAAAATATCGATGCTTAAATCGAAAAATAAAAAACATAATCAGAGTAGAATATCCGATATCTGTAATTGGAGTAGAAAGCTTTGCAAGAAATGTTTTGCGGAGGATAGGAAAATGATTAAATTTAGTATCATAACAGTGTGCTTAAATGCTGGAAATGATTTATTAGAGACAGTTGAGAGTACATTAAAGCAGTCCTATGATGAGTTTGAAATTATTGTAAAAGACGGCTTCTCTAAAGATGGTTCTATCGAAAAACTTCCTCAAAATAAAAAAGTTTGTGTTTATCAAGAAAGAGATAAAAATGTTTATGATGCAATGAATCAGGCAATTGCCTATGCAACCGGTGACTATTGTCTATTTATTAATGCAGGTGACACTCTGTATGAACCATCGACTTTGCAGCAGATTGCAGATTTTATTGAGGAAAATCCTGGTGATTTCTATTATGGAAAAAGTTATACATTGTCATCGGGTGTGATGAACTATGGTCCAGAGAAAATTACAAAGTATTTCTGTTATCGAACCACAATGTGCCATCAGGCAATGGTTATCAAAACTTCTTACCTAAAAGAAAGAGGTTATCTTACCCAGTATAAAATAACGGCAGATCGAGAGTGGATGGTCTACGCATTTGTTCAAGCAAAAATGCGATTTGTGCGGATGCCTATGGTTGTATGTAATTACAAAGGTGGTGGAATATCTTCAGGTGAAGATGTCCGACAAATTATTGCAGAGGAAACAAGAAAAATTAACCAAACGCATTTTACAAAAGTTGAACAGATGAAGTTTGCGGTTATCTATGCGATTACTCTTCCTGGAATAAGAAGTAAGCTTAGCAGTAATCCAAGATTCAAGTCGTTATATTATAAAATGCGATATAAGTATTTGAGCAGGTAAAGGAAAATGAGAAAAAAAATTTGTATAGCGACGCCAGTAGATTATGGTAATTTTGGAAATAGACTGCAGAATTATGCTGTACATATGATTTGCGAAAAGATGGGGTTGGAACCGGTCACTTTAGCAGTAGAATACTCATTTGTTTGTGGGAAAATTCCAAAACATCGTATTCTGGAACTAATTCATACTTTCCATATTGGAAACCTTATTTCTAAAGTTAATAAATTGAAAAGTATCAATAAGTCCTATGCATCGTGGCTATTTACAAAAGAAACAATCAAAACCGTTTATATTGAGAATCAGGACGAGTTAAATAGAGTACTTACTCAAAGCGTGTATTTCGGAATTGGCGGTGATCAGATATTTGCATCATATTGGAACGAAATTATTTGGTTTTCCATGTTCCCGGAATGTGATTCTAGCAGAAAGATATGCTTTTCACCAAGCTTTGGGACAGATTCCCCAGATAAAGCTTATCTGAAAAAAATTGAACTGGAACTTAAAAGTATAGGACATCTTGCGGTGCGAGAAGAAAGTGGATGCAAGATTGCCAAAGATTTGACTGGGAAAAATGCACTTAGAATCTGCGATCCGGTAGTGATGCTCAGCAAAAAAGACTGGATAAGGGCGGCTGCAAAGAAAGAAGTGCTACAAAAAGAAAAAAAATCTTTGACGTATTTTTTAGGTGAATATCAGAAAACATATTTTCCAAAAGTTGAAAATGAGGCACAGAAAAATGGATGGTGTGTTATTGATGTATCGAGAAGCAGTAAAAGTAAGGAAGCTGCGTGTGATCCGCTGACATTTGTTGCTTACATCAATAGTGCAGAGTGTATATATACAGATTCTTTTCACGCAATTATGCTGGCTTTGATTTTGAATAAAAGAGTAGTTATCTTTGAACGTGCAGGGGGAAAAGAAATGAACACTCGTATTATGGAACTGATTAAACGCTACAATTTGCAAAGCTGCGTGTATACGGAAAATGAGAGTTTAGAGAAGCTTGGAACTTACAACATTGATGAAGTTAATAAAATCTTGGAGAATGAAAGGATCTGTGCCGATGACTACTACAAACAGTTTGCAGTATAAAGATATAAAAAAATGCTATAAAGCAAGGTCAAAGAGAGAGAAGATTGTAAGCCAAAGTTCTTCTGGTGGGGTATTTTATGAAGTGGCAAAAAACATTCTCTCAGAAGGAGGAGTAGTATTCGGAGTAGCATTTCAAGAAAATGGAACTGTTCAATTTGAAAAAGCAGAAACTGAAGCCGAAGCTGTGGATCTTATGGGTAGTAAATATATTCAGGCAAAAGCAAATCAAGTGTATCCTAGTGTGAAAAAGCACCTGTTAGAGGGGCATAAGGTACTTTTCTGTGGAACGCCATGTCAGTGTAATGCACTAAAATCATTTTTGAACAAGAAAGAATATCAGAATCTATTTACAGTTGATTTTATTTGTCATGGCGTACCGAGCGAAGGAGTTTGGAAAAAGTATCTGGAATGGATTGCGCAGGGCAGAAAGGTGAGTTCAATCTCCTTTCGCGATAAGACTATTTCATGGGGAGATTACGGAACAAGAATTTTGTTTGAAAATGGAACAGAATATTTCCAAAAGCATCAAGACGACAGTTATATGAAGTTATTTCTGGCGAATAGAATTTTACGTCCATCGTGTCATCGTTGCAGTGCAAAGGGCAATAAAAGATGTTCAGATCTTACTTTAGGGGATTATTGGGGAATTAAGGATGAAGATGCGAAACTTGGATGTTCGGTAGTAATGGTTAATACTGAAAAAGGTGCAACACTATTAAACAAGGCAGATAAAAGAATTGAATTAGCAGAAATTGCTTATGACGATGCAGTACGAAATAATTCAAATTACTTCCAATCATGCGGAATTCCATTTAACCGCAGTAAAGTTTTTGCTGCGATAGTAGAATGCCCAGAGAAAGTATTTGCAGAGCCACAAAAATACACGGAGACTTCGTTTACAGAAAAAGTAATTCGAAAATGTATTCGTATTTGGCGAAGGCTAACAAAGACAGAGACAAAAGAGACCTATTTGAAATTTAATGAAATACAGAAAACTGTATTTGAAGCACGGGCAAAATGTTGTGGATGCGGTGCATGTGAAAACGCTTGTCCAGTACATGCAATCACGATGAAACTGGACGAAGAGGGATTTCGCTATCCAGTAGTTGACAACAGAGTCTGTATCCATTGCGGTGTGTGTGAACAAGTTTGTTTAAATAGATTTATGTGAGGGAAAAAGAGTGAATATCATAATTTTTAGTAATGCTCCAATAAAAAAAATAACTGATGTATTGAATTTGCCATTCTCCCCTAAAGAGGGATGGGTCAGTGCTACAATTTCAATGTTACAGACAACTAATAGCAATATCTATTATATTTTTCCACAGAGAAAAGGAGAAAATGTATTACGAGGAACCGTAGAAAATATTCAGTATTATGGTTATCCCAAAACGAAAAGATATGATTGGGAGTTTGAAGATATACACCAGAGAATATTTACCGGAATTTTGAAAGAAATTCTAGATATCGATGTGATTCATATAATGGGAACAGAATATGGACATAGTCTGTCTGCTGTTTTAGCGGCAGAAGAATGTGGACTTATTGAGAAAGTAGTTATCTCTATTCAAGGAATGGTATCAGTTTATGCAAAACATACATATGCCAATTTGCCAACAAGAGTAATAGATTCATGGACAATTCGAGACTTTATTAGGCAAAACAACCTACGTAAAGCACAAAAGAAGATGGAATTACGTGGAACATATGAAATTCAGGCAATTCAAAAAGTCCATCATATTATGGGAAGAACAGATTGGGACAGAGCTTGTACAATGGAAATAAATCCTGAAGCGAAATATCATTTTTGCAACGAAACTCTTCGACAAGAATTTTATTCGGATAGTTGGACTTATGAGAAATGCAGAAAGCACAGTATTTTCATGAGTCAAGGGTATAATAGCATTAAAGGAATGCATTATATGCTCGAAGCAATGAACATTATTAAACAATTTTATCCAGAGGTGAAATTATATGTTACTGGTAATAGTCCGTTATGCCAAGGGTGGTTTGAAAGACAGAAAAGACCAGTGTATATAAATTATTTGGAGAGTCTTATAAGAAAATATGAGTTGGAAAACAATATTGAATTTTTAGGAAGCTTAAATGCCGAAGAAATGAAGGAACAGTATTTATTGGCTAATGTTTTTGCTTCACCATCATCAATTGAGAATTCACCGAATTCTGTAGGTGAAGCTATGATTCTTGGAACTCCTGTTGTAAGTTCTGATGTTGGTGGAGTGAAAAACATGTTGACGCATAACGAAGAAGGTTTTTTGTACCAACATGATGCGCCATATATGCTAGCTTTCTATGTTATGGAATTGTTTAGAAATGGCGAAAAATGTTCGAAATTTTCAAGAAATGCAAAACAACATGCGGAAAAAACGCATAATGCAAATAGGAATTTGAATACCTTGATTGATATTTATAGATTAATTGCGCAAAAATAATAGAGAGGTAGATAAGGATGGAAAATAAGCCGCGGATTAGCGTCATTGTTCCAGTATATAATGTACAGAAATATGTTAGAAAGTCAGTTGAAAGTATTTTACAGCAGACTTATAAAAATCTTGAAATTATATTGGTGGATGATGGCTCGACAGATGAAAGTGGTAAGATCTGTGATATGTTAGCTTGCTCGGATAATCGAGTAACAGTTATACATAAGAAAAATGGTGGACTTTCTGATGCACGAAATGCCGGATTAGATAGAGCAACAGGTGAACTTATAGGTTTTGTTGACAGCGATGATTGCATTGAAAAAAATATGTATGAGGTTCTTGAGGAAAGAATGCGCATAAACGAGGCGGATATTTCATGCTGCGGAAGGTATGTGGTTCAAGAAAGTGATGGTACGAAAACGTCATATTTTACCTCGGATAGGGAACAAGTATTATCACCTTGTCAGGCGATAGGAAAACTACTTGTATGGGATGGTTGCGATTCGGCAGCATGGGATAAACTTTATAAGGTGAAACTGTTCAGAGGGCGTAGATATCCAGTTGGGGTACTTCATGAAGATTTGAATTTTACGTCTAAACTATTTAGTGAAAGTAATAAGATTGTTCTGACAGGGATGCCTTTATATAATTACTTGATTCGCAAAAATAGTATATGCAATAAACCATTTACCACACAAAAATTCGATATTTATGAACAGGCAAGATTGAATTGCCAGTTTGTTAAAGACACATATAAAGAGCTTGAAGAAAAAGCAAAATATTTTTTGTTTAGATGTACATGTGCCTTATTGCGGAGTGCTTCAGATGCTGCACAGATAAGTGAAAAAGATTTAAAACGAGTAAAAGAACTCGCTCGCACGCAATTAAATACAGCTATATTAAATAGATTTGTGCCATTGGGAGAAAGAAAATACTATTTTGAATTACTGTATAAGGTATACACAAAAAAGAAATAGTTATATGAAAAGGAGAAAATCATGTTAGTAGGTATTCTTTCAATGCAAAGAATTGTGAATTATGGATCATTTATGCAAGCATATTCACTGAAAAAGATGGTTGAATCATTAGGTCACAGAGTGGTTTTTGTTGATTATAAAACCAATGTTTTAATTGAAGACCGAAATGATAAAAAGAAAAAAAAAGAACTGCTTTATCAGGAAATTAAAGATAGTATAAAATTCCATATCTTAAGAAAGTGTGGAGAACAGCAGAAAAAATTTGTTGAATGCTATCCTTTATTAGGAATTTCAAAGTTTAAAGCATACCATACGAAAGTTGATGTTCTTATAGTAGGAAGCGATGAGGTCTTTAACTGTACTCAAAGAAATCCTAAAGTTGGATTTGCTTTAGACTTTTTTGGTGAAAATAATAGAGCGCGTAAACTAATAACATACGCAGCATCTTTTGGAAGTACAACCTATGAAAAACTTTGTTCTTATAAAGTTGATGCACAAATTCGAAAAAACTTGAAAATGTTTGATGCGATATCTGTAAGAGATAATAATTCATACAGCATAGTAGAAGAACTTTGCGGCACAAAATCTAATCTAAATCTTGACCCTGTTTTAGTTTCAGGAATTGAAAATGCCCCTTGGAAAGAGGCTAATATAGAAAACTATATTATTGTATACGGTTATGCGGGTCGTTTTACAGAAGAGGAAAAGCAAGCGATAGTTGAGTTTGCACATAAAAATAAATTAAAAACTATATCTTTGTGCGATTATCAAGATTTTTGTGATCAACATATTGTATGTCGCCCAGATGAAATTTTGGGCTATTTTAAGAAAGCAAATTATATTGTGACAGATACATTTCATGGAACGATTTTTTCTGTCATTTTTCATAAACAGTTTGGAACTTTTTGTAGATCAAAATCCAATACTGGATCAACTAATCAAGAAAAACTCTTAGATTTGTTATATCGGTTACAACTGGAGAATCAACTAATAAAAGATGTAAGAAATCTTGAAGCTACTTTAACATCTAAAATTGATTACGAATCAGTGGATTTTATTCGCGAACAAGAAAAAGCTAAAAGCATAAACTATTTGCGTGATAACATATCAATTCCAAAAGAGAGGTAATAATGAAAATTAAATATATAGATTTGGAAATGGGATTATTAGCAGTAGTTATAGCTTTTACTGCTTTTATAAATATCAGTACATTTCATATTGCTAATTATAGAGAAGTAAAAGTTTTAATGCTCCTGTTGGGTGGAGCCATTATATTAAAATATTCATATTCGATAATGAAAAAAGAATACCACTTAATTAATGCTGGATTGATTTTTCTTTCCTGTATATCTGGAATGAGTTCATTCATAAATCGTGGGCTTCAAGGAACTGATTATGTAAGCGTGGTTATTTTTGCTCTTACCATTCTTGAAACTTTTTCTTTTGTAGAAATTATTAGAGAAACAGAAAAGGTGTATATGGGATGTAGGATAATATATATTTGCTGTCTTGTGTCTTGTATATTGAATGATTTATTAATGATTATTTTACCATCGCAATTTTCATTTTTACTTCATAATGATGCGTATTTAGTAGGCAATAAATTTAATGTATGCTATACACATTTATATTTACTTATATTCTTTTGTGCAACGCATAATTTAAACAAAAAAGGAAATCGGATAGTTCTAATAACATTTTTGATAGAGTCTATTGCGGTTGCGCTTTCTGTAAACTGTACGACAGGTAAGATTTCTTTCTTCATTTTTGTACTTTTAATGGTAACAAAGGATAGAATCTATGGCATAGTAGAAAAGCCGATTTTTTTTGTCTTACTAACAATTGGATTAGATTTATTATTAGTGGCCAATAGTGCAGTACTTAGCATACCAGTTATTAGTAACTTTATTACAAATACTTTAGGAAAAGATATAACTTTGACAGGTAGAATGGGCGCATATGCAAGATTCTTTTTAATGATGAATGGACATTATCTACTAGGGTATGGATTGGATCATAACTATTGGGTATGCTTGAAAAGATTGACAAGTAATAGTTTGTTACAAATTTATAATGCACAAAATGGTATATTTGATAGTATTGTGTCACATGGTCTAATAGGTACCGTAGTAGTTTTCCTTGTGGCCTGTGAAATGATTAAAAAGGGAAGAAAAAGGAGCGATTATGCATTTCTGTGTGGAATATATGTTTTTGGCATACTTTCAATGGTAGAAGTAACATTAAATCTTAAGTTTATTATTTTGCTTGCTTTTGTTGGATTGGCATGGGAAAAAGGAAAGGGTTCAGAATAACAACGATGAATGGTGATATTTGGAAAACTCTGGATTGGAAAAATTCAGATTTGCAAGGAAATTATAATAGTGAAACGGACAATATAAAGATTCGTCATGGAAAAAAGGATGGAATAGCATATATTTTTTGCTCCTCGAATTCACTTTATAAAAAGGATGATAGACAGGATTTTGTATCTGAAGTAGTAAATAAAGATAAATTTGAATGGGAAAATATAACTCAGGATATAGATCATGAAAAAATAATTTATATAAGAGACATATGGTTGAGTTGGTATGTTGTAGGGGTAAATGCAAAATATAATACGATAGATGCACTTATTAAGAAAATGAGAGAGGAAACGGAAGGAATGCAGGTAATCACGGTTGGTGTTTCCTCAGGTGGGTTTATAGCTGCAATATTAGCTTCAGCACTTGAAGCAAGCTATTGCTTAGATTTTGCAGGTCAATTTTCATTGCTGAATCATTGGATACATGTAGATACTAATCCATTTTTAAAGGAACTGTATTCGAAAAATAATCATTGTTTTGGAGAGGCGTATTTGCATCTGGGGGGGGGATTCTCCGATATATTATTTTGAACCAGCTTTATGTGAGCAAGACATTGAACAAGCTAAGTACGCTAAAATGTGCTCTAATATTAGAATTCTTCAGGTTCGTTCAAAAACGCATGGGTGTGCGATATCACCTGTTGCATTAAGGAAGGTGATGTGCTACGACTTGAAACAGATGGAAAAATTGTATCAGTCGTGTGAAAATAAAATGAAATCATCTTTGTGGTTTTCAGTGAAAACAGCGGGTATTAAAAATACCCTTATTTATTTTGGTAAAAAAATATTGAAAAAAATTAGAAGTTAAAATTTATTCTGGGAAAGGACTATTAATGAAAACATATGAAAAGCAATAATCGAGATTTTTTGATTAACCTAGTTGCACAAATGCTGGTATTTGCAACAAACCTGATTATCAGTTTTTTCTTTACACCAATAGTACTAAATAAGTTGGGTAATGAAGCGTATGGATTTGTTGGGCTTGTTAATAATTTCGTGAGTTACATATCTGTTATTACGGTTGCGCTAAACTCCTTGGCGGGTAGATTTATTACACTCTCGTATCACAGGCATGATGAAAAAAAGGTAAGAGAATATTTTTCATCAGTTTTTTTTGCGGATACAATCCTAGGTGTTCTTGTTCTAGGTGCAGCGGTAATATTGTGTATTCGGATTGAGTACCTTATAAATATTCCAGATTACTTGGTTTCTGATGTACGAACAACTGTTATCCTCGCTTTTTTCAGCTCAACAATATCGCTAATTGGCGTTGTTTTTGGAGTTGCAGCATTTATAAAGAATAAATTGTACTTGAATTCATTAGCCCAAATGACGGCTAATATTGTTAGAGTGCTTGTTTTGGCGGCTACATTTTGGCTATTTGTACCCCATATGTGGTACTATTCAATCGCGGCAATATGCGCTGGTGGTGTTACAATTGCACTACAATATGTGTTCACCAAAAAGCTAATCCCTGAAATAACAATTAAGAAAGAATACTACAATCCTAAGCGTATATTAGAAATACTTAAAAGCGGTGTTTGGTTGAGCTTAGAAAGTCTTAATAAAATGTTACAAACGGGATTGGATTTGCTTGTGACCAATCTGTTTGTAAACGCAAGCGCAATGGGACTGTTTTCTATTGCAAAACAGATACCAGTTATTTTGGCACAAATACCGCAGCTAATTGCAAATGTATTTAATCCGGAACTTGCAAAACTATATGCTGAAAATAAGCAAGAGGAACTAATTGAAAAATTTAAATTTACTATTCGCTTTTTAAGTTTTATGATGATAGTTCCGTTAATAGGTTTTGTGGTTTTTGGAAAAGAATTTTATACGTTATGGCTTGGAAATAAAACAATAGATGAGATTAATACGATTCAGATACTTTCAATTTTAACGGTACTTCCGCTTTTGGTTAATGCTTATGTAGAGGGACTTTATTATGCTAATACACTTACTAATAAAATCAAAGGATCTGTAATTATTACTACGATTTTCAGTGTTGCAAGTATTGGAACAGAATTTTTGCTTCTGAAAATAACAAATTTTAATCCATTGATTGTTATTGCTGGTACAAGTTCATGTTACATGATTGTTAGACATGCAGTGGTTACCCCTCTGTATTGTGCATATGTTCTTAAATTGCCTAAAATGACGTTCTATCCAGCCTTGATTAAAAGCGTTGTAATTTCTTGTGTTATCTATGTATTGTTTGAGGGCGTAAGAAGAGTTGTAATCATAGCTTCTTGGTTTAAGTTTTTATCTGTCTGTGCCGGAGTAGGAATCTTAGGGTATGTACTTGTATTGATATTGTTATTTAATAAGGACGAACGAAAAAAGGTGCTTCAAATGGTTTTGAAAAGAAAGTCAAAATGATTTATGTTTTCATCGTCCTGAGCAAACAAGAGGAGATTAAGGAATGAAAACAGTTTGTAAAATAAATCAATGTGCAGGATGTAAAGCCTGTGTGGATGTCTGTAAAAAAGAAGCTATTTCAGTAGAAGATTCTTTGAATGCGATGAATGCAGTCATTGATGAAAAACGGTGCATTCAGTGCGGTGCATGTGAAAAGGTTTGCCCGAACAATAGTATTGTTCAAAAGAGAAAACCGCAAGTTTGGTATCAAGGATGGAATAGCAATACCAGAAAAACATCTTCTTCTGGTGGAGCTGCTGCTGGATTAATTGAGGCATTTATACATTCTGGAGGGTATGTTGCGGCGTGCCTTTTTAAGGATGGAGAGTTTGTTTTTGATATTACAAATGATTTAGACTATGCAAAAAAATTTGCTGGGTCAAAGTATGTGAAAAGTAATCCAGTCAATATTTATTCAAAGGTTGCCAAGGAACTTAAAACTGGTAATAAGGTACTATTTGTTGGGTTGCCTTGTCAAGTGGCTGCAGTAAAAAATTATGTAAAGAATACAGACAATCTATATACAATTGATTTGATTTGCCATGGATCTCCATCGCCACACCTGTTAGAAAAATTCCTGGAAGAAAATAAGGTTAATATTCACACAATCGAGAATTTGAAGTTCAGAAATAAAACAGTGTTTGGTTTGGAATCCGGCTATAAGAGGATTTCTTTTGATGCGCAGCAAGATTTGTATACATTCGCTTTTTTGACTTCTTTGGATTATACGGAAAACTGCTATTCGTGCCGTTACGCAACATTGGATAGAGTTTCGGATATTACACTAGGGGATTCTTGGGGAAGTGAACTTAGCAGGGAAGAGCAGAAAAAAGGTATCTCTTTACTACTATGTCAAACAGAGAAAGGTGTAGAACTTGTTAAGTCGGCAGGATTTGAACTGGAAGATGTAGACTTGGATAAAGCTGTAACAGCAAATCATCAGTTGCGTCATCCTTCAGAAATGCCGGATAAAAGAAATACTTTTTTTGAAAATGTTGACAGGGGCTTTCATTATGCAATATCAAAGTGCTATCCCAAGATGTATTATAAACGTCGGCTGAAGACCTTCCTGCAGAAGACAAAAATTATTGGGGGGGGGCAAACCGTAATAAATGAGTATGACGTGTCTTTTAAAGAGTAAGAGATGAAATATGTGCTTGCTACACAAAAGTTATTGTCCTGTGGATATTATACAAATATCAGATACTAGAAAAATGGGATAGATTTTAACATGTAGTTTATAAAAAAATGATCTGTTGTTTTTCGAGAGAGGAGTTATTGAATATGAGTCGTAAGAAGCGGGGGGGGAGATTACAGCAACTTCCGAATAATTTAGTATATAGAGTATTAGTTATTATTATTATTGTATTATTATTACTGTTAGGTGGATTTCTCTGGATAAATAGAATGGAACAAGACAAAAAATCAGAAGAATTTAAGGTACTTAATGAAAAACTATATCAAGAGGAACAAGAAAAGCAGGTCACTTTGAAACAGAAAGAAGCGGCAGATAGCGTCTACCAGAAATTGATGGATGGATTTAATGTGAATGTTCTTATTGTTGGTGATTCGATTGCCGAAAAAGGACAAGGAGAGAATGGGTGGTGTACATTACTAAATAATAATTTGAGAGAAACATATAATACAAGAATTTCTTTTACCAATATCTCAATGGGTGGTAATACTTCTTATGCAGGTTATGTCCGAACAATGGCTATGAACGATAATGTTGACTATGACTTAGCAATTATTTGTTACGGTCAGAACGATAGTATAAATGGTTTTGCTACAAACTATGAATCCATCATTAGGGCTATTAGAAGTAAGTACCCAGATTGCTCTATCATCTCCATCTTGGAATCTTCACAGCGTGAATATACGGAGAAGATGACCGAAATCCAGAGCATTTGTGAACACTATTCTATTCCTGTTGCAGATACAATTGCAGCTTTTAACAATTCAGGTAAAGCATATGAGGATCTGACTGATGATGGTACCCATCCGAATGATGTTGGACAGGAAATTTATTTTGAGACAGTCAAGGAAGTTATTGATGATAATGTGTCTGCTTCTACCCCAAAGATGACAGAAACTGATGTAATTAATGCTGATGTACATATGTTCGACAACTTTGTCTGGTATGATGCGAATTTAGATTTTGAACGGGTGAATGATACTACTTTTGCCATTAGCACAAGTGCATCTGGCATATTGGGTATCGACTATACCTTTGAATCGGGAGATAATAAAGCAGATATCTATATAGATGGAGAACTGTATAAATCACCAACCATAACATTCGACTATGACTATTCTGCGAGACATATCTTGGTAGTTAGTGATGACTGCACTGTAAAAAACGAAATCAAAATAGTGTTCAATACAAAGGAACAGGCAGATGGTTTTAAAGGAATGTGTTTCAGCTGGAAGTAGGGGGAAACATAGAACAAAACCACAGGGGATGACCCTCGAAAGAAAATGTAGCGGTAGAAGAACATTGCAGTATAAGGTGTCAGGCATCATGAAAATCCATTAAATAATGAAAGAAGGTATCTGTAAGATGCAACAATTAATTATAAACGATGCGAGTATAAGGGATGATAATTATATGTCACCTGTTTAAAGTGCGGATACTTTATTTCATTTTGTTAGCAAACTTGAATATTTATTGCAGATTATCGAAAGATTCGCATTTGTCCCGAGATATTGTGCTGAAGACATTGCCTATTTAAACATTAATCTTAAGCAAAGTGCATATCCAATGATATGTTTTTGCGATATAAAGGAGATATCGATTCAATTCCTCAGTTGGAAGAGAATCAGGAGATATATTTAGAATTCGGACTTAAGGATGACTTCCAATTATTAGGTCAGAATATTCAGTTATATGAACTAAAAGGTATATTTGGTGCTACGATAAATTATTCCAGTATTCATTATATAGCGGAGCTGAAAGAGTATGAGGTAGAGTTATCAACAGTAAAGAATAAGACAATGTATTGTTCAAGTCAATATTTTTTGACCAAAGAAGAACTTGAAAAAGTCAGGAATGATCCAAAACATATAGAAACATTTTCAGATGCGAAAGAGTTGGATTTATGATAAACAAAACTAAGATTGGTGAACTAAAAAGGCAATAAAGTGAGATTAAGATGACTTATAAATATTATGGAGAAACATATGATGTTAAATTAGCTACATGGATAAAAGCTAAACATAATCAAGAAAAGTTATTCGCCTTCCGAATTATACATTTTATAAAGAGATTAAAAAATTATTTTTTTAATATAAGAACAGTGGTTTTGTTATTATTTTGTTTACTTTATTATGTTTTGTTAATTATCTATTATAACTGGGATAATAATGGATTTTGTTATGGAATACAAATATTAAAAAAGGCGACAGAAAAAGAGGTTGAGATTTTTTTATTGACTTTTTGTATACCAACAATAACTAGTATTTTATTAGCCGAGAGGGAGAGAGAAAAGGCATTAGATAATAGATACTGGGAAGCACATTTTATTCTTTTAAATATTTTATCCTTGGTAGATTCTTTGAAAAAATGTAATAATGACAAAGAGATTAAAAGTAAACTATTAGAAGTGAATACAAATATATCATTTATGGGAAATAACAGAATACAACATTACGGTTTTGAAGAAGATGAACTAAAGCACTTTATATTGTTATGTATAAAAATTGATAAAATATCTCAATGGATATTAATGAATCGAATGGAGGATATTGATTTAAATACAGTGCTTGGTGAAATAGAAGTAACATGTAACTCGTTACAAAATATAACAGATAGAATATGGAGAAGAGATATATTTTATAATGAAAAAATTCTTTTGGAGATAGAAAAAGATGATATAAGGATACGTCAACATCCCAGGTATAAAATATATGTAAAGATGGATGATAACAGAAACTGAGAATCACATTGGGGGCAACTTAAGACAAGTGCCTATCTATGGCAATGATCAATAGTGAGAAATCGAGAAAAGGTATAGTAGTTAAGTCGAAAACGGAAAACAATTAAAGCACTGAAAAATATAGTTATTAATAAGAGAGGGATGCTGATGTGGGTCATTTTTGTGATTGGTGTTGTAATTGGAATTGTAATGGCAATTTGTTGTTTTTTTCTGCATTTTTATCATAAAAAAGATTTGGGAAAAAAGTTTTTTGAAGAAAGTGAGAAACCGTATAAGAAAAAAGCACCTGAAATGTATTATCATAAACAAAGGATGTTTAGAATCTGTTATGGATTTTTTATCGGGGTTCACTATTTTTTGGTTGTCGCATCAATCAGTTTTACAACAATAACAATTTATATGGTAATGGATGAGGATCTGTCACTATTTATCCGAATATTTGTATCTGTCATGGCAACAATTACTACCACACTACAAACAATATTGAGATTTGATAAAGTAGGTGAAGGATATATCTGTGCAATGCGGATAATTGAACAAGCTATATTGGAATATGAAGATATAGAAGGGATGGAATTGAGTGTGTTGCTACAGGCAAATAAAGAAGCAGAGCAGATGATACATAATATGCATCAATAGACAAATTATGCATGCAATTATTTATTCATTAGGGAGTAGTTGGAGGTTCAAAATGCTTGATTTTATACAGCAATATTTAACAGGTGAACAATGGGAAAAACTCTGTAATTCTTGTTATAGGATAAGATATCAGGAAGATGGATATCAGGAGATTCCAGCTGCTTATAGAGGCGACGGAGGAATTGAAGGTTTTACTAAAACCGGGATTGTATATCAATGTTATTGTCCAGAAAAAGAGTATACGGATGATGAGTTGTATAAACATATGCGTGGTAAAATGACGAAAGATATTTCAAAATTTATTAGTACTGATTATGAAAAAGTATTAAAGGGGCTTGGAGTACGAGATGTTCATAAGTGGCAATTGGTTGTGCCGGAATATAAAGACCGACGAATTCTTGAACACGCAGAAAAGAAGAGACAAGAGGTTTTGAAATATAGAGACAGTCATAAAAAACAATGCAGCTATATCGCAGATGATTTTGTCATTGATGTTAAAGTGGCAACGGATTTTAAAGTGGAAATTTCCAAAATTATGCGTAATGATTTAGGGGTAAAGCTAGATTTGACTTTTTTACGGGGCAAAGATGTCGATTGGTCGGATTGTGACAGTGTAAAAGTTAATAATGTGAAGAGAAAAATAAAAGCAGTAATGAACGATATTGATGAAAGTGATGAGGATTATATTAGTGTAGTGAATACCTATATGGAATCGTATGTTATTGGCTTGGAATTAATGGAAAAATTAAGAACATCACAGATTGATGTTTATGAGCAAATCATAGCATTAGAACAGACCTATAAAAGAAAAGTTTCAATAAAAACAAAAATGAATACAGATAGTTCTATAAATCAGAAAATATTTTTTGGGATACTTGATAATTTTCAAGCTACATTGGAAAAGGAATTACCATATTTAACCAGTGGTTCCGTAGAAGAGTTAAAAGATGATCTGGTAAGCAGTTGGTTGGCAGACTGCTCTATGCAGTTTAAAAGCAGGTGATGATATGGAAAAAGAATTTGATTTAAGCAAAGAAGGGATTATATTTGATGCAAAACCAGATGCAATACCGTTTAATTATCGAATAAGTTATAAAATATCCTTGCTATGTATGATCATAAAGAAATGCTGTGGAAGAAGAGGATGTTCCTTAGTAAAGATGCATATTATTGCATCAGCAGTTTCAGATTTGGAGTATGAAGAAAAATTGAGAAAGTATTTAACGAGCCATATCGCTAATGAATTTGTGGTTCGATTTGAACCTTCACTTAATCGCGCTTTGGAATATGCTTTGGCAGATCAGTTCATTGTGCAACAGGTAAATGGCAGCTATAAATTACTTGAAAGAGGAAAGAAACTTGTAAATGAAATAATAAATGATGATAGTATTTTTCAGCATGAAAAATTAGTTATGGATGAGATGGGTTCTGATTTGACAGAAGAAAAAATAAAGTCACTTATGGAAGGGTGGAGATACCAGGATGTTAAAAATTAACAGACTTAAAATAAAAATTGTTGCGACGAATAAAGTTTATCAATTTGATGAATGTTTTCGCAATGGCCTTAACATTATTGCAAGTGATGACAATACAAGGGGAAAGAGCTCGGTACTTATAGCCATATATTATTGTCTGGGATTTGAAGAGATTATTGGTGGTTTGAACGAAAAGGTTTTAACATCTGCTTATAAAAATGAAATTGAGGATAAGAATACATCCTGGCCGGTATTGGAATCAGGAGCGTATCTGGAAATAAGCAATGGTTCGGAAGTTGTGACAATTTATAGAAGTGCAAAGCATGAAAACAGAGATCCAAGACTCGTGACTGTTTATTTTTCAAATATTGATGATATCTACAGTTCTGATACAACCAGCGAAGAGTATTATGTTCATATGCCAAATGCGGCAATAAATAAAAGTGGATTTCATACTTTTTTAGAAAAGTTTCTACATATAGAACTGCCTTTGGTTCCGTGTTCTGATGGCGCAGAAAGAAAATTATATTTGCAATTAGTGTTTGCATCTATGTTTATTGAACAGAAAAATGGATGGTCAGGAATATATTCTGGTATGCCATATCTGGCAATAAAAGATGCCAGAAAGAGAGTAACAGAATTTGTTCTTGGATTGGAAACATTTGAAAATGGACGGAAACGAAATCAGTTATTGAATAAAGAAAGATATCAAAAAGAGCAGTGGAAGAATTTATATACAGAAATGACATTGCTCCAGAAACAAGTTCAATGCTATGTAAAGAACATACCTCAAGTACCGGAAATCCTTTCAGAAGAGTTTGAAAACAATGTAGTGATTGTAAGAGCTGTTGGTGATAATATTGAGATAAATGAATGGATTGCACAACTCCAGAAAGAACACGATACATTAAAAACGATTCGCCCAAGAGTAGTTGATAATTATGATGAACTACAGAATGAGTTACAAGAAGTAGAAAGAGTAATTGAAGAAAATAATACTGGACTTCATACGGTACAACATGAATTGCTTGTAACTACGCGGAAAATTCAGGAAATTAATAAAAATATAGAGGTTATAGAACAGGACATTTCCAACAATAAAGATGCCCTAAGATTGAAAAAATTAGGTGCTCAGTTAGGATCAGAAACATTTCAGGGAATCTGTCCGGTCTGCAGTCAGAAAATACAAGATTCATTGTTGCCGGTTCAGCATAATACAAATGTGATGAGTATTGATGAGACAATCAATCATTTGTCGGCGCAGAAAGATATGTTTGTATTTGCCCGGCAATATCAAATAAACAGAAAACAAGAGTTAGATACTGCTTTAGATAACATTCGAAATGCTCAGATGAAATTATATAGACTGGCAAAATCTTTGAGAAGAGATTTGTATTCTGTAGATGAAGATTTATCAGAGACAATTATTTATAAAAGAATGAGTATAGAGCATAATATTCAGGAATTAGAGGATTTTAAGAATAAAATAAGTGATATCGTTAATCAATTTAAAGACCTAAGTGAGAAGTGGGGCGAGCTGTTAAAGGAAAAAGCGAAGCTGCCACAAAAAGGGTTTAATGAAGAGGATAAAACAAAACTTACAAAATTAAAGAAAAACTTTATTTGTAATTTAAAAAATTATGAGTATACAAGTATTTCTAATGTAAATGCAATAGAAATTTCAGAAGATAACTATTTACCTGTTATAGATAAATTCGATATGAAATTTGATTCATCTGCAAGTGATAATATAAGGGCAATCTGGGCATATACGATGGCATTATTGCAAACATCAAAAGAATGCGGAGGCAATCATCCGGGAATGCTGATTTTTGATGAGCCGGCGCAACATAGTATAGGAGCGGATGATACGAGAGCTTTTTTTGATAGCATTTTGAAGTTGGGGTCTGATTGTCAGGTGATAATAGGAATTACCATTAATAATGCGGATATTCGAAAAGTTATTTCTGAGATTGAAGAGGATAAGTGTAATTTGATTAATATAGGGGAAAAGGCGTTTGTGTAAGGATTTACATTCCCATGGATTTAAGTGCTGAAAGTATTATGAGACAACTACACATTCTTTATGCGCAACTTGGTTTTGGCTATGATGAGTTAAAAGGGTATTATGTAGCATCAACTTTATTTGAGCAGGTTGGTGCTATTATTATATTGAAAAATATTATAAAAGAAGCAGTTCATTAGGTGAAATTTATTCAGGAGCCTAGAGATATCTAGTGTCAACATCGACGATATTAGATGGGATGTAAGCTGATAATATTGCAAATCTGCGGTAATAGTAAACAGAACAGTTCGATTGTTAAAACAATATGAACATTCAGTTAAAAATAGATAACTAAGTCTTAAAAGATTTGACATTTTAGCAATGCACGTGTATAGTGAACGCGGATTTTAGAACATTATTTTCAATATATAAAAATGCATAAAAAACATGCAAATAAGCATAAAAATATGCAGATTTACATAAGAGAAGATGGTGGAAAAGAAGATGGAAATTTCACAAAAAAGTCGAGAAAATACAATCAATAAAATATTGAATGTGATTGAACAGTGTATTAGGGAACAGGGATTAAAGCAAAAGGATATTTTGAAATTGTGTGAAAGTAAAGGATATTCTGTAAGTCAATCGGAATTATCCAGGATATTGTCGCATAAAATGGTTTTAGGGTTATATCCTGCAATTGCATTATCAGATGCTTTAGATATTGATATGAGTGCAGTGCTATATCCGAATCGTTGGCGAAAGCGTAAGTGGGACATATCACCGGAGAATTTTATAGTAGATACAGAAGATCAGGCAATTAAAAATTTCCTTGGAGATTACCATATCATTTTTCATTCGACGGATTTTCAGGAAGATAAGATTTTACAGGGACGACTTGTATTATATCCGCAGAGAGGGGAGGATGGCAGCCGTTACTGTGCAGCTTTACTTTCTTTAGATACCGGAGAAAAGAATGAGAATGGTGAAGAGGTTTTGAAGAAATATGAAGGGCAGTTCTTTGCATCTCCATTAGGCGTTGCTTATTGCGTTTTGATCAATAATGAATGGAAAGAACTGTCTTTGATTTCATTCCGTCACAGGACTTTTTTTCTGAAAAAAGTGAAATGTCGTGCTGGACTTGCAATGACGATTTCTGCTGGCGAGAAAAAGGAACCTGTTGTGCATAAACTGGCAATCTATAGGGCAGAATATAATCTGACAGAAGCGCAGAAGCAAAAAGTGATAAATCTATTAAGGCTGCAAAATGATTCAGATTTATATTTAAATCCAACAGATCTCGAAAATGCAGACATTTCTGATGTATCTCCTAATGCAAAATCAGTTGTTAAATCGATTGTATCAAAATTACCATTAAATGAATATTATGTGGTAAATCGTGAAATTTTAAAAAGCCTGAATCGACGTGTTAGCTATGAAGAAATTGATGAAATCATATCTGCATTAAGTGAATTTGTGGAAAATCAATACACAATGAATCTCGGCGGAGAAGATGACAGAAAGCTATTTGATTTATTGGTTAGTATAGTTGATACATACGATCACAACTGAAGGGATGGGAAGGAATATTGAAGGATTTTAGAAGCATATGCATTATATATAATATGGAGGATACATATAGAGCATACTATATTAAAGAATTTTTTAAATGGATAGGGCTGTCATACGTAGCAGTAGTAAATAAGCCGGGAAGAAATATTTTTGACAATGAAGAGTATTATAAATTTGATGTTATTGTGAATTATAATGATGCCATTGATAAAGATCAGTGCCAGAAGATTGAAGAAAGAACAAAGAATGCTTTGGTTAGCGTTGATGATAAGGATGGAAAATCAGAAAAAAAACTATTAGAATTTCTGATAAACGAAATAATTGGCAACAAATTTGATGGTAATAGAATGCTCCAAGGATTGTTTATGGCATTATCGAAGATATATGATGTATACGATATGATTAATTTGTTATATGAATATACATTCATTTTGCTTTCAGGATTACCAGAAAATATATGTGATGATATTTTGGAACGTTGTAAGACTATAACGGAAGAAATTGAGAAATTAGTCAAATCACATATAAATGAAAAAAGAATTATGGGAATGGAATATGTTCTTTATGCGAAGTATTATAGTATAAAGCAGGTAAATGAGTTCTTGTGGATTAAAAAAAGACCGCTAAAGTATGATACAGAAAAGTATTTGAATGAAGTAAATGAAATTTATAATTACGATAAAGAGTATTTTAAAGTTGAAGCATTAAAAGGAAAGATGGCGGAATTAGATCCAAGATTTAGTGCGATACCGAAAATCTTTTTAGAGAATGCGATTCAGGGTTGTCCGATTAAAATCTGTAAAAGTTATCATTTTTATACATGGGGTAAATGGAAAGAAAGAAACGGAGAATTATTTGAAGCAAGCCTTGCATATCAAAAGGCATATGCAGCAGATATAACTAACTTTAAAGCAATTTTCAAACTTGCTGTAGAGCAAAAAAAGATGGAACAGGATTTATCGGCTGAGAAGTTTTTTGAGGAAATTATAAATGAATTAGTAGTTCTATTCAAAGAGAAAGAGGAAATGTCTTTACGTGAAATAGAGTATTTATATAAGGCATTTATATTGATTGCAGATGTCTGTGAACCACAGTTTCAAGAGCAGTATTATGAAAAAGCTGAACAGTGTATGAAGTACATTGATTCAATGATAGAGGATTCAACAAAGAATAATTTCGCATTAAAAATGTATAATACGTCAGAGAAAAAAGTTATATTTGTTAAGGCTATGAAATTAAGACTCAAAAAGAATTTGTGGAAATGTATAGAGGATAGTATGGGGGAAGAGAATGATGGAAAAACAGAATAAAAATCTTATTTATTTAAAGGATTTATTAAATAGAGAAATTCACTTTGATGAAGCTTCGCAATTTAAGAATTCGTTTTTTTCAGAGGTGTATGAAAATGCTATAAATGCCGTGGAAGAAATTGTAAGTGATAATAGAAAAAAGGGAAAAATTGTAGGAGAAAGAAAAAAGGATCAAAGAATAAAATCTGTTTCAAATGTAATTTCTTTTATTGGACGGAGAGGAACTGGAAAATCTTCTGTAATGATGTCATTCCAGGATGCATTGAGGCAGTATACAAATGAAAATTATCAATGCGAACGATACAATAATATAATATTTGGAAAGGAAGCGGATATGGAAAATGTTCGCTTCTTTTCATTGGATTATATTGATGCTTCAGTGCTTGAAGAGTCGGAAGATGTCTTTATTCTTGTTTTGGCAAATATGTTAAGCTATCTTTATTCATTAAAAAGCTTTAGTGACGAATATAATGACAATTCGAAGAGAGAGATTATTGGTACATTTGAAAGAGTTTATGAAGAATTCCTGACTTTGAAAAATTCAAGACAAGAGAGAGAAGGTGTATACTCTTCTTTTGAGACACTTCTTAATGTGGCCAGCAGTCAAAGAATCAGAGAAAGATTTTATAAGCTTGTTCAACAGTTTATTAAATATATCCAGAGAACTACAGACGAACGGGCAAAAGAATGCTATATGGTTATAACTATTGATGATCTTGATATGGCTCATTATAATACACAGAATAGCAATAAGACAAAATCTAAAATTAATAATAAATCATATGAAATCGTCAATAGTATCCATAAGTATTTTTCTATTCCGGGAGTAATTGTGTTGACAGCATATAATTATGAAAATCTTATGCTTCAAAGTGAAAAATTTTTTATTGAAAGTGATAAAACGGCAAATGATAAAGGTCATGAAAAAGAAAGTCAACAAATGACAAGCTCAAGACTTGCAACTCAGTTTGTTGATAAAGTGTTCCCACCAGTATATAGAGTTTACCTTCCATCATGGAAAAAGAATGATTTTGGAAGTTCAGCAATAGAAGTTGAGGTTGTTACGGGAATTCCTGCAGAGAATATAGTAGGAAAGTATGTTGAAAATGGGAAAAAAACACTGAATATAAAGAAATTTATGTTAGTTCTTTATGCAGAAAAAGCTGGGATTTTTTTCGATCCATTTGGAAAGAAAATTCATTTTCTGGAGCCAGACTCTTTGAGAAAGATAGCAGATATGGTAGCTATTTTTGATGGAGTGGAAAAGAAAGTAGACAATAATACGGAAGACTACAAATTTTTTCATAAGCAGAAAATTTTGAAGAAAATTAAAGCAGATACATATTTTCGTTTTGTCCAAGAAAAATTGTTTTTGTCTGAGGAAAGAGTATATTTTGCAGAATTACAGGGACAACGTATTGACAGAAGAAGTCAGGTAATAGTAAAAGATTTTTGTGGTAAAATTCCTCGCCTTGGAAAGGTTGTAAAAAAAGAAACGGAAAGATATAAAGCGAATATAGAGAATAGTATATTAAGAAGAGGCTATACATATGTAGATTATTCAAAAACTGACTATATTGTGGCTCAGAAAGAAGATAATTCAAATGTAAAATATAGCTTGGCAGAATTTATTCATTGTATATATCATATGACAAGAAATAGTAGTGAAAAATATTCAAAAGAACTGGTTTCATGTATTCTTAATTCGTATACAGTATATTTATCAGAGCTGTTTTCTATTTATCAAAATGAAAAAAAGAAAATGAGTGTAGAGGAATATATGTCATATGTAAATAAAGATAAAAATATGAAAAATGTACAAAATACAAAAATGAGGGAAATTGAGGAAATCTTTTCAGAATTGATTGGTGAAAGTATATGTGGCAAGTGGACAGAATATTTTTTTCCAGAAACATATACTATTCTTCCTGGAGCTATGAATGCAAGTGAAAGTCGTTCAGAAAGTATTATTTTGGGGTGCACAACGACTACTAAAGCAGTAAATAGTTTTACAATAGAAAGTAGAAATAGAGAAAATTTCAAACCGAATGAGGGATTTGAAAAGGCAATGAAAGCATGCATTATGATGTGCATGTTCTATGTGGATGCACTAGATTGGGATAGTTTGAATATTACTTCTATTAACAGGAATGAAGAGGAAAGAGAACTTAATTATATTACCATTCAGGTACCAGGTGATTCACAGAGAATAGAAATGACTGCGTTTATGAAGTATGCAGTTAGATATTCGGAATTTTTAGATAAAATGAATGAGCTGTTGAAAAAATCAATAAAAGTACAGGAAAAGTTTGAAAATGAAAATTGGATTATAGAGTGTATAGAAAAAGTAATTAATGAGATAAAGAAAGAATATATTAAATGGGATTATAAGTATAGTAATATGATTCTTCCAATACAAAATTTTGACTTAACCTATAATATGATAAAAAGAATTTACCAGAAAACGTCAAAGAAGAATAGAATTGTCCGTATAGATACTGGGGAAGATTTCTTAAAAGAAGTAATGAGTATGAATGATCTTTTTAGTAAATATTTGGGTGAGATTGATGAATACTATAAAATAGATTCCAATTTAGCAACAAATGTAAGTTTTGCTGATACATTTAAAGAGTGTCCGTTTATAAAATGGATTCAAAGTATTATGGAAGAAGATGAGGAAATAACAAATTCAATTGGTTATATATTTAAAAATATGATTATAGATCGGTCTGAAAAATTCGGACAAGAGTTAGGTGGAGATGATATTACTCGAAGAGAGATTTAATTAGGAGTACATATGATAGAATTCACAGCAAAAATGATAAAGTATATTCTTCAATATGTCTCTCCGGCAGATATTCTGTCGGAGAGAGTAGAATATGATAATATTAGTTTAGATTATCTGACGCGGATTTGTTTTGCAGCGGAAGATAATGTTTCAGAGACAGCATTAGATAAGAGTCTTCAGTGTTTTAGGGACTGGATTTTCTCTGTAATGAGAGACAGGATGTTTATATCAGACAGAAATGAACGTGCAGAAAATGTATTGGGAGTTTCTTTTATGGGGATGATTACCACTTTTGCATCAAAAGTATTGACATTTAGGGAAGAAGAGCTTGTCTACAGATATAAATATCTGGAAATATGGCATGATGTATCTGCATGTGTGGGTGCGGATTTATTTATAGCCAACAGATATGCATTGGAAGATACATGGCAATCAGGAGAAAATGAGAGGCGGCAGGAATTTGAATGGAAACTGCATCCAGATCATGAGAATTATGGAGTGAATAATATTCTCAGAAAAGGTGTTTCAGATAACCATTTCCATTTGAACGGATCGTTGCCGTATTTTGAATTGTCCTGGGTATCATTGATGAATGCTGTAAGACAACCAGAGTTAATCGAACATTTAGAAAGAATGCAGAATGAGTCAAGAAATATTCGGAGACAGTATGTAACGGATTGTCAGGAAGAGAGTTATACAATTTTGTATTTAAAAGCAGTTCTGATTCGTATTTATTTATATTCTGTTTTAACCTGTCGAGGAATCCAGCTTGGTGAATATGAGACATCAGTAGAATGGGCACTTAAAGAAATTATGGATAAAGAAAATCCTATACAGTGTTTAAATGAAATCGGAAACAGGGATATAAGATCGTGTGAAGAAATTGCGGAGGCATTACTTGACTATGAGAATAGTACAGTCAGACAATGGATTGAAACGGTATATCAACTAAATGATAGTCGTTTGGCAGAGTTGGGCAGAAGATGCCCTTATTTTTATAGCTTTTTTTGGATAGAATATGTAGAAATCCCAATACAGGACATGCCAGTTTTAGGTATGATTTTCTGTCAGGAGAATCTGAATTCCATAATAGATTATGTGGAAGATCATTATGGAAAAGTAAATCTGTCAGAGTATCGAGGGCTGTATGTACATTTGGATAGTAAGAACTTTGACAGAGAATGGAGAAGATGCACGGAAAATCGTGTTTTTGAGTTATTACGGAATACGGGGGAACTAATTTCTTCCAGAGACTATATAGAGGGGGCACTAGTCGGAATTCAGAATACATTAAATGCAAGATATAAAGATTATATGTTATCGGAGATTGTTCCTGCCAGATCAGAATCGGGATCTCTTTATGATATGATGGGAGAAAGGTATTTATTATATGCTATGTTTTATTTGCGGCATAATCCAGCAAATGACGAAAAGATAAATCGAAGGAATTGTCTGAATCTATTTTTTATGTATCTTGTTATAAAAGATCGCTTTAGAAGAGAACTTTTGTATAATAATGAACAGATAGGGTTTAATAATTTTCAACAATATAATCGTCGTAACACATGGTTTACTACAGCATTTACACAGGCAGAATTGGCAAGAATATCAATCAGAGGAGCATTCGAGGCTGCGAATCTTAACAGCTTAGAAGTGAGAGTGATGCCTGCAGAGACTGCTCGGCAGAATATTTTGGCAATTCGTCGATTTGACCGCGAAATCTGTAGGGAAAATCAATTCCATGTACAAATGAATGATTCGGTATTGGATATTGAGCGGTTTTCGGATGATCCATTTGACAGAGAAAAGTATTATTATGTTTTTCATTTTGGAAGGCAGAGAGATACAACGAGATTCAATCGCAGATGCCCAACATGCAGACATGATGCTTATCGAAGGAGACTTCGCAGATATGCGGAAGCAATTATGGAAATGCGAGAAGGAAGAACAGAGGAAAGTAGAAGAGTTCTTGGAATTGATGCCTGTTCCAGTGAAGATGGATGTAGGCCAGAGGTATTTGCACAGACTTTCCGTGTGTTAAAAAATCATCTGGTAAATCAATATCATACAGAAGAAAAAATTCCACAGCTGAGATGTAGTTATCATGTAGGAGAAGAAAATCAGGATGTATTGGATGGAATCAGAGCAATTGATGAGGCCATCTTGTTTTTAAATCTGGAAAGTGGAGACAGGTTAGGGCATGCTACGATGCTTGGAATGAACCCGAATAACTGGTATCGTCAAAGAAAGTACAGGATTACAATCAGACAATTAGATTATCTGGATAATATTGTCTGGTTGCATCAGCAGATTATCATTTATCATATACCAAATGAAGACAATCTTTTGGAATATTTGGAAAAGCAGTTTTACATATACTTTGAAAGTGTTTACAGAGATGCAATTACATATGAGTATCAGGATGTAAGCCCGCGAGATTTTGATATTTATAATTATTATACGGCTTGGGAGTTGCGAGGGGATGATCCGAATCTATATAGAACAGGAACATATCAAAGAAATCTTTTGAGAAGACAAGGCAGAGATATTTGGACAAAGTATGAAATCAACGAGACAATCGAGGGCGAGCTGACTGGTGGCGACGACAAAAGACATTTGGAGAAAGTAGCAGCACTCTATTCAGCATATCATTATAGTTACCATGTCAGAAATAATGGGGAACAGTTGATTACTGTGGAAATTCCACACCATATGATAAGAGGAATACGTGCTGTACAGAATGCAATGATGCGTTGGATTTCTCAAAAAGGTATTTTTATTGAAACAAATCCATCTTCAAATGTACTGATTGCCGGTATGAATGGATATGGAGAGCATCCGATTACACGGTTTTACAATAAAGGTTTGGACGGAAAAACTGATGAAAAAGATGAATGTTATCAGTTGAATGTTTCAATTAACACGGATGATATGGGAGTTTTCCGTACATCACTTCACAGTGAGTATTCTTTGATGGCAAAGGCATTGGAATGCATGGAAGATCAGGATGGTAATGCAGTTTATAAGAAAGATAAGGTGTATGACTGGCTTGATATGATAAGGAGAATGGGAAATGAGCAAGGATTCAATAAGAAATAGGAAGAGATTATTTATTCGGACAGAAAAAACAAAAGTTGAAGATTTAAAAATGCCAGAATTAGAATGGTATGATCAAAAGACATGGATTTTTAAAGCGTGGAAAGAAAAGTGGAATGCAGAATATGGAGGGGAGGATACAAGTCCGTTTTATAGGCTATTTTGTTACGATTATATTTACACATGTAATGCATGTATGAAGAATAAAAAAAGAAATTTTTGGGTAAAGATAATTTGGCTGATTTTCCTTTTTCTTGTTGGCGTTTTCTGTATGGCAGTAACAGCTTTTCAGGCTATAGCTTTGTGGACAAAGGGAGAGCTATTTGGTCAGTTTATAGGAGAAAATTTGCAGCAAGTTTCGTCTGTAGAGACGAGTATAATTATTACAGTGATTATTCTGACAATCGTTATATCAAAATGGGTGGGAATAAAAAAATATCAAGAAACCTGGACGAGACATTCTGCACACAAATTTGAAGTTGAAATACAAATGTTTCGATATATTTCTAACATGGGTGAGTATGGTTTGACAGAGGCGAAAAAGGAGTTTATCAATACAATCATGGGAACGTGGGAGATAAATCAGAACAAGTTTAACAAAAATATGAAAAAAGAAGAGAAAATAAAGGATGATCTAGAGAAAATAATAGCTAAGTTATAAAGTTCAGTAATGAGCAATCAGTAAACAAGAGATTTCTGAAAGTTAAAATCATTGAGCTTTAAGGGAAAAGTGGTATAATTATTTTGTGGTGATAAAAAAGACAGAGTTTTCTTGGGAACAGGGAGGCTTTGTCTTTTTGCTTTTTAAAAGTAAGTACGTAATCATCGGTACTAATTCGTATTTATCTGTATTCTGTCTTGACAGAATCTGATATACAAGTTGAAGAATATGAGTCTTCTGTGAAGTGGGCGTTTCATGAAATTATGAATCAGGAACATCCAATGCAATGTTTGGATGAAATAGGAAATCAAAGTACGATTCTGTGTGAAGAGATTGCAGATGAATTATTACGTAGTGATGCAAACGCTACAGTCAGACAGTGGATTGAAAGAGTATATGAATTAAATGAAAATCGTCTTTTTTAATTGGGCCAGAAGAGCCCTTATTTTTATAGCTTTTTACAATGCTTGGAATAAATTCAAATAACTGGTATCGTAGCAGAAGGTATCGTATTACAATCAGACAGTTGGATTATCTGGATAATGTGGCATGGTTGCATCAGCAGATTATAACTTATCACATTCCAAACGAGGACAATCTGTTGGAGTACCTTGAAAATCAGTTTTACATATATTTTGAGAGCGTTTACAGAGATGCTATTACCAATGAATAGTAAGTGCAAAATAATTCAACGGATTGTGTTGCCTTAAAAATTATCCCATAATA
>OLGZ01000500.1_pt1 | contig 30749 bp, 15 predicted proteins | sample 1605981 | NCBI WGS metagenome assembly OLGZ01 (sample SAMN03283291) | human gut metagenome | biome: human-associated habitat; material: feces | host: Homo sapiens | place: Peru | collected 2012 | reverse complement strand
AGACTTCAGACTTCAGACTTCAGACTTCAGACTTCAGACTTCAGACTTCAGACTTCAGACTTCAGACCAAAAAGTCCCGCCGCTTCTTACGAAGCAGCGGGACTTTTTGGTTGGGAAATCCGTGTAAGAACAGAAAAAGTAATCCTAATCCCCAGTCACTAGTCCCCGATTTCCTCAAGCAGCTTCTTCGCATGCTCCTTTGCGAGCGATACGAGCTTCTCTTTGTCGGCCTCGGTGGAAACGCCCGGGATGAACATTGCGCCATAGGTCAGGATCGGCTTGGCCATATCCATGCCGGTCATCGCCGCCATGACATAGAAGTTATCGAAGAATTCTTCGAGCGTATGACCCATGCCGGCAGTGCTGTATGCGCCGTCCGGAGCGCCGGCCGTCGCAGAGATGATGAGCTTCTTGCCCTTGAGCCCGCTCGCCCCTTCGCCATGTGCAAAGCCCGGAGTGAAGACCTCCTCGTACCAGTGCTTCAGCATGGCCGGTGCATTGAACCAGTAGACAGGGAACTGGAATACGATGGTATCGGCCTCTTTCAGGAGAGCCTGCTCCGCTGCCACATCCAGATGGCAACAGCCCTTCTCTGCGATATCATCGATCGCGATCGATGCACCGCCTTCGGCAGCCTTTTTCAGCTCTTCCAGAATGGTCTTGTTCATGATCGAGCGTTCCAAATGCGGATGACCGGAAATTACAATAACCTTTGCCATAATGATTCCTTCTTTCGTATAATAGAAAAAAGCAGATTCAATGGGTCCTGCCGGTTCAAAAGGACTCTCAAAACAGACCGGCGGCCCCTTTTCCCCATTTTACCACGTTCCCCCTCCCGCAGAAAGGACATCCCATGAAACGAGACATTGTGAAAGACATCATATTTCTTCAGCAGAAGGCTGCGCCCGCCACTTTCGAGGACAAGGCCATCGCCGAAGACCTGAAAGACACCCTCGCCGCCCATAGAGACACCTGCGCGGGGCTCGCCGCGAACATGATCGGTTTTGCCAAAGCCATCATCGCCTTCCGTCAGGGGAAGGATATCGTCATCATGTACAATCCCGAGCGCCTTTCCGCTGCCCGCCCCTACGAAGCCGAGGAGGGCTGCCTCTCCCTTTCCGGCGAGCGGAAGACCACGCGCTATGAGGAGATCGAGATCAAGTACCGCGACCAGCTTTTCCGCATGAAGAAAAAGAGATTCAAAGGCTTCGTCGCAGAAGTCATCCAGCACGAGATGGATCATCTGGAAGGAAAGTTAATTTAGCCCCTGAGGCGTGCCGGCCTTAATCACAGTTGAAAGTCTCGCTTGCATGAGAAATGGCAGTGCCATGAGCTGGCATTCCAGTCATTAGGGCTCTTTCGGTCATTCATCTTTCCTACCAAAGTCACCCTATCCGCCCCTTCGGGGCGCCTTCCCCATTGGGGAAGGGGGACCGCGTCAGCGGCGCTCGGGTGCTTTCATAAACGACGTACTTGAGACGCTCCTTCCCGCTCTCTTTCATACCGCCTGTGCCCTATCCGCCCCTTCGGGGCACCTTCCCCTCGAGGGGAAGGCTGACGATACGGGAATACCGTCATCTAAAATGCGACGAAGCCACCACCTTCATTCCTCATTCGAGCAAAGCTTTCATTCAAGGTCAAGGGACGGCACACCCCAAGGTCTCACCCTCGCCAACCTCACTATTTCGCCAAAAAGGATTTCCATCATGACCAAAGAAACCAAGATCGGTATGACCGCCCTTCTCTTCTTCCTTGCGATCGGCATCGCTGCCCTCCTTCTGCATCCGATGGAGCGCCTCTTCCCGACCACCTTCCCCGTCTATGCTGTCTTTGCCGATGCGCAGGGCATCACGCCGGGGGCTCCCGTGCTCCACGCCGGCGTCAAGGTCGGGCGGCTGAAAGCCATCACCATCGAAGAAGGCAGGGCCGTCCTTCACCTTGAGATCGATCGGAAAGCGACGATTCCCAAGGATGCGGCATTCTCCATCACAACTTCCGGACTCATCGGTGACACCTATGTCAAGATCTCGGGCGGAGATCTGTCTGCCGGCGTCCTTGCCAGCGGCGCGACCGTCACCGAACACAAAGACCCCCGCATGGATGCGCTCATAGACAAAGCCGATCGCCTCATGGGAAGCGCCGAAAAAATGCAGCAGGCGATCGGGCAGTATCAGTGACTAGTGACTGGTGACTGGTGACTGGTAGCTAGTGGCTAGGGATTAGGGATTAGGAGTGACTAGTGACTAGTAACCGGGGGCTCTCTTGTATCGTCATTTCGAGCGCCAGCGAGAAATCTTTTTCATTCGCGTTCAGGCGGTCGATGACAGGAAACACAAACGGGAAACCCGCTCCCCAAGAGCGCTTCGGGCATCGCCCTATTTATGCTTCGCGGCGCTTCCATATTTTTATGCGCCGCACCACCACTCCTAACTCCTCACTCCTAACTAGAGAGTACGAAGCTTTCAAACGGAATCAAAGGGCAGCACGTCCTACGGGCTAACCCTGAACCCATCAACCTATTTCCATGATCTTCTCACCCAAAGGAGGACCGTCTTATGAACAAGATATATAAAGTCGTATGGAATGCCACGCGCGGCTGCTATGTGGTCGCTTCGGAGCTGGTGAAGACCCATCAGGGGAAGAAGAGTACGCGCCGGGGCGGGAGTATCCTCTCCCGCGCAGGGACGGCGTTGCTCCTTGCTATCGCAGGCTGGGGCGCGGCTTGCAATTTCATCTATGCGGACGTGACGGTATCGGATCAGAAGCACTATGGCAATACGGTCAAAGTGACGGATATCGCAAACAGCGGCAAGCAGTATGATATCACGAATCAGCAGGTGAAGGGCGGCAATGCGCTGAACAAGTTCGATAAATTCGGCATCGAGCAGCACGATGTGGCGAATCTCCATATGGGAGAGGCGAATCACCAGATCAATGTCGTCAAGAACAAGATCGACATAGACGGTGTCGTGAATGCGATCAAGGATAACAAGATCGGCGGGGACGTGTATTTCTTCTCGAATGCAGGTATCGCGGTCGGCTCGCATGGTGTCTTCAATGTGGGCCGCCTGACGCTCGGGACGAATACAGCGGTGGGTGATGCGCTCTATAACGGCTACTACATTGTGCCTTCTCAGTCGGGGCCGGTTCAGGTCAATTTTGACCGGGACAAGGACTTCTATCAGAAATCGCCGGTGGAGCGGGCGCGCCTTTTGAATGACGGCTCTCTGTGGGGCGGGAACACGGCAGGCGATGCAGGGATCTCTTTCGCGGGCAAAATCAACGCAAAGGACAGCGTGGTCATCGCTTCGGCAAAGAGTACGATCTCGCAGACGGACGGCATGATCCAGACGGGGGCTGCATTTCATGACTACACCGCGGGTCAGAGTGCGGATACATACAGAAACTCTCTCGTAAATACGGCGGGCATCGTGGATGCGACGACGGCGGTAGCGACGACGGACGGCATCGCGCTGGTCGCGAAGAAGGATATCACGCTGGCGGGCGAGGTCGCGTCTCATGGGCGGAGTGTCACCGTAGAGACAGGGGATAACCTCGCCGTCACCGGCACGGAAGCGAAGGCGAGCCGCATCACCTCGGGCGGCGGGGCGATCGCGCTGACGGCGTCTTCGCAGGATGCGAAGCTGCAGGCGGATCCCGGTAAGGAGCCGGGAGATGGCATGATTTCCATCAAGGATGCGTACATCGACTCGTCGTCGGAAAAGAAGGACAGCGGCAAGATCGACATCACGGCGGTCAGAAATGTCATGGGCGTCTCCCGCATCGATGTGGATGATGCGACGATCACGGCAGAAGGAAAGAACGGTCATAAGGCGGGGGATGTCTCCATCCATGCGACGGCGGCGACGAAGCTCTATGCCTGGGACATCGGCGACGGCGCGTATGCATTGGTGAAGATGGGACAGAAGAGCCGCGGTCGAAATACGATCAAGGGGGATAACGTAGACATTTCCGCTCGCGCAACGACATCGGGCGTCATCGGTGATGACAATGAGCTCTCTGATGCGGAGATCAAGGCGGGTATCGAGCGGGAAAAAGATCACAATGCCGTCTTGGGCCTCATCGAAGAGTACGGCGGCAATTTCCGCACGTTCGGCTCGGCGACGAAGACGTATGCCGAGGCGAATGTGGACATCGACAAGACGGATATCAAGGCTCTTGGAGATGGCACGGGCGCCGAGGGGCATGGCGATGTGAAGATCACGTCAGACGCAAAGTCGGATATCGCGCCGTTCAATGTGAATCTTGTTGGCATCGGGTTTAACGTGGGCATCGGTGACGTGAAGTCGTACGTCGATGTGGATGACAGCACGATCACTTCCGCGAAGGATACGACGCTCTCCGCGGAAGGCACGAATGCGGTCAAGATGAGCCTGATAGATTTCAGCGCAGTGCCGATGGGCGGGCTGTCGCTGGACTTCTCTTGGGCGCAGCTTACGAGCGACATCGCGGCGAAGGTAGGAACGAAGGCGACGCTGACAAGCCAGGGCGATGTGGATATCAGCGCGAAATCGATCCGCTCGCTGGGCTCTGGCGCGTCGAACTGCGGACAAACGCTGGGGCTCTCGGTCGGTCTCGGGATCTCTGATACGAAAGCGAGCGCGGATATGGCGGGCACGGTCTACGCGAAGGGCGATGTGTCGGTCAAAGCGGAGAATACGCTCTCTGAAAACGGCGGCGTCTATGCGGCGGATACGGTGACGGCATCGAGCATCGGCGGGGATACGGCGCTCAAGCCGACGACAGATCCGATCAAGGCAGGCGTGGGAAAATTTTTCTCGAAACTGAAAAAAGCATTTACCGAAGAAGATAAGACAGGCCAGGCGGCAAAGGACCTTGACCTCGATAAAGCGGACAAGCCGGCGAAGCAGAAGAAACCATGGAACAAGATGGGAGCGAATGCGTCGACAGCGCTTCTTTTCAGTGACAATGATGCGACGGCGTCTGTGACGGGGAAGGTGCGCGGCATCGATGCGAGCGGGAATGCAAGTGACGCGGCGGGCGCAAAGTCGCTCACGGTCGATGCGCTGACGCTCTCTCGCAGCCATGCGGTCGTTGGTTCGTACCAGAATGATACAACGTCCAAGGATGAGACCACGAAGAAGGACAATACCATCACGGCGGCGATCTCTTATCTGGAACAAAGAAATCACGCGACCGCTTTCATCAGTGGCGACACGAAGACCAGCGGAGATACGACCGTCCATGCGAAGACGGTCATCCCCTGGCAGACGAGCTGGCAGAGCAGTGATCCCGTGGATCAGCTTTTGAATGTCTTCTTTAACTCGATCGATACGAATCCCGTCCTTCCCGATCTGGTGGACAGCTGGACGCAGGCGGCGGGAAATGGCGACAACGTGAATGGTGCGGCGTCCGTCTCCATCGTGAACTATGACAACAACGCCAAAGCGTATATTGGCAAGAAAGATGACACGCAGACGACGACGCCTGCAGTCGATGCCGCTGGAAACGTGAATGTCACGGGCGAGACGGACATCACGACAGTGAATCTGACAGGTACGATCCAGTCGTATCTGAGCGCGGCACCGCTGAATCTCTGGAAAACAGCTTATAAAGATAAAGACAAAAAGTTGGCCTTCCAGGATATTTTCAATAGAAATGGCTGGACGATGGAAGGCGCATCCAAGGCAGGTGTCGGCGGCGCGGCGCTCTCCGTGCATCAGAAGAATAACGCAGAGGCCTATATCGATGACGGCGCGGTGGTCACGGCGAAGGGATCGGCAGATGTCAATGCGAAGGCACGCGCGCTCAATATCGCGATGGCCGCGGCAGGCGGCCCGGCGAAGTCGGTCGCTGTCGATGCGACGGTGGGCGTGAACCGTTTCGATAATACGACGAAGGCGCGCATTGGAAACGCGACGGTCACGGCGAAGGATGTCTCTGTCACCGCGGAAGACCTCTCGAAGACCATTCAGGTGGCGGGCGCGATCGGCGTCAGCGGCGGCACAGGGATCGGTGCGTCCATCGCGTACAATCACATCAATCGTGATACGGAAGCCGCGATCTCGGGGAATGTCACGGCGGATGACAACGTCAATGTCTCCGCGAAGAACACCGGCGAGATCATCGCAGCCTCTGTCGCGGGTGCGGTCGCTTATGACAATAAGAGTCCGAATGTGAAGAACAAGGCCGGCAGCACCGGTTTCCATGCGGTCGAAGACGGCGATAAAGACGGCATCGAGCTGGAAGATCTTGTCAATGATATGGATGATGCCGATGAAAATGCACCGCTCCTTGGTCAGGAAGCGGATCAGCATATTGCAAATGTCGCAAATCAGGACGGCGCGATGAAGGATAACGTGGCTGAGGCGAAGGGTGGTCTGGCAGCCGCAGCGAATGTGTCCGTGAACCGTATCATCGATACCGCGAAGGCGACCGTGACGAAACAAGACGGTGGGACTGCGCCCTCTGTCACGGCCGATGCGCTCCGTGTGAATGGTCTGAATGACAGTGCGATCCGCGCGACGTCGGCGGCCATCGGAGCCAATCTTCATGCCAAGGCCGGAGCGGCGCTTGCGGGAAGCTTCATGTACAACTCCATCACGGCGGACAACGAAGCCTATGTGGACGGGGCGACGCTTACCCTCAGCGGCAATGAAGGAAAAGACAAGGACGGGAAGGACATCGATGAATCCCTCACCGTCCGTGCGGAGAATGATGCGACGATCCTGAACATCGCGGCGAGCGGCAGCGGTGCGACGAAGGGCTTCTCCGGTGCAGGGCAGATCAGCCTGAACTGGGTGGATGACAAGACGGATGCGCATGTGAAGGACAGTACGGTCAAGGCGAAAGAGGCCACCACCATCGAAGCGAAGGACAAGGGAAAAATCGACTCGTACACAGGGGCAGTGTCTGTTTCCACGGGCTCTTCCGCGGTCGGCGCAGCCATCGGTGTGAACCTCATCGAAGGCGATACGAAGGCATATCTGGAAAACAGTGAAGTGGCTGGGACAGCGGAAGGAGAAAAGGCGGGCAAGCTCGCCGTCACTTCGGATGAAGCGAGCCAGATCACATCTATCATCGCGTCCGGCGCACTGGCGGATAAGGCGGCGACGTCCTTCTCTGCGAGCGGAAACTGGATCCATACGACGACGGATGCCCATGTGGATAGCGGCAAAGCGATGAAGACAGGGGCCCTTACGATCGATGCCGGAAATCACAGCAATGCGACGCTTGGTGTCGGTACGGGTGCGATCTCGAATACGGCCGTCGGCGCGTCGGTCGCAGTTATGGTGAATGACTCGGACGTCAAGGCGTCGCTCTCTGGCGATGCAAAGAAAGAAAAGACCATCGAGGCAGACGGCATCTCTGTCAAGGCGGACAATGCGTACAATGGGTCGGCGAAGGACAGCGATAGTGACAGCACAGCGAAGACCGTCGCCGTGGGCTTTGCGGCAGGCGCGGCGAAATTCGCCGGTTCCGGCTCGGTCACGGTGAATGTCATTTCCCAGAAAGCCGATGCATCGATCGGCAAAGGGAACTATCAGGCAGGAAATCAGGGCGTTGACGTAGAAGCGAAGAATACAGCGCGTCTCTTCGGTCTGGCTGGCGGCCTTGGTATCAACCTGGGCGGCACGGGCATCGGCGCGGCGGCAGACGTACAGACGTACAAGGGGCATACCTATGCGTCCATTGAAGACGGTGCGAAGCTCTCGAAGGCGTCTTCTGTCCGCGTGAATGCCGAGTCGGAAGAGGATCTGACATCCGTTGCGGCGACGATCGCGACGGGGGATACATTTGCCGGCGCCGGGGCAGCCGGACTCCATGTGATTTCGACGGATACGAAAGCGTATATCGGAAATCAAGAGGACAAAGATGTTACGGACGCGGGCAAGGCCGAGCTCACAGAGGCGGGCGCTGTCTCCGTGACGGCGAAGGATACGACAAAGCTCACGACGTCCGGCGGCAGCGGGGCAGTGAGCGGGACGGCAGCCGGGGGCCTCTCCGCGGCGGTCGAAGTGGTGCAGAAGAAGGCTTCTGCCTATGTAGGAAATCACGCGAGCATTAGCGGGGAAAGCCTCACTGTACAGGCGGAGAATACCAGTGACTCGACGACAGCGGCGGCAGGTCTTGGCGTCGGCGGTACGGCGGGTGTCGCAGGCGCGGCTTCTGAGACTTTTGTCACGCATACGACAGACGCTCATGTAGGCAGGGCGGCGAATGTCACCACCTCGGGCGATGCGGACGTGAAGGCGGTTTCCTCCTTCAAGCAGGGCGCCGGTGCCGGCGGCGTCGGTGGCAGCGGTACAGTGGGCATCGGGCTGGCAAACTCGACCGTCTCGATGAGCGCGGATACGAAGGCGCATGTCGATGGCGGTGCGAAGGTCACGGGGAAGAATGTCCGCGTCGCAGCAGATCATACGACAGATATCACCTATGCGACCATCGCGGGCGGCCTTGCAGGCACCGCGGCCATCAATGGCGCGGTCGGCGTGAATGTGCTGGATACGAAGACCAAAGCGTATACGGAAGACAATACCGAGCTCACTGCCACAGGCACGGCTGATACAGATGGGATCGCCATCACGGCGTCGGATGCGACGAAACTTCATGGCGGCAACGGCGGCGCATCCATCGGCGCGGCGGGCGGCGGTGCAGGTCTTGCGCTCTCCGTGACGAATCTCACGAAAGACACAGAAGCCTATGCAGGCAAGGCGGCCAAACTGGATGCCAAAGGCCAGATTTCTTTGGCTGCCCAGAACAGCGAAGACATTTTCAATCTGTCCCTGCAGGCGGCGGGCGGCTCTTATGCCGGCCTTGCGGGTGCGACGAATGTGATGAACCTCACCGCGATCACGAAGGCATACACGGATACGGGCGTGGAGATCAACCAGAAGGCCGGCTACGGCAAGCATGGCTCGAAGGATGTCTCTGTCACCGCAGGGCATGAAGTCCAGAAAATGGAGAACACCGTCACCGCGGCGTCCGGCTCCGGCGGTGCGTCAGTCGGCGCAGCCGTCGATGTAGGAAATATCAAGACGCAGACGAATGCCTTCCTCGGCGATGGAAACAAGGTCGCAGCGGGCGGCAGCGTGACCGTCGAAGCGAAAGACAATATGCATGACATCATGTCGAATGCGATCTCGGCCGCCATCGGTTTTGTGGGACTTTCGGGCAGTATCTCTGTCTATAACGTCGGCAGCACGATGTCTCCGGAAGACCAGAAGACGCTCTCGGGCCAGACGAGTGAGAATGGCGAGACCGTCGGCTTCGACAGTTGGGTGAATGAGGAGCTTTCGAAGATCAACGAAGGCACTGGCAAAGCGGTCGGTGCGTATGACACGGCATCGCTTGATGAGGTGAAATCGAGCCTTGGCAAAACCTTTGCGTCCGAGGCGCCGAGCACCGCGGGCGAGAAAGGCACGCTCGCAAAGATCGGAAACGGCTCTGTCATCGACGCGGCGGGCGATGTCAAAGTCCATGCGGATGACACGCTCTCTGCGCAGAACATCATGGGCAGTCTCTCGGGCAGCGCGGCGGCGAGTGCCGGTGCGTCCGTCAGCGTACTGAATACGGATACGCAGACGAAAGCGCTCGTGGATAAGGCGGCGACGGTGACGGCAGGAAAGGATCTTGCCATTTCCGCCAAGGCCTCGCACGACTTTAAGGAATATATCGTCGGGGCTTCCGTCTCCGGCGGCGTAGCCGGGCAGGGAACGGTCGGGACGTGGACGGACAAGAGTGCCGTCTCGGCGCTTCTTGGCGATACGAATGCCGTCCACGCGAAGAATATCTCCATCACTTCAGACAATGACCGCACGCTTGACGCGTATGTGGCAGGGGCATCGGTGGCGCTTGTCGCGCTGAATGGCGCTGTCGTCACGGCGAATGTCACCGGCTCTTCGGAGGCGGGCATCGGAGACGATGAAGGCAAGTACGCGGGCGAAGTGAAGGCGGATGAGGCTCTCACTGTTTCTTCGAATGCCAAGACAACGATGGATGTGAAGGCATTCGGCGCGGCGGCAGGCATTTTCGGCGGCACGGGAACGGGCGCAGACCTTTCGTCCGCTGTCGATGTCACGACCAAGGTCGGGAAGAAGGCGAAGCTCTCCGGGGAAACGATCTCCCTCACGGCGGAAAATACGCCGAAGATGTCCGCACTCGCGACTTCAGCGGGTGTCGGCATCGGCGGCGTGGGGGCGACCGTGGCAGAAATCGACTCCAAAGACACCTCGCGTGTCACCATCGCTGACGGGGCATCTCTCACGGCCGCGGACAAGCTCATCGCCCGTGCGGTGATGTCTATGCCGACGGATGATTACAATGCCTATGCGCATGCCATTGCCGGAAGCGGCGGTGTCATCGCAGGATCTGTGGCGGTCGTGGGCATCGACATGAAGAATACCACCGAGACCGCGATCGGAAAGAATGTGAAGCTCCAGGCGGGCAGTGCAGAGATTTCCGCGGATCACAAGGACAGAGGAAACTATGAGATCGAGTCCGTCGCGGCCGGCGAATACAGCGGCACCGGGGCGGACACGAGATATACCGTGAATTCCACGTCGAAGGTCACCGTCGGTGATGGTACGACCGTGACGACGGAGCGGGAGACGGCCATCCGCGCGGACAATACGAGTGAAAAGGCGTGGAAAGACGGCTCGGAAAAGGAGAATGCCACCTCTGCAGGCGCGGCGCTCGCCTCCGGCAACGGCGTCGTGAGTGTGACGAAGATCACCCACACCACGGAAGCGAATCTCGGGAAAGTCACCCTGCAGGCGAGCGCTTCTGAGCTTACGGCAGAAGAAAAGGCCGCGGGCAAGACCCTGCACGACAAGAAAGCCATCTCCATCGACGCCGCGAGCCGCGTCAAAGCGCATGATAACAATGCCTTGTCGACCGGTGCCGCCGTCGGTGCAGCGCACGTGAAGGAGACGCTCACGGTGAATGCGGAAACGAGCGCGACTGTCGCGGACGGCGCAAGCCTCAAAGCCGGCGAGACAGAGAAGGCGAACGAGAAGAACAAGAGCTGGGAAGGAAAGACGGAAGGCGCCTCGTATGATGGCTCGTACAAGGGCGGTACGATCGCCATCGGCACAAGAAATGATGCGGATCTCCACAGCACGACGTTGGTCGATGTCTTCGGCTTGGCGGGCTACGCCGGTTCGGAAAATGACGTCACCTACACGGGCAAGACAAATACCACCTTTGGCGGGAAAGCGGAAACGGCGAAGGGGGATATTTCCCTTGCGGCAGGCCGTGACAGCGCGGGCGAGACAGGCACGATCAGCGTCAGCGCGCACAGCGACATCCTGAATGCGACGGCGATCCCGATCTCCATCCAGAAGGATCCCTACGCGAAAGCAGACAGCCAGGCGAGCCTCATCGTCACGAATGGCGCGGAGTTGAAGAGCGACCGTGACATCCTCCTCAAGGCGAAGGCGGGCGCAGTATCCGCCTCTGGCAATGGCGAGGTGAAGGACTGGGTGAATGCCATCGAAGGTGCCTTCGGCTCGGACGGCAGTCAGATCGGGAAGAAGGAGATCGTAAAATCCGCCGATGTCACCATGAACGGCGAGGCGGAGACGGGCATCCATCGCAAGAAATCCATGACCATCGGTGGGACGAATAAGGATGGGACATGGACGACCAAGGTCACGAGCGATGGCGACCTCTCTTACACCTATGGCGGCTCGAAGCCGGCCGGCTCGGAGCTCTATGACCAGCTCCACGAGCTGCAGCAAAAGCTCATCGACTATGCGGCCGACCCCTCGGCGAAAGCCGCGTATGAAGCGGAGATCACATTCCTTGAACAGAAGATGGCGGCAGAGGGTCTCGGGTATTTCGATAAGAAGGGTCGCTTCGTAGAGACGCCGCCCTCAAGCACATCGGAGCTGGACAGCGCCAAGGCAATGCGGGATCAGGCGAAGGATAACCTGCCTGAGATAACGAAAGTCTATGCGGCAGAAATCAAAAAGACGCAGGATCAGATCGATGGGCTGAAGGCTGTTACAACGAGCAAGACGGCATATGACAGTGCGACCGCATCGGCAGCTGATGCGCAGCGTGCGCTCACTGCCGCCCGGGCCGCAGAAGAAACGGCGAAGACAGCAGTGGAAGGATTGGCGACAAAAGCGGGTCAGACTCTTGATGCGTATATGGAAGACCATCCTACCCAAAGCGAGGTCCTCACATACCAGCAGGCCATCAAGGATACAATGGTGGCGGGATCTGCAATGATGAGAGCGGATGATGCGAAAGCTAACGCAGAAACGGCATACACCCGTGCGGCCCAAAGCTACAACAGTGCCTATAGCGATAGCATCCCGACCGACCCCACGCAGTACGACGAGATGGACATCAGCCAAAAGCAGACTGCATTGACGAATCAGAAAACGCAGCAGGAGAAAGCGAAGGACGTCCGCGTCGGTAACTACAACAAGATCAACACCCAGATCGAGCTGACGGAGGAGTTCTTTGCCCAGAAAGGCACCGAGAAGGGCGGCAAGTTCTTCGATGCGAATGGCAATGAAGTCGAAGGCGGCAAGGTCAAGAAGGACGGCAAGGAGTACTACCTCCTCCACAGCCTGACCTACCCGCAGATGACGCATGATTTCCTCGTGGGCGATGTTACCGCGCAGCTCGGGGATATCGTCTTCGAAGGGGATAATGTCTCCGGCGCGGGCACGCTCAAGGCGGGCGGCGATGCGGAAGTGAAGATCACGAATGATTCGCCGAATCATCTGGTGATGGGAGATATCCACGTCGTCGGCAGCCAGGGCACGGCAGGCGCCGGCCAGGGCGGTACGATTTATTTCAACAGCACCGAGATCAAGGGGGACAGCGCAGAGGCGATCCGGGCGGCGATCCAGAAGGAGAACAAGGACAAGACGAGATCCGTTTCCTTTGCCGCCGAGACGCGCTACCAGACCGGCGGGCCTTCTGTCACTATCGAGAACAATTTCCGCCCGCAGGCGTATGTGGACAGCGACAATGCGCCCTACTACGCCGCACCGAATGTCGATCTCAAGGGCTATATCTACAATCCGCGCGGCACGGTCACCGTCACGAGTGCGAATGGCGACGTGTACAATAAGGGCACAATCTACGCGGGCAGCGTGAATATGACTGCATCGAACGGGGATTTCATCCAGACCTATGATACGAGCAGCGCAGGAACGAAGTCCGGTATTTCCAGCGTCGGCGGGAATCCGCTCGATGACACGGGCGGTCTCTACAATGTCGATGAAAACGGCAAGGCGAATGAGAAGCTCGGCAGCGGCATCCTGGCGAATGGCAATGTCTTCATTTCCGCGCGCTATGTGAATATCAATTCCAAGATCCAGAGCGGCGTTCCGGATCACGCGATCACCATCCCGAAGGAGTACAAGCTCTTCTACATGGATGGCAGCACGAAGGTCGATGTGACGAATGCAGCGACGGTGCCATCCGGCGCGAAGATCCTCGTCGCGGACAAAGCAGGGAAGGAGGTCGAGGGGGTATCCTATGACAGGGCGAATGACCGCTTCGTCATCAGCGATGTGGAAGTCCACGGCGGACACGTCTCCATCGTCGGTACTATCCTCAATACGACCAATGACACAAACAAAGCCCGCATCGAAGCCCTCGACGGCTACGGTACGATCCAGGTGAAGAATGACTCGGACAAGAACATCGAGCTCAAGACCCTCTCTACGGGCGGCGGGATCGAAGGAAAGATCGAGATCACGGATCTGGATCGCTCGAGCGGGAAAATCACAAGAAAGACCACCTACACCCGAAAGGATGGGGTGATCAGGCAGAGCGTCCAGACTTATACGGATGGAGCTCCGACAGGGGATCCGGCGATCTCCACCTTCACGAATGCCAAAGACGCGAAATATCAGACGACGAAGGGCTCGTACTATACCGTGCAGACGGGACAGGACAGCAGTACCACGACCACCTATGAGCTGCATGACACCCGCCTTGACTGGTGGGGGATCGATGACAAGGCTCCGACGAGCGCAGAAATGCTGGCGCGGGGCGGTACCGTGACCGACTTCTCGCAGGGCGCTGTCCGCACGCTGCAGGGCGGTGCCTTCGTCTCCGGCTACAACAAGGTCGATGGGACGAAGACGGACGGTACATACGTGACGACGGACAAGCAGTTCACGGCAGCAGAGCCGACCTCTATATTCACGAAAAAAGAGGAACGTCTCTGGTATACGCTGGGACTTGCGAAGAAATTCGATTACAAACTGGTCGAGACCACGTATGATACGAAGGTGACCCAGTATTCCCTCCAGTCGGACTACGATGTGGGCATCGGCTTTGGCGGCTCGGAAAATGGCGGCACGCTCACGGTCGATGGCGGCAGCCATGACGTCCTCATCAATGGCACGCTCTCCAATGGCCGCGGCGCTTCGACACTCTCGGGCGGCAGCCTTACGCAGGGCGACCTCGGCTATGTCGATACCGGAAGCCTTCATATGACTGCGACCGGAAGCGTCGGCAGCGCGGGGCAGGCGATCAAGACCAGCGCAGACACCGTCTCCGGCAGCGCAGGCGGCGACTTCGCCGTCAATGTCAAAGGGAATGCCACCCTGGGGGCGGTATCGGCGGGCAAGATCGCTGATATCACTGCCGAGGACGGCATCGCGCAGGCAGCGGGAGAGACGCTCTCGGCAAGCCGCGTGAACCTTGATGCGGGAAGCGGCGCCATCCGCGGCGCATCTGGCGCACTCTCGATCGTAACGAAGCAGGGGAGCGGCGAGGCCTATGGTCTCAAAGCCAGCGCGGATGGAGATATCGCGATCAGGAACAAGGGCGGCGATCTCTATCTCGACAGCGTCACCTCGAAGCGTGGCGATGTCACCCTGACGACAGACGGCAGCTTCATCGACAACAATTTCACCGATGTGGCGAATGAAAATGCGAAGGCAAAGCTCGACGCCTGGTCGAAGGCGCGGGTCCTGGAAGGCAGCGAGGCGACGATCTCGAAACAGAAATCCCTCCTCATCGCCAAAGTACAGGGCAAGTACAATGAGTATCAGACCCTTTCTGCTTACGTAAAGGACGGCAAGTACACGCTGGACGACACCGCGAAGGCGGCACTTGCGAAAAATGGCGTCACTAACATCGATAAGTATATAGCAAAAAAACAGGCGCGCTACGACGAGCTTGCTAAGACCGTCGGCACTTGGAAGAAAGCGGACGTCGAAGCCTATACGAAGGGGATCGAGGACAGCACGGACAAGACGCTCTACGGCAATGCCGCGCTCACCGCGAAGAATCTGACATCGGATGCGTACCTCACCGCAGAAGAAAAGGCAGAAGTCCTCGTCGGCTCGGCAAAATCCGCACAAGATCTCCTCGTCACCTTCTCCGGCGGCAGCATCAAAGAGGGCATCACCGATACCCAGACCACGCAGAAGGAAACCGCGCATGTCACGGGACAGAATGTCACCCTGACAGCAAAAGGCGGCAAAATGGAAAATGGCAAGTACGTGAGCGGCATCGGACGCAAGGAAAACGGACAGGTGATCGACCTCTCGACGAAAGAGAAGATCGAGAGCCTGACGGCAGACCAGCTGATCGCCCTTGCGTCCGCAGAGCGCGGGGATTTCAAAGTCAATGGCAAGACCGTCACCGTCAGCTCCATCCGCTCCATTGAGACGAATACGGACGGGAAACTCACCGCGAAAGCAGAGAATGGCGCCATCTACCTCACCAGCGATACCGGCGTGAAGGACGGCAGTGAACTCCTCTCCGGCGGCGAGCTCCGCGTGAAGGGGACGGGCGACCTCAAAAATGTCACCGTGGGTGCGAAGGACCAGATCGTTCTTGAATCCGGCGAAGGGGAGATCTCCGGCGTCACCATCCAAGAAGGCGGCACCCTCACTGCCCGCGCAAAGAAAGGCGTCTCTCTTTCGAAAGACGGCAACCTTGTCATCAACACCGTCTACGCCTCCGATGGGGACGTGGTACTTGACCTCAAGGGCCACAGCCTCCTTGCCGAAGACGGCCATGATGCAGATGAGGAAATGGGCACGACCTACACGAATGTGGAAGGTGAGAATATTTCCATCAACAACGTGGCAAATGTCAAAGGCAAGGGCGAAGGACAGTCCCTCGGTATGAAAGTGACCGGCACAAAAGCCGAAGACGGCAGTATGGTGCCGGGCAGCATCCGTTTCCAAGCGGCAGGCGACGCCGACATCACCCTCTTCGGAGAAGCGGCATCGGATGCGACCTCCATCGAGGCAGAAAATACCGCCATCACCAACCACGGCAAGATCTCGGATGGCAGCTACAAGGCAAGGAAAGCCCTCCGCGTCTACCATGCGAAGGACGGCACGATATCCGGCGGCACCTTCACAGGCGCAGATACCACCCTTATCAACCAGGCGGATCTCAGCGGTGCGAAGGTAGAGGGGACAAAGACACTCACCGTCACGAATACAGCATCTATTCAGAATGCGACACTTACGGGCGGCGCTGCTACGGTCGATAACCACGGCGAAGACAGTATCATGAAAGATGTCACGCTGACCGGCAGTGCGATCACCCTCACGAATGAAGGAACCGTCGAGAACGGCAGCCATACCGCAGAGACTGGTGCGATGACCATCAGGAATAGCGGCAAGCTGTCTTCCGGCACGTACACCGCGAAGGCGGATGCGATGGGTATCACGAATGAGGGAACCATCGAAAATGGTACCTATACCGCAGGCGGTGCGCTCACGTATGACGGAAACGCTGATTCGACAGTGACTGAAACAGCGATGACCGGCGCGTCGGTGGACATCACCAACGCGGGCACGCTCACCAATGGCAGCTATACCGCAGAGACGGGAGCAATGACCGTCAAAAACAGCGGCAAGCTGTCTTCCGGCACGTACACTGCAAAAGTGGGGACGATGGACATCACGAATGAAGAAACCGTCGAAAACGGCGAGTATACCTCGCATGGCAATCTCACCTATACCGATACCGCAGAAGCCTCTCTCAAAGATGGCACCTTGATCTCGGAAGAAGGAAAGGCAAAGATCACCGCACATGGCGTGCTCCAGATCAAGAAACTCAGCGCGAAGGATAACGCGACCGTCGAGGCAGATCACGATGTCACGCTCAACGAAGTAGAAGCAGGCACGCTTGCTGTTTCGTCGGGAGGCAGTGTAAACGCGGGTACGCTCACGGTTACGACAGGCGATGCGAAAGTCACTGCAAAGACAGATGCGACGATCGGCACGCTGAAGGCAGAAACCGGCAGCACAACCGTCGAAGCGACAGACGGCAAACTTGGCGTGACGACGCTGGATGCGAAGAGCCTGACCGCGAAAGCGGGGACTACGCTTAGTGCGAAAACGCTGGATGTGAAGGAACACGCAGAACTCACAAGCGGCGACGATATGGTTCTTACGGAAGCCCATGCGAATACCTTGACCGCGAAAGCGGGCGGGAAATTGATGGCAACAACGCTTGGCGTGACAGGCGCAGCTGGTCTGACAAGCGGCGGCGCGATGGAAGTGACCGAAGCGATCGTGGGAAGTGTGGCGGCAAATGCCGGAACAACTCTCCATGTCAAGAAACTCACTTCGACTGGTGAAGCGACGCTGACGAGCAATGACGAAGCGACGCTGGATGACGTGACTGCGGGAACGCTTGCCGCAGAATCGACAGCGGGCAGTGTAAACGCAGGCACGCTCACGGCTACGACAGGCGATGCGTCTGTTACTGCAAAGAAAGACGTGACGATTGGCACCCTGAACGCAGAAGCTGGCGGCGCGAAGATCGAAGCGACGAACGGAGCACTTGGCGTGACGACGCTGAATGCGAAGAGCCTGACCGCGAAAGCGGGTACAACGCTTAGTGCGACAACGCTTGGCGTGACTGGCGCAGCTGGTCTGACAAGCGGCGGCGCGATGGAAGTGAGCGAAGCGACCGTGGGAAGTGTGGCGGCAAATGCCGGAAGCACGCTCCATGTCAAGAAGCTCACTTCGACTGGCGAAGCGACGTTGACGAGCAAGGACGAAGCGACGCTGGATGATGTGACCGCGGGAACGCTTGCCGCAGAATCGACAACGGGCAGTGTGAAAGCGGGAACGCTCACGGCTACGACAGGCGATGCGGAAGTCACCGCGAAGACAGATGTGAAGATCGACGCGCTGAAGGCAGAAGCCGGCAGCGCGACGATCGAAGCGACGGACGGCAAACTTGACGTGACGACGCTGAACGCGAAGGAACACGCAGCGCTCACCAGCGGCGGCGCGATGACGCTGGAAAGTGCGAATGCAAAGAGCCTGACCGCGAACGCAGGCACGACGCTCGATGCGACGAAGATTCATGTAGCCGGCGATGCCAGCCTTGTGAGCGGCAGTGATATGCTTCTCCATGAAGCAGAGGCAGGCGGCAAGCTGACGACGAGTGCAGGCGGCAGCATTTCCGTGAAGGGGAAGAATGCGAAGATTTCCGGAAGCACCATCGAGATGACGGCGGGAGAAGACATCCGCATCACGGATCGTTCGCCGGTCGGCAAGCTGGACGGTGTGGATACGAGCGCGCCGGCAGGGTCGACCACCGGCAGCGGCGCGGCAGGCAGTCTTGTCACGGGCGAGGCGAAGCCGCATGATTTCGATGCGAGCGGAAAGGGCAGTGCGCTGCTCTCGTCTGCGGGCGGAAAGGTCACACTCTCTGCGAAGAAGGTGGAGATCGACATGCTGAAAAATGGCGAAGGCAATGCGGCAGAACTCAAGATCTCTGCGGACAACATCGGTATCGATGATCTCGCAGGCGTCGGCGCGCAGCATGTCACCATCCACGGCAAGGATGGACAGAGGCAGGCGCACTACGCAGGCATTCACTCCACAGCGGAAGGCGGCACTCTTGTGAAGGACAGCGCAGTCGAGCATCTGGAACTCACCGGCAGGGAGCCTCTCGGTCTTTCGAATACCGCGATCGGCGGAGACAGTGTCCTTGCGACGGATAAGATCCGTGTGACGATCCAGAAGAATCCGGGCAGCAGCCAGGCGGAGCATTTCGGAAATCTTTCGCTCAGCGGCTATGATATTGCGACCGACCATGTCATGACGAGCGTCAAGGACGGCCTCACCGTGAACGGCGAGCGTTTCCCAGTGACGGCGGAAAACGTCATGAATGCGAGCCTCTATGAGAACCGCACGCTTGGCCGTGATGGACGGGAGAAGGAAGAAGAAACGGAAAAGGAGAGTCCGTCTCTTGCCTTCGGCGCACCGAATGACAAGGAAGCATATGAAGTCGTGAAATAGGAGTTTTGCATTTAAAAACGAGCCTCTCATTTCGAGGGGCTCGTTTTCGTATTGGGTTCATGGTTCAGGTTGGCGGGTTCAGGTTGGTGGTGCGGCGCATAAAATATGGAAGCGCCGCGGAGTATAAATCATGGCGATGCCCGAAGGTTTCTTGATAGTAAGTTTCTCTCGTATCGTCAGCCTTCCCCTCGAGGGGAAGGTGCCCGAAGGGGCGGATAGGGCACAAGCGGGATGAAAGAGAGTGGAAAAATGCATCTCAAGTCGACGATTTATAAAAGCACTCGAGCGCCGCTCCGCGGTCCCCCTTCCCCATGCGGGTAATGTTATTAAGGGCATCTCTAAAAACCTCAAGTTTTCAAGTAGCCCTGAATCATTTATAATAAATATACAAAACTAAGGAGGTTTAGCTATGGGATTTGTACTTTTTGAAAAAGCAGCATGCTTGGATAAATTAACTGTATTCGTATATTAAGCCCCATCTGAGATGGGGGACCCGGTGGAGCCGTAGCTTTGCCTAGAGTATAAAAAATCCTCCAGTGTTAGAATAAAGAGGGTCTAGCAAACCACTTTAGCTAACAAAGGAGGAGTCCAAATGGACAACAATAGTATAGCTCATACCAAATGGAATTGCACATATCATATCGTATTCATCCCAAAATATCGCAAGAAAGTATTCTACGGGCAAATGAGGAAAGATTTGGTTGAAATCATCCGAAAATTGTGCGAGATGAAGAAAGTGGAACTGATCAAGGGAGCTGCATGCGTGGATCATGTGCATCTGTATCTCGGGATACCGCCGAAGTTGAATATATCAGACGTAGTAGCCTATATCAAAGGGAAAAGTGCGTTAATGATATACGACCGGCATCCCGAGATAAAAGCCAGATGGGGAGAACGGCATCTCTGGGCACGAGGCTATTATGTAGAAACCGTCGGGAATATCAACGAAGAAGTTATCAAGCGTTACATCTCAGAGCAAGAAGAAAGCGACAAGTTCGAGAAGGAAGTAAGACGAATAAGCGAAAGAGCCGCCATAGGCGGCTGTAAGTACAAAGACAGTTTGCTAGACCTGCCATAGGCAGGTGTCAGTACAAAACCCCGGAGGGGTTCCAAATAAACCCCCATTTGAAATGGGGGTTGCTAACTAGATTAGGTGATCCATTGGAACGCTTGGATAAGGTTATTCCTTGGGAGATGTTCCGTCCCACGCTTTCTACTGCCCTAAATCGCACTGTTAATCCCAATGGTGGTAGACCTCCTTATGACATCATTCTGATGTTCAAAATACTTGTTTTGCAGCGCTTCTATAATCTGAGTGACGACCAGACCGAATACCAGATTAATGATAGAATGAGCTTTGGACGCTTTTTAGGCCTTTCCCTCGGTGATACTGTTCCTGATGCTAAAACAATCTGGCATTTTAGAGAACAACTGGTAAAAGCAAAGGCTATTGATGAATGATTCCATCTTTTTGGACAGATGCTCGAAGATCAGGGGATCATTACCCACAAAGGAACCATCGTAGATGCTACTTTTGTAGACGCGCCTAGACAACGTAACAGTCGCGAAGATAATGCCAAGATAAAAAATGGTGAAATACCAGAAGAATGGAAAGACCCAAAGAATAAAAATAAGTTAGCTCAAAAAGACACAGAAGCTCGTTGGACCAAGAAAAATAATGAAACCCATTATGGCTATAAAAATCATGTAAAAATTGACGCTGAGAGCAAAATGATTACAGGTACTATAACAACACCGGCCAATGTTCATGACAGCCAGCCCCTTCCAAATCTCATTGATGAAAAGGATAGAGTTCTTTATGCAGATAGTGCGTATTCTGGCAAGCCAGTTCAAGATAAGTTACCTGCTAGTTTAGATTGCCAGATTCATGAAAAGGGCTATAAGAACCCCCCTCACAGACGAGCAGAAAGCATCCAATTGTATCAAATCCAGTACTCGTGTAAGAATTGAGCATGTATTTGGATTTATGACCAATAGCATGCACGGCATTACCCTGAGATGTATTGGATTTGCTAGAGCTTGCTTTAATAGCGGCTTAACGAATTTGGTATACAATTTATGCCGATATGAGTTTTTGTGCAGCACGCGACATGCGGCTGCTTGATTTAGCATGCCCAAAAGCAAGAAAAATCCCCTAAAATTGGGAGTTTTTAAGCATTTTGACAAGAAATGAGGTCAATGATGAGAATATTTATACACAGACTCTTGAAAAAATTCAATATTGCGAATATGGGGAATTTGTAAGGGTGTTTTTAGAGATTCCCTTAAACCAATGACGTTTTCAAAATCTATCATTTGTGGATGATGGACTCGGGAACATAAACCTTAAACCTGCAGTATATTCCATTTCATACGATAGGAAAAGTATAGCACATCCTACAACGAGGACCCAGGGATTGAAAAAAGCACACCGCTGACCTATTTCAGAGATGTGCTTTTTCATTGGCTCAAAATTTCGCAGCCAATTGGCTCACTTTTTCATGGCCATTCACGAACCATTCTCAAAGTCATCCATAGGATGCGTATATGGTGCTGGTTCTGGCCCACAATACAATCCATAAGAATCAACAATCCAGTATGTTCCATTATAAGGAACCCGACACCACTGATGGGTCCACTTATTATGATTCACATGCTCATAGTCAATACCTAGCATATTTAGACACAGACCCACAGCACAAGTGGCCCCCTGACAAGACGCCTTTTTATTGATGAAAAAGCCATAGGCATCCAGGAAATGAGGAGCTGTATCCGAATACTCCATGCGATTATCAAAGAAATCTCGAAGTTCCTGGGCAATCCGTTTCATCTGCTCTTCCTGCGGAAGGCCCACTAAAGTTGCCACAAAAGGTTTTGCGGCCTCATAACATTCAGAAAGTTGTTCATCACTCAAATTCCAATGAAGCTGCTCATAATTGGCAAGTTCTGAAAGCGGAACAATTCCTTCCACAAGGCCTGGATCAGTACCACCAATTTTCCCATTATAAAAATCTTTGGGGATAATATTCGGATATTCCGTATTTCCTATTTCGCCCTGTCCCGTAACAGACGTTTCTCCACTTTCTACCACATGGATAAGTACATGATGTTGTGCCAACGAACCATCTTCATTGAATACGGTGCAAGTAATGACCGCTTCCCCCGGTTTGGTAAATAAAATCTTGGTTGGTTCTGTATCATTACTCAGTAGCAATTCACAAACATCATGATTAGACGTCTCATATAAAACCTTAGGCACCTTCATAAAGAAACAGTCACCAGTTTGTACAGTGACTTCATCTGTTATTTCCCGTTCTTGTCCATGATACATAAATGCATCTACCGGACTTTCCAATAAAGGTATAACCAACATAGCAGCCATAGCCATGCCATAAGCTAACCACTTATTCATTAAAATTCCTCCTTTTTTACCTATATCCTATTTATCACGCCATTTGTATCCCTTTATAAATAGGCGGAATAATCCAATGACCATAGCTATCGATAATTCCCCATTTACCATTTTTCTTAATAGGTGCAAATCCATTTTTAAATCCACCTATTGCTATAGTTTCAACAATAGAATCTACATTTATATCATCAATAATTGCCCTCACTTTACCATTTTTATCGATAATTTGTAATTTTTCTGTATTCACAAAATCGCCCTTGTCATAGTCATAAAAAGTATTTAACCACGATACCTCTTCTAGGCCAAAGTGAATTCCACCAAGAAATGTAGAATCTTGTCCCACATATGGTAGCAAGTCAGATTGATTACCTCTAGGAAGTTCAGAAAGTACACTACCCGTTGTTTGATCAACCAAAATAGCTACATCTTGTCGTTCAATCAATAAACGTGCTCCACCGCAAAAAGTGACACTATCATATTCCATCGGCACTACAGGAGTTCCATCATTCATACTAAACACGCCCACTTTCCCCGTTCGTATATCAAGTAATGCAATCAATCCAGTCTCTACATCCACTTCATTATTTCCCGCTACACGGAAATCCCCTGGGCCAATAATAAAATCGCCATTGGTATTTATAAAAGCTAGCCCTTCTTTTAAATCAACCATTTGCCCAAAATCAGTCCATGGATATACTATTTTTCCATTAAAAAATATTGTACTACTTGTCATGTATTGAAGCATATAGGGATCCATAAAAGCAGTTTCTGGCATAGGTAAATACCCTTTTTTCTTGTACTCTTTATCCGTTTCACGTTCCACAGCTTCTGTTTCTTCCTTGCTCTGTTTACGCAGCAAATTTCCTTTTAAATCAAACTCTAAGCCTTCTCCATCTTTTTTAGCAAAAATTTTTCTCTTATCACCAGAAAAAGCAATTACTTCGTAGCATTCCGGTTGCATGATATAATTTCCGTTTATATCAATAAGCCCCCAATGCCCCTTTAATCCAATTTTCGCATCAGTGGAGACCAATGCTAAAACGCCATGCGTTGCACCATAATGATAAGCTTCTATTTGCTGCTCATTAAACATTTCATGATGAAACCTTTGGTAATTCTCTGCTAATTCAGGAAAAAGTTTTTTCCCAATTAAATTTCCATGCTGATACATATCTGCATACGCAAATCCTGCTTCTTCTGTGGCAGTATTTATTTGAACATTTCCTAAAAGTGTTACAATAAATACACCAATAGTCATTAGTTTTTTTATATTCATTTCATTCTCACCAAGTCTCCTCGTTTTATACGATTTTGCCTTTTTATAATTTCACAGATAGAATAATTATTACGAACTTCCTTTATTTTTAGCTCACCAATGTCGTTTTCTTCTGCCCCAAGAACTTGACCCGTCTTAGGCTGGATTAACGGTTCCCCTTCTGTATATACAACAAAAATATCACCAACTCGAATACCATTATCATTTCCTATATCTATATAGGCAATACTGTCATTTACATTGACTACATTCCCATTTAATGGGGTCATTTTATTAATCAATTTTAAAAACTTTTGACTAGCAGCATTAACAGCTTGATTAATAAGAATGTTTCCTTTTTTATCTTTTCCCTCAAAAATACCTTGTGTACTAGCCCCTTCTACCATTTCAGAAACTTTGATAATACCAGTACGATTATCTACAAAGCGAAAATGAAATTTTACTTTCCCTTTTGCCTTTCCAAAAATACTTCCGCTTCCAACAATGTTAGCTGAAATCACGTTTCCAATAACTGTATAATCAGCACCTGTTAAATGTCCAAATTCAATGGCAGTTTCTCCTGAAATTAGTCCTGTACTACTAAGAGCCATTTCTTTAAGCACCTTGTCTAATTGTATTCTCTCTGCCACATCAAATTTATTACTCTGTACCAAGGCTGTCACCATTTGTTCTTGAAAATCAACTGCTGCTTGGCGTTGCAATTGAGACCATCCATCATATTCAAGTTCTGTAACAGCTACTACTTTCTTCGCTGCTTCACATGAATTACAGAAAAGTCCCGATAAAATAATAAGTGCCACAAAAATGGCCGTACCGAATATCTTTTTCATATATCTCTCGCTCCTATAATGTAGTATTATCCTACTTCCCATTACGATACAAATGTGCTTCTTCTTCACTATATTTCAATGTTCCCCATTTGAGATAAACATACTTAGCTTCTACCCATCCGCACTTCTCATATCCCATATCTATGTGATACCAAAGTTCACCATCAACATTCAAAACACCAATCACATCAAAACCACTATTCTTTCTAAATTGTTCTTGTGGTATTTCATTTTCGCTAGGCTTTAATCGCCACCAAACATTTTCTAAAAGTACATAACCAATTTGCGGTGGTACTTTTGTTTCTCCTGGCATGATAGTTCTTTTTTCCGCCGTATCAGCCTGTGTAAAATCTAATTTCCCCACTAAAGAAAATTGATTGCTTTGTGGATCAGGAAACGTAGAAGTTACCATAATCGTTCCTTCCCATGGTTCTGCCAAAGGGTTCATAAGTTTCACATGATGCCGTCCCAAAGTTACATTGGGCACATAATATACATCTGTCTTTCTCCCTTTGGCTTTGGGATTTAATAAAATTCTTCCGTCCAATTCCACCACTGTCTTTTGTTCCACATAAAAATTAATAGCTCTAGTTTCTATTTGATATGCACTTTGCATCACTGGATGTATATCTGCAGCCATTCCTTCTATTGTTCCTAGTAATCCCACAGAACATATTACGCTTACGTGAAATAAAAGCCATCCCTTCATTTTCCGATTCATCATCAATCTCCTTATTCACAAAAAGCCGAAAGCAATAACCTGTCTGCTTTCGGCTTTTCTCTAATCTCCCCTTTGTGCTCATTCACAGCAGAATACAGCTAACATTAGGTTTATAATAATACTTTTATCTGACTCGAACTGTCATAGCATTAAAACTGTTACTTTCTAAATCCAGATCCATATCGGTATTCCGTTGCAATAACTCAAACAAATTAGGAGCAGAGCCAGTATATTTAATACTTAACACACCACGTCCATTGGCATAGTTATTGAAATTGACACCATTTACTCCTGGAAGTGTTCCAAGCACATTTTTTACTCTGTTGATATCATTTACACTATTGGCAATAACTACAACTTCAAAGGCTTGGCGATTACCGCTATAATTATTCATGAGCTGCCCCACTAAGTAATCCCCCATCTTAGCACCGGCCTGAGCCAGTGCTTTTTTAGATGCAATGGATTCTGTGATATCTGCTCCTGAACCATATGCACCATCAGCTGCAATAATTTGCCCCGTACGAGCAATATACATTTTAGCTTCTACACGAGCACGACAGGAAACAATCCCTGTATTTGGTCTGCGATATCTTTGCTTTGGTAAAAATTGAGCTACATCACCAGCCCCTTCACTAAAGGCCTCCCCTACTACCAAAATATCAGCCTGCATAGATTGTGCTAAATCTCTTAACTGTTCCTGATTCATATACTGTGGCTGGTTGTAGTTATATCGTCTGTTGCTCATATCAATCATATTTTGAAAACCAGCTTCCAAAAATTTCTTGACCACGGCCGTTTCTCCTGCCGGATCAGGAATTCGATAGCGTAAATGCATCTCAGGGATCATGACTGCAATTTTGGCATCACGCATATTCACATCAGCTACCTTATGTTGCATGAGCTTACTCATTAGTTTAGAATCTGGCTGCGTATCTACATCCACTACAGCAGTCACCTGATACATACCATCAGCATTTTGAAAGCTGTTAATCACTCGGCAATTTTTAACATATCCTTCTGTAGTAGTATGAATTTCATCTCTAACCAATTCAAAATTATGAGTATCTGTTTCGGAATTAACCAAGCTCCCTGCAACTTGCTCAACGCCATTTCTCATCGCATCCCTTTCTGCTTCATTTTGGGTTGTACCATATCCATTCACAGTCACTTCCTGTGCCATAGACGTAGTTCCCGCCAATAAAAGACAAGCCAGGATTGCCCCCACTACTTTTCTCATTTATGGCCTCTCTTTGCTTTATCGCCGACTTTAATCTGACCTTTACCATTAGAGTATGTACAAATAGAATAATTTGATTTGACTTCCATAATTTTGACCATGCCCACATTATTTTCTTCTACGGCCATCAGTTCGTGAGTTACTGGATTCATAATAGGCTGGCCTTCACGATATACGATAAACTTTTCACCAACACGTACACCGTTATCAGAGCCAAGGTCTAAATACACCTGTGAATCCGTTACATGAGCCACATTCCCGGTCAGTGGATTTTTCTCATTAAGTAATTTAATGACTTCTTTTGCAGCATCATTGACAGCTTCACTAATACTAGCTGTTCCATCCAATCCACCAAGTTCTTTCGCTACAGTTTTAGAACCTCCTACGATTTCAGCAAAAATAATTTTACCAGTCCGATTGTCTACTAGACGAATATCAAACTTAGCAACGGCCTTCTTGCCACTATAAATAATATTATCAAAAGGCACAATTCTTGCATCTAAGAGACTTCCTGTTAGTGTATAATCGGCACCAGACAATTCCCCAAACTGAATTGCATTATCCTCAGAAATTAACCCAGTTGCACTAAGTCCCATTTCGGATAAAACTTCATCTAAACGATCTCTTTCTACTACATCATATTGCCCACTAGAAATCAAAACTCCAATCAGTTGACTTTCAAAATCTTTAGCAGCACGATCGCCATCGTATCCCATATTAGAATGAATACCTGGCAATGCAATAATTTTCTTAGCAGCATAAGAAGTATTTCCCAGCATACCAGTAAACAACATACATAATAACGCGGTAAAAATAACCAATACCTTTTTCATATGCTCTCCTCTACAGATTCTATTTATACCATTTAGATTTTCTGTGTAATCATAGTAAAAACGATTTGCTATGAGTTGCCAGCCGCAAACAACCAACAACTCATAACAGAAATAATTACTAACGGCAAATAGCTAATCATCAATGCCTAACTGTTTACCACCGTGGTCCTGGACCACCCGGGCCCCTATCCCCGGGTCCCGGGCCCGGTCTGTCTCCAGGTTGTGGTCTTGGCGGATCCTTCCTCTTGATTGGTGGACGCGGTTGTGGCCCCTTATCCCACTCTGGACGTGGCTGGGGTCTCGGTTCTGGTCTTGGTTGCGGACGTGGTTGTGGTCTTGGTGGTTCTGGTGGTCTTTTATCCCTCTGCCAGGGCCAGCGAAATGCCATAACGGCTCCTGGATTTTCGATTCCGACATTACTCTGATGCATAGCAAGGCTAGAGGGAAGCGACATGGATTTCCCTAAATCAGCAGCTTCACTGTTTTCTGTCACACAGAAGCTGGCAACACCAAGTAGGTGTAGTCAATAATATAACACGAGCCACAGTTTTTCTTTTAACACTCATAAAATACCTCCATCAATATTCCAAAACTACAGCATACTGTGTGCCAAAGCCACTCCTCTGATTTTCTGCCAAAATGCGATCCCCATCTTCTGGAGTTACAACGACATCACACTGGTGCTTAGTACGTTCTCTTAAACCAACTGCCTTAATAATAAGTGGACGTGCCCCTGCTCTAGACATACCATTTTCTGCACGATTCCATGCTTCTGCACCTTGTGCATAAGCTGCCACACCATGAGCCACCGCATAATCGGGATCAACATTATGTACACCATAAATAGCACGACCATTGGTATCAAAAATACCTGGGCAAAAGGTCCTTTCTAATGGCAAACCTTTTGCATCAATGATTAAGCCAGTATATCCCTGTCCATAAGACATATTTTTCTGTCCTGGAGTCACAGTAGTGGTTGTCGTGGTCGTAGTTGTTACAGAAGGTACTGTTGTATTTTCAACAGGTGCTACATAAGAAGAACTAGGAAGTGGCATTGGCTGTGGTTCATTATTTCCTACCACTGCACGAATAGCAACATCCCCTACACTACCAATACCATAAAGTGGTGCTGCCATAACTACATGATAAGTCCCATCTTTAAATTCTTCAGAAACAATTCTAGCTCCTGTAACTACCCCATTGATTTTGGTTTTAACCAAATCGCTAGTAACGATATAATTTTCCATTGTAGTCTCTGAATCTACCGAAATCCCTTTGATAGATTCCAAAAGATTTCTTTGTGCATCTACAATAGCAGCACGACGAGCCATTAATTTTCCTCGATTAATAGGCATTCCTGCCGGTACACTGCCAAATCCATCGGACTGAATCATTTCTGCTTCATCATACGCATTAGCTGTCATCCCAACAAAAGGAATACCAATTCCTGTTGGCATAATTCCTCCAAAACCACTCAAAGTGGCTACAACTGCTAAAGCTACTACCGCCTTTTTCATTTTCATTTGAAATCCTTCCTTTCTGCAGGTATACCAGATTCATTTTTATAACTTTCACCCAGTATCCTTCTATACATAACGAGAAATGGAGTAAAGAGATTTCGCCACAAAAGAATTTTTCCATTTCTATATTTTAAATTTCAATAGAAATGGCATTACTTTTATAAAAATCATATTTCATAAAAGTAATAGCAATTCTTTTATAGTGTCTATAGGCATTATACATGTTTATAGCATCTCGCTAAGACTGTAATTGTAATCTTTGTCATTCTTTTCATACCCGTCCTCCTATAAATACCTAACCTACCTATGAGTCGAAAATTAATAGTTTTGATATTCTATGCCAAACCATTGGGCTTGTTCATCCCATTTAAACGTAAATTGTCCTACTCGATATTGACTATTATCTTTTACATCAACAAGAATTTTATCTCCCCTAGTCATTGGTGCTGAAAGATGCAATGCTTCAGCAGAATCAAGAAATCGTAAATCTCTTCCCACATAAGGAATTAAATCTTCCATTTTAATTGCATGATAATAACTCTCTTCACAAAGTCCGATCAATCCAAAATCCATTCTCACTGTCGCTCCGCCATACACAAAGTAAAAAGTTTCTCCATGATTACCTACAATTTTATAAATTGTACCATTCAGACTATTTAAGCCTTCCAACTTTTGTTTTCCTACATAAACACCAGTACACATAGATGAACCTTGAAGCCTACCATTTCTTGGTGAGCTATATATATTCTTATGTGTAAAAATAAGTGCATTTTCCCCCTTCCCAAATGTGCATTGATTATTTGTCATTTTGGTATAACCTTCTCCACGTGCTAATGAAGGACCTCCAGCCCGTGCATTATAATAAGAGCCAATTTTAACCGGTTGACTAAATTGCATAGCCTCTACAGTTCCTCCCAAACTCGCCATAGTAAGCAATGTTAAAATGATAAAATTTCTCCCATATTTCACTTTCATAGAACACCTCCAAATTTCGCATCTGAACTACTCTAAAATTGAAACCACTTGATCCTAATAAGAATGAAAAAAGCGTTTATCTTGTCTATAGGCATTATACATGTTTATAGCATGTTGTTCAATGTCTAAAGACATGATAATTTATTTTTAAAAGGGGGGATTTAGTGATGGATATTGGAGCACGAATTAAATACTTCCGTACTAGAAATGGTATGAGCCAAGAAAAATTAGCTTGGGATGCTGGGATCAATCCAGCTTTTTTAGGTGAACTGGAACGAGGAAAAAAGAGTCCTACAGTCAAAACATTAGAGAAAATAGCCTGTGCTTTACATATCAATCTATATGAGCTTTTTATCGGTCCTGACAAGATTTCTTTAGAAGATAACATGCTATTGCAACAGATAACGCAACAACTTCGATTGCAACCTACAGACACCATTCAAAAAATTTCACTGATCATTCAAACCATACTAGACATAAAAAAATAACAAGCTCTTATCACTTTAGAGCTTGTTATTTTTTATTATCTATCTTTTGCATTAAATAATGTCTAAAGACATTATTTAATGAGTGATCATCATTTAGATTTTACGCTCCTATCTATGTCACCACTGCATAATCAAAAAACTCCTCCATAGAATATTTGATATGATCCCCCTAAAGCAGACAAGGTAAATAACCAAACTGCTTTAGGGGGA
>OLGZ01000498.1_pt1 | contig 30797 bp, 25 predicted proteins | sample 1605981 | NCBI WGS metagenome assembly OLGZ01 (sample SAMN03283291) | human gut metagenome | biome: human-associated habitat; material: feces | host: Homo sapiens | place: Peru | collected 2012 | reverse complement strand
GAATAGAATAATGTCACATAATAAATGAGGCACAACTATCAGTTTGTAGAATTCAAAAATTTAATATGAAATGTGAGATAGAGCGTATGGAAATTAACTATACGTTCTATTTTTTTTCCTTTTTTGAAAAGTGATTAAAAAACTATTGACATTTTGTTACTGGTGTCCACACAAAGCACTTCCTATATTAGAAAAAATAGTGTATACTTAACAAGTACATATGTTCGAAAAAGGAGTGCAATATGAGCAAAAAGAAATTTAAAACCATATTATGTGGATGCATAACGGCTCTTTGTCTGTTTCTGACATCCTGCGGTTCACTGCAGATATCACAAGGATCAGGCAATCAGGATTCTGACCGCGGAAATCAAACGACAACAGAAACGACATTCGCATCAACAGGGCAGATAGAATCCGTTGATACGCTGGAAGAAGTACCGGAGTATACAGGGCAGCCATACGTGGAGATCAATGATAATGAGCCAACCTTTACAGAAGAAGAGCTGACGACAGATTCTTACGAAGAATACAGCCCGTTAGATGAACTGGGAAGATGCCAGACAGCGGAAGCCTGTGTTGGAGAAGATCTGATGCCGACGCAGAAGAGAGAAAGCATCAGTAGTGTGAAGCCGACAGGCTGGGTGAATAAGGAATATGATGGAATTGACGGTGGATATCTGTACAACCGCTGTCATCTGATTGGATTCCAGCTGACCGGTGAGAATGCGAATGAGCGCAATCTGATTACAGGAACCCGCTATATGAATGTAGATGGTATGCTTCCGTTCGAGGATGAGGTGGCAGATTATGTCAAAGAAACGGATAATCATGTGATGTATCGTGTCACTCCAATCTATAGCGGTGATGACCTGGTGGCTTCCGGAGTCCAGATGGAGGCGAAGTCTGTGGAAGATGATGGCGCAGGGGTAACATTTAACGTATACGTATATAATGTACAGCCATATGTTGTGATCAATTATGAGACAGGAGAGAGTTATCAAACGGAAGAACTCGCAACGCCGGAAGGTGAGTGGGCTCCAGGAACAGAAGCTGAAGTAACTGATAAAAATGTATCCAATTCATCAAAAACATCAAATTCAACCAAAAAAGAAACTTATATATTGAATAAGAATACAAAAAAGTTTCACAAATCAACTTGTTCTGGTGTGAGGGACATCAAAGCAGAGAACAAAGAAGAGTATACAGGAAGTAGGTCGGATTTGATTAAAGAAGGATATGAGCCTTGTGGCAGATGCAAGCCGTAAGAGTTATGAAATTAGAAATGGTTGCTGGTCGCACGAAGTGAGAACAGCAACCGCTAATGTGTAAGCACATGTGGTCTCAGACCTTTTTGCTATAGAGATTATTATAGAAAATATAATATCAACATATAACAGATAGTTCCACCTGCAATGGATAGAAACATATTTTTCTTCCATAGATGAAGTACTGCGGTGACAAGAATGGAGATTCCTTCCGGAATTCCATGAGTTCCGTGCAGTACTTCTACATTTTTCAGACAATAGATAACTAACATTCCGAAAACAGCAGAAGGAAGAAATTTACCAAGATACTGGATATATTCCGGTGTCTTTTTATTTTCTTTAAAAATAAAGAAAGGAAGATAGCGCGTTGCCATTGTTCCAAGTATGCACATTCCGATTGTAATTATCTGTTGTGCCAAAGTCATGCTACTCATTTGGTCGGCTCCTTCTTTTCTTTAAGTTTGTCGCATTGTTCCAGCCACTTTCGAAGTACTGTCAGTAGAAGTACAATCAGTATCATTGTCGGAATCATAAAGGAATCCGCTCCGAAGAGAATCAGACATACAAGCGAAACCAGGATTCCAATCATAGAAGAAACATGGATTTTTTCTTTCATCCACTGATCCAGGAAAATTACAACGAACATAGCTGTCATGACAAAACTGATTCCTGATGTGTCGAATTTAAGAAGAGAACCAATGATTCCACCAATCGTTGCGGAAGCAACCCAATAGAACTGGTTCAATAATGTAAAAAAAAAATAAAACCATCCGCGGTCTACATCTTCGGGAATCTCAGAGGTGTAATTGACAGAAAAGGTCTCATCACACATTCCGAAAATCAGATAATACTTCTTCCATCCAAGTCCTTTGAATTTATCTAACATGGAAAGTCCATAGAAAAGATGTCTGGCCTGGATCATCACAGCCATGATCAGTACCTGAACAGGTGCAAATGGACTAAGCAGCATCTCAACACAGACAAATTCCAGTGATCCGCCGAAAATCAACATACTCATGAAAAAAGGGTAGATAAAAGAAAAACCAGATGCATTCATATATATTCCATAAGCCATTCCAAGAAAAATGAACCCAGTCATAATAGGGATTGTTCGTGGAAAGGCTGCCTTTAGTGCTTTACGTTTCATAATTATTATAGTACCTCCTGACATAGTTCAGAATTATAGCATGAAAGCCTTGATTTATGTTAATGTCTTTCGGATTGTACAATTTTTTTTGAAAAAAGTGTTTACAAACCACATAAAACTATCTATAATACAAATAGAAACCACAAGAAAACAATAGTTAAGAAGAAATAAACCACACAAAACAACATTATGGTAAATGAGTAAAAACAGGAGGAGTAGAATAATATGAAGATTTTAGATGCGAAGTTTGTACAGGATTTTATTAAAATGGCAAATGACGGATTCCTTCAGGGATGGCATGAGAGAAATGGTGGTAATTTAAGTTATCGTCTGAAACCAGAAGAGGTTGAGCTGATCAGACCACGTCTGAATGAATCAGGAGAATGGACAAAGATCGGAACAGAGGTTCCGGGACTTGCAGGAGAATTCTTCCTTGTAACAGGAAGTGGAAAGTATTTCAGAAATATTATCGTTGATCCTGAAGTATGTCTTGCAATCATTGAGATTGATTATACAGGAACAAAATACAGAATCCGTTGGGGACTGGTAGAAGGAGGAAGACCGACAAGTGAGCTTCCAACTCATCTGATGAACCATGAAGTGAAGAAGAGAATCACAAACGGAAAACATCGTGTAATCTACCATGCACATACAACAAATACAATCGCACTGACATTCGTTCTTCCTTTGGATGATCAGGTATTTACAAGAGAACTTTGGGAGTCAGCAACAGAGTGTCCGGTCGTATTCCCGGATGGAGTTGGAGTTGTAGGCTGGATGGTTCCGGGCGGAAGAGCAATCGCAGAGAAGACAGCTGAACTGATGGAGAAATACGATGTTGCTATCTGGGCACATCATGGAATGTTCTGTTCAGGAGAAGACTTCGATCTTACATTCGGTCTTATGCATACAGTAGAGAAATCAGCAGAGATTCTTGTTAAGATCCTGTCTATGACACCAAGAAAGATTCAGACAATCACACCGGAGAACTTCCGTGAACTGGCACATGACTTTAATGTAACACTTCCAGAAGAGTTCCTGTATGAGAAAAAGAAATAATTAAATTTCTAAGAAAAATAGAACGTATCAAATCGACGGGATTTCAATCACCACTGTTGAATTCCAAGTTGGTTTGATACGTTTTTTTCTATAACCAATTCTAATAAGCACGTGCTATAATAGAACAGGTCGGAAATTCTATAGACGATCAGAAAAGTGAAAGGAATGGATAAAGAAAATAAATGTTATATACAATTCCGGATTATTATCATGAATTTACCTGTGTTGCAGGAAAATGTGAGGACACCTGTTGTGCCGGATGGCAGATCGTCGCAGATGATGCTTCATTAGAAAACTATAAAAATGAGACAGGTACATTTGCAGAGCGTTTGAAAGAATCTGTCAACTGGGAAGAAGGAACATTCAAGCAGGATAAAGAAAGAAGATGTGCTTTTCTGAATCAATCAAACCTCTGTGATATGTATACCGCCCTGGGAGAAGAGAGCCTGTGCAGAACCTGTAAATTGTATCCAAGACATATTGAAGAATTTGAAGATGTGCGGGAGGTTACACTTTCTGTATCCTGTCCGGAAGTGGCGAGAATCCTGATGAATAAAAAAGAACCGGTACATTTTCTTACTTATGAAACAGATGAGGAAGAAGATTATGATGATTTTGATCCGTTTTTATATTCGAAACTGTTAGATGCAAGAGATGTGATGATTGAGATTTTACAGGACAGAGAGAAAAAGCTGAATCTGCGAGCAGCTCTTATTCTGGCGATTGCACGTGATCTGCAGGAATGTATTGACGAAGAAGATATATTCTCGATGGATGATGTATTTGATTACTATCAGGCTGAAGAAGGTGTGCGGGAAGTGAAAAATGCTCTTGCAGAAGTGGATTACTATACATATAGTAGAAAGATGTTTCAAAATCAGTATCAGATGGAACATTTAAGAGCGGATTGGGAGTCTTATCTTCAAGAAGCAGAGAAATTATTATATGGAAATGTAAATGAAAAAACAGACAAAAAACGGTATGTTGAGATGATACAAGAATTTCATGCTTGGATGGCGAAAGAAATGCTGGAATATGAAATACAATATGAACAGCTCCTTGTATATTTCATCAGTACCTATTTTTGCGGTGCAGTATACGATGGTGAAGCATTTGCGAAAGCACAGATGGCTGTTGTCAGCACCCTGTTGATCCATGAACTTCTGATGGCACAGTGGATGAAACAAGAAAAAGTGCTAGATATAAACGATGTGATAGATACGGTGTATCGTTATTCAAGAGAACTGGAACATTCTGATTCGAACCTTAATTTAATGCAAGAATTGCTGCAAGAAAGTAACGAATAGATGGGAGAAATTCTTGACAGTGTTTTTTTAACATGTTATGCTATAGTCGATTTTGAGAGACGAAGATGCAGAGTAACAGACAGAGTCTTTTCAAAGCAATTGTTTCGGACCACCCAGCGAGGTTAAGGCCATACGGACAGCCGGGTCCACTGCCGATTATGGTAACTTTGGTTGCCTTATTGATTGAGTGAAAAGCTCTAATTTTATAAGTAGGTTTCTTTGATAGCCTTATGCGCCAGACGCGCAGACTTGTGAAACGGTCAATAAGAGTAGTAAAAGTATAATTGCTATATAGACTCTGACACGCATGATCCAGAAGTTTTATTTAAAAATCTAAGAGAAGATATTGCCTTTTCTGTTACAGCTGAGAATAAAACAGACGAATACATACCGAACGCAGGTTTGTGGCTTAGCGCCCTTATCTGCGTTTTTTCTGTATTAAGAAAGTGTTTTGACAAAGGAACCTGGAAAGAGAGGAAATATGAAAGGGAGTCGTTTTAAATTAAACCAGAATCATGCACCGATCCATGAGGCTCTGGAGACTTTCCGGCGAATGAGAGTTGTGCCATTTGATGTCCCTGGTCATAAACGGGGAAGAGGAAATCCGGAGCTGACAGAATTTCTCGGACAAAAATGTGTAGGCGTCGATGTCAACAGTATGAAACCACTGGACAATCTCTGCCATCCGGTATCTGTAATACGGGAAGCAGAAGAACTGGCAGCAGATGCCTTTGGAGCAGCACATGCATTTTTAATGGTAGGGGGCACGACAAGTTCTGTACAGACAATGGTTCTGACTGCCTGCAAACGTGGAGATGAGATCATATTGCCACGAAATGTTCACAGGAGTGTGTTGAATGCACTTGTTCTATGCGGTGCGATTCCTGTTTATGTAAACCCGGAGGTAGACCAGCGGCTTGGTATTTCCCTTGGAATGCAGAGAGAACAGGTAGCGAAAGCGATAAAAGAACATCCTAAGGCAGTCGCAGTGTTGGTAAATAATCCGACTTATTATGGAATATGCAGTGATCTGCGTGCAATCGTCAAGATGGCACACGAGGCAGGAATGATGTGTCTGGTAGACGAAGCGCATGGAACACATTTCTATTTCGGCGGAGGCCTTCCAGTTTCAGCTATGGAGGCAGGTGCAGATATGGCATCCGTATCCATGCACAAAAGCGGAGGTAGTCTTACACAGTCGAGTCTGCTCCTTACAGGTCCGGATGTACATGCAGGATATGTGCGGCAGATCATCAATCTGACGCAGACAACATCAGGAAGTTACCTTCTGATGTCAAGTCTTGACATTTCGAGAAGGAATCTTGCACAGCGTGGCCGCCAGATTTTCCATCAGGTAGCAGACATGGCAGAATATGCCAGAGAAGAAATTAATGCGATCGGTGGTTATTATGCATTTGGAAAAGAACTGGTAAATGGAAACTCTGTTTTTGATTTTGATATTACAAAATTAAGTGTACATACATTAGATATCGGACTCGCAGGAATTGAAGTTTATGATATTCTGCGTGACGAATACGACATACAGATCGAATTTGGAGATATTGGAAATATTCTTGCCTACCTTTCGATCGGAGACCGTGCACAGGAAGTAGAACGGCTTGTGAGTGCACTTGCAGAGATCCGCAGACGTTTTCAGACAGACGGAACCGGACTTCTGAGTCAGGAATATATCGATCCACAGGTAGTGGCCAGCCCACAGGATGCTTTTTATGCAGATAAGTGCAGTCTGCCGCTTCGGGAGACAGAAGGTATGGTCTGTAGTGAATTTGTGATGTGCTACCCACCTGGAATTCCGATTCTTGCGCCGGGGGAACGTATCACAGCAGAAATTCTGGATTATATCGAGTATGCAAAAGCGAAGGGCTGTAATATGACCGGACCGGAAGATCCGGATATTTTAAAACTGAATGTTCTGACAGGGAGGTAATAAGAATGGAAATGTGGTTTTCGGAATTCCATACACCGGATGTGAAACACAGTATCCGGGTAAACCGTCAGCTCTTTTCCAGACAGAGTGATTATCAGAGAATTGATATTTTTGAGACACCGGAATTTGGCCGTGTTCTGACTCTGGACGGAAATGTAATGCTGACAGAACGTGATGAATTTATTTATGATGAGATGATCACACATGTGCCGATGGCGGTCCATAAAGAAGCAAAAGAGATTATGGTAATTGGTGCCGGAGATGGCGGCGTTGTCCGTGAACTGACCAGATATGACAGAGTCAGACACATTGATCTGGTAGAAATGGATCCAATGGTTGTTGAGGCCTGTCGTGCGTACCTTCCGGAAAATGCATGCAGACTGGATGACAGAAGAGTACACCTTCATTACGAAAATGCACTCCGTTTTATCCGAAGATGCGAGGCAAAATATGATCTCATTATCGTAGATTCCTCGGATCCGTTTGGCCCATCGGAAGGATTGTTTACCCGCGAATTCTATGGAAATTGTTACAATGCGCTGAAAGAGGATGGAATCATGGTCAATCAGCAGGGAAGTCCATTCTACGCGGAAGATGCACATGCAATGCAGAGAAGTCATAAAAGAATTGCCAGTACATTCCAGATCAGCCGTGTTTATCAGGCACATATCCCAACCTTTGCCGCAGGTTACTGGTTGTTTGGATTTGCCAGCAAAAAATATCATCCGGTAGATGATCTGGATGCGGAAGCATGGAATGCATTGAATCTTCGTACACGTTACTATACAACAAGACTCCATAAAGGAGCATTTTATCTTCCGGCATTTCTGGAAGATATGCTGAAAGAAGTGGAGGAATAATTCATGATTTTACCGAATATAGAAACTTTTATAGGATGCGAAAGCAGCTTTGAGGAAGCGTCAATTGTCCTTTATGGCGCGCCGTTTGATTCAACGACAAGTTTTCGTCCGGGCGCAAGATTTGGTCCGGCAGCCATGCGTCATGAGAGCTTCGGCTTGGAGACTTACAGTCCATATCAGGACAGAGATCTTATGGATATCAGCGTATTTGACAGTGGGGATCTGGAACTTTGCTTTGGAAGCAGCGAAATGGCGCTTGCAGATATTCAAAAGAGAGCAGAAGAAATATTGGAAGCAGATAAATTTCCATTGCTTCTTGGAGGAGAACATCTGGTGACGCTGGCAGCAGTACGTGCTGTAGCTGCAAAATATCCGGATCTTCATATCATCCATTTTGATGCACATGCAGATTTGAGAGATGATTATCTGGGCGCCAGATTGAGTCATGCCTGTGTTCTGCGAAGATGCCATGATCTTCTGGGAGACGGCCGTATCCATCAGTTCTGTATCCGAAGTGGTGAAAGAGAAGAATTCAGATTTGCCGCGCAGCATACAGATTTCCATCCACTTTCTTTTGACGGACTGGAAGAGACTGTCAGAGAACTGAAAGAGAAAAATGCACCAATTTATTTTACAATTGATCTGGACTGCCTGGATCCGGCGGCATTTCCGGGGACAGGAACTCCGGAGGCAGGAGGAGTAACTTTCTTAGAGCTTCTTGAAGCCATCCGTATAGTTGCACAGGCGAATGTAGTAGGAGCGGATGTGAATGAACTTGCCCCTATGCTGGATGCAAGTGGTGTTTCAACCGCAACAGCATGTAAGGTTCTTCGCGAACTGCTTCTGGCAATTGCAAAATAAACCGGCAACTTATAAGAGAGCAATTATAAAAAGAAATATTATAAATATACAACTGTTGAAGAAAACAGTTACATGTCAAGAAAAGGAGAAGAGTTATGAGCAGAGTACTTGTAATCGGCTGCGGAGGAGTAGCCAGTGTAGCAATTCAGAAATGTTGTCAGGCAGATGAGGTATTCACAGAACTTTGTATCGCAAGCCGTACGAAAGAAAAATGTGATGCACTTGTAGAAAAGCTGAAAGGAAAGACAAAAACAGTTCTCACGACAGCCAAGGTTGATGCAGACGATGTGGATCAGCTGATTGAACTGATCAATGATTACAAACCAGATCTGGTAATGAATATTGCGCTTCCATACCAGGATCTGACGATTATGGACGCATGTTTGGCATGTGGCGTAAACTATATGGATACAGCAAACTACGAGCCGGAAGATACCGATGATCCGACGTGGCGTGCGATTTACGAAAAACGCTGTAAAGAAGAAGGATTTTCAGCATATTTTGATTATTCCTGGCAGTGGGCATACCGCAAAAAATTCGAAGATGCAGGTCTTACAGCACTGCTTGGATGCGGATTTGACCCAGGTGTTACACAGGCATATTGCGCATATGCATTAAAGCATGAATTTGATCAGATCGATACCATTGACATTCTGGACTGCAATGGCGGAGATCATGGATATGCATTTGCGACAAACTTTAATCCGGAAATCAATCTTCGTGAAGTAAGTGCACCGGGAAGCTACTGGGAAAACGGACATTGGGTAGAAATCCCGCCAATGGATATTAAGAGAGAATACAACTTTGATCAGGTCGGAGACAAGGACATGTATCTGCTTCACCATGAGGAAATAGAGTCTCTTGCAAAAACAATTCCAGGCGTAAAACGTATTCGTTTCTTTATGACTTTTGGACAAAGTTATCTGGATCATATGCGCTGTCTTGAAGATGTGGGAATGCTTTCTACAACACCGATCCAGTACAATGGACAGGAAATCGTTCCGATCCAGTTCTTGAAAGAACTTCTTCCGGATCCGGCAAGCCTTGGTCCACGCACAAAAGGAAAAACAAATATCGGTTGTATTTTTACCGGTGTAAAAGATGGAAAAGAGAAAACTTATTATATTTATAATGTATGTGATCATCAGGAATGCTACCATGAGGTTGGAAGCCAGGCAATCAGTTATACAACAGGTGTTCCGGCAATGTGCGGAGCATTGATGATGCTGACTGGAAAATGGATTAGACCGGGTGTGTATACTGTAGAGGAATTTGATCCGGATCCGTTCCTTGACGCACTTGACCGTTATGGTCTGCCACGCAGTGAAAATCATGATCCGAAGCTGGTAGACTGATGGAAAGATTAGATAAAAGAGCACCATTTACAGCCACCGGCGGAATTATTCCGCCGGAATTTGGGAACATCAAAACACCTTGTTATATACTGGATGAAAAAGCACTTACAGAAAACGCAAAACTGCTCGGTGAAGTAGCAAAGCGGACAGGATGTAAGATGCTTCTGGCACAGAAAGCATTCAGTAATTATGACTGTTATCCTTTTTTTGAACCGTATCTGGCAGGTACAGAGGCCAGCGGACTGTATGAGGCAAGACTGGGTGCCGAGGAAATGCCGGGAAAAGAAGTTCATGTATTCTGTGCAGGTTACCGGGCTGATGAATTTGAGGAACTTCTTCAGTATGCCGATCATATTGTATTTAATTCTCCGTCCCAGCTTCTCCGCTTTGGAAAAATGGCGAAAGAGGCAGGAAAGAGTGTGGGGCTTCGGATCAATCCGGAATGCTCTACCCAGGAAGGACATGAGATTTATGACCCTTGTGCGCCGGGAAGCCGTATGGGTACAACAAGAGCACAGTGGGATGCCGCAATTGTGAAGAATCCGGAGCTGATGGAGCTTTTGGATGGGGTTCATTTTCATACACTCTGCGAGCAGGATTCGGATGATCTGGAGACAACGCTTGCTGCTGTAAAGAAACAGTTCGGCGATTTGATTTCCAAAGTAAAATGGATCAATTTTGGCGGTGGTCATCATATTACAAGACCAGGCTATGATATTGAGCGATTGGAACAATGCATTCGAATGGCACAGGAAGAATGGAAGGTAGAGGTTTATCTGGAACCGGGAGAAGCATGGGCATTAAATGCAGGATTTCTTCTGACAAGCGTGCTGGATGTTCTGAAAAATGGAGACACACAGATCGCAATCGTAGATGCCAGCGCCGCCTGTCATATGCCGGATGTGCTGGAAATGCCTTATCGTCCACCACTTCTTGGAGCATCAGATGAGACAACAGCTAGCGGGTTCACAGTTCGGTTAGGAGGTCCAACCTGCCTGTCCGGGGATGTGATCGGAGACTATAAATTCAGCAAACTACCGGAATACGGAGATCTCCTTCTATTTGGAGATATGGCCATTTATACGACTTGCAAAAATAACACATTTAACGGGATGCCATTACCGGATATCTGGATCAGGCATGCTGACAGAACCATGCAGCAGCTAACAGCATTTGATTATACGGATTTTAAAGGAAGATTAGGGGCTGTAAAAAAAGAATAATCCCGAAAGAAAGAAGGACCAAGGGTTCATTATAAACCATAAGGTCCTTCTTTCTATTATAATTACTTTGATTTGTTATTTAGCAGCTTTATTTAAATACATTTCTGTCAGTTCAACAGCATCTGCAATACACTGAGGGCATGGGACAACTTTCCCATTTCCAGAGACTCCCTTTAAGTCACGACAATAATAGGTTCCGTTCTTTTGGCGGAATTTTTCTGCAAATTCCTTTGTTTTCTTATAGGTATCTGCTTTTGTAGATTTTCCATTTTCAAGATTTCCGATACTGTTGTCCATTCCGATAACCATCATCATTCCGGTTACAGCTCCGCACATGTCCATCATGCCCATGCCAAATCCGAATCCCTCAGAGATTTTAAACATTGTTTCCTGGTCTACACCAAATTCCTCACAGAAGGAACAGGCTACAGCTTGTGCACAGTTATACCCTTTGCCATGTAGTTCTAATGCTTTTTCCACTTTTGTACTCATTTTTTTCTCCTTGTGTTTAGAAATTTCAACTTATTTCTTTGATTTCAAATTGTTTTTATTATACCGCTCTTTTCTATTTATGACAATTGGTATTACAGATTTCAACAGAGGAAGGTGATGCGTTGAATGATTTCTGAACATCACCCTTTATATTATTGTGTAAAAAGCTTGTATTGGAAGGAAGATATGTGTATTTTATATTATATGCTATAAAAACTGGAGGAGTATATGATAATAGGAATTATAGAAGATGATACCTTATTAAGAAAGGCATTAGATACATCCTTGAAAAATCAAGGCTATACAACGATTCTTGCCGGCTCGAGAAAAGAAGCAATTAAAAATATAGATAGTTCTGTAGATTTGCTGATCGTAGACATTGGATTACCGGATGGAGATGGAATAAATCTATATCAGGAACTTCAAAAAAACGTAAGAATTCCAGCTATTTTTTTAACTGCAAAAGATGACGAAAAAGATATGTTAAAAGCGTTTGATACAGGAGCAGATGATTATGTGGTTAAACCATTTTCAATAAAAGTATTGTTAAAGCGTATTGAAGTTGTTCTAAAGAGAAAATCAAATGAAAATATTTTTATGTGCGGACAGGTTATGTTATATTCCGATAGAAAACAGGTTTTTGTTGGAGAGACAGAAATATCTTTGACAGTCAAAGAGTATCAGCTTTTGGAATATCTTATTATGAACCAAAATCAGGTTCTTACAAAAGAGATGATAATGGAAAATATATGGGGAATCGATAGTGAATTCATTGATCCCAACACAATTAGCGTTATGATCAGCAGATTAAAAAAGAAATTAAATGATTCATCGAATGTTATCAGTAATGTATTTGGAATGGGATATAGGATGGGAGAGTAGCATGGCTGTAGCAATTTTCACAGTACTTTTAACAGGTTTCATACTCGGAGGAAGCACTGTATATTTAGTTGAAAATCATTTAAGAACAAATGAAATGAATAAAATATATAAATTGACCGAATCCTTAATAAACGGCAATGAATTAGATGATTCTGATATAGGGAAAGAAACGCTCTATTCAAAAACTGCCAATCAATTAATCCGTTTACAGGAAATGTTAGAGGGGAGAAGAAAAGAGGCTGAGAAAAGCCAATATGAGATACAGAAATTAATTTCTGAGATTGCGCATCAACTACGGACACCGCTGGCGAATATAAAAAATTATACAGAATTGCTGCAAGAGTCATTGAATGAAACTCAAGAAAGGTTGAATACAGAATACATAAAAGACTTGCGAACAAGTGAAGAACAATTATGCTTTTTGGTGGAGAGCTTTATAAAAACCGCCCGATTAGAGCAGGGAATCATACAAGTTCACATGCAAAAAGAAAATCTTGTTGAAACAATTCTAAATGCGTTGGGGCAAATACAGAAAAAGGCAGAAGATAAAGATATCTATTTTCAAGCAGAATTGCCGGAGAAAATCATCTGCAGACATGATAAAAACTGGATGTGTGAGGCATTTTATAATGTGTTTGATAATGCAGTCAAATATAGCAAAAACAACAGCGTTATTGATATCACAATGAAACAAACAGAAATGTTTTATAAAATTCAAGTAAGAGATTATGGAATCGGGATAAGAGATGGAGAAGAAAATAAAATTTTTCAAAGATTTTATCGAGGCGAGCAGGCAAGAGGACAGGAAGGATGCGGAATTGGTTTATATCTTTCCAGAGAGATTGTTCTATTACAAAAAGGGATGATGAAAGCAAAACAAATGAAGCCAGGGCTGCTTATAGAGATAAATCTTCCGGTATAGACAGTTCATTTGCAGTTTGTAAGAAGTTTGTAAGATGTACCATATAAAATAGATTATGGCTGAGTTAAAGGTAGCATTTGCGAAAGGAGTTTACAGAAAAATGGATATAATCAAAGCCATGAATCTAAAAAAATATTATACATCCGATACATATGAAGTGCGTGCTTTAGATGGTGTATCGTTAATAGTGGAAGAGGGCGAATTTATAGCAGTTGTCGGTACATCCGGATGTGGAAAGACAACACTTATGAACATTTTAGGAGGTCTTGACACTCCGGATTTTGGAGGCGTCTGGATCAGAAATACAAGTTTAAAAGATCTGAGTAAGGAAGAAAGAACGATATTCAGAAGAAGAAATATCGGATTTGTATTTCAGCAATATAATTTGATACCTTCTCTTAGTATACGTGAAAATATTGTTCTTCCGATGAGATTGGATGGCAAGGAAATAGATGTAGATTTCTTTAATGAGATTGTAGAAATTCTTGGGCTAAAAGATAAATTAGAACGTTTTCCATCAACACTGTCCGGTGGGCAGCAGCAGAGAGTTTCTATAGCACGGGCATTATTGACAAAACCTGCTATTGTCCTGGCGGATGAACCGACCGGAAATTTGGATTCTGTTACAAGTATGGAAGTTGTAGGATTACTAAAATCCTGTGCTTCCAGATTTCATCAGACGACATTGATCGTGACGCATCAAGAAGAGGTCGCACAGATGGCAGACAGAGTAATACGTATGTCTGATGGAAAAATCTATACAAGAGATTGTAACGATTGTTAGGAGGGATTACCATGTTTCACAAGAATATTCCGAATAACAATAAAGACATAATCCGATTTCTGGCTGAAAATTTTGCAGGCACTAAAAAGGTGAGAAATACGATTTTATTTTGCTCGGTAGTAATCGGTATTGTTGCTATTACCATGGTATTTGGAATCTCCTTTGGAAAAATACAGGCAGAAGAAATAAGATTAATCAGAGAAAACGGAACTGCTTCTTCAGGCAGAATAGAAGATGGAACAGAAGAACAATATGCAAAATTAAATCAACTGGATTATATAAAACAAGTTGGAAAAAGTATTTTTGTAGGTGAAGCTACAGACATTTCAGAGAATAATGCAAAAACGATATGCAACGTAGTATGGGCTGACTCAGAAAGCTGGAACAATTTTTTGAAGCCGGCATATACCAATGTGACTGGTAGTTATCCACAGAAAAAGGAAGAAATTCTATTGTCTGAGCGGGCATTGAAAAAACTTGGTATCTCTGAACCGGAACAGGGAATGGAAATAAACTTAGATGTATACAAAGGTGCGTTCGAACATTCAAAAGAAAAATTCGAATTGTGTGGCTGGTATACAGACTCTGGAAATGAATTAACAACAGGATATATTTCACATGACAAAATTAAAGAGTTGAAACTGGAAAAGAGTCCTTATACTTTACTTTTCAGTCAGAGTGATCATTTAAACAGGAGTAAAACAGAGGAAAAATTATATCAGACATTGCCGATGAAGAGTGCAGATCAGAAGATATACGTTTCTGATACAGCACAATATACTGCTGTTTCTAAATTCGCAGGTGGATATGAGATGGTGATATTGGGAACGATAGGAATTTTGTGTGGAATATATTTCCTTGTGCGCAATGTCCTTTGGATATCTATGAGCGAAGATGTTCAAAATCTCGGACTGATCCACACGATCGGAGCCACAGAAAGACAGATTACAAAAATATACCGGAAACAAATGAGGTCACTCATGTTAAAAGGTTCTGTCTTGGGAAGTTTGATCTCTGCACTGATTTTAGTCTTATTAATACCGGAACTATTAGGTTTCCATTTTTATCAGGAAATGGGAGGGAATACAATACTTTCCTTTTTCAGACCGTGGATTCTTTTGCTTTCTGTTGTATTTGTAAATGGAATTTTGTGGATAGCATCGGAAGGCGTTATTAGAAAAATAACGAAGCTGTCTTGTATTGAGAGTGCTGCTTATAACGAAATTACAGTTGCCAGAAAAACAAAACACTCTGGGAAAATAGTGCCCAGACGTTCTGAAACAGAAGAAATGTTCTATATTGCGTGGGGAAATATAACACGACAGAAAGCACGATTTATCATTACAAGCCTTTCCGTATTTTTAGGAGTTCTGTCCTTTGTTCTAATGAATGTACTTACAAATGGATGTGATTATAAGCATCTTCTTGAGAAACGTCCTGATTTTTTGCTGGCAGGAGAGTTTAGCGAATTCGGGAAAAGTCAGGGGTGTGGGGAAGAATATAAAACCAGAGAAATCGATGTGGATCCTTTGCTGACGCAGGGAGATGGTGTGGAACTGTTGTATGATAACGATTATGATGAATTTTCACCAATCTCTCAAGAGTTGGAGAAAAAAATACACAAGATAGATGGTATCGATTGGGAAAAATCTAATTTGATCGAAGGAGCTTATGTAACTACAGTTATGTCCAGAAAGGGCATCCGTCCTTATGATGAAGGGCTTTCGAATCTTACAAATGACAATATGGTGGAAGGAGTCAGTTGGGATACTGTGCAGATTTTAAATGAAAATCAAATCTTGTCGCTTAAGAAATACGTTCAGGATAATCAACTCAATATTGATATGGAATCTTTGGAAGAAGGAAATGGCGTGCTGATCATACATGAACATATGCTGACCCCGGAACAGCAAAAACTTGCAGATGAAGCAATTGGCGAACCGGTATATTTTAAAACTTTGCTTTCAAGGGAAGATGCGATCCGTAGAAAAGAACAAAGTAATTCTGAGAATAAAGAGAAACAACAGGAAGACGAATTTCCTCAAAAAGAATCGGAAACATTTACCCTGTGTGGTTATTTAGACCGGCAAAGCGATGATTTCCCGGAAATACATCAATCCTGGCATGGAGAATGCAACTTATATTATTTTATCAGTGAGAAAGCCTTTCAAAAGATACCGACTGAGAAAAAGCTATTAACAATGGAATTAACTGCCGATCCGGAAAAAGAATCTTATGTGAAAACACAGATCAGCGAGCTGATCTCCGAGGAAAATAAAAAACGATCCGAAATGACAGAAGTATCAATGGATGAAGGAACCGGCGAAGCAGGAGTTTTCGTTATCTGTAAATCAGACCTGATGCAGCAAAAAGAAATATATATGCGAGGAAATCGAATTCTCTTAGGTGCTATAAGTATCATATTATTCATTGCGGGATTGACCAATTATTGTAACGTTGTATTCACTGGGATGTACGCACGACGGAAAGAGTTTGATGTAATGAAAAGTATCGGGATGACCGATGAGCAAATGAAATTAATGCTTTTTGGAGAAGGCAGTTATTATTTTATGTGTGTGGTGGGATTGTTATTTACTGTAGGAATGGCAGCTTTGGTTGGGGTAAAGATTTATATGGAAAATAAATTGTCATATTTCACATTTCGTTGGCCGATTCTTATTATCGCAGGAATAATGCTATCACTTTTAGTGGTTAATGTTCTGGTTACACATTTTGTTGTTGGTTTTTGCGGTGAAGAAAAGGATTGAGTAAAAAGATGCCCCAGAGCAATTCGCTTTGGGGCTCATATTGGAAAATTGCAGAGCACAGCAATTCTTTGTTTTGCTTGATTACTCTAAAAAATGAAAGAGTAGCCCCGTTAATAGAATGCAGTATGCATTGGCAAAGCCTTTACTATTGATAGGGCTATTCTTTTATTTTACCTACAAATCTTAAATTTTTATAAAAAGCAAAAAAGTAGCGTCAAAAATCCAAAGTTCTTTCATATTATTCTGCCGGATCAAATGGCAGAAATCTTATCCGGCAGAAAGGACGCCGGAAAGATGGGAACAGTATATATTAAATATGAAGATGTAGAGAAATTTTTAGGATATGAAAATATGATTAAAATTCTCAGAGGTATGAAGGAAAAATTTCATGATGATTATGATGCTCTCAAAGGAAAAAAGATACGAATAGGATTTATTCAAGATAAGTTGTATTCAGATTATGGAGAATGGTTTGAGCAAAATCAAAAAGTTCCTAAAAATTATGACTATCTAACTGTGATTAGAGAAGCACTAGATAACGATGATTTATTTGATGATATGTTGATTGCATTTCGTGGCAAGAGTCTGTGTATCAGTTATACATATGTTAGAAATAGGCTCATTGCCGATGATTTGCGAAAGGGTAAATATATACAAATGATTGTGGAGGAGTATAATGTTTCGGCTACAAACGTACGAAAAATTAAAGAAAGATATAGTTGTGTGACATATAGTGCGGAATATCCAATTCCATAAAAGAAACAAATTAAAATATAACTATCCTTAGAAATAAGGAAGGCTACTTGTCGAAATATGCTGGAAAGGAGGAACAGTTTGATGAAGAAGCGAAAGTTACAACGTGCAAAAGTCAAGTTCCCGAAACTTTGGATGGAATTGAATTATAGGGATGCAAATAACTCAAAAAACGTTATAATCATTGTAGATGGTACACGTGTAGGCATCTATTATACCGATAGCGACGCAGGAAATTTGACAGCAGAAGAAATGGCTAAGATAGATACATATACCAGTATCTATGGATTTGATGGAAATTATCAGATCTATGGATTGATTGAGCAAGATGTTATTGCAGGAACACATATAATGAATGTGGGGAATGCTGAATTAGTCAGGGATTAGTGGAAAAAAGAGCAGAGAAACACCCCGCTCTGCTTCAAAAAATTGAAAGGGGATTTTATTATGTTAAACAATGGATACAGATGGTATATATAGGTTGCGAAAGCCAAAGTACCTTTTTAGGTCATATTCTATGAGTTAACAGAAACGAATATAAAAGGTCAAAAAATGTCACTTTGGCTTTTGGAACTATATATTGTATCGTCTAATAAATTTTGCTTTTAATTTCTTGCATGACTATGAGAATTTTTTGCTTAAATCGCGAATAAACAAACACATCTGTCCCTAATCCAACAACAAAATATCAATAGTTTTTTAATCACTTTTCTTAAAAAGGCAAAAAAATAGAACGTATAGTTTCCATACGCTCTATCTCATATTTCATATTAAATTTTAAAATTCTACAAACTTGAAGTTCCTCACTTTTTCATCTTCGGAGCAATAAGCAGCACTACTGTCACAAGAAAATATACACCATACAGTAACCAAGTAATTGTATTGTTCCAGGGGAAACTCTTTTCTGGATGGTTCAATGCAAACATTATAAATACAATAGCTATAATTAACATTATCACACCGATAATCCTTGATATACTCTTTTTCATGAAAAGCACCTCCTCATCAAACTGGAATTTTCTTATGCTCCTGTTCTATTTTACAACTACAGTGTGGACAATATTCTTCACTATTTATAGGTACAACCCTTAATGATTTGCCACAGAATGGACAGTGATTTTTGATTACAATTATGATTAACCTATTATAAGTTATGCCACTTCAATTTTTGCAAATATCATCCAATCTGCATACACGAAATTAAAATAACTATTCCTAAAAATGCCGGTACTCCTGCAAATTGTTCTAAATAATTTGAATGAATTCAATATTATGCTTTTTTCTCCTTAAATGACTTCAGAAAGATCACCCATCCAAAGATCAGCAGATTCATTACCAGTGCCACAGGAATATCTCCCCAGTGGATTTGCTGATTCTGAAGTACATCCGCAGAGTACGTTCCTGAAAAAACTACCACCATATTATTATTCAGAAAATGAATAATTATCGGAACCCAGATATTCTGGGTTTTCATATAAGTATATGCCATAAAAATCCCCAGTGAAATACAGGTAACAAACTGGCTTGCCAGAGCCGCCAGCCCCATATCCGGCGTAGTGTAATAGAAGAAGTCTATTGGCAGATGCCATACAGCCCACACACAGCCCAAAAGGATTACGCCGCCTTTTAGTCCAAATTTTTTCTGAAGAAGAGGCTGAAGATAATATCTCCATCCGTATTCTTCTCCAAAGAATGCCACTACTGACAGGAAAAAGTTTACCAAAACAGTAAAAAATATGATCCAGGTAGTAGGATTTGCCATTATTTTGCCAAATTCAGAAAGCTGGCCGCTCAGAGCACTGGCAATCACAAATCTGAGAAGATATAATCCAATAAACAACAGGATCATACGAACAGATATATTCCAATGTTCGCTGTTCAGTCCATAGGCTCTGCGCTTTTCTTTACCGGATTGCAGAAGAAGAATCCAGAAAATAACGCTGCCACCTATTATAACGTACTCCATGATCGGTGCCCACTGAGAATATGGCATGCTCATCAGATCTCTATTTTGGGGAGCCAGAACAGAAGCCGCCGTGCAGACAACCAGCACCGCCGTGAGTGCTATAAAGAATATGAAAAAAGCCGTTGGAAGATTTTTATCTCCCTTTTTGGTAATTAAATAAGCCATCATCACACCTGCTGCTGGATACAGCATCTGCGCATTTGGAAAAGCGCTGAGATCAAGACCTTTTCCATAGCCATACCACATCAGAAGTCCCATTACATATGTGATACCGTATGCTATAATCACATAGATCAAAAGCTGTTTTTTCTCTGTTTGCATAAATTTCATAATTCCTTCCTTGTAACTTCTAATTTGTTACTCACATGATATCATACTTTAGACATTTAGGCACAGGTTATTCCCCAAATTGGAGAAAACTTAAAACATTGATTTACTGCAAAGCATAACGAATCTTTTATTAAACAAGGGCAAGATGCGCCCTTGAGTAACTCTAAGTTCCTTTTGGAAATCAGGATACCTGGCAATCTTGATGGGGATTTCGCTCCCCATTCCCTCGAACTTGTATCAATCAACAGATTTTTAATGGCTTACTACTTTCGTAGATGCAGCTTTTCGTCTATATCTGCAGAGCAGTCATGCCGGAAAGGAGAATACTATTTTGTGAAAAGAGAACGACATCAAAAAGCAGGAAAAAGAACTAACGGTATCATGCTTCGACTAACTGATTCAGAACTTGCGATTGTATATGAACAAGCAAATCAGCTAAAATAACCACTTGCTATATATGTTAGAGAGAACATATTATACTCTGCTTCCCCTGAAAAAACTTCTATTTATTTTGATTTAAGTGAATTTAGATCGGTAGTTACCGAATTAAGTCGTATTGGAAATAATTTAAACCAGATTGCTAAATATTACAATGGCGGCAGTATTAAATCTCAAGAAATGAAATCTGAAACCAGAAGATGTATCAAACAATTATTTCAGCTTCGTGAAGACCTAATGAAATTGAAGGGGAAAATCAATGACAGTAAAAAAGAAATGTCATAACAGTATTTATTCTTCATGTTTATGTGAATATGAATTAATCTGCTAAGGCATTTCTTTTTATTTGTATCTTTAAAATATCATTTGAAATAATCAAATTTTTAGCAAAGTAGGTCTTTTGGGTACCATATGAGACGCATTTGTGCAAGATTTCCTCCTTCTTCAGATGTTTCAAACATATGGTTGATTACCTTTTTGATTACCTTTTTGATTACCTTTGCTTTTGGGAAAAAAGAAAAAGCCTTAAAACAGCGATTTTACGCGGTTTCTAAGGCTTTTTAATACAGGGGATGAGAGAATCGAACTCCCACCAAAGGTTTTGGAGACCCCTATCATACCATTTGACCAATCCCCTATTCAGTTGTCGCTTAACTCAAGCGACTTATTAAGTATACTCCAGGACATAAGGAATGTCAAGAAAAAATATTAAAAATATTAAAAAATATTATGCACAAAATATTATAGTGACACAAGTCCCAACAGTTCCAGTGCCCGGGCAATTCCGTCATGTTCATTATCATCTGTAACATGGAGAAACTGTCTGCGGATCTCTTCGGGAGCATTCCCCATGACAACGCTGTGTCCTACAGTATGGAGCATTTCAAGATCATTGTAATTATCACCGAACGCGATTGTCGAATCTAACGGAATATTTCTAACCGAGCAGAAATGGTGAATTGCTTCGGCTTTATTGACGCCTGTCTGCATAATCTCAAGAAGGTTGTAGTAAGACTTTGCGATAGAATATTTCGGAAAAACTTTTTTAAGATGCTTTTCTACACTGTCAAGTTTTTCCGGATCACACATACACATGATTTTAAATACAGTTGTGTCAGGGGCGAGTGTTTCAGGAAGCGTATCAATTGGATCTACTTTAGTGATTGTTGCTTCATTAATAATGTCAGGAGCGGTAAGATCTTTTACAATCCAGTCGTTCTGTGTATAGATATTCCACGTAACATCTGACAGATAATTCTCGATATAGTTTTTTATCTGAATAGCCTCGGAAAGAGGAAATCCTTTCTGATAGAGAATATTGCGGTGTTCATCCAGGATCAGTCCGCCGCTGAATGCAATCATACAGCAATCAAGGTCATATGTTTCCACAATTGGTTCAATGGCAGCTGGCGGACGGGCAGAAGAAAGGACAAAAGGAATATTCTGATCGTTAAGCTGTTCAATTGCGTCTTGAGTATCAGGTGTAATTTTTTTATCTGTTGTTAATAGTGTACCGTCTAAATCGCTGAAGACGGCATTAATCTGAGATATGATCTGCATATAGTACCTCCCGTTTCAAGTGGGTAACGATTCCATAAGTTAGTTAGGAACGGTTACTGAAGTGATTTCTAATTTCTATCAAATAAGATAACACAAAGAAAAACATAAAAATATGTTTAATTGTGTTAAAAACAGGGTATAATAAAAGAAAATAATGTTTGATTAAACAAATAGAAAGGAATCTAACAGTATGGAACTGCAAAAGGAAATTACAGCACTTGAAAGAAGAGAACAGATTATGCATCTGATTCGTGAACTTGGATCGATATCGGTGAAGCGGCTTTCAGAACAGTTTGGAGTATCAGATATGACGATTCGACGTGATCTTCATCTTTTGGAGACGCAGGGGATTGTAGTTGTGCATTATGGGGGAGCAACTCTTCGCGAGGCAGATCCGGCAGTGCAGGATTTCCTTACAAGACAGGGGCAGTTGGATCAGGATAAGATCTGTATTGCAAGAAGGGCAGCAGCCAGTGTGAAGGAAGGAGATGTGATCTATCTTGATACAAGTACGACAATCTGCCACATGCTTCGCTTTCTTCCACCAGTAAAGCTCACGATTGTTACGAATTCACTTCCAGTTATGATGCGTACATATCAGAACCGGCTGATCAAGCTTTATATGGCACCGGGAATCTATCAGGAACAATATGGAGGGGCAGTGGATTACTCTACAATTCAATATTTATCAGGAATGCATTATGATAAGGCATTTTTCGGGGTGGCTTCTCTAGATGCAGAATTCGGGGCATCAGCGTCGAGAGAGAAAGAAAGTATTATGAAGCATGCTGTGTGGGTGAATGCAGAGGAGAGTTATCTTCTGACAGATCACACGAAATTTGGGAGAAAAGATCTGTTTAAATATAATGAGGTGAAGGATTTTGAAAGGATCTTTACAGATGCACACCTGGATGAAGAGGCGAAAAGAGCATTCGCACAGCATGGTGGGAAGATTGAAATCTGTGTGTAGGAAACTAGTGAACAACAGTACAGAGGAGTTGCATATCGGTATTGGTTGTGTGATGGTGTTTTTTTGTGTATACTAATATTTAATAGCATTGGGTGCTACTAGTCAAAATGAGATATTAGTAATATTGTTTACATATGATGTCGGAGAAAGCAGGTGAGAAGATGAAAAGAACAATAGGGATTGGAAAACAAAGTTTCGAAGAATTGAGAAAAAATAATTGCTTTTATGTGGATAAAACACATTTTATCAGAGAGTGGTGGGAATCACAGGATGAGATCACACTGATTACCCGTCCGCGCAGATTTGGAAAAACTTTGAATATGGATATGCTGAATTGTTTCTTCTCAAACAGCTATGAAGAACGGACAGACCTGTTCGAGGGACTTGAAATATGGAAAGAAGAGAAGTATAGAAGATTACAAGGAACATTTCCAGTGATTTATCTCAGTTTTGCAGATGTCAAGCAAGAGAATTATGAGGATGCTGTCGCGAAGATAAAAAGGATTATCGCAAAAGTATTTCAACAGAATATTTTCCTTGTGAAGAGTGAGAAACTTACCAGAATGCAGAAAATCCAGTTTGAACAGGTAACTCCTGAGATGGATGATGTGACGGCTCAGAGTTCGCTGCAGGATCTGTCACAGTACCTTTCTCAACATTACGGAAAGAAGGTTCTTCTGTTGTTAGATGAGTTTGACACACCGATGCAGGAAGCTTATGTACATGGATATTGGAGTCAATTTACTGCCTTTATAAGAAGTCTGTTTAACTCAGCATTTAAGACAAATCCATATCTGGAACGGGCAATGATGACAGGAATTACACGGGTGTCGAAGGAATCTATATTTTCAGACTTGAATAATCTGAATGTGATAACAACAACTTCCAGTTCTTATGCAACTTGTTTTGGTTTTACTGAAAGAGAAGTATTCGATGCACTTGCAGAGTTTGGGATGGAAAACCAAAAGATCCTTGTGAAACAGTGGTATGATGGATTTGTTTTTGGTGAGCACCGTGATATTTATAATCCATGGTCGATTACTAATTATCTGAAAGAGAAGAAAGTCAGTGCATACTGGGCGGCAACCAGTTCGAACGGGTTGGTGAACCGGTTGATTCAGTCAGCATCACCAAGTATCAAGGAACAGATGGAAGAGCTTTTAAATGAGCAGGAAATTGTTGTTAATTTTGATGAGCAGATTGTTTTTAACCAACTTGACAAGAATGAAAATGCAATCTGGAGTCTTATGGTTGCAGCAGGATATCTGCGAATTGAGGAAACGGAATACAGGGGAATGCTAAGAACACCGTGGTACCACTTGAGAATCACAAATCTTGAGACGTTGAGTATGTATTCGGAAATGTTTCAAGGTTGGTTTTCTAATTCTGAATCAAATTATAACGCATTTATCAAAGCGATGCTTCGTGGAAATGTAAAAGAAATGAATGCCTATATGAATGAAGTTGCATTGGCAACATTCAGCAGCTTTGATACTGGAAAGCATCCGTCAGGAAAAAGTCAGCCGGAGCGTTTCTATCATGGATTCGTCCTGGGGCTTTTAGTAGAATTGAGAGACCGTTATGAAGTGAAGTCCAACAGAGAAAGCGGTTACGGGCGATATGATGTGATGTTAATACCAAGAGAAACGCCGGATCCGGCAATTATATTTGAATTTAAAGTATTTGATCCGGAGAATGAAAAATGTATGGAGGACACAGTGCAGTCAGCACTGGATCAGATAGAAGAGAAAAAGTATGATGCCGAACTGCTCGAAAAAGGAATTTCTAAAAATCAGATTGCGCATTATGGTATAGCATTCGAAGGAAAGAAAGTTCTGATCGGCACACATGAATAAAGATATGCACACAATTATAAAAAGGAAGAAGCGACCTCAACATCACTTCTTCCTTTTTTACTTTATAACTGGCTCTGAATAGTTTCAAACCCTCTTACAGAATTCCAAGATCCATCATTGCTTTTTTCAGAACTTCCTTATGTGCATCTTCCATCTCTGTCAGAGGAGCTCTAAGAGTTCCGACTTCTTTCCCCATCATGTTAAGGGCAGCCTTAACTGGGATTGGGTTTACCTCGCAGAAGAGTGCGTCGATCAGCGGAAGTGCATCTAACTGCATCTTGCGGCTACCTGCGATATCTCCTGAGAAGAATTTATAGCACATGTCATGTACATAAGCCGGAGCTACGTTGGAGAGAACAGAGATAACTCCGATTCCGCCAAGTGCGAGAAGCGGTACAACCTGATCATCATTTCCTGAGTAAAGATCAACGTTACCATCACAAAGATGCATGATCTGTGCAACTGTGCTGATATTTCCGGATGCTTCTTTAATACCAACGATATTCTCAACATCTTTTACAAGTGTTGCAACTGTCTGTGGCTGAAGTCCACATCCTGTACGACTTGGTACATTGTACAGAATTGCCGGAATATTTACTTCATTACAAATAGCTGTGTAATGAGCAATCAGTCCGTTCTGTGTTGCTTTATTATAATATGGTGTTACGAGCAGAAGTCCGTCAGCTCCATCTTCCTGTGCTTCTTTGGACAGCTGGATCGCTGTTCTTGTACAATTAGAACCTGTTCCGGCGATAACCGGGATACGGTGGTTTACACGCTCGATTGCAAAGCGGATCGTTGCTGCGTGTTCTTCTTCTGTCATAGTAGCGGACTCACCTGTTGTTCCACAGATGATGATCGCATCTGTTCCACCTGCGATCTGCTCCTCTAACATCTCATCTAATTTGTCATAATTGACCTCAAGATTCTCTTTCATCGGAGTAGCGATCGCTACACCTGCGCCTTTAAAAATTGCCATTCTTTTTATCCTCCTTCAACATGGTGAAACAAAGTATTACTGGTCATAGCAGGTTATTGCTCATAAGTTCCCTGTGAACGATAATCATAATAGCCATGAGCAGTAACTGTTTAATATACATCTATGCAAGAATGCGTAAACTGTAAATAAACATAAAAGAAACGGCAAGATGCGCCGTCCCCAAATATACATTATGTATAATTCAGATAGCTCTCCATCTTGCGATGACAGTCATGCCGCTATTTACGTCATGCCCAAGAACAAGAACTCAGGATTCTTACCCTTTCGGCATCTTTCCCTTTCCGATGAGTTCTTCTGTTCCTGACACATCCGTCACCTTACTTATGAAAAATGCAACCTCTATCTACGTTTCCGTGTTTAAGGAAATGATAACACCGAGAGTATAATGATGTCAACATGGTTTCGGGATTTCTTTCTTATTTATAATATATTAGATATAAGCGTAACTTATAAGAATTAATTATAATAATATATAAACAAATTTTTGACTTTTTTCTTATATATATGATATCATTAATCCGCTAGATGTGTGAATGACAGAGCTGTTTCATTTGCACTTTTTTTATGCTTGCATGTTTGGTTTTTGAAAAACAATCGCAAGAAACGACAAATGAGAATAACATGAGATAACAAGTGAAGATTACGAGGGTGAGAACCGCGACCTTCGGAAATGGCATGTGAATAGGAAGGAGACCTTACTGTGTTAACAATCGGTAATTACGTGAAGGTTAAGACACTGGAGGAGGCTTACGAGCTGAATCAGGCGAGAAACAGCCGTATCATGGGCGGCATGATGTGGATGAGATTAGGAAATGCGAGAGTGAAGACGATCATTGATATGTCAGATCTTGGTTTGAATGAGATCGAGGAGACAGATCATGTTTTCCGTATTGGAGCAATGTGTACGCTGCGCCAGCTGGAAGAACATGAAGGGCTGAGAAAGTTCTATGGGGATGGAATTGCAGAAAGCCTTCGTCATATAGTTGGAGTTCAGTTTAGAAATCAGGCAACAGTTGGAGGCAGTATCTATGGAAGATATGGTTTTTCTGATGTACTGACTGCATTACTTGCACTGGATACATTTGTTGAGTTATATAATGGAGGAACTGTCCGCCTTTCTGAGTTTGTAAACAGAAAAGCAGATAAAGATATTTTAGTATCTGTAATTGTCAGAAAGAGTAAGAGAAAATTCCGTTATGAATCCATCCGTCAGACAAAGACAGATTTCCCGGTACTGACATGTTCTGTGGTGACAGGAATTTACAGAGGTCAGGAGTCCTGGTTCTTTTCCGTAGGAGCAAGACCGATGAAAGCGGCATTGCTTGAGAAACAGTGGGAGATCCCGAAGGATGCTACAGATGAGCAGCTCACAGAGTACGCGAAACGTGTGGCAGCAGAATTTACTTATGGAAGCAACATGCGCGGAAGTGCGGAGTACAGACAGCACCTTGCAGAAGTTCTGCTTCGCAGAGAGATGCGCTCAATTTTAGATGAATATAATGCGGAGGAGAAATAGGATGGAAGTACAGTTTACTCTGAATGGAAAGAAAGTAAGCACAGAGATCGCAGCAGATACAGTCCTTTTAAACCTTCTGCGTGATCTTGGATGTAAGAGTGTGAAATGTGGATGCGAGACAACAAACTGTGGTCTGTGTACAGTATGGATCGATGGAAAGTCCCGTCTGTCCTGTTCTGTTCTTGCAGCAAGCATTGACGGACATGAAGTGACAACACTTGAGGGTGTGGAGAAAGAAGCTGCAGAATTCGGTTCATTTCTCGCACAGGAAGGTGCAGAGCAGTGTGGATTCTGTTCACCGGGATTCATTATGAATGTACTTGCAATGTTCCGTGAATTGAAGAACCCTTCTATTGAAGAAATCAAAGAATATCTGGCAGGAAATCTGTGCCGTTGTACAGGATACATGGGACAGCTTCGTGCGATCCAGAAATACATGGAAGTAAGAAATACAGCAGTTAATATTACAGTTAAGAAAATGGGCGGGGAGGAGTAAGAATGGAAAGAATAGATAAAGTTCAGAATCTGATTCCTGAGAAACCGGAATTTGTCCACAGTAATCAGGAAAAAGGAGAAACTATAGAATCCCTGAAGATTGTAAACCGTCCTGTTGTAAAGAAAGATGCAGCTGCGCTTGTTACAGGAAAAGGTGTTTATACAAACGATCTTGCACCGTCAGACTGTCTGATCGTTAAAGTGATCAGAAGTCCATATGCACACGCATTAATTAAGGATATTAATACAGCACGTGCCGAGGCAGTACCTGGAATCGAATGTGTTCTTACATATAAAGATTGTCCGGACAAGAGATTTACAATGGCTGGTCAGACCTATCCGGAACCAAGTCCGTATGACCGTCTGATCCTTGACCAGAGAGTACGTTTCGTTGGAGATGCAGCTGCAATCGTAGCAGGAACCTCTGAGGAAGCAGTTAAGAAAGCGATGAAGCTTGTGAAGATCCAGTATGAGGTTCTTGAACCGGTACTTGATTTCCATACAGCAAAAGACAATCCGATCCTTGTTCATCCGGAAGACAACTGGAGAAGCCTCTGCCCGGTTGGCGCAGACAACAAGAGAAATCTCTGTGCACACGAGGTATGTGGAGATGGAGATGTAGAAGCAGTTCTTGCAAAATGTGATCACGTGATTGATCGTGTTTACCATACAAAGGCGAACCAGCAGGCGATGATGGAGACTTTCCGTACTTATACATATTTAGATGCATACGGAAGATTAAATGTTGTTTCATCTACGCAGGTTCCGTTCCATGCAAGAAGAATCCTTGCACATGCGCTTGATATCCCGAAGAGTAAAGTGCGCGTGATCAAGCCAAGAATCGGTGGAGGATTCGGTGCAAAGCAGACCGTAGTTTCCGAAGTTTACCCAGCACTTGTCACATGGAAGACAGGAAAACCGGCGAAGATCATTTACACAAGAGAAGAGTCTTTGATCGCTTCTTCACCGCGTCATGAGATGGAACTTCATGTACGTCTGGGAGCAGATAAAGAAGGAAATATCAAAGCAATTGATCTCTATACACTTTCCAACACTGGAGCATTTGGTGAGCACGGACCGACAACAGTAGGTCTTTCCGGTCACAAGTCTATTCCGCTTTATGGAAAGGCAGAAGCATTTCGCTTTACATATGATGTTGTTTATACAAATGTTATGTCAGCAGGAGCTTACCGTGGATACGGAGCAACACAGGGACAGTTCGCTGTAGAATCAGCTGTAAATGAACTTGCAGAAGTTCTTGGAATGGACCCGACAGTGCTTCGTGAGAAGAATATGGTACGCCAGGGCGATAAAATGCCGGCTTATTATGGCGAAGTTACAAACAGTTGTACACTCGACAGATGTCTTGCCAGAGCAAAAGAAATGATCAACTGGGATGAAAAGTATCCATACCGTGATATGGGAAATGGAAAAGTCCGCAGTGTCGGAGTTGCGATGTCTATGCAGGGATCTGGAATCTCAGCAGTAGATACAGGTGCAGTTGAGATTAAAGTAAATGATGATGGATTCTACAGTCTGATTATCGGAGCTACCGATATGGGAACAGGATGCGATACAATCCTTGCTCAGATGGCAGCAGAGTGTCTTGAATGTAAACCGGAAGAAGTTGTTGTATTCGGAGTAGATACAGACATCTCTCCATACGACTGTGGTTCTTACGCATCCAGTACAACTTATGTAACAGGACAGGCTGTTGTTAAGACTTGTGAGTCCCTTCGTAAGAAAATCTGTGAACGCGGAGCAGAGTATCTCGGATGTAAGCCGGAAGATGTAGATTTCGATGGAGAATATGTAACAGAGCTGGCAACAGGAAAGCAGATTTCAAGAAGTCAGATTGGAAATAATGTAATGTGCTTCAGCAACGCGCCACTTTCCGCAAGTGAAGCATTTTCCTCACCGGTATCTCCACCGCCATTCATGGTTGGTATGGCAGAAGTTGAGATCGACAAAGAGACAGGTGTACTCGAACTGATCGATTACGTAGCAGTTGTAGACTGTGGAACAGTTATAAATCCGAACCTTGCGCGTGTACAGGTGGAAGGCGGAATCGCACAGGGAATCGGTATGGCACTGTATGAAGATGTTGTATATAACGAGAAGGGAAAGAACTTCAGCAATTCCCTGATGCAGTATAAGATCCCGACGCGTCTCGATGTCGGAACAATCCGTGTTGAGTTTGAGAGTAGCTACGAACCGACAGGACCGTTCGGAGCGAAGTCTATCGGAGAAATCGTAATCAATACACCATCACCGGCAATCAGCAATGCGATCCAAAACGCAACAGGAGTGATCATTAGAGAACTGCCGATGACAGCGGAGAAGATTTACAGAGGAATTTGTGGTCGTTAGACTTTGGATTCTAAAATATAAGTAAAAAGGGAAAGCTATCAGCTACGGTATATATTAATGTAGTTGATGGCTTTTTTTGTTGGATAGAATGATTATTTGTGCGTTTGTAGTTTTATATTGACACAAATATTTTATTCTGCTATAGTAAATCCACATCAAAATCTCAGACATATATTTTCTATCATTCATTTGTCTGAATGCGTTATCGAAAGGATAACTTTATCTCATATTCTAGGCTGTATCAGCAGGAGATTCCATTTTGATGAGTTATGAAATAACAAAAGAATAAGAAACAAGGAGGAAAAGTCTATGGGAAAAGCAGATGTTAATGTGAATATCTGGCTAAGTGAGAAGAAACGATTTGCAAATTTATTTAACGGTGTGATTTATGGAGGGAGACAGGTGATATTGCCGGAAGATTTAGAAGAAGTGAATTCGGTGTCATCTGTCAGTGTAAAGAACAGGAATGGGAAAACAAAAAACATGAAAAAGTATCGTGACATTATTATGAAGTGGAGAAATCAGGCAACGCTTGTACTTCTTGCGAATGAATCACAGGATAAGGTTCATTATGCGATGCCACACAAAGTAATGCTTTATGATGGAATGGATTATGAAACACAGATTCGGAATAATTGGAAAAACTTTAATGACCGACGAAAACAGAACA
>OLGZ01000496.1_pt1 | contig 30878 bp, 23 predicted proteins | sample 1605981 | NCBI WGS metagenome assembly OLGZ01 (sample SAMN03283291) | human gut metagenome | biome: human-associated habitat; material: feces | host: Homo sapiens | place: Peru | collected 2012 | reverse complement strand
CACTGGTGTTAGGAAGGAGCTGGATATTTGGGTTCTGCACGATATGAGAGAGCAGGTCGTCCTGCTTGTCTTCGAGTTCGATACGCTTCATGGCAACGGTTACCATTTCTGTTTCAGAAGCCTTGATAGCTTCTGCCATGAGTTGGTTGTTGTTGAACTTTCCTGTTCCGAGGAAGAGGCGGGAGTTGAACTCTCGTCCTGCAATTACTAATTTTTCCATTTTTTGTATTGTTATTTTTAAATGTTTTCTATTTGAATCCCTTTATCCGCTAGGCGTTCCGACGGTCCTTCATCCGCTAGGCGTTCCGACGGATTTGCAATCCGTCGTTAAAAAATGTTCGACCATTTAAACCTGGGGATTTGTAATCCCCTTATCAACCTAGTTTGCTGCGGATTTCAAATCCGCAGATCTTAAAATAGGTTGGGACCTTTTTTTTACGCCGGATTTCAAATCCGGCGGGACGTCTAGCGGGCTTTATTTTTCCTGGATGCCTAGCGTTGCTTATCTGAATTCCCTCATCATTTCCATGATGTCATGGGTTTCTGATGCCGGATCCTTGGCGTTGAGGATGCAGCCGCTGAGGGCGATGCCGTTAACTCCCGTCTTCATGATTTCGGGAATATCCTCCTTGGTGATGCCACCGATGGCAACGATTGGGATATCGATATTTTCTGCCTTCATCTTCTGGATGATTTCCTTATATCCTTCAAGACCGAGGATAGGAGAGAGCTTCTCCTTGGTGGTGGTGAAGCGGAACGGACCGCAACCGATGTAATCGGCGCCTGCCTCATAGTGAGCTTTCACATCCTCGAAGGTATTTGCCGTACCACCGATGATGAAGTCGTCGCCCAGAATCTTGCGGGCTTCGGCAATCGGCATATCGTTCTTGCCCAGATGCACGCCGTCTATCTGCAATTCCTTCACCAGTTGTACTCGGTCATCGATGAGGAAGGTTGCATTCTGCTCTTTGCACAATTTCTTGACTTTCAGGGCTATAGGGCGCACCTCCTCATCGGTGGAACCCTTCATGCGGAGCTGAATCCACTTGCATCCGCCAGCCAAGGCCTCACGGATGCCATCCAGGTAAGTCATCTTCTCATTCTGGTGAGAGATGAACTGCAGTTGAAAACTGTCTAAAGGTATTTTTGCCATAGTCCTATAAACTATAAATTATAAACTGTAGCTTATCCTCCGCAGAATGCCTTGACAATCACGATGTCTGCGCCCTCCTGGATGAGATGGCTTTCCCATTCATCACGTGGCACCATTTCGTTACTGATGGCTACAGCGCAACCTGTAGCAGGAAGGTCGAGCTCCTGGGCAAGTTCCTTTACGTTCTTTGCCTGAGTTTCTGTCTCTTTGTTGTTGATAGTTATTTTCATAACAGTTCGTTTTTATGATGATATTCATCATGGGAAAAGAAAGATGTTTATCTTTCGCCATCAATGGTAATCATCGTTGTTTACTCCTAATAATAATATGTAATCAACACGGAGAACTGTTCTTGAGAAAGTTCGGTATGAATAAAGCCCCTAATCCTAGCAGAAGTTGCACGGAATAGGGGCTCTATCATGATAAGCTTATATCGAATCCCTGCGACAGCATTATCTGTGTCAGGTTCAATGGGTATAATCTCAGCCGAATTTTCAGCACCCCGTGATAATCGTTCGCAAAAGTAATGATATTCTTGGAAAGGAGCAAGAAAGGTGGTTGATTTTTAGGTAATATTAACGATAGAAGGATAAAAGGTCATACCTTATTGAAATAAATGAGAATTTTTGTTTAGTTTTTTGTTGAATTATTTGGTGGTTTCAGCAAGATATATTAAATTTGCAGTGTAAATATTTTAAAAAGTTATAGGTAAAAATGAAAAGTATTAAAATGATGGCTTTGACAGCAGTTACAATTCTTGCGCTGTCATCTTGTGGTACCACTCAGCAGGTGCCTCTTACTGGTAGAACTCATCGCATCTCGGTATCCGATGAGCAGGTCTTGAGCTTGTCTAATCAGGAATACACCAAATATATGGCATCGGCTAAAAAGTCGACAAACGCTGCCAATACTGCCATGGTGCAGCGTGTAGGTAAAAAGTTGGCTAATGCTGTAGAAACTTACCTGAAGAATAATGGCTTTGCCAATGATGTGAAGAATTATGCATGGGAGTTTAATCTCGTACAAGATAAAAACGTCAATGCATTTTGTATGCCTGGCGGCAAGATCGTTGTTTTCGAAGGTTTGTTACCTTATACTCAGAATGAGACTTGTCTGGCTATTGTGTTAGGTCATGAAATTGCGCATGCCGTGGCTAAGCATAGTGCCGAGCAGTTGAGTAAGCAGCAGAACCAGCAGGTAGGTACTGCCATTGTGGGTAGTGTGTTGAATCAGGCTGTAGGTAATGGCGTTGGCGATGTGGCTAGTGCCGTAGCCGGACAGTATTTCTCTTTCCGCAACTTGAAATATTCCCGTGACAACGAGACTGAGGCTGATTACATGGGACTTATCTTTGCTGCCATGGCAGGTTACGACCCTCAGCAGGCAATTCCATTCTGGCAGCGCATGTCGCAAGGTAAGAGCGCCAACCAGAGTGATATCTTCAGTGATCACCCTTCGGACGCCAAGCGTATTGCTGCTCTTCAGAAGGAAATGCCAGAGGCTTTGAAGTATTACAAGCCGGCTACTTCTACCTCCAAGACCGTGAAAACCTGGAAGGTGCCTACTCATAAAACAACTAAAAGAAGAAAGTAGTATTCACTAAATATTAACAACTATGATGGATTATATTTCACAAAATCTTTGGCTGTTCTGGACAGTAATCATGTTCATCTGCCTTATACTGGAGTTGTCTTCGGGTGACTTCTATGTTACGTGCTTTGCCATCGGAGCTTTAATCAGTATTCCTGTGGCCGTGATGGATGCTCCCTTCTGGGTTCAAGTGGTGGTATGGGCCGTTTGCTCGGTATTGAGCATTCTCTTGATTAGACCACATCTTGTAAAGGCAATAAGACATGGGGCAGATAACAGAAAGAGCAATTATGATGCTTTGGCTGGACAGATTGGAGAAGTGAGTGAAACCATCGTGGCTGGCGGTTTCGGACGCGTGAAACTTGATGGCGATGACTGGAAGGCACAGGCTCCTGATAGTACTGAAGACTTGCAGGTGGGTCAGCGAGTAAGGGTGCTGGGACATGAGTCTATCATCCTGAAAGTAGAAAAAGTTTAATTCTTGTTTCCTGGGAAGAATTAATTATAAAGGTAGAAATAATAATTATTCACTTAATATCATAAACATCATGAACATAGGAATTTATGTACTTGCGGCTCTCGTATTGCTCGCACTTGTCGTGGTTAAGAAAACCATCGTTATCATCCCTCAGAGTGAAACGAAAATCATTGAGCGTCTGGGACGTTATTACGCCACCTTGAAGCCAGGTATCAATATCATCATTCCTTTTATCGATCATGCCAAGGAAATCGTGGCTATGAGAAATGGAAGATATACTTATACCAACAGTATTGATCTCCGTGAACAGGTATATGATTTCGACCGACAGAATGTGATTACCAAGGATAATATCCAGATGCAGATTAATGCCTTGCTGTATTTCCAGATTGTAGATCCATTCAAGAGTGTATATGAAATCAACAATTTGCCAAATGCTATCGAGAAGTTGACTCAGACTACTCTTCGTAATATCATAGGTGAGATGGAATTGGACCAGACCCTGACCTCTCGTGATACCATTAATACCAAACTTCGTGCGGTACTGGATGATGCTACCAATAAGTGGGGTATCAAGGTGAACCGTGTAGAGTTGCAGGATATTACTCCACCGGAAAGCGTGTTGCAGGCAATGGAGAAGCAGATGCAGGCAGAACGTAACAAACGTGCCACCATCCTTACCTCTGAAGGTGAGAAAGAGAAGCAGCGTCTGCTTTCTGAGGGTGAGAAGGCTGCCATCGTCAACAAGGCAGAGGCTGCCAAACAGCAGGCTATCCTCAGAGCTGAAGGTGAGGCAACAGCCCGTATCCGCAAGGCAGAGGCAGAGGCTATTGCCATTCAGAAGATTACAGAAGCTGTGGGACAGAGTACTAATCCTGCCAACTATCTTCTTGCCCAGAAGTATATTGCCATGATGCAGGAAGTGGCTCAGGGTAAGGATAATAAGGTGGTTTACCTGCCTTATGAGGCTACTAATCTGATGGGATCTATTGGTGGTATCAAAGATTTGTTTAAAGGTTGATTTTTAATAACCGTACTTTATTATAAAAAATGAGTAAGAATATATGTATTGTAGCTGGTGCCAGACCTAATTTTATTAAGGTAGCACCAGTCATCAGAGCCATTCGCAATGCCCAGAAGTCGGGCGTTGATGTAGAATATCAATTGGTTTATACAGGAAGAAAGGATGATCCAACACTCGAAGCGTCTCTCTTTGCTGACTTGGATATTCAGAGTCCTGACGTTTTCCTTGAGGTGGATTGCGAGAATATGAATGAACTGACGGGTATGGTAATGGCGCAATTCGAGCGTTATCTTCAGGATCATCCTACGGATGTAGTTATCGTTGTTGATGACCTGGCTTCTACCATGGCTGTTGCTATCGTAACCAAGAAGCAGGGCGTGCAGTTGGCTCATATTGCTGCAGGAACCCGCAGTTTTGATATTACAATGCCAAAGGAAATCAATCGTCTTGTGATAGATGGGCTTTCTGACATTCTCTTTACCGCTGGTATTTCCAATAACAGTATTGCCAATAAAGAGGGAGCTGAGCTTTCCAAGGTTTATATGGTAGGTAATGTGCTTATCGACAATATCCGATTCCTGCAGCAGCGTATGCAGCGTCCTGCGGTGATGGATGAGATGCATCTGGAAGAAGGCAAGTATATGGTGCTGACCCTAAATCGTAAGGCGATAGTCAATAACATTGATGAGATGAAGAGTCTTATCACAGTTATTGATTCCGTGGCTCGAAAGGCAGGCATCAAAGTGGTTGCTCCATTGCGTGGTAAGGCATTGGGGTTTGTTCTCGCTTTCAAGGCTTATCAGGATGTTGCCGATCATCAGTCGGGCATTATGGTGGTACAACCACAGGGTTATCTCGAGTTCTCATATCTTACCGCTCATGCGATGGGCGTCATTACAGATTCCGGTAATGTGGCTGAAGAGGCAACCTTCAATGGCGTGCCTTGTGTTACGCTCAACAGTTATACCGAGCACATGGAGACTGTGACTGTAGGTACCAATGAACTGGTGGCAGAGGACCCTGAAGAATTGCAGAATGCGATGGAAAAAATATTGAATGGTGAATGGAAAAAGGCAGGTATTCCTGACAGATGGGATGGAAGATCTGCAGAACGCATCGTTCAGATTCTTGCAGAATAATCCTTAGAAGAAAGGTGATTATTATTATATTGTAAAGTGCCCTGAAAAGGCAGAAGCATTGATGTAAAATGCTCTTGCTTTTTCAGGGAGCTTTTTTTTATTTTGCTGTATTATTTGGCGTAGGATAATCGTATTTTTTGAAATAAGAAGGAGTTTTATTGTCATACCAGATACCTTCTACATTCAGACCGATGGAGAATGTTTTCTTGTCATTGGTGTATCTGATGCCACCGCCTAACACGTTGGCTCCCGGTACTCCCATACCATAACCTCCAGGCATAATGCCGTGGCTCCAATAACCTGGATGCATTCCAAAGCCATAAGGACCGTAACCGTAGGCACCATATCCGTATGGACCGTAACCGGCATATCTGCCATAGATTGAGTTGTAATTATTGGCAACGCTCAGTTGACCATATACGTAAGCCTCCCAATTCTTGTTGATTTTATATCCTAGAATGCCATAGAGACCACCGTCATGATAACTGTCGCCACCATAATTGGTATTTGTAAGATAAACACCTAATGCCATCCATAACTTTTCGTCCTTACTGAGTGGCGTAAGATAGGTGGCATCTATCGTCTGGGTAAACCCGCCACGATGAGGCGCATGCTTGCCGAAGGTGGCAAAGGCAGAAAGGTCAACCGACATATTGAGTCCTTTATGAAGTCCCCAACCGTAATCTCCCCATCCATATCCGTAATCGGTTGGGGTAGGATTGGAAAGGCAAAGACTTGTCTGAAGGCTATCTTGTGCAGAACTGTATACTGCCGTTGGAGCAAGTCCATTAGATGCGGAATCATTGATATGTCGTAACGGAACATAGGAGTTCTGCATAGGCTTTCCGCTATAAATCATCTTTTTGCCATCCTGTAGAATGGTATCGCCTGGCAAAATCCAATCTTCACGAGGACTGTCAAGACTATGCAAAGGCCCGAAACTGATTTGTTGGGCGTATGCATGGGTCATCATCAGACAGGTCGACATGAAGAGGATATATAGTCTTTTCTTATTCATTGTATATTGTTTTTTATAAATTCTTTACTCAGATTCCTGAAATCCCAGATTCAGAATGCCATGACCGTCATGTAATTCTACTGAAAAGCAAGAAATAAGACGTAAAGTTGTATTTCAGACGCAAAGTTATAAAGAAAGTTTGAGAAACACTCATCTTTTTAGAATAAAATCGTTATCTTTGCACTCGATAACATAAATAAGGGTAAAAATTGAAGAAAAAATGAAAAAAGTATTCTCTTTATTCACTATTTTGCTCATGATGACTGCAACAGCCGTTCATGCTCAAAATGCAAATATGGGTTCAAAAGGAAATTTGATGGACAAGGCAGCTCTGGATAGTACCATGCAACTCTTGCCTTGGGAAACTCCTCATGATACAACCTGTCATCAGGTGATGATCGAAACCAATATGGGCAATATTCTTGTGGCGTTATATAATGATACACCGAAGCATAGAGATAACTTTCTGAAACTTGTGAATTCAGGATTTTACAATGGTTGTATCTTCCAGCGAGTTATCAAGAACTTTATGATACAGGGTGGTGACTATTCGACCCGGAAGGTGACTCCAGGAAAGGTTGAAAAGTTTGATGTAGACTATACAGTGCCAGCAGAAATCATTTATCCTAAATACTATCACAAACGCGGTCAGCTCTGTGCTGCCCGTGAAGGAGATGATGAAAACCCAACCAAGGCTTCGGCTTCTACTGATTTTTATATCACTTGGGGTCGTAATTTCTCTCCACGTCAAATGGAGTATACCGTCAACAAAATGAAGAACGAGGGTAAGAACTATGCCATTCCTTCTGAGCAGATTCAGCAAGGATATATGAAGCATGGAGGAGTGCCACATCTCGATAACGGCTATACCGTCTTTGGAGAGGTGCTGGAAGGCTTGGAAGTGGTAGACAAAATTCAGAATGTAGCCACTAACAAAGAAAATAATGACCGACCTTTAGAGGATGTAGTAATCCTTAAGGCTACACAAGTAAAATAAAATCTATAAATAACTGAAAAAAACATTATTACGATGAAATCTTTAAAGGAATTGTACAGAATTGGTAAGGGACCATCCAGTAGTCATACCATGGGACCTCAGCGTGCAGCAAAGCTGTTTATGGAACGTTGTGCAAATGCCTCTACTTACGAAGTTACCCTCTATGGAAGTCTTGCGGCTACTGGTAAGGGGCACATGACTGATGTTGCTATTGAGGAGGTCTTCAGGCCGCATAAGTTAGTTCACATCATTTGGGAGCCACAGACCTTCCTGCCTTTCCATCCAAACGGGATGAAGTTTGTGGGTAAAGATCTGAATGGTGATATTATTGAAGAGTGGACGGTTTACAGTATTGGTGGTGGTGCTCTTTCTGATGGCACAGATGGCCATGATGAGTTGGGGGCTAAAGATATATATGATTTGAATACCATGCACGAGATTCAGCAATGGTGTTATGATAACGGCCGAGCATTCTGGGAATATGTAGAAAAATGTGAGGGTAGTGATATTTGGAATTTCCTCGGTACTGTCTGGCAAACAATGAAACAGTCCATCCGTAATGGATTGGATCATGAAGGCGTATTGCCTGGTCCTCTCAAGCTTCAGCGCAAGGCTGCTACTTATTTTATCAAGGCAAGGGGCTATCGTGCCTCTTTGCAGAGTAGAGGATTGGTTTATTCGTATGCTTTGGCAGTAAGTGAAGAGAACGCTTCGGGTGGTACCATTGTTACTGCTCCAACTTGCGGCGCTTGTGGAGTGTTGCCAGCGGTACTTTATCATATGCATACGGCCCATGACATGAGTGAACAGCGCATCCTTCGTGCTCTTGCTACGGCTGGATTGGTGGGTAATATCGTGAAGCAGAATGCTTCTATCAGTGGAGCTGATGTTGGTTGTCAGGGAGAAGTAGGTGTGGCTTGTGCAATGGCTTCAGCTGCAGCCTGTCAGCTTTTTGGCGGAAGTCCTGCACAGGTAGAATATGCTGCCGAGATGGGTTTGGAACATCACTTGGGAATGACCTGCGATCCTGTTTGCGGTTTGGTTCAGATTCCTTGTATAGAGCGTAATGCCTTTGCTGCAGCCCGTGCTTTGGATGCAGATCTCTATGCTTCCTTCTCTGATGGTCATCATAGTGTTTCATTTGATAGAGTGGTGGAGGTGATGCGCCAGACAGGACATGATTTGCCTTCTCTTTATAAGGAAACGAGTGAGGGTGGACTGGCTAAAGGTTTCAATATAAATAAAAATTAATTGAAAAGTTTCGCCTCAAATGGCAGATGTATACATTTTTTTTCGTATCTTTGCAGAAAATTATAGCTATAAAAAATAAATAATGGGATTATTCGGATTTTTCAGTAATAAGAAAAAAGAAACTCTCGATAAGGGTTTGGAAAAAACCAAAGAGAGTGTTTTCGGAAAATTAGCTCGTGCGGTGGCTGGTAAGTCGACCGTAGATGACGATGTGCTTGATGATTTGGAGGAAGTTCTCATCACTTCTGATGTTGGTGTAGAGACTACCGTGAAAATCATTCGTCGCATCGAAGAGCGTGTAGCACGTGATAAATATGTTTCTACTTCAGAGCTCAATCAGATCTTGCGTGACGAAATCGCCAATCTCTTGTCTGAGAATCATTCTGATGATAATGATGATTGGGATTTGCCTAGCGATCATAAACCATACGTTATTCTTGTTGTTGGCGTGAATGGTGTAGGTAAGACTACCACCATTGGCAAATTGGCTTACCAGTTTAAGAAGGCTGGCAAGAAGGTTTATCTCGGTGCTGCCGATACATTCCGCGCAGCTGCTGTAGAGCAAATCTGTATTTGGGGCGAACGTGTCGGGGTGCCTGTTGTAAAACAGCAGATGGGTAGCGATCCTGCCAGTGTGGCTTTTGATGCTCTGCAGAGTGCTAAGGCTAACGGTGCTGACGTAGTTCTGATTGATACAGCCGGTCGTCTTCATAATAAGGTGAACCTGATGAACGAGTTGAAGAAGATTAAGGAAGTGATGAAGAAGGTGCTTCCTGATGCACCTGATGAGGTAATGCTGGTTCTTGATGGCAGTACTGGTCAGAATGCCTTTGAACAGGCTAAGCAATTTTCGGCTGTTACCAATATCACTTCGCTTGCCATCACCAAGCTGGATGGTACTGCAAAGGGTGGTGTTGTTATCGGTATCTCTGATCAGTTGAAGGTACCTGTTAAGTACATTGGACTTGGTGAGGGTATGGAAGACCTCCAGCTCTTCAATAAGCGTGAGTTCGTTGACTCTCTTTTTAAGAAATAGTAGTAAAAAATAGATGAAGAAAAATCAGATAGATATTATAACTTTGGGTTGTTCGAAAAACCTGGTTGACAGCGAATTGCTCATGAAGCAGTTTGAGGCCAACGGTTATCAATGTACCCATGACCCAAAGCGTCCTCAGGGGGAAATTGCCGTTATCAATACCTGCGGTTTTATAGAAGATGCCAAGCAGGAGAGTATTGATACCATTCTGGAGTTTATTCAGGCTAAGGAAGAAGGAAAACTGAAGAAACTTTATGTAATGGGTTGTCTCTCACAGCGTTATCAGAAGGAATTGGAAGCAGAAATGCCTGAGGTTGATAAGTTTTATGGCAAATTCAATTATAAGCAGTTGCTTCAGGAATTAGGTAAGGCTGACGTTCCTTCCTGCGATGGACACCGTCATCTTACCACTCCCCGTCATTATGCTTATGTCAAGATTGCAGAGGGCTGTAACCGTCATTGTGCCTATTGTGCCATCCCAATCATTACAGGAAAACATGTTTCTCGCCCTAAGGAGGAGATTTTGAATGAGGTTCGTGAACTGGTAGCAGAAGGAGTTAAGGAATTTCAGATTATTGCTCAGGAATTAACCTATTATGGTGTTGACCTTGATGGCAAGCACCATATCACAGAGCTTATCAGCGAAATGGCTGATATCCCAGGCGTGAAATGGATTAGATTGCATTATGCTTATCCTAATCAGTTCCCTATGGATCTGCTCGATGTGATGCGCGAGAAACCTAATGTCTGCAAGTATCTTGATATAGCTTTGCAGCATATCAGTGATCACATGCTTTCCCGTATGCATCGTCATGTATCCAAGCAGGAGACAATAGATCTGTTGAAGGCTATCCGTGAGCGAGTACCTGGAATTCATATCCGTACTACACTGATGGTTGGTTTCCCTGGTGAGACTAAGGAAGACTTTGACGAATTGATGGATTTTGTACGTGAGCAGCGTTTTGAGCGTATGGGAGCCTTTGCTTATTCTGAAGAAGAGGGAACCTATAGTGCTACTCATTATGAAGATGATGTGCCTGCAGATGTGAAGCAGCGCCGACTTGATGAACTGATGATTCTTCAGCAGGATATCAGTGCCGATATAGAGGCAGAAATGGTAGGCAAGGTCTTAAAGGTTATCATCGACCGTAAGGAAGGTGATTATTATATTGGTCGCACAGAATTCTGTTCGCCGGAGGTAGATCCCGAAGTATTGATCCGTGCTACGGAGAAGCGCCTGCGTGTGGGCTGTTTCTATAATGTTAAGATTACTGCAAGCGAAGAGTTTGACCTCTATGGTGAAGTGGTGAAATAATAAATGGCTTATGAATAATAAGGAATTTGTCGCTGAGTTGGCTCAGCAAACTGGTTATTCGCAAGATGACACTCAGAAGTTGGTACGTAAGGTTATCGATGCTATGATAACCGAGTTTGAGGATGGCGAGGTTGTCGCTATCCCCAATTTTGGTACGTTTGAGGTAAAGAAGCGTATGGAGCGTGTGGTGGTTAATCCTACTACCAAAAAGCGCCAGTTGGTGCCACCGAAGCTCGTATTAGGATTTCGTCCGGTAGCTGCTGTCAAGGAGAAACTTAAAAATGGAGGGGATGCTGTATGAGTAAGAATAGTCTGAATGGATTGGCTGATAAATTGGCCGAGAAGAGTGGGCTGAGCCAGATAGAGGCAGAACTTTTTATTCGTAAAATGTTTGATGTCTGTCATCAGGGGCTTGCTGCTGATAAGATAGTCAAGATGCGCTGGCTCGGTACTTTCAAGGTTACTTCCGTGAAGGAACGTGAGAGTGTAGATGTGAATACGGGTGAGCGTATCGTTATAGAGGGACGTGATAAGATTTCCTTTACTCCTGATAATATTCTCAAGGAAATTGTCAATAAGCCTTTTGCTCAGTTTGAGACTGTGATTGTGAACGACGGTGTTGATTTCGAGTCAATAGATAAGAAATATGAGGATAGTTTAGAGGATGAGGAGCAAGAGGAATCTCTTGAGAAACCTAAGCCTATAATAGAGGTTGTTGAACCTACGGAAACTCCTTTACCGGACGTTGTTTCAGAAGAAACTACACAGGCTGAAGCTGTTTCCTCTTCAGAGCCTGCTACTAGTGGAGTTATAGATTTTCTGGATGTTCCTGAAAATCCATCTGAAGATAGTAGTGTGGTGGTGGTTGGTGAAGACTCGACGATTGAACCGCAGACAACTGTTTCTCTGAAAGTACCAACGGACGAGATTCCTTCATCTGTATCAGATGATATTCAGGCAGATAGCAGGGAGGAAAATTCTAATGCAGAAATTGAGGCTGAGACTGATGCTGAAATTGGGGCCGATGCAAAAATTGAGGCTGAGACTGATGCAGAAATTGAGGCAGATGATGAAGTTGAGATACGTCGTCGTCATTTCATCATTCCAAAATATGTGGTGATTGTTGCCAGTATAACCTTATTATTATTAATAGGAGGCTTGGGATGGTTTGCCTTCAATTACGGGCAGATGGCAGCTCAACGTGATCATCTTGAATTGCAATTGGCGCAATATAAGACGGATAAGAATGTCGTAGCGAAGCCAGCTAATGTGAAGAGTCAAGAGCAACTTCTTCAGGAAAAAGCAAGACAGGACAGTTTGCGTATGGCAAAGGCAAATGATGCCATTAAGGCTGCAGAAAGAGCTGATTCATTAAAATCGGCTGCTGTAGATAAAGAAATGTCTGTAAAGAACTTGAAAGCTGATGACAAGTCAGCAGAACTCAAAAAGAAGTCTGCAACAGATAAAAAGCAGGATAAGGCAGCTGAACATCTAAAGGTAGTGTCAGATAAATATGACAGTGACCCAAGGGTTCGTTCTGGTGCCTATCGTATCGTAGGTGTAGACCAGGTAGTAACTGTTGGCGAGCATCAGACAATGGCTACACTCAGCAAGCGATATTTAGGTCCTGGTATGGAATGTTATATTGAGGCTCTTAATGGTACCTCTACTATTAAGAGTGGACAGAAGGTCAAGATTCCAAAGTTGGAATTGAAAAAGAAAAAGGCAAAATAACATTTGTGTTTATACCAGCTGAAGGGGGGATGAGTGAAAGTTGTATGATTCACTATCCGAAGAAATAATACGCCCTGTAAAGGCAAAGGCTTTCATTTTCATGCTTTTGTCCTTACAGGGCGTCTTGATAACAATAAGGGAATACCCGTTTTCACGAGATGCTCTTTTCTTATTCTTCTCCAAATTGTGCAATGAATTGCTCTTCGGTTATGATAGGAATATTCAATTCATGCGCTTTCTTATTCTTTGAACTTTGTGATTCTGCATCATTGTTGATGAGATAATGGGTGCTCTTGCTCACACTGCCAGTCACTTTACCACCTTGGCTCTCGATGTATGCTTTCAGTTCATTGCGATTTTTATAATGATGTACATCTCCCGTAACTACGAATGTCAAACTATCACACTTCGTACCTTTTTCTATAGGCTCCTGCTTCTCGATGACGAGATGTGGAAGGAGGTGCGCTACATGAGCTCTATTGTCTGCATCATGGAACCAGTTGATGAACTTAGCACTTTTTTCCGGTCCAATGCCATCAATGTCAGCAAAGTCATCACCAAACAAACTGGTGCTGTTTTGGGCTATATCTATCAATTCCTCTAACGGGTAGCGCTCTATCAATTTCTTGGCAACATCGCCACCGCAAAGGGGAATGTTGAGCGCATAGAGAAGATGACGACCATCGGTATGACGGCTTTTTTCTACACTGTTCAGTAAATTGCTGACGCTTTTCTTGCCAAAGCCTTCAAAGTTAGAAATTTTAAAGACTTTCTCAGGTTCTCTGAGTTTATAGAAATCTGCATATTCGCTTATTAATCCTTCATTTACGAATTTCCAGATAGTCTGCTCTGAAATCCCTTCGATATTGAGACCTTCTTTGCTGACGAATCTGGCAAATTTCTTCAGTTGCTTTGCTGCACAATGTGGGTTTGTACAATGTAGGGTTTTTGTACCGCTCTCGCTTTTCTGTACTTTGGCTTCAGCATGGCAAACCGGACAGAACTCAGGTATTTCGAAAGTTCCTATAGCTTCAGTGACATGAATCACTTTAGGAATAATCTTATTTGCTTTAATCACCTGCAATTTCGTCCCCTTACCACCGATACCCAAGCGCTCACATTCGCTTACATTGCAGAGAGATGCACGTTGCACAGTGGTTCCTTCCAACTCTACTGGCTTGAAAACGGCAACAGGCGTGATGGTGTTTGCAGCACACGACCATTCGATATAGTCTAATTCTGTATCTGCATGCTCGTCTTGCCATTTAAAGGCAAAGCCAGCTCTGGTTGCATGATGGCCCGTAACAGAACCTGTAGCACCATACACGGTATCATCGTAGCAGATAACCAGACCATCGACAGGAAATGGATTTTTCTTGTTGGTTACCTTTTTGGTAAAGACATCAATTTCCTGTAGGATGTGGTCTTCCGTAGGATGCTCTATCAACTGTCGTTCCACAGGATGTAGTCCCAGGTCTTCCAGTAACTGCATACGTTTTCCCCACGATGTGATTTCATGTTCGGTATATACCAGTGTAAATGGAATCCATTGTATATGGCGCTGCTTAACCACTTCTACATCTTTCAGTGAGAGGGAGCCTGATGCCAGGTTTCTAGGATTGGCATAGTCGCCTTCACTCTCAATGATGAACTGTTCGAAATCGGCATAGGAGATGACTGCCTCACCACGTACAACAAGATGCCCCTTCTCCTTGATTGTTGCTGGAATACCACTGATAGCTGGAGCCAGGTGGGTGATGTTGGTGCCGATATGTCCATTACCACGTGTTACCACCTTGCTGAGACTACCGTTATCGTAAGTTACCACCAAAGTCAGACCGTCCAGCTTCCAGGAAATCCATATCGGGCGGTCTTCAGACCACTTGACGAGATCGCTCACCTTTTTTGTCTTTGCAAGGGATAGTGCTGCAAATTCATGCTCTTCTTTCTGACCGGCAATCTGGTCTTCAGAAACTTTATTGGTAGGGGAGTCGGGTAGTATTTCACCAGTTTCCTCTTCCAGTTTTTTCAGTTGGTCGAACATGGCGTCCCACTCGTAGTCGGTCATCCGTTCGCCTTCACCATTATAATAAGCAAGAGAAGCTTGATTGAGTCGTTCAACCAAGCTTCTCATAAGTGATATTTTATCGTTCATTATTTTTCAATTTCCATAGTCGTTTTTTCAAATGCAAATCTCATACCTCTCGTTCCGTAGTTTACTTGTCCGCAGATGCAGAATCCCATTGAAGAGAGAAGATTTATCATAGGTAAGTTGTCATGATTGGTATCAACTTTGATACTTGGTACTTTTTCTACTTCGCAAAGGCTGTTAACCTTATCGATAAAGATTCGAGCCAATCCTTCTCTCTGGAACATCGGCAAAGTAGCGAAACGATGAATTACATAGTAATCTCCATTCGTTAGCCATTCTCCTTTAAGGAAGTCATATTGTGGTTCTCCGTTCAGCATGACGGCACCATAGACAGCTACTTGGTCATCAACCGTGATGACAAAAGCATTACCATTGTCTATGTCGTTTTGAATGTCTTTAACAGACGGATAATCGTTAGTCCACTGGTGTCTTCCAGAAGCAATCATGAGTTTTCTTGCCTGGTCTATGACATTCCAGCAAGCTTCAAAATCTTTTTTGTATGCAGGTCTGAAGTCAGTCTTCATATTATCTTTTCCTTTATTATATTAACTACGCTGCTATTATATTAAATCCGCTGCAAATTTAACAAAAAAAAACGAAATAAAAGCGAAAAAGGAGAAAAAACTACACCAATGTGTCGATTTTTCTCCTTTTTTCTCTATTTTGAGGCTATTATAGCTTCAAATTCTGAAACTATAGTCTTCAAAGATGCCCTAGCGTGTTGCTACAAGCTCAAACATTTATCGAGCTCCTGGATGATGGCATCCTTCTGCTCTTTGATGTGCTGGCCGATAAATACGATTTTTATCATTCGGTCACCATACTTGTCATCCCATTCCTTCTCCAGTTGAGGGTTGTTTCTGCGAAGCTCTGCCAATTGGTCAGCTGGCATCGTTGCGAGCCATTGTCCTGCCTGCTTTACAGTTTTCTGCTGTCCTGCCTGTTCGAATACATAGCACATGTCAGGTTCGTCACCAAAATAGCAGATACCCTTGGCACGTACTACGTCACGAGGCCATTTTCTGGCTACGAATTCATCAAAGAGAGCTAGATCGAATGCCTTACGTCTATAATATACAAAGGTTCCGATTCCATATTCTTCTACCTCACCACCTTCATGGTCATGGTCGTGATCGTGGTGGTGGTGGCAATGGTCATGATAGTGGTCATGGTCATCGTGATGATGGTGCTCATGTTCATCATCGTGATGATGATGTTCATGTTCCTCATGTTCGTGATGATGTTCATGCTCCTCATGTTCATCTTCCTCGCCATTTCTTTCAGCCTCTATCTCCTGAATCCAACCAGCAGATGTAGCTACAGTCTCCCAATCAAACTTATGGGTATTCACGATTAAATCGAGATCAATATCACCATAGTTGCATTCAAAGATCTCTGCCTTAGGCTGTATGGCACGGATAATCTGCTTGAGATGTTCCAGCTCCTTAGGCTCTACCTCTGCAGCCTTGTTCAAGAGGATGATATTACAGAACTCTATCTGCTGGATAACAAGCGATGCAAGATCTTCCTCGTCAAGATTTGACTTCATCAAATCAGAACCGTTTGCAAACTCATCCTTCATACGGAGAGCATCTACGACGGTTACAATGCTGTCGAGACGCAAGATACCATTCTTGATATACTGAGGTCCCAATGATGGGATAGAGCAGATGGTCTGGGCAATAGGAGCTGGCTCGCAGATGCCGCTAGCTTCGATTACAATATAGTCAAAGCGCTTCATGTCTACGATTTCCTTCAACTGTTCAACCAAGTCCATTTTGAGCGTGCAGCAGATGCAACCGTTCTGCAATGAAACGAGCGAGTCATCTTTCTGACCCACTACGCCACCTTTCTCTATGAGTGCTGCATCAATGTTGACCTCACCAATGTCATTCACAATAACTGCGAATTTGATACCTTTCTTATTTGCCAAAATTTTGTTTAGCAGTGTGGTCTTACCACTGCCAAGGTAACCTGTGAGTAGGAGTACCGGAACTTCCTTGTTGTTCATCATTGTAATCAATTAAATTCAATATATATATTTATAGATTATTTGCTGGTAATCTATAATTCCAGATTATTTTCTGTAATTCTCAAGTCCCTTGTGCAGGAAATCGAGATAGGCACTGACGTCCTCCTTGAAGCTGAATGCTGCATTCAAAGGCTTGCCATCGTTGTCTACTGGTACGTAGAAAGGCTGGGCATTGGCACCAAATTTACTTGCCTGCAGATAGCTCCACTTGTCTCCGATGGTGCGGAGTGTACGCTTCTCGCCATTGAATTCTACTTCCATTGGCTGAGGCAACGGAGTCTTGTCATCTACATAAAGAGAGATGAGGACGTAATCCTTTGTCAAAATGTCTGCTACAGTAGGATCTGTCCATACTGATGCTTCCATTTTACGGCAGTTTACGCAGCCAAAACCTGTGAAGTCTATGAGTACAGGCTTACCTGCTGCCTTAGCTGCTGCCATACCGGTTTCGTAGTCTTTGTAAGCTGGTTCTACGGTCTTGGTATTGAGATTGAAATCCTGTGTATTGATAGGTGGAGCGAAAGCGCTGACAGCCTTGCAAGGTGCACCCCAAAGTCCAGGAATCATATATACAGAGAAAGCCAAAGAGCAGAGACCGAGCATGATGCAAGGTACAGGCATAGGCTTCTGGATGTCGCCACCAATGGCATCCACCTGGAATTTCAACTTGCCGATGAGATACAGGCCCAAGAGACCGAAGATGACAATCCAGAGAGAGAGGAATACCTCACGGTCGAGGATGTGCCAGCCGTATGCCAAATCTGCAACAGAAAGGAACTTCAAAGAGAAAGCCAACTCGATAAAGCCCAGTACAATCTTTACGGTTTCCATCCAAGAGCCTGACTTAGGAGCAGACTTCAACCATGATGGGAACAAGGCGAAGAGGGTAAATGGAAGTGCCAAAGCAAGGGCAAAACCAAACATACCGATGGTAGGAGCCAGCCAATCGCCAGAAGTAACAGTCTGTACTAAAAGCAATCCGATGATAGGAGCGGTACAAGAGAAACTTACGAGCACGAGTGTGAAAGCCATCAGGAAGATACTGATCATACCTGTAGTGCTGGAAGCCTTGCTGTCTACGGCATTTCCCCAACTGTCTGGCAATTTGATTTCAAACCATCCGAAGAATGAGAAGGCGAAAACTGCCAAGAGCAGGAAGAGGATGATATTGAACACAGCACTGGTGCTGAGTGCATTCAAGGTGCTAGGACCTGCAATGGCTGTAACGGCAAGACCGAGAACCAAATAGATGACAACAATGCTCAATCCGTATGTACAAGCATCGCGAATACCCTTTTTCTTATCGTTCTTAGCTCGTTTGAGGAAGAAGCTTACAGTCATAGGGATGATAGGCCAGATACATGGCATGACAAGTGCTAGAAGTCCGCCTACAAAGCCAATGATAAAGATATAGAAGAGTGAATGGCTTGCAATGTTGTTATTGCCACCGAAAGCCTGAAGCTCTTTTACTACCGGAGCCCACCAGGCCTTTGCGTCATCACTATCTACAGAGAATGCAGCATCGATATTGGCTGTACTGTCCATCTTTTCAGCTACTCCCTGAAGTGAAGAAGAGTCGGTGTTGGCCTTGACGGCATCAATGCCTTCAGGACCGTTAGCCTTGGTAGCTTCCTTACTGTCAGTCTCAGCCTTGCCATCTACTGCTGGAGATTTTCCACTCTTCTTGAAACTTGCCTCGCTAGGAGGAAGGCAATTCTGGTCGCTGCACGCACCGTATTCAACGTATGCATCGATATGGTAGTTTGGCTTGACGAACTTCACTTTCTGAACGAAAGTAACGCTGCCTTCAAAATAACGTAGCTTCATCTCGAAGAGTGGGTCAAACTTACTAATCTCGTTACCACGAGCTTGAAGTTTGCCAACCAACTCTACACCATCCATCTTGTTGACATTGAAAGTAGCTGAGATAGGTCCGTCTGCTCCCAATCCTGTAGAATAGACATGCCATCCCGATTGGATTTTACCATTAAATACGATTTCCGCTATTGCGGTACCATTGGTCTTGAGCGAAGTAGAGAACTTGACTGGGTTCACCATCTGCGCCTGCGCCAACATTACTACTAGGAGTAATTGTAAAACTGCAAAAATTTTCTTCATTTCTATATTTGTACTAATTTTGATTGCAAAGTTACGAAATAATACTTATAAATGCGCCTATAATTTTGATTCGGGTATATGTCTTTTTATTTTTTTAAGAAAAAATGCTATAAAAACATCTGTTATTCTTGGTGGTTAACCTTTTTTTCTGTAATTTTGCGCAAAAATTTAGTATGCAGAAGAGAATACTGTACATATTCTGTCTTTGGATAGCCACCATGAGTATCATGCTATCTACGGTGATGATACATCATCACCACAAAGGGCGTATCTGTATGGTAGAAGAACAATGTGAGCAGGATGGCAATATCAATGATGAGCATACTGAGCATCATGATCAGGAGAGCGAAGGTGATCGTGAGAACTGTAGCGTTCGTCAAATGCATCAGTTTGTAGTCAATTCCAAGGTGGTGAAGAATATCCGCAAGTTGCTGGTAGATGAGAACCATCAGTTTGTGGTCTTGTCTTGTTCTTCCCTTTTAACCCTCCCTCGTCTCTCACTCATTTCAGTGAGATGGCAGCATGTGGCTGCTTCTCCTCTTGCTGAGGAACTGGCGGCAGGCTATAGCAGACGGGGACCTCCTTCTATTTTATGATTTTACAAGTTTGCCACTTGGTTGCAGAAATCGGTTTGAAGATTCGAATGCAACTGAGTTGCAAGATTTTTTGTGTACTTTTGCCAACGGATTTTTGATAAGATTCGTTGTGTGAAATTGTAGTGTAGAATTATAAAATAGAAGAGAAGACAAACATGAAAAGAGTCATTTTGATTGTCGCCGTTACGGCGATAGCCTGGGCTGGATTCGCTTTCTTTGCGAAACAGACCGGTTCTGAGGCTCATGCACACGAGGAGCATGAGCATGAAGAAGTGGATTATGATCATATTCCGTTGACAGCCAAGCAGGTCAGCACCGTAGATTTGAAGATGGGTGAGGCTGTGGAGCGCGAGATGGATGCCACCATAGAAGCAAAAGGATCGCTCGTACTGCGTGCACAGGCGATGGGTGATGTTGCCTCCTTGATGGGCGGTATTGTGAAATCTATTTTTGTAAAAGAAGGGCAGCTTGTTCATAGAGGACAGGTTGTTGCTACTGTTGAAAATACAGATGTGGTAAGTCTTCAGCGTGAGTATTACTCTGCTGCCAAGGAGTGTGAACTTGCCAAGGCTGATTGGGAGCGCCAACTTCTGCTCAGTAAGCAGGGAGCAGGTGTGAAGCGCACCTTACAGCAGACCCGAAAAGATTACCAAGTGGCTCATGCCAATCTTTTGGGTATTGGCAGACAGCTCGCTCAGATGGGCATTTCTACCTCGGCTGTTGCCAAAGGTAAGTTTACTACGGCTTTTCCTCTTCGTGCACCTATCTCCGGTGTTGTCAGTCAGTTGACGGCAAGTCTGGGTAGTTATGCAGATATGCAGACTCCACTGATGAAAATTCGCAATACTCAGGCAGTGGAATGCGATCTGAATGTTTTTGAGAAAGATTTGGCCAAGGTGAAGGTGGGTAATCGCGTAACTTTCTCTTTGCCCAATCAGCCTGGAGTCAAGCTGTCTGGTACAGTTTATGGTATGAACCAATACTTTAACGACGGTTCGAAATCTGTTGCTGTTCATGTAAAAATGGATGATGCGTCATTGAAAACAAGTCGTATCAATCATATCAAACTCTTTGATGGTATGTATGTGAGTGGACAGATTGCTACTGGTTCACAGAGATGTCTTGCCTTGCCTTCTGAAGCAATTGTTTCTACCGATGGTAAGCAGTATGTCTTTGCTCTCAATGGAGAACCAAAGAAGGGTGAGTATAGTTTCTCCCGACATGAGGTTAGCACTGGCGTTACAGGCGGTGGTTTTACAGAAGTGAAGCTTTGCGACCATCTGAAGGCAGGCAAGAAGATAGTTACCGACAATGCGTTTTATCTCGCATCGCTTACAGGCGAACATGGTGAACATGCCCACTAAGCTTTAGTTAATGATTCATTAATTGACAGTAAAAGAATTTAGATTAAAGCTTATGTTTCAGAAATTGATTACTTATTCCATTCGCCATAAGTTGGTGATTGGAGTTCTCTCTATAGCCCTAATGGTATGGGGCTTCTGGTCGCTTGTTCATCTTCCTTTCGATTCTACTCCTGATATTACTGATAATCAGGTTCAGGTGATAACCCAAGCCCCTTCTCTCGGAGCGCAGGAAGTGGAACAATATGTAACTACTCCTGTGGAAATGGCACTCGCCAATATTCCTAGGCTCCAGGAGCGTCGAAGTATTTCGCGTAGTGGTCTCTCTGTCATCACCTTGGTGTTTGATGATCAAGCAGATATCTATTGGGCTCGTTCGCAGGTGAGTCAAGTTCTGACTCAGATAGAGAAAGAGTTACCAAAGAATACCGATACAGAGATGGGACCTATTGCTACCGGATTAGGTGAAATCTACCATTATACGGTAAGGGCCAAGGAAGGATATGAGCATAAATACTCTCTTACCCAATTGCGAACTTTGCAGGACTGGATAGTAAGAAAGCAGCTTTCGGGAACTCCCGGTGTTGCAGAAGTGAGCGGTTGGGGCGGTTACGTGAAGCAATATGAGGTGGCTGTGAATACTGACCAGCTGAATGCCAACAATATTACCGTTAGCGAAGTGTTTGATGCGCTGGAAAAGAACAATGCCAATACCGGTGGCAGTTATATAGAAGAAAATGCCAACCAATATTATATCCGTGGTATCGGAACCGTCAAGAGTTTGGAGGATATTGCCAATATCACGGTGAAGACAGTTGGCGGTACACCGGTTAAGGTGAGCGATGTAGCTAAGGTTCAGTTAGGACATGCGACGAGATTTGGTGCTGTTACCCGCAATGGAGAAGGTGAGGTTGTGGCTGGTATCGCCATCATGCTGAAAGGCGAAAACTTTCAGGAAGTAAGCCACAATGTGAAGGAGCGTATTCAGCAGATTCAGAAATCGCTGCCTGAAGGCGTTGTGATAGAGCCGTTCATTGACCGTACCAACCTGGTGGATAGAGTAGAGGGTACCATTGCCCGAAACCTGATAGAAGGTGGACTCATTGTTATCTTTGTGCTGGTTATCTTCTTGGGTAATTGGCGTGCGGGTTTGGTGGTAGCCAGCGTGATTCCGCTCAGTATGCTCTTTGCATTCGGTATGATGAAGACTTTCGGTATTGATGGAAATCTGATGTCGCTCGGAGCTATCGACTTTGGAATGATAGTGGATTCTGCCGTTATTATTGTTGAGGCGGTAGTAACACATATTAATACGGGGCATTTTTCGCAGCCAGAAGTGAGGGCTGCTTATCTGGCTCAAAGTCAGAATGGCGGACAGAATATTCCATTTGCTCTTACACAGAAGCAGATGGATGAAGAGGTGCATTTTTCAGCTTCTCGCATCCGGCAGAGTGCTGCGTTCGGTGAAATCATGATTATGATAGTGTATATTCCGCTGATGACCTTGGTTGGGATTGAAGGCAAGATGTTCCGTCCGATGGCGCTGACTGTTTTCTTCGCCATCCTTGGTGCTTTCATTCTTTCGCTTACCTATGTACCAATGGTCAGCTCGTTGTTGTTGAGTCGCAAGGTACATAACCGAAAGACTTTCTCTGATAAGATGATAGAGAAACTCCAAGGTTGGTATCGACCTGTCCTTGACTGGGTGTTGGCGCGTAATAAAGATGTCATTACTGCAGCTGTCGGATTGTTCTGTGTGAGTATCGTTGGTTTCAAATTCCTTGGAGGTGAGTTTATTCCTAGTTTGGAAGAAGGTGATTTAGCTGTAGAGATGAGTATGTCACAAGGTACTTCGCTCTCTCAGATGGTGGAGAGTTGTACCAAGGCAGAGAAACTGCTGAAGGCGCAGTATCCGGAAGTCAAACAGGTGGTGAGCCGCATTGGTAGTGCAGAGATTCCTACAGACCCGATGCCAGTAGAACGTGCTGACATCATGATTGCCCTCAAACCGAAGACGGAATGGACATCGGCAGAAACTACTCCGGAGTTGATGGAGAAGATGGAGGAAACCTTGAAGGCGATTCCTGGTCTGGAAGCTGAGATTTCGCAGCCGATACAGATGCGTAACAATGAGTTGCTGACGGGTATCAAACAGGACGTGGCTATCAAAATCTTCGGTGAAGACCTTGGTGTCTTGACTTCTGAAGCCGGAAAGGTAAAGAAGTTGATTGAGCGTGTACCGGGTGTGAGTGGCATTTTTGTGGAAGAAGTATCGGGTTTGCCTCAGATTCAGGTGAAATACAATCATGAACGCATGGCTTCTTATGGAGTGAGCGTAGATGAAATCAATCAGGTTTTGGAAACCACCTTTGCCGGAGCAGTAGCTGGTGCACTATATGAAGGTGATAAGAAGTTTGATGTTGTGCTCCGTATGGATCCTTCTCAACGTAATGCAGAGGCTTTGCAGGAATTGAGTATTCCTTTGTCTGATGGCTCTAAGATTCCGCTTTCGCAGGTAGCTGATATCGTATACGAACCGGCTCCTGCACAGGTATCTCATGAAAATGGTGCCCGTCGCATCTATGTGGGATTCAATGTAAAAGGGAGAGACGTGCAGAGTACTGTAGAGGATATTCAGGAAATTCTTGATGAAAAGTTGAAGCTGCCGGAGGGCTACTATTATAATTATGGTGGCGAGTTTGAAAACCTGCAGAGTGCAACGCAGCGTTTGATGGTAGTAATACCGATAGCGCTTGTTATCATCTTGCTGCTGCTCTATGCTACGGTCAAGAATGTTCGTGAATCTCTCTTCGTGTTCTCTGCCATTCCTTTGGCTGCAATCGGTGGTGTTTGGGCTTTATGGTTCAGGGGCATGCCTTTTAGTATTTCGGCAGGAGTAGGATTCATAGCCCTTTTTGGTGTGGCTGTTCTCAATGGTATCGTACTCATCGGACAGATGAATCAGATGCAGCGGGAAGAGAAGGCTTCTCTGGATAAGGCTTCCGGCAATCTCTCAGAAGTGATACATCATCGCATCATCGAGAGTTGTATGGTTCGTTTGCGCCCTGTCTTAATGACAGCCCTTGTTGCTTCTATGGGCTTCTTGCCAATGGCACTTTCGCAGGGCGATGGTGCAGAGGTGCAGCGCCCGTTGGCTACTGTAGTGATAGGTGGTTTGATAACAAGTACGTTGCTCACATTGCTTGTGTTGCCAGCCATCTACAAGACTTTTACTAAAAAATAACTTATCATGAAGAAGTATATAGGAACATTTAGAAAGGTAATATTTTCGGCTATGACATTGCTGCTGCCAGGTACCGTTCATGCCCAGTTTTTTGATGCAAGTCTGCCAGGGAAGAAAATGACTTTGCAGCAATGCTTTGAACTGGCTGAACAGCAGAATCTCTCGCTTTCGGCAGGAAGAAAAACGATAGAACGTGCCAAGGTAATGGAAGGTACAGCTTGGGATGTAGATAAAACCGAGGTGGCTTTTTCTCAGAATCCGGCTTCGAGCGGTGATACTGATAATGGACTTACCTTCTCGCAGAGCATCGATTTTCCTACTGTCTATGCAGCTAGGAAGAAACAGTTGAAAGCAGAGACGCAGGCAGAAAAGAGTAGATTGAATGTGTCCAGACAACAGTTGAAGCAGGAAATAGCTTCTACTTATTATGCGATGCTGTATCAGACCTATCGTCTGAGTATTCTTCAACGTCTCGATTCTATACTGAATCGTTATTGTGATATTGCCGGCAAACGATACAAGGCGGGAGAAACCCGCCAGTTGGAAGTACTTACCTCAGAGCGTCTGCGTGATGAGAATCAGTTGGAAATGAGAAATGTGAAGTCAGAGGCAGAGAATCAGCAGATGATTTTGATGAATCTGCTGAATTCAGACCAGCCTATACTGCCGTCAGAATCTCATCTAATCATATTGGATTCATCTATCAGTAGTTCGTTTAATTACCAGCAGACGGCTGATGCCCAGTATCAGCAGGACCGCCTGAAGGCACTCGATCAAGAGATAAAAAGCGCCAAGACAGGGTATGCGCCTTCGCTTTCTCTGGCTTTGCGTTCGCAGTTGCTGATTTCCAGTTGGGATCCGTACCATATCGACCGTCAGCGTTTTACAGAGGGTAATTTCTTCGGTTTTGAAATTGGTGTGGGTGTACCTCTTTTTTATGGGGCAACCAAGGCCAAGGTGAAGGCTGCTAGGAAAGACCGGGAGTTGGCAGAGCTGAATATGCAGCAGGAACGACGCGAAAAAGAACGTGATTACCGATTGGGGTATAACCGCTTGCAGAATGCTACGAAGAAGTTGCAATATTACAACGGAGAGAATATTGATAAAGCCAATGAGATAGTCCGCTTGAGTACCACGGAATATGAGAATGGTGAAATCAATTATGTGGAATATGTGAATGCCTTGAAAGAGGCAATCGATATGAGAATGAAACAAGCTGATGTTATCAATGAATACAATGAGGCTGTGCTTGCCTTGATGGCGCTTAATAATAGCTTGTAGAATGATACTTTAAAAAGTAAAGCCCCTGTGCTCTTTTTGTAGGCACAGGGGCTTCGCTTTATGTTTTTAATGAAGTGTTATTGATTCTTCCTTTTTTATTTGAAAGTCAACTCATCCTTGCCAGGGCATTTGCCGACATTGATGGTGCTTCCTTTTTCCAATTTACCCTGCATCAGCAACTCGCAGACTCCATCTTCTATATAGGTTTGGATGGCACGTTTCAATGGACGAGCGCCAAACTGCACGTCATATCCCTTCTCGGCTACCAGCTGCTTTGCCTTTTCTGTTATCTGGAAGCCATAGCCCATATCGTTGATGCGCTTGATGAGCGAACTGAGTTCCAAGTCGATGATTCGCTTGATGGCATTGATGTCGAGCTGGTCGAAGGTGATAATCTCGTCAAGGCGATTCAGAAATTCCGGTGCAAACTGCTTGCTCAGACTCTTCTGTATCACATTGCGGGCGTATTCCTTGTCTGTGTCCGACATGTTGGCTACATTTCCTATGCTTCCTGACTTGAAACCGACACCTTTACCGAATTCTTTCAACTGGCGGGTTCCGGCATTTGAAGTCATAATGATAATGGTATTGCGGAAGTCGATGAGACGGCCGTTGCCATCTGTGAGTCTACCTTCGTCAAGTACCTGCAGAAGCATGTTGAAAATCTTGCCGCTAGCTTTCTCTATCTCATCAAGTAAGACGATGCTATAAGGCTTGCGTCTCACCTTCTCTGTAAGTTGTCCGCCCTCATTGTATCCTACGTATCCTGGAGGTGCACCTACCAGTCTGGATGAGTTGAACTCATCAGCGTATTCGCTCATGTCGATGCGGATCAGTGCACTGGAATCTCCGTAAACTTCTTCTGCAAGTTTCTTTGCCAGATATGTCTTTCCTACACCTGTAGGGCCTAGGAACATGAATACTCCAATTGGATGATTTGGATCTCGCAAGCCGATACGATTGCGCTGTATAGCTTTTACAATCTTGTCTACGGCAGTATCTTGTGCGATGACCTTGCTCTTCAATGTATCAGCCATCTTCAGGAGTCTGCTATTCTCAGCCTCAGCCATACGCTGTACTGGAACGCCAGTCATTTTACTCACCACGGCAGTAATATCGTCTACTTCTACTGGTGTGCGATGACTGTCGCTTTCACCGTTTTGCCATTTTTCTCTGGCACGTGCCAACATCTTCTCCATTTGGGCTTGCTGGTCACGATAAGCAGCGGCCAACTCATAGTTTTGATTCGCTACGGCATTTTGCTTATTTGTAATCAATACTTCTATATTATGCTCCAATTCCAGAATGTCATCAGGAATGCTTGCATTCTTAAGATGTACGCGCGAGCCAACTTCGTCAAGAATATCTATGGCCTTGTCTGGGAAGAAACGGTCTGTGACATATCTGTCTGTCAGCTTCACACATGCTTCCAATGCTTCATCACTATAGGTAACCTCATGGAATTTCTCGTAAGTACTCTTGATGTTATGAAGTATCCGCAGTGTCTCCTCTGGCGTTGTTGGATTGATGATTATCTTTTGGAATCGTCTTTCCAGAGCACCGTCTTTCTCAATACTCTTGCGATATTCATCCAGTGTTGTTGCACCGATGCATTGTATTACTCCACGAGCAAGAGCCGGTTTCAGGATGTTGGCTGCATCCATGGCTCCTTCAGCTCCTCCGGCACCAATGAGCGTATGAATCTCATCGATGAAGAGGATGATTTCCGGGTGTGTCTCCAGTTCGTTCACGATTCCCTTGATACGCTCTTCAAAAGAACCGCGATATTTGGTACCAGCAACAAGACCTGTGAGATCCAGGCTGATGACGCGCTTATCAAAGAGGAGTGGGGCAGACTGGTGGTTCTTGATGAGTTGGGCTAACCCTTCAACGATAGCACTCTTACCCACGCCTGGTTCACCAATGAGAACTGGATTGTTCTTCTTGCGGCGTCCTAGAATCTCCATCACTCTCTGTACTTCGTTTTCTCTTCCAACCATAGGGTCGAGAATTCCCTTAGCTGCGTCCTGAGTTAAATCGTGGCCATATTTGTCGATGAAAGGAGTGTTTGTCTTTGTCTTTTTCTCCTCTTTCTTAGCAGTTTTCTTATTGTCTTCAGGATTGCTGTTGAGGTCTAGGGGCTCATCGTCAGAATCCAGGAGGTTAGCTTTCGGACGTTTACTTTGCTGTTCCATATCTTCTTCTGTTTCAACTTCGTCATTCTCGTTGTTTTCATCTACAGCCAACTCACTTTCTGCATGAGTATCCTCTATGTCTGTTTCAGTAATCTCTCCATGTTCCATTTCTGAATCTTCAGCCTCAGCAATCTCTTCTGCCTGATGTTTTGCTTCATCATCCGCTTTCCTGTTTTGGTTTTTCAGATAATCTCTGAGACTATCGTAGGTGATTCCATTGCCGGAAAGAAAATTGGAAATAGGATTATTGTTCTGTTTCAGCAGAGCCAGAAGTACATGCTTAGGCTCCACATAAGGTGAATTGTCGCAGATATAAGCCTCCTTAATTGCACTACGCATCAGCTCGGAAGCTGTTGCGTCCAAAGAAGGAGTTCCCTGTTCAGATTCTTCTGAGTCGCAATTTGGTTCTTTCGCAATTTCTTGATTGAGTGAATTTTCAAGAACGTTGATGTCGACCCTGAATCCTGTCTCCAAAATGTGGTTTATCTCTTTATTCTTTCGCACGAATTCCAAGATTAGATGTTCTATCGTAATCTTGTTGCCATGGCGGCGAGCTACATTCTCACCACACTGTGCTAGAATCTTCTGTATATGTTCAAATGGATTTTGCATATTCTATATTCCTTTCTTAATAAAAAAGTAGTGCAAAGTTACAAATTATTTTGGTATTTGCAAACCTCCAGCCAACTTTTTTTCTTCCTCAAAAGACAAATAATGCTAAAAGATTCATTTTTTTTGCCTGTAAAGCGTTTGAGTATGGATATTTTTTTGTATCTTTGTCGAGATTTTTGGAGAGACAAAACGGCTTAGAACGCAAATAAATGCCCTTCTGAGCGATTTTCCATTAAAATCATGGTAATAAAAATACATAAACATAAATATAAGAAATGGACGAAAATCAGACAATGGATCATGATAGAATCATGAAAATCAACATTGAGGAGGAGATGAAGTCTAGCTACATCGACTATTCGATGTCAGTGATTGTGGCTCGTGCCCTTCCTGATGTACGTGATGGTTTCAAGCCTGTGCACCGCCGTATTCTTTACGGTATGCTGGGAATTGGAAACACCAGTGACAAACCATATAAGAAATGTGCGCGTGTTGTAGGTGAGGTGCTCGGTAAGTACCACCCACATGGTGACTCTTCTGTATATGGTGCCTTGGTTCGTATGGGCCAGGAATGGAATATGCGATATACTCTCATTGACGGACAGGGTAACTTCGGTTCTGTGGATGGCGACTCTCCTGCTGCCATGCGTTATACAGAGTGCCGTCTTTCAAAGATGGGTGAACACATCATGGACGACCTCGATAAGGAGACCGTTGACATGATGAACAACTTTGATGATACTCTTCAGGAGCCTACCGTCATGCCAACAAAGATTCCTAATCTCCTTGTGAATGGCGGTAATGGTATTGCTGTAGGTATGGCTACAAATATCCCTACCCATAACTTGGGCGAGGTGATTGATGGTTGCTGTGCTTATATCGATAATCCTGATATCGATACTGATGGCTTGATGCAGTATATTCCTGCTCCAGACTTCCCTACAGGTGCTACTATCTATGGTATCCAGGGAGTGAAGGATGCCTACGAGACAGGTAAGGGTAGAATCGTGGTTCGTGCTACTGCCGAAATAGAAAGCGGTGAAAGCCATGATAAGATTGTAATCACTGAGATTCCTTACGGAGTTAACAAGGAGCAGCTCGTAATGGCAATTGCAGATCTTGCCAAGGAAGGTAAGGTTGATGGAATTGCTAACGTGAACGATGAGTCCGGTCGTCAGGGTATGCGTATCGTTGTCGATGTAAAGCGTGATTCCAATGCCAATGTTCTCTTGAACAAACTCTTCAAGTTGACAGCTCTTCAGAGCTCATTCTCAGTGAATTGCATTGCTTTGGTCAATGGACGTCCACGTCTCTTGAGTTTGAAGGAATGCGTGAAGTACTTCGTTGATCATCGTCATGATGTAACAATCCGTCGTACTCAGTTCGAGTTGAAGAAGGCACAGGAGCGTGCTCACATTCTTGAAGGTCTGATTATCGCTTGTGATAATATTGATGAGGTAGTACATATCATTCGTGCCAGCAAGACTCCATCTGATGCTCAGCGCAACTTGGAGAAGCGTTTTGAACTGGATGAACAGCAGAGTAAGGCAATCGTTGATATGCGACTCAGTCAGTTGACAGGCTTGCGCCTGGAGCAGTTGCATAACGAGTTCAATGAGTTGATGAAGACCATCGATTACTTGAATCAGATCTTGAATGACCCTGAGCTTTGCAAGAAGGTAATGAAGGATGAACTCAATGAGGTGAAGGAGAAGTATGGCGATGCTCGCCGTACCATGATTAAGCCAGATGATCATGAGTTCAATCCAGAGGATTTCTATCCAAATGATCCTGTGGTTATTACCGTGAGTCACCTTGGTTATATCAAGCGTACTCCATTGTCAGAGTTCCGTGAACAGGCTCGTGGAGGTGTAGGTTCTAAGGGTGCACGTACTCGTGATAAGGACTTCACTGAGTATATCTATCCTGCAACTATGCACCAGACCATGCTGTTCTTTACCAAGAAGGGACGTTGCTACTGGCTCAAGTGCTATGAGATTCCAGAGGGCGACCGCAATTCAAAGGGTCGTGCTATCCAGAACCTCCTCAATATCGAGAATGATGATCAGGTAAATGCATTCCTCCGCCTGAGAGGCTTGAATGATGCCGAATTTATCAATAATCACTATGTTGTCTTTGCTACCAAGAACGGTACAGTGAAGAAGACATGTCTCGAGGCATATTCACGTCCACGTACTAACGGTGTGATTGCTATCAACATCGTAGAGGGTGATGAGGTGGTAGATGTTCGTTTGACAAATGGTCATAACGAGTTGATTCTTGCCAACAGAAACGGTCGTGCCGTTCGTTTTGATGAGAATCAGATCCGTACCATGGGACGTACTTCTACCGGTGTCCGCGGTATGCGTCTTGATGAGGGCGATGATGCTTTGATTGGTATGATTGTAGTCAATGATCCTGAGAAGGAAACCGTGATGGTTGTCAGCGAGCAGGGTTATGGTAAGCGTTCTGACGTAGTAGATTACCGTGTAACCAACCGTGGCGGTAAGGGTGTGAAGACTCTTAACATTACAGAAAAGACCGGTCGTCTG
>OLGZ01000495.1_pt1 | contig 30889 bp, 29 predicted proteins | sample 1605981 | NCBI WGS metagenome assembly OLGZ01 (sample SAMN03283291) | human gut metagenome | biome: human-associated habitat; material: feces | host: Homo sapiens | place: Peru | collected 2012 | reverse complement strand
AAGGGATAAACGCTGAAGGCATCTAAGCGTGAAGCCCCCCTCAAGATGAGATATCTCATAACGTCAAGTTAGTAAGACCCCTTGAAGACGACGAGGTAGATAGGGCAGAGGTGGAAGTGTGGTAACACATGGAGCTGACTGTTACTAATAGGTCGAGGGCATAACCAAAGCAGTGATAGGTTTGGATGATGATGTTGGTTTTGACTGTATGTAGTTTTGAAGGTACATGGAATATAGACAGGAATGGGAAGCAGTGCGAAAGCGCTGTTTTTTTGATGTCTGGAATTTAGCAAGATGCGTACTGTACAACGCATAACATTTATGCTGGAATCTGTCTAATCGGAGTATTAATTATTTTTGGATTTATCCCTAGGAAAAAGCATTGAGATGCGTTATACTAAGAAAGATGTGAATGAAAACATGGTACAAAGGAGATGGAGCAATGATTCGTTTTACATGGTATGAACTGCTTTGGCTGTTTTTCATCTATTCTTTCTTAGGATGGGTGTTGGAGACAGTGTCCGCAACAGTAAAACAGAAGAAATTTGCGAACAGAGGTCTGGTGAATGGACCGTTCTGTGTGATCTACGGTATTGCCGCTCTGTTCATGACATTTGGATTACAGGAGCTAAGAGGAGTCTGGCTTTTTTTATTTGCGGCGATTTATGCGACAGTGATTGAATGGGTTGCAGGGCATTTGATCGAGAAGGCATTTAAGGTCAGATGGTGGGATTATTCCAGGATCAAATGGAACCTGGACGGATATATCTGCATCCCAGCTTCTCTTGTCTGGGGTGCTTTTGGATATCTCGGAATCCGCTGGGGAAACAGATTTGCGATCATAGTATTTAAAATGTTGCCTCTGTTCTTAATGAAGATCCTTGTATTGGTTCTTCTTGGAGTATTGGTTGTGGATATCCTCGGATCTTATCTGCTGCTTTGTGGAAAAGGGAAGAACCTCGCGCGGTGGGAAGCTGCGAATGAAGGTCTGGATAAAGTCAGTGATAAGCTTGGAAGTGCGATTTCCGGATGGGTTGGGAAACGTATCCAAAAAGCGTATCCAAAAGCGATGGAACTGATCCGCAAGGAAGAGGAAGCGGAGAAAGGGAAAGTATTTGCCGCAGGCTGTGGGTTCTATAAGATTGTGCTGTTGTTCTTTGTCGGAGCATTTCTTGGAGATATTACAGAGACGATTTTCTGCAGAATCACGGCAGGTGTGTGGATGAGTCGCTCCAGTGTGGTCTGGGGACCGTTCAGTATTGTCTGGGGACTGGCGATCGCACTTGTGACAGCGATGCTTTACAAATATAAAGATAAGAGCGACAGCTTCTTATTTATCATCGGTACATTGCTCGGTGGAGCGTATGAATATCTTTGTAGTGTGTTTACGGAAATTGTATTCGGGAAAGTATTTTGGGACTATAGCGAGATTCCATTTAATTTAGGAGGCCGAATCAACTTGCTGTACTGCTTTTTTTGGGGAATTGCGGCAGTTGTCTGGTTTAAGAAGATCTATCCGCACATTTCCACATGGATTGAGAAAATCCCGATGCTGACAGGGAAGATGCTCACCTGGTTTTTGATTATTTTCATGGTCTGCAATGTGGCGGTGTCATGTATCGCACTTATTCGTTATGACGAACGTGGAAAGGGCGTTGTAGCGGAAAACAGCATTCAGAAATGGGCAGATGAGCATTACGATGATGCGAAGATGGAGAAGATTTATCCGAACGCAAAAGCGACAGAATAGAAAATAAGATGTAAACGAGAGGAAAATGGTATGATGGAGAATAAAAAGATGCGGGCAGAGCATCCGAAGAAAGAGCTTGCAGTGGATATTTTGTATGATATTATAGGAAGTATTTTGTTTGGTGCCGGAATCTATACATTTGCAGAAGGGGGAAATTTTGCGCCTGGAGGGATTTCAGGTATCGCCTTGATCATGAACAAGTTATGGAATCTTCCGGTCGGTACAATGACGTTAATCTTGAATATTCCACTGGTCATCATCAGTTACAAAACAGTAGGAAAGCGGTTTTTGATGAAGACTGCGAGGACAATGATTATCTCGACAATCTTTGTCGATCTTGTATTTCCGATGTTCCCATACTATACAGGGCAGCGTCTGCTTGCAGCGATTTACTCGGGTGCATTGCTTGGACTTGGAATGGTTCTTTTCTATATGAGAGGTTCTTCTTCGGGCGGAGCAGATTTCCTGACGATGACGATCAAAAAGAAGAGACCCCATATGTCTCTTGGCCGACTGACGATGTTGATCGACTTGATCATTATTTTAATTGGATGGCCGGTATTCGGTGATGTTGATTCAGTTCTTTATGGATTGATCGCAGTATTTGTCTGCTCTATGGTGATCGATAAGATCCTTTACGGAATCGGCGCGGGAACACTTGCGATTATCGTAACATCCAAGGGAGAAGAAACCGCGGAAGAGATTGGAAGAATCACTGACCGTGGTGTGACATCTTTGGAAGGAATGGGGACTTACACAAAGAGTAAGAGAAATGTTCTGCTCTGTGCATGTTCCAAGTCGGAGGCTTATCTTGTGAAAAATGCAGTTTACCAGGTAGATGACTCTGCGTTTGTAATGTTCACTGAGACGAGTGAGGTGCTTGGAGAGGGATTCAAGGAAAGTCTTGATGAGTTGTAAATAAAAGAGAAGAATATGAAATAGAAAAAGCTGCTGTCTGAACTGTTGCTTGCGGGACTCGTGAACAACAGACGGACAGCAGCTTTTTTATATGCTCTTTATGTAGAGATTTGTTTTCAAAGATATAAAAATGTTAATCTTCTTTTGCCCAGTCGAAGGAATATTTGACAGCCTTGTGCCAGCCCTTCAGTTTCTTTTCGCGGACTTCCGGATCAATCGAAGGTTCAAAGATCTGATCGATTGCCCAGTTCTCTTTGATTTCTTCAAGACTGTTCCAGTAGCCGACAGCAAGACCAGCCAGATAAGCAGCTCCCATAGCAGTCGTCTCAACGCAGACCGGACGGTGGACAGGTGCGTTGATCAGATCAGCCTGTGTCTGCATCAGGAAGTTATTTGCGCTTGCGCCGCCATCTACTTTCAGGGAGGCGAGGTCAATGTCGGAATCTGCCTTCATGGCAGTCAGGACATCATATGCCTGATAAGCGAGAGATTCGAGGGTCGCACGGATGATATGGTATTTATTTACCCCACGAGTCAGACCGACGATCGTTCCGCGGGCATACTGATCCCAATATGGAGCACCAAGTCCGGTGAAAGCAGGTACAACATAACAGCCGTTTGTATTTTTCACTTTCTTTGCCATATATTCGCAGTCGTCTGCGGAGTCAATCAGGCGTAGTTCATCACGCAGCCACTGGATCGCTGCACCGGCAACAAAGATAGAACCTTCCAGAGCATATGTAACCTTTCCGTCAAGTCCCCAGGCAATCGTGGTGACCAGCCCATTGTTGGAAAAGACAGGTTTCTCTCCGGTGTTCATCAGAAGGAAGCATCCGGTTCCGTAAGTATTCTTCGCATCTCCCGGTTTAAAGCAGGTCTGACCGAAAAGTGCAGACTGCTGATCTCCGGCAGCACCGGCAATCGGGATCGATCCGCCGAGGACGGAAGGATCTGTCTCTCCGTAAATGCAGCTGGAAGGCTTTGGTATCGGAAGCATACAGCGTGGGATCTGAAGTTCTTCGAGAATCTCGTCATCCCAGTCTAATGTATTGATATTGAAAAGCATGGTTCGTGATGCGTTGGAGTAGTCTGTAACATGTACTGCGCCTTTCGTCAGTTTCCAGATCAGCCAGGTCTCTACTGTACCAAAGAGCAGTTCTCCGCGCTCGGCACGTTCCCTTGCTTTCGGAACGTTGTCGAGAATCCAGCGGATCTTTGTTCCTGAGAAATAAGCATCAAGTACAAGGCCGGTTTTCTGACGGAACTTTTCTGTCAGTCCTTTTTCCTTCAAAGAATCGCAGAATTCAGCAGTACGACGACACTGCCAGACGATTGCGTGGCAGATAGGATCGCCGGTATTTTTATCCCACACGATCGTTGTCTCGCGCTGGTTCGTGATACCGATTGCAGCGATATCAGAAGGTTCTGCGCCGATGATGTTCATAGCCTCCACAGCAACTCCGAGCATGCTTGCCCAGATTTCATCCGCATCGTGCTCAACCCAGCCCGGTTTCGGAAAATGTTGTGTGAATTCTCTCTGTGTGACGCTGCAGATTTCTCCTTTTTTATTAAATAAAATGCAGCGGTTACTTGTGGTTCCGGCATCTAATGCCATAACGTATTTTGACATAATATGTGCCTCCTCATTCTAGTATTACTCAGAACAGAAATGGTTGCTGGTCGCACCTCGTGTGAACAGTAACCAGAAATGTGATAATCGAGGTTCGTTCTGTTCTATATTCTAATAAGATAAGAATATCATAATCGGAATGGAGGTTCAATGGACGAAAGGTGCTGTAATAACTAAATTTTCGCATTTTACTGTATTTTACTGTATGCATGCTTGCAAATCTTTTTATGATACCGTAAAATAAATTTTGAATTGCTTTTCAGCAGTTCGCTTTATGCAACTAATAACGATACAGAGACATTAGAAAGTTTTATTTTCTTATGCATTTTCATAATAAGAAAGGCGGTATATTCCATGGGAATGATACGTGCTGAAAAGCTTGTATTTGAATATGATAAACGAGACGAAGAAGGTAATGTGATCGGATCCCATCGCGCCATTGACGGAGTTGACATTGATGTCCCGCAGGGGTCTTTTGTGGCGATTCTTGGACATAACGGTTCAGGAAAGTCTACCCTGGCGAAGCATATGAATGCGATTCTTGTCCCGACAGGTGGAACGATGTGGGTGGACGGAAGAGATACGAAAGATCCGAATGAGCTTTGGAACATCAGACAGAGCGCCGGTATGGTATTTCAGAATCCGGATAACCAGATTATCGGAACTGTTGTGGAAGAGGAAGTAGGATTCGGTCCGGAGAACTTAGGAGTTCCTACGGATGAAATCTGGAAACGAGTAGAGAACAGTCTGCGTGCAGTCGGTATGCTGGAGCGCAGAAAGGATTCTCCGAATAAACTGTCCGGCGGCCAGAAGCAGAGGGTGGCAATCGCAGGAGTGATCGCAATGGAGCCGAAGTGTATCGTGCTCGATGAGCCGACAGCGATGCTTGATCCGAATGGACGAAAAGAAGTGATCGAAGCGGTAGAGCAGCTTCGAAAAGAGAAGAATGTTACGGTGATCCTGATCACACATTATATGGAAGAAGTGATCGATGCGGATCAGGTATTTGTAATGGATGAAGGGCATGTGGTGATGCATGGTACACCGAAAGAAATCTTCAGCCGGGTGGATGAGCTCAAGAAGTACCGTATGGATGTACCACAGGTGACGATGCTGGCAGACGCATTGATTCAAAAAGGAGTTCCGCTGCCGAAAGGAATTCTTAGAAGGGAAGAATTGGTGGATGCCTTATGTCAATTAAGTTAGAAAATATCAGTTATGTATACAGCCCGGGAACAGCATATGAGCATCATGCGCTGAAGGATGTCAGTCTTGAGATCCCGCAGGGACAGTTCGTTGGAATCATTGGGCACACGGGTTCGGGAAAATCAACCTTGATCCAGCATTTAAACGGTCTGATGAAAGCAACCTCAGGGAAATTACTTTATGAGGGACAGAACATTTACGAGGACGGATATGATATGAAGAAACTGCGTACACAGGTAGGACTTGTGTTCCAGTATCCAGAGTATCAGTTGTTTGAAGTTGATGTGTTAAGTGATGTGTGTTTTGGACCGAAGAACCAGGGATTTTCCAAGGAAGAGTGCGAGAAGCAGGCAAGAGAAGCTCTGGAGCTTGTAGGATTTCCGGAGAAATATTATAAGCAGTCTCCATTTGAATTATCCGGAGGTCAGAAGCGTCGTGTGGCAATCGCGGGAATTCTTGCAATGCATCCGAAGGTACTTGTTCTGGATGAGCCGACAGCCGGACTGGATCCGAAGGGACGAGATGAGATCTTAGATCAGGTAAAATTGCTTCATGAGAAGACCGGAATGACAGTAATTCTTGTTTCCCATAGCATGGAAGATGTTGCGAAATACGTGGAGCGCCTGATCGTGATGAATGATGGAGAAAAGATGCTTGACGGTACACCGGAAGAAGTGTTCCGCCATTATAAAGAGCTTGAGGCTGTTGGACTGGCAGCACCACAGGTAACATATGTAATGCATGATCTGAAAGAAAAAGGATTTGATGTATCAGCAGATGCGACAACTGTGGAAGAGGCTGCGGACGAGATCTACAACTTCCTGAAGAAGAGACAGGAGGTGCAGTCATGATCAGAGATATTACGATAGGACAGTATTATCCGGCGCAGAGTCCGATTCACAGACTGGATCCGCGTGTGAAGATTGTCTGCACACTGATCTTTTTGGTTTCTTTATTTGTGCAGAACAGTGTGCTTGGATATGCATTGGCATTTGTATTTCTTGCGTGCATGATTCACGTTTCTAAAGTCCCGGCAAAGTTTATCGGAAAAGGACTTAAGCCGATTGTGATCTTGTTATTGTTTACAGTGGCTATGAACTTGTTCCTTACAAGAGGCGGTGCAGTGTTATTCCATTGGGGAATCATTACGATCACAGAGACAGGACTTCGTACTTCTGTGTTCATGGCAGTTCGTCTTGTATTGCTTGTTGCAGGATCTTCTTTGATGACATTTACAACGACTCCGAACGGACTGACGGATGGACTGGAGAAGCTGCTTCATCCACTGAACCGAATCCATGTACCGGTACACGAAATTTCGATGATGATGTCTATTGCACTGCGTTTTATTCCGATTCTGCTGGAAGAGACAGACAAGATCATGAAGGCGCAGATCGCAAGAGGAGCTGATTTTGAATCAGGAAATATTATCCAGAGAGCAAAGGCAATGATTCCGATCCTTGTTCCGCTTTTCGTGTCTGCGTTCCGAAGAGCGAATGATCTGGCGATGGCAATGGAAGCCCGCTGTTATCATGGTGGCGAGGGGCGTACAAAGATGAAGCCTTTGAAATATCATTATCAGGACAGACTTGCTTATGCAATCACATTGGGATATCTGATCGCGATTGTAGTGATCGGAAGATTTGTGCCGTTTAAATTGTGGATTTTTTAGAATAAAATAAATAGAGAAGAGGGACGGAGATTTCTGTCCCTTTTATTTACGCGAGCAACGAGCCAAAGTCCGTGCTTGCACGAGAACTTGGCGACTGCCGCGATAACTTGAGAAACTCGCGGAGCGTGTTTCTCATAGTATAGGAGAAAGAACAGATATGAGAAGAATCAGATTGAGAGTGGCGTATGACGGGACAGCATACTGTGGCTGGCAGGTGCAGCCGGAAGTGCCGACGATTGAAGGTGAATTGAATCAGGCGATCTCCAGACTTACGAAGGAAGAGATTATCGTGATCGGGGCAAGCCGCACAGATGCCGGAGTCCATGCGAAGGGAAACGTTGCTGTATTTGACACAGAGTCTACAATCCCGGCAGACCGATTTGCTTATGCATTGAATCCACTGCTTCCGGAAGATATCGTGGTTGTGGCATCAGATGAGGTGGAAGCAGACTGGCATCCAAGACATTGTGATACGGAGAAAACGTATGAATACAAGATCTTAAATAGTAAGTTCCCGGATCCGATGAGAAGAAGAGACACGTATCATGTTTCTTTTGACCTGGATCTTGAGAAGATGAGAGAAGCAGCAGGATATCTGAAAGGGGAACATGATTTTAAGAGCTTCTGTAATGTTCATACTCAGGTGGAAGATACGGTTCGCACGATTTATGATCTGGAAGTAGAGAAAGAGGAAGAGCTTATTACAATTCGTGTCCGTGGAAATGGATTCCTCTACAATATGGTCCGGATCCTTGCAGGTACGTTGATCGGAGTCGGAAGAGGAGCAATTGCCCCGGAACAGATTCCGGCCATTCTTGAGGCAAAGGATCGCCAGGCAGCAGGAATGACAGTTCCGCCACAGGGACTAACACTTGTTAAAATTGACTACCTTGATGAAAAAAGCAAATAATTTTTTGTAAAGGTTGACAATGAACCGTTTCGCTGTTAGACTAGACAGTGTGGTGATTGTCAGTAGACAGAACCAAATTTCAGGCAGAGACGAATTTTAAGCGTATGCCTGGAATTTGTTTTTGTAAAGAATAACGAAAAAAATCGCGTATTATGTAAAAGTATAAAAAAAATATAAATATTATTAACAAATTATAAAATATTTGATTGACTTTTATGTGCAGGTTTGTTATACTGAATCACGTAGAAAAGAGATAACATTGACGAATTGTTATCATTAAAGAAGGATTGTTACTGTTAGGCAGGCAAAACCAGATTTTATGAGCGTCACCGAAGGAATCAAGGGGGATGCCTTAAAGTTTGGCTTTTTTATTATGAGGGAGTTTTTCCCAAAGTTAGAGAAAGGCCAATCGGATGGTTATAGACAAAATAATTAATAACAATATTGTATCTGCATTTGACGAAAAAGGCTTAGAAGTTGTTATCATGGGCCGCGGAATCGGATTCCAGATGAAGCGGGGACAGGAAGTTCCTGCAGAGAAGATAGAGAAGGTTTTCCGTATCAAGAGTCAGAGCATAGCAGAACAGCTCAAGGAATTGCTGGCGAAGATGCCGCTTGAGCAGGTTCAGATCTCCAATGAGATCATTTCCCATGCAAAGAAGACAATGAAGCTGAAGTTAAATCAGAGCATCTATGTTACATTGACAGATCATATCAGTTTTGCAATCAGCCGCTGTAAAAAGGGGATTCATCTTGAGAATGCGTTGCTGTGGGAGATTAAAAGATTTTATCCACAGGAATTTGAACTCGGAAGATATGCGGTAGAACTTGTGAAAAAAAGACTGAATGTAGAGATGCCTGAGGACGAAGCAGGATTTATTGCATTACATTTTGTCAACGCAGAGTATGGGACTGATATTCGGGATGCAGTACGGTTTCCGAATCAGATGAAAGAGATTCTTGGAATCGTAGCAGAAGAACTTGGGATTGAGATGGATGAAGGCTCATTGCATTATGAAAGATTTCTGACACACGTGAAGTTCCTTCTTCAGAGGATTTACCGCAAGGAGTTACTTGAAGAGGAAGAGAACGAGATTACAGAGATGATGCAGAGAAAGTATCCGAGAGAGTATTCTTGCAGCAGAAAAGTTGCAGATTACATAGAAAAGACGGCAGACTGCAAGCTGTCAGGAGAGGAAGTTTTGTATCTGACACTCCATATCCGCCGTGTTGCGATGGCGGATTCGGAGGACGAATAGAGGGTTGCTTTGAACGGTAACGAAAGAAATGGCTGTATTAGGGAACAGCTACTGTAAAATTGGACTTTAGCGCAAGGCGCTTTTGTCATAGATGGTTCTCTGGTTTGTGGAAGACCCGGAGGATCAGAGTTGATTTTGACCGGAGGACTCATTTGCCGGTTAAAATAAAAAGGGATTAAAAATGAGAGATTATTAAGGAGGGAATTCTATGAAATTCGTACAGAAATTAGGAAAAGCTCTTATGCTTCCTGTTGCTTGTCTTCCGATTTGTGGTATCCTGATGGGATTAGGATACGCAATGTGTCCATCTACTATGCAGGGTGGAGATGTAACTGGTATTGTTGAGCAGATCGGATTTTTCCTTGTAAAAGCTGGTGGTGCCTTGATCGATCATATGGCACTCCTCTTTGCAATCGGTGTTGGTGTTGGTATGTCTGATGACCATGATGGTACAGCAGGTCTTGCTGCACTTGCATCCTGGCTGATGATCACAAACCTTCTTTCTACTGGAGCAGTATCTGTTCTTAGAACACTGGAAGAAGGATCAACAGCATTTATCGCATTCAGCAAAATCGAAAACCCATTTATCGGTATCATCGCCGGTATCATCGGTGCACTTTGCTACAACAGATTCAAATCAACTAAGCTTCCTGACTGGCTGTCATTCTTCAGTGGTAAGCGTTGTGTAGCAATCGTTGCAGGTGTTGTTTCTATTATTGTATCTGCAGTTCTGCTCTTTGTATGGCCGGTACTCTTTGCAGGACTGGTTGCACTTGGAAAAGGAATCGCAGGAATGGGAGCTCTTGGAGCTGGTATCTATGCATTCTTTAACAGATTACTTATCCCGTTCGGTCTGCACCACGCACTGAACAATGTATTCTGGTTTGATACAATCGGACTTGGAGACCTGTCACACTTCTGGAATGGAGAAACATCTGCAGACGTTTCCTGGAGTCTTGGAATGTACATGTCAGGATTCTTCCCATGTATGATGTTTGGTATCCCTGGAGCAGCTCTTGCTATGATTCAGTCTGCAAAGAGCAATAAGAAGAAAGTTGCAATCGGACTTATCGCATCTGCAGCAATTTCCGCATTCGTTTGTGGTGTTACAGAGCCATTCGAGTTCGCATTCATGTTCCTCGCTCCGGCACTTTACGTTGTATACGCATTACTGTATGGTATCTTTACAGTAATCACAGTAGCTCTTGGATTCCGTGCAGGATTCAGCTTCTCAGCAGGACTTACAGACCTTATCTTCTCTGCTTCCCTTCCGGCAGCAGCTAAGACATGGCTTATCATTCCTCTTGGAATCGCAGCTTTCATCGTATTCTACGTTGTATTCCGTTTCGCAATCGTTAAATTCGATCTGAAGACACCAGGTCGTGAAGATGACGATGATGATGAAACAAAAGTTGTTCTTGCAAACGATGACTTCACAACAGTAGCTAAGATCGTTCTTGAGGGTGTTGGTGGAAAAGATAACGTAGAGTCTGTCGACAACTGTATCACAAGACTTCGTCTTGTAATCAAAGATTACACAAAGGTTGATGAGAAGAAGATCAAATCTGCAGGTGTTGCAGGTGTTGTTCGTCCATCTCAGAAAGACGTTCAGGTAATCATTGGAACAAAAGTTCAGTTTGTAGCTGACGAGTTCAAGAAACTTTGCAAATAAGTTTAAATGATAATTAGGTTATCCGGGATAATGATGTGAAAGAATACGGATAACACACACATTAATAATCCCTTTTCAAAAGCGGAAGTGGAATCGGCGAAGAGCCGAGGATACTTCCGCTTTTTATATATACAAGACTACTTGACAAAAGGATTACAATAGTCTATCATCAAGACTACGAGAGTTTATTCTGGCTCTTATATAGAAGTTATATATGGAAGGCTATGAAGGGAATAAGTAACAGACAGAACAGACACACAGAAAGCTGCCGGCTGATGAGAGGCGCGTAGATGACTGACTGCGAATACATCCTGGAGCTTCACACCGAAATCTGATGATGAAAGTTCAACGATTGATATGGACAGCAGATCAGACAGAGAGTAGGCTGTGACGGAGTTGTGCTCGTTATTGCACGAATGAGACTGACAGACAAATGTTGTCGGTGAATTAAGGTGGTACCACGGTGATAGATCGTCCTTATTGCATCATGCAGTAAGGTCTTTTTTTATACAAAAATCCAGCAAGTTACATTGCCACGATACTTGTATACAAGGCCAGAGCTGAATGATGCGTTCGAAAAAATATAACAAAAAGAAAAGGAGAAGAACAATGGGAATTTATGAAGAACTTCAGGCAAGAGGCCTGATCGCCCAGGTAACAGATGAGGAGAGAATCAAAGAACTTGTAAATAATGGAAAGGCTACATTCTATATCGGATTCGACCCGACAGCTGACAGTCTTCATGTAGGACATTTCATGGCACTCTGCCTGATGAAACGTCTGCAGGAAGCAGGAAACAAGCCAATCGCACTGATCGGTGGTGGTACAGGATATATCGGAGATCCATCCGGAAGAACTGATATGAGAAGCATGATGACACCGGAGCAGATCCAGCATAACTGCGACTGCTTCAAAGAGCAGATGAGCCGTTTCATTGATTTCTCAGAGGGCAAAGCTCTTATGGTAAACAATGCAGATTGGCTGCTTGACTTGAACTACATTGATGTACTTCGTGAGGTAGGACCTCATTTCTCAGTAAACAGAATGCTGACAGCTGAGTGTTACAAGCAGAGAATGGAGAAGGGACTCAGCTTCCTTGAGTTCAACTACATGATTATGCAGGCATATGACTTCTACGAGTTGTTCCAGAACTACGGATGTAACCTTGAGTTCGGTGGAGATGACCAGTGGAGCAACATGCTCGCAGGTACAGAGCTGATCCGTCGTAAACTTGGTAAAGATGCAAGTGCTATGACAATCACACTGCTTCTGAACTCTGAAGGAAAGAAGATGGGTAAGACACAGTCAGGTGCTGTATGGCTTGATCCAAATAAGACATCCCCATTTGACTTCTACCAGTACTGGAGAAATGTCGGAGATGCTGATGTTCTGAAATGTATCCGTATGCTGACATTCCTTCCGCTTGAAGAGATCGACAAGATGGACACTTGGGAAGGCGCACAGCTTAACACAGCGAAAGAAATCCTTGCATATGAGCTGACAAAGCTTGTTCACGGTGAGGAAGAAGCACAGAAGGCACAGGAGAGTGCACGTGCACTGTTCAGCCAGGGAAATGCTGATAACATGCCGACAACAGAACTGGAAGAGGCAGATTTCCAGGATGGAAAGATTGATATCCTTGCAGTTCTTGTAAAGAGTGGACAGGCATCTTCCAGATCTGACGCAAGACGTGCCGTAACACAGGGTGGTGTTTCTGTAGACGGAGAGAAAGTAACAGACATTACAACAACATATGCTCCCGCAGACTTTGACGGAGAAGGTAAGATCGTGAAAAAAGGAAAGAAAAACTTCCGCAGAGTTGTTGCAAAATAATTGAAATGAAGGAACTATTCAGTAGCCACTGTGAAGGCGCTGAATAGTAATGAAATGAATTAAAAATAGTGGCTGTTACTGTAGCATTAAGTTGGATACAGTAACGGCCGCTTCTTATAAGGAGGAAACAAAAATGGCATTTAAAGAAGTAAAGATTGAGGAACTTTCATTTAACCCTTTTACAAAGATCAGCAAGGAATGGATGCTGATCACAGCAGGAGATGAAGAGAAGCATAATACAATGACAGCCAGCTGGGGCGGTGTTGGAATTATGTGGGGGATGAATGTGGCTACAGCATATATTCGTCCACAGAGATATACGAAGGAATTCGTAGATGCAGAAGATATGTATACACTTTCTTTCTTTAAGGAAGATTACAGAAAAGCATTAAATCTTTGTGGCTCCAAGTCAGGACGCGACTGTGATAAGGATAAAGAGGCAGGACTGACACCGTATTACACAGACGGAACAACAGCGTATGAAGAAGCAGATCTGATCTTTGTCTGCAGAAAGCTTTATGCACAGGAGATGAAACCGGAGTGCTTTACAGTAGACGGACCGGATGAGAAATGGTATCCGGGCAAAGATTATCATACAATGTATATGGGGGAGATCGTGAAGGTTCTTGTGAGAGAATAAGATTTCATACTATACAAAATTAAAGAAGGTGGGTACAATGGTAGTAATGAGATTAGAAAATGATACTATAACCACATCAAAAGATGTATTTGATTCTTTTGCACCATTAGAAGAAGGATTTATTAAGACATTAATACCGATGAGAGAAGTATGTCCATTGGGGAATCCAGTTGCGAGATCCCAGGCAAGGAGAATTCTGAAGAGACTTGATGAATTCAAAGAAGTCATTTTCGACTTTAATGGAATTGAATTTATGGGACAGGGATTTGCGGATGAGATTTTCAGAGTGTTTCAAAACGCACATCCGGATATTGTATTACGTCCGATTAATGCCAATGAAGCAGTTCTGGGAATGATCCAGCATGTGATTCGTGTATAGTGGTTTATAGTAAAAAAGCAGGAAAGCGGGCGGTAGAATGGAAGAAGTAAAAACAATAATACTGAAGGATGTATTGCCTTTTGTGGATCCGGTGGCAAGATCCCATGCGAGAAGAGTTCTGAAAGATGCAGAAGGATACAAGGAGCTTGTGATTGATTTTCGGGGAATTGAATTCATGGGGCGCGGTTTTGCGGATGAAGTGTTCCGTGTGTTTCAGGAAGAGCATCCGGAGATAAAGATTACACCGCTTCATGCGAGTACGTCCATGTTAGCGATGATCCGCCATCTCGGTGGAAAACAACGCTGAATTGAAAACAACAATAAATTGATATTTACAGATTCCTTGTAAACCGTTACAATAGGAAGTCGGGGCATTTGTCTCTGATATCTTATTTTTTAGAAGAAAAGGAACAAGGAAAATGGGGATTTATCTGATTGTATGCCCGCTGGTGTTTCTGGCGGGCTTTGTTGATTCAATTGCAGGAGGTGGAGGACTTATCTCGCTTCCGGCATATATGTTTGCCGGGATTCCGGTGCATAATGCAATCGCGACGAACAAGCTGTCATCTTCAACAGGGACTGTAGTATCGACAGCGAGACTGATTAAGAATAAGAAAGTAGACTGGGGCTTTGTACCGGGAACAGTGATCGGAGCGCTGATCGGTTCTGTTGCCGGAGCGAATCTGGCGTTAATCATCAGCGACCATATTTTGAAAATGGTATTGGTTGTTATCTTGCCAATTGTAGCTTTCTGTGTGTTGAAAGACAAGAATATGGATGTGGAAGTTCCGGTCGGAATGACAAAGAACAAGCAGTATCTGATCGCAATTGTATGCTCTTTGGTGATTGGTTGTTATGACGGATTCTACGGTCCGGGAACAGGAACCTTCTTGCTACTTGTATTTACCAAGCTTGCGAAGATACCATTGGAGAAAGCGACAGGAAATGTGAAGATTGTGAATCTTTCTTCCAATATTTCAGCGCTGATCACGTTTATCCTGGCAGGGAAAATCCTGTGGGGACTGGGGCTGGCAGCATCCTGTTTCAGTATTGCAGGGCATTACGTAGGTGCCGGAATGGTTGTGAATAATGGGGTGAAGGTGATCAAGCCGATTATCCTGGTAGTGCTGGTTTTATTATTGATTAAGGTGATATCAGGAATTTAAAAATCAAGAATAAGATATGCAGGATGTGTTGTATTCAAAAAAACAGAAGCAGAACCGAGATTATGAGATGGTTCTGCTTCTGTATTTTTTAGGGGTGATTCCCTGATATTCTTTGAACTTACGAATGAAATAGCTGATGTTGTCAAAGCCACAGTTGATGGCAATATCAGAAACAGACAGTGGGCTGTCATCCAGAAGGATGGCGGCTTTTTTGATGCGGTATTCATTCAGGAAGGCAAATGGTGTCTTGCCCATCTCCTGATGGAAATATCTGCAGAAATAGGTTGGGCTCATATAGGCGATATCGGCTAGTTCTTTTAATGTGATTTCTTCGGTGTAATGTGACCGGATAAAATCAAGCACCTCTTTCAGCTGATTCATGGAGGAAAGCTGCTTTCCGGTAGTCTGGTTCTGTATAAGAATCTCTGTGTGGAAACAGAGTTCCAGAATCTGCAGAAGACAGATTTTAATTTTGAGAAGCGCACATTGTTCCGGATGGTGATAATTTTTGATCACCGCAAGAAAAAGCTGCCGGAGATTTTCTCGTTCTTCCTTGTTAAGAGCACCGGAGATGTTGTTTGGAAAGAGAAGTCTCTTTTGTGTGATCGGCTGGATGAAGTTGTGCTGGCAGGCATCGTACAAATCAAAATTAAGTAATTTCGGATCGAATACAATCGCATGATGCAGGGAATGGTTGTGTGCACTTAGTTCATGCAGTTCACCGGAATTGATGAAATAGAATTCACCGGCATTCATTTCATAAGGCGTTCCGGAAATGATTCCGTGCATGGTTCCCTCCTCAATATAGAGAAATTCCAGTTCCTCATGCCAGTGGGCAGTAACAGAATAGAAACCGTTCTTATCTTTATGGGAATAAACCTGTAAGGGGAACATAGGAGTTCCGTGTAAATTTGTTTCCTTTAAGGAACGTGACATGAGTGATCTCCTTTCTTATAGCGCGATATGGAGGGAATGAAAAAGTAAATTTTGCCTTTTCTTTGGTGTGGACGGATTGCTTCATTAATTATGCAACTTATGTAATCCTCGAACTTTCATAAAATGTGTAGTTTCATCATTTTATTCCATTTGCGTTATTTGGCGTGTTAATAAGTATAAATTGCCTATTGGTGTCAGTACAAACGCAACGTATATTTTTGATACTTATATCATAATATTGTGTTATTTTCTGATAAAATAATGAAAGTATCTTTTTATTTTTTGTATTATACTTGGTTCGAATTAAAAAAGCAAGAAGGGGACATGAGATGGAGAAAAAATGGTGGCAGAGAAGTGTTGTTTATCAGATCTATCCGCGAAGTTTCGCAGACAGCAATGGTGATGGAATGGGGGATATTCCGGGGATTACAGGGAAAATTGAATATCTGAAAAAACTGGGAGTCAATGTACTCTGGATCTGTCCAATCTATCAGTCACCGCAGGATGACAATGGATATGATATCTCAGATTATCGTGCGGTTTATCCAGAATTCGGAACAATGGAAAACATGAAAGATTTGATACAAAAATGTAAAGATAATGATATCAAAATTATCATGGATCTGGTAGTAAATCATACATCAGATGAACATCCCTGGTTTATAGAATCAAAGAAAAGTCTGGACAATCCGTACCGGGATTACTACATCTGGAGGAAAGGTACAGACGGATGTCCACCGAATGATCTGATGTCAAATTTCGGTGGAAGTGCATGGGAGTATTCGCCGGAGACAGATGAATATTATCTGCATTTTTACAGCAAGAAACAGCCGGATCTGAATTGGGAGAATCCAAAGCTTCGTCAGGAAATTTATGACATGATGAACTGGTGGCTGGATCAGGGAATTGCAGGATTCCGTATGGATGTGATTGATCTGATTGGAAAGATACCGGATCAGAAAATCAAAGAGAATGGGCCGAAGCTTCATAGTTATCTGCATGAGATGAATGAAGCGACTTTTGGTCACAGGGACAGCATGACGGTTGGGGAGTGCTGGGGGGCAACCCCGGAGATTGGAAGGTTATATACTGATCCGGAAAGGAAAGAGCTTAGTATGATCTTCCAGTTTGAACAGATTCAGCTGGATAAGAAACCGGGCGGACAACGCTGGGATCTGAAATCACTTTATCTGCCAGATCTAAAGCGTGTTTTCAGCAAATGGCAGACAGAGTTAGAAGGTCATGGATGGAACAGTTTATTCTGGAACAATCATGATCTCCCAAGAATTGTTTCCCGTTGGGGAAATGACGGGGAATATCGTGTCCTGTCTGCAAAAATGCTTGCGACACTGCTTCATGGAATGAAGGGAACACCGTATATCTATCAGGGGGAAGAGATTGGAATGACAAATGTTCCATTTCAGACGATTGATGAATTCCCTGATATTGAGACACAGAACATTTATAAAGAGCGTTTGAAAGCAGGTTTTACAGAGGAAGAGACGATGCATGCAATCCGGGCGAAGGCGAGGGATAATGCAAGAACACCGATGCAGTGGAATGCCGAAAAGAATGCAGGATTTACAGAAGGAACTCCATGGTACAGAGTCAATCCGAATTATAAGGAAATCAATGTAGAACAGGCATTAGCAGATCCAGAGTCCGTTTTCTATCATTATCAGAAATTGATCCAGCTTAGAAAAGAGCATGACATTATGGTATATGGAACCTATCAGCTGCTGTTTCCGGAGGATGAAGATCTTTATATCTATACAAGAACGCTGGAAGAGGAAAAATGGCTGATTGTCTGTAACTTCCATGAGAAAACCAGAAAGTTCCGGTGCAAAAGAGCCGGGCAGGTAATGCTAAGTAATTATGCAGATACACCTGCCACAGAGAAAATCGCAGAACTCAGACCATATGAAGCAGTTATTTATCAGATGGAATCCTGGGATGCGAATCATGGAGAATGCGGACAAGATCATAGTTCTGATTTTGAAGCCGATATTGAGTTGGTGTAGTTCCGAAAGCTTTTCGAAAGACCTTGCAAAAATAATTATCATTTGAAAATCCGACCATGGAGGCGATTTCGGCAATTGTGTGCTGGCGGTTCTGTAAAAGGAGAGCACAGGATTTCTGAAGACGCAGATTTGCCAGATATTTTCCAGGCGAGATTCCATAGAGATGGTTGAACTCTCTGCAAAGATGATACTTGGACAGTCCGACGGCATCAGCAACTTCGTCAAGGTTCAGATCCGTGTTGTAATAATTGGAATCTAGATAATTCTTGGCCAGTGTAACACGAGGGGAAGAAAGTGCCGGGTGCTCCAATGCATAATCTGCCAGATCTAAAAGAAAAGCGTAGGCCGCTTTGGAATTAGCGAATACCGATTCTAACTGATTGGAAATCGCATCGGAATAGAGCTTTTTCATCTGTTCCGGCAACGTACTGGATGCCTCCAGGTGGAAGGCAGGTCCACAGGACTGATGAATGTGGTAAAGAAGAGGGAGACACTCGGAGGAAAATTCCAGATAAAGGACATCCCAGCATTCTGAATCATCGGGCAAGGAGTACTGGCTCTCTCCGGGAACTTGAATAAGAAAAAGGTCACCTGTCTGCTGTGGGTAGGTATGATCTGCCGTCTGGAAGATTCCTCTTCCTGAAATCGTGTACTGAAGCAGTACATAGGAGTTTTTTCTGATTCGGTTATCCCAATAATAGTCGTGAGAAGTAATGTGGTGCATGCCGATTCCACGAAGTGTCTGGAGAGGAAGAGCGGAGGTTATATGAAAGCCAACAGAACCAAAAGGTAGTTGGGAAGTTGATTTTATATTTGTCATAAAAAGGTACTCCTTTCGAAATAAATAAAATTATTTTATTGAAATTATAATATAGCAACAGAGATAAAATAGCAAGAAATTACCATTCAATAATCTGCATTACCATTGAAAATGAGAAGAAAAGGAAGTTATAATGCATTTAGTCAAGAGATGAAATGAAGCAGAATGAGAGAGTGGAGGAAGAGAATGCAGATCAGTTTTGAGGAAGAACAACAGGTCTTTCATCTATACAATGATAAGATCAGTTATGTGATTCAAGTAGAAAAACAGCGATATTTAAAGCATTGTTATTACGGGAAAAGAATAAAGAGATGGCGTGGCGGCATCAAGGATTATTATTACGACCGTGGATTCTGTGCGAATCCGGTAGAGGAAGACAGGACATTTTCTCTGGACACACAGTTGAGGGAATTTCCGGAATCTGGACAGGGAGACTTCCGAAGTCCGGCCTACGAACTGGAAGATAGAAATGGAGATAAAAACGCAAGATTTTTCTATAACGGCTATCGTATTCTGGAGGGAAAGATCGCTCCGGATGGTCTGCCACATGTCTATACCGAAGCGGACACCGAGGCAATGACACTGGAGATTACGCTTCAGGATAAAGTGAGAAACCAGAGAATTCTGCTGTATTACACCATCTATGAAGATGCAGTGGTCACACGATTCGCAAAATGGATCAATGACGGAACAGAACCGATAGAAATCTGCCGCTTCTTAAGCATGAGCATGGATCTTCCGACACAGGAGTATGATGTGCTGACGTTAGCCGGTGCACACACGGAAGAGAAGAATGTGTACCGTCGTCCGCTGTGTGCAGATTCAGTTACAATCGACAGCAGCCGTGGAACGAGCAGCCCACAGGCAACCCCGTTTATTGGATTGTTAAGTCCGGGGACTACGGAAGAACAGGGAGAAGTGCTGGGAGTGAACCTGATTTACAGTGGAAACTTCTACGGATGTGTCCAGTGTGGACAATATGGAACGACCAGAGTACAGCTTGGAATTAATCCATATCAGTTTGGATGGCAGCTTTCATCAGGGGCAAGCTTCTGTACACCGGAGGCGGTTCTGGTTTACAGTGCGAATGGACTTGCCGGAATGTCGAATATATTTCACCAGCTATACAGAACCCGCCTCTGCAGGGGCTGGTACAGAGACCGGGAACGCCCGGTTCTTCTGAACAGCTGGGAAGGAATGTACTTTGAGATTAACGAAGAGAAAATGTTGATGCTGGCAGAAGAAGCGGCGGGTCTGGGAATCGAACTTCTGGTGATGGATGATGGCTGGTTCAAGGGAAGAAATACAGATACGACTTCTCTGGGAGACTGGACGGAAGATAAGAAGAAATTTCCGGATGGATTGCAGAGCCTTGCCGAAAAGGTGAAACAGAAAGGGATTGATTTCGGAATCTGGTTTGAACCGGAGATGATTTCAAAGGAAAGTGACCTTTACAGGGAGCATCCAGACTGGGTGATCCGAAGTTCGCTCTACGAACCGACACTCAGCAGGCATCAACTGGTGCTTGACCTGTCGAATCCAGTAGTTTGTGAATATCTGGTCGATGCAGTCAGCAAGGTGCTTGCACCGGGAAATATCAGTTATGTGAAATGGGATATGAACCGGCATCTGACGGATCTTGGAAGCGCTTATCTTGACAGGAAAAATCAGAATGAACTGTCGCACCGCTATGTACTTGGACTTTACCGGGTAATGGAGACATTGACAGAACGATTTCCACAGATATTGTTTGAAAGTTGTTCCAGTGGAGGTGGCAGATTCGATGCAGGAATGCTTTATTACATGCCACAGACATGGACCAGCGATAATACAGATGCAGTCTGCAGGCTGAAGATCCAGCATGGAACAAGCTTTCTGTTCCCGACAGTTACAATGGGAGCACATGTGTCAGCATGTCCGAATCATCAGGTCGGACGGACCACACCGCTTGCTACAAGATTTGCTGTGGCGGCAGCAGGCAATCTTGGATATGAACTGGATCTGAAGAAGCTTTCAAAAGAAGAGAAGAAAGAAGTCAAAGAGCAGATCGCAGAATATAAAAGGAAACGAAGAACCGTACAGTTCGGAACTTATTACCGGCTGGCGGATCCATTTCAGGAGAATCAAAGTGCCTGGAATATTGTCTCAGAAGATGGAATGGAAGTCATCTTCACCCATGTGCAGGTCCTTGCACGGTCCGCCTACAGGGTTCCGGTGATCCGGTTAAAAGGACTGGATCCGGATGCAGTTTACACAGACTGTGAGACAGGGCAGGAATATGGTGGAGATGAACTGATGTATGCAGGAATCCGGATACCAAGAATCAGACAGGACTTTTCAAGTACAACAATCGTACTAAGAAAATCCTGATTGAGATAGAAAAGAAATGAAGTTACAGGAGGAGTTAGAATGAGTAAAGAGCAGAGTTACCAGAATGCAGCAAGTGAACTTCTGCGTCTGGTAGGCGGAAAAGAAAATGTAATCAGCGCGGCTCACTGCGCAACCAGATTACGTCTGGTATTAAAAGATGAGAGCAAAGCAGATGTAGATGGAATTCTCAAGACAGAGCTTGTAAAAGGACAGTTTTCTACAGGGGGACAGTTCCAGATCATTATCGGAAGCGGTACAGTAGATGAAGTATACAAATATTTTATTCAGTATGCGGACATCAAAGAAAGTACAAAAAATGAAGTGAAAAAGGCTGCTGACCAGAAGATGAATCCGTTGCAGAAGCTGGTAAAGATGCTGGCAGATGTATTTGTACCGATCATTCCGGCACTGGTTGCCAGCGGTCTTCTGATGGGCCTGAACAATGTACTGACAGCAGAAGGACTTTTTATCTCAGGAAAGTCACTTGTTGAAGCATACCCGAATATTGCAGATCTTGCATCTATGATCAACACATTTGCAAGTGCAGCATATGCATTTTTACCGATTCTTGTAGGATTCTCAGCAACAAAGATGTTCGGGGGAAATCCTTATCTTGGAGCTGTTATGGGAATGATCATGGTATCAGGTGATCTTCTGAATGCATATTCTTATGGTACAGCTATTACAGAGGGAACTGTTCCGGTATGGCATATCGGAGCACTGACAATTGAGAAGGTTGGATATCAGGGAACTGTACTTCCGGTACTTGCAGCGGCAGCAATCCTTGCATTTCTCGAGAAGAAGCTTCATAAAGTTATTCCGGAATATCTGGACAACCTTCTGACACCTGCACTTTCCGTACTCGTAACAGCATTCCTTACATTTACAGTGGTAGGAGGAGTGATGCGTACAGCCGGAGACTGGATCACAAACGGTGTTCTGTGGCTCCATGATACATTAGGTGTTGTTGGTGGATTTATCTTTGGATTTATCTATGCGCCACTGACAATGACAGGAATGCACCACAGTCTGCTCCCAGTCGACATCCAGCTGATCGCAGCAGGCGGATCTTTCCTCTTCGCAATCGCAGCATGCAACAATGTAGCCCAGGGTGGAGCAACACTGGCAGCAATGTTCTGTGCAAAGGATAAGAAGATGAAGAGTATCGCAGTTTCTTCCGGTATCTCAGCACTGCTTGGTATTACAGAGCCTGCAATGTTCGGAGTAAACCTGAAGATGAAATATCCATTCTATGCAGCTATGTTTGGCTCTGCTGTAGGATGTGCTTATGTGACACTGACAAATGTTCAGAATATATCCCCGGGAGCAGCAGGAATCATCGGATTCGTATGCATTAAGTCCGGCGGAATGCTGAATTACATGATTGGAATTCTGATCTCACTTGTTGTTGGATTTGGTGTGACAATGGCATTGTCAAAACATCCGAAATTTAAAGAAGTATAAGAATTAAGAAATAAAACATCCAGGTGTGTATTTGACAGCACCTGGATGTTTTTACATATAATTTAATTGTAAATTCACATCACCAATCTCAGCACTCTTGTCTTATCCAATATAAAAATAGAACATACCATAAACAGATGCGCCAGCAGTGTACTAACGATCACACCATTAGACGTAAGCAGGAATCCGGTATGGAATCCAAACCAGCAGATGAATCCGGAGTAACTTGCCATCAGGATAAGCAGCGGCAATTCTTCCCAGAAACCGTGAAGCGTGCTTAAAAAGTCATCCATTGTAAAATCAAAGTAGATAAACCGGCCAACAGCAAGTGTGATGAAATACATCATCAGTGAATCGTAGTTATCATCATTGTAAATGAACTTAATATAAAGAAGAATCAGTATAATATAGAAGGAAGATACCAGTCGGATAGAAGCCTTCTGGTTGGAATCTATTTCTTCCAGTGGTACAAAGACAATATCAAGCCATCCATTTAAGATAACGGAGAAGCAAAGGAAGAGTAAAAGGATAATGTCCTGATACTTTTGCCAATAGATGGACACGCCGGGGATCCTTTCATCAATAATATAGTAGAGAGACAGAAAGATCAGCACAGAGGTGCTGGCGAAGACCATCTCAAAGAAACTTTCAATAATGCTTCTTTTTCGCTCTTGATGATGGCGGTTGATACGCCGGATTGCTTTGTGGGACAGGGAGTCATCCTGCAGCCGCTGGTGTGTTTTCAATTTAGCTACGCCAAGAACAACACCGATCACAACGGCCAGCCCGATCAGTGAGACGAGCAGGTAGATCCCGATGTATTCAAAGTTAAAATAGTGTGTAACATAAGTTCTCATTAAAATGCCTTCTTTCAAATTTCTTAGCAGATTATAAATAATTGTATAGCTTTCAATATCAATTATAGCACGGCGATGCAAGGGGAAAATACTGGTAACTGTTCAGAGCTAATACTGGAGCTAATACTGGATAAAATTCAACCTAGTCAAAAGAAATAAACTATGTTAGACTATCGATAGATTGATAAAAAGATAACAAGTATGGTATCTGCACAGAATGGATTTCTGTCGTATAAAGTGCGAACAGTAATTAAAACAGTTTACCAGGGAGTGGAAAAAGGACAGGATGAGAAGAATGAAAGCAATTGTATTCGACGTAGACGACACATTATATGATTTATCAACTCCATTTAAGCAAACATGCAAGGAGATTTTCCCGGAAGACACAGATTTAGATCTGGAAGGTGCGTTTCTCGCAAGTAGAAGATACAGTGATTCCGTGTATGCACGGTGCTTGAGTGGTGAGATGTCTATGGAAGAGATGTATATCTATCGGTTTAAGAATGCATTTCTTGATTATGGGAAGAAGATCAATGCGTTGAAGGCCCTGGAGTTCCAGGCAGTTTATGAAGAAAAGCAGCAGGAGATCAGGATGACGGATGCAATGAAAGACTTGCTGCAGAGCCTGAAAGAAAAGGTGACTCTTGGTATTATTACGAATGGACCGGCGCAGCACCAGTGGGATAAGGTGAATGCACTTGGGTTAAAGGAATGGATTCCGGTAGGGCATATATTCATATCAGGAGCACTTGGCGTGGCAAAACCGGACAAGAGGATTTTCAGCAGGGCAGCAGACAGATTGGGGATTCTGCCGGAAGAGATTTGCTATGTAGGGGATTCTTTTGAAAATGATATCGCAGGGGCAAAAGCTGCAGGATGGAATGCAGTCTGGTATAATCATCGTGGACATCAGGCAACAGGGGATGTGAAGCCGGATGAGATTGTGACAAGCGAAGAAGAACTGATTGCGTGCCTGGAGAAGATTAGCACGAAGGAGTGAGCAGAAGATGCATCAGAAACCACCGATACCAAAAAGAACACTGGGTCAGAAAACAGAAGATCGTCTTATGAAATTTATTTTAGATGAGCCGATTCAGGTGGGAGAGAAGATTCCGAATGAATATGAATTAACGGAACGTTTCCAGGTTGGAAGAAGCACAGTCCGTGAGGCTGTGAAAGGATTAGTTTCCCGTGGAGTTCTTGAAGTGCGCCGCGGAGACGGTACTTATGTGATCAGCACGAGTTATATGGAAAATGATGTTCTTGGATTTGGTTCGGTTCAGGATAAGTATCAGTTGGCAATGGATCTTTTTGAAGTACGTCTGATGTTTGAACCTGAGATTGTAATGCTGGCATGTAAAAATGCAACTGAGGAACAGATCAAAGAGGCAGAACATCTGTGTAATGAAGTCGAAGATCTGTATAAGCAGGGAATCGATCACATTTATAAGGACATCGAGTTTCACTGCTATCTGGCAAAGTTGAGTGGAAATGTGGTTATCGAGCGTCTTCTTCCGGTAATTAATACGGCTGTCGTAACATTTGCCAATATTACATACCGAAGCTTGAAAGAGGAAACGTTGACCACACACCGCGAGATTGTGAATTCATTAAAGAAGCGGGATGCAGTTGGAGCAAGATGCGCAATGATCATGCATCTGACTTACAACAGACAGGTTATCGTGGAGCTTTTGGAAGAACGGAAGAAGAAAAAGAATATCTGAAATACATCTGATGTTTAAAAATGAAAACAAATGTATTTCAAGAAGAAATAGGTAAAATACACAAAAAAGAGTAGGAAATAGCAAGATTTCCTACTCTTTTTTTGCGCATTATGTAAAAAAGAAAGTAAATACATCACATGTATTGAATGGGGAGACGAGATTGATATAATAAAGGCACATTCAAAGAGACGTCGATTTTGAAATGAGATTTGAAACAGTAAAACAAGAGTTGAAAAAGAAATGAAGAAAAAATTGTTTGAGGAGGAAAACACATGAGTGAATTTAGTGCATCCCCGGAACGGTTGATATTGGGAGCGTTGCTTGGATTTGCCGTATTATTGTTTTTGATTATTAAAGTAAAGATTCAGCCTTTTATCGCGATCATGTCATCTGCATTGATCATTGGTATAGCAGTAGGAATGCCATTTAGCATGATCACAGATACGATCGCAGAAGGTGTAGGAACTACCTTACAGACAATCGCGATTTTGATTGGTCTGGGATCTATGTTTGGAGCAATCCTTCAGGTATCGGGCGGTGTTGAAGTTATCGCGGATACGTTGTTGAAAGTATTCGGAGAGAAGCGGGCACCGTGGGCACTTGGAATTACAGGATTGATCGTCGGAATGCCGGTTTTCTTTGAGTCAGGACTTCTGATCTTAATCCCGGTAGCATTCGGTATTGCACGTAAGACAAAGAAATCTGTATTTTGTTATTCCATCCCGTTGCTTGCCGGACTGGCAATCGGACATGCATTTGTACCACCGACACCTGGACCGGTGCTCGTGGCAGAGATGCTGAATGTACAGCTTAGTTATGTAATCATGCTTGGAATTGTTATCGGAATCCCGGCAATGATCCTGGCAGGACCGGTGTTTGGTAAATTCGCAGGAAGTAAGTTCTTCTGTGATGTTCCAAGTTCTTATCTGGAAAATGAGAAAGAATCTCAGGAAAAAGAAAACGGAAAAAGACCAAAATTTGCATTGATCGTAAGCATTATTTTACTTCCATTGTTCCTTATCATCCTGAATACATTATCTTCCATTATTCCATTTATGGCACCTGCACAGCCGGTACTTGAATTCCTCGGAACTCCGGTAATCGCACTTCTGCTTTCTACAATCTGTGCGATGCTGTTCTTAGGACTTCCGGCAGGATTTAATCTTGTAGAGATTACAAAGGTTATGACAAATTCCTTACATTCTTGTGGAAATATCATCCTTCTGATCTCCGGTGGTGGAATGCTTCGTTTCATTCTTCAGAATTCCGGAATCGGAGAAGTATTTGGAAACTTTGTAGGAGCGCTTCCGCTTCCAATGGTTCTGATCGCATTCCTTGTAGCAGTTGCAGTACGTGTATCTGTTGGATCTGCGACAGTATCCATGACAATGGCAGCAGGAATCATTGCTTCCATGCCAATGGTAGCAGGACTTAGCCAGCTTCAGTTAGCAGCACTTACAATCGCCATCGCAGCAGGTGGAACAGCATTCAGCCATGTAAATGATTCTGGATTCTGGCTGTCAAAATCATTGTTCGAGGTAGATGAGAAGACAAACCTTAAGACATGGACAGTGATGGAGACAATCGTAGGATTAGTTGGAGCAGTCGGTGCGACAATCGCATGGTTTATCGTATCTTAATGTGAAAAAATTGGAATTGTGACCAGGGGAAAGAAAAGTAAGAAGAGAAACTTAGAGTGATTAAATAATCAGATTGAATGAATTCTGGAGGTATAAATATCATGGAATTAAAAAGTCAGGAAATGAGAAAACTTGCACCGGAGCTTGATCCGCTGCGTATTGGAACCGGATGGAAGAAAGAAGATCTTGGAAAAGTTCAGGTTATGGTTGAAAGTACTTATGGAGACAGCCATCCGGGAAGTGGACATCTGAATATTTTAGTGGAAGAAGTAAGAAAAGGAATCGAAGAAGAAGGCGGTTATGGAGCTCGTTACTACTGTACAGATATCTGTGACGGTGAGAGCCAGGGAACAGATGGTATCAACTACAGTCTTGCCAGCAGAGAGATGATCGCAAATATGATCGAGATTCATGAGAATGCAACTCCGTTTGATGCAGGTGTATATCTGTCAAGTTGTGATAAAGGAATGCCGGGAAATCTGATGGGACTTGCAAGAGTGAATATTCCGGCAGTCGTAGTTCCGGGAGGAACAATGAACGCAGGACCAGAGATGCTGACACTTGAGCAGCTGGGAATGTACAGCGCTAAGTTTGAGCGTGGTGAGATCGATGAAGAGAAACTTGACTGGGCAAAATGTAATGCATGTCCAAGCTGTGGAGCATGTTCTTTCATCGGAACAGCTTCAACAATGCAGATCATGGCAGAGGCACTTGGACTTACACTTCCAGGAAGCGCACTGATGCCGGCAACAAGTCCTGACCTGTTAGCATTTGCAAGAGAGGCAGGCCGTCAGTCAGTTCGTCTGGCGAAGATGGAAAATATGCGTCCTTCCGATATCGTAACAATGGACAGCTTTGAAAATGCAATCCTTGTACATGCGGCAATCTCAGGAAGTACAAACTGTCTGCTTCATCTTCCGGCAATTGCACATGAGTTTGGTATCGAGATTACAGGAGATACATTTGACAGACTTCATAGAAATGCAAGATACTTGCTTGACATCCGTCCGGCAGGAAAATGGCCGGCAGAGTGCTTTTATTATGCAGGAGGAGTTCCGGCGATCATGGAAGAAATCAAGGAACACCTGCACTTAGATGTTATGACAGTAACAGGTAAGACATTAGGAGAGAACCTGGAAGAACTTAAGAAAAACGGTTTCTATGAGAAATGTGATAAATGGCTCCAGGAATTTAACGAGCGTTACAATATCAATGTGACAAAAGAAGATATCATCCGTCCTTATGACAAGGCAATCGGTACAGACGGAAGTATTGCAGTACTGCGTGGAAATCTTGCACCGGAGGGAGCTGTGATCAAGCATACAGCATGCCCGAAAGAGATGTTTAAGTCCGTACTTCGTGCAAGACCATTTGACAGTGAGGAAGAGTGTCTGGATGCAGTACTTAAACATAAAGTACAGAAAGGTGATGCAGTCTTCATCCGTTACGAAGGACCAAAGGGAAGCGGAATGCCGGAGATGTTCTACACATCTGAAGCAATCAGCAGTGATGCAGAGCTTGGAAGAAGTATCGCACTGATCACAGACGGAAGATTTTCCGGTGCATCTACAGGACCGGTAATCGGACACTGCAGCCCGGAAGCTGTTGACGGAGGCCCGATCGCTCTTGTAGAAGAAGGGGACCTTATTGAAATCGACGTTATGGAAAGAAAACTGAATATCATCGGTATCGCAGGAGAGAGAAAGACAATGGAAGAGATCGACGAGATCCTGAAAGAGCGTCGTAAGAACTGGAAACCGAGAGCACCGAAGTATAAGAGTGGTGTTCTGAGAATGTTCAGTGAACATGCAGCCAGCCCAATGAAGGGTGCTTATCTGGAATGGTAAAGGGTGAGACGTATGAAAAATACAGAGCATAAATTTATAACAATCGGCGAGATCATGCTTCGGCTGACCCCGCCGGATTATGAAAAGATCCGAACAGCGACAACATTTGAGGCGAGATATGGAGGCAGTGAGGCAAATGTTGCCCTGTCTCTTGCAAACCTTGGGATTGACTCAACATTTTGTACAGTTGTTCCGGACAACAGCCTTGGAAAAAGTGCGGTTCGTATGTTGCGAAGCAATGATGTGAACTGTGATCCGGTAATTTATTCTACACCGGAAGAGACACCGACACACCGTCTTGGAACATATTATCTGGAAACAGGATATGGAATCAGACCAAGCAAGGTTGTATATGATAGAAAGCACAGTGCATTCAGCGAATATGATTTTGGAAAAGCAGATTTTGAAAAAATATTAGATGGATATACATGGCTTCATCTTAGCGGAATCACTCCGGCACTTGGAAAAAGCTGCAGCGAAATGATCCTTACATGTCTCAAGATTGCAAAAGAGAAGAAGATGACAGTCAGCTTTGACGGTAACTTCAGAAGTACACTTTGGAGCTGGGAGGAAGCAAGGGATTTCTGTACGATGTGCCTTCCATATGTGAATGTACTTTTTGGAATTGAGCCATATCATTTATGGAAGAATCCGGAAGATACAGGTGCAGGTGATGTGAAAGATGATATTCCGTATCAGCCGAATCTTGAGCAGCAGGAGAAAGTGTTTGAAGAATTCGTAAAGCAGTATCCGAATCTGAAATGTATTGCAAGACATGTGCGTTATGCACAGAGCTGCAGTGAGAACAGTCTGAAAGCCTATCTGTGGCTGGATGGAAAAACATATGAAAGTAACACACTTTCCTTCCATATCTTAGACAGAGTCGGAGGCGGAGATGCTTTCGTCAGCGGAATTATTTACGGGCTGATGAATCAGTACAAACCGGAAGATGTCGTGAACTTTGGTGTTGCAGCAAGTGCTGTAAAGCATACAATTCACGGAGATGGAAATATTACAGATGACGTTTCATTGATTCAGCATGTGATGCAGATGAATTTTGATATTAAGCGATAAAAAGGAAGAGTTAAGATGAGTATAAATGAAAAATTTCAGGAACTTGGTGTAGTACCGGTTGTAGTAATTGAAGATGTGAAAGATGCACTTCCGCTTGCAAAAGCTCTTGTTGAAGGAGGACTTCCTTGTGCAGAAGTGACATTCCGTACAGAGGCGGCAGCGGAAGCAATCCGCCAGATGACAGAAGCTTACCCGGAGATGCTTGTCGGAGCAGGAACTGTTCTGACAACAGCCCAGGTAAATGAAGCGGTTGAAGCAGGAGCAAAATTCATTGTAAGCCCTGGATTCGATCCGGAAATCGTGGATTATTGTCTTGCAAGAGAAATCCCTGTTTTACCTGGATGTGCGACACCTTCAGAAGTAGCACAGGCAGTAAAACGCGGAATGGAAGTTGTGAAGTTCTTTCCGGCAGAACAGGCAGGAGGACTTCCAATGATCAAGGCAATGGCCGCTCCGTATCATCAGCTCAGATTCATGCCGACAGGTGGAATCAACCCAGAGAACTTGAAAGATTATCTGGCATTTGATAAGATCCTTTGCTGCGGCGGAAGCTGGATGGTAAAGGAAGATATGGTAGAAGCCGGAGAATTTGATAAGATTCAGAAGCTTACGGAAGAAGCAAGAGCTCTCGCAGAATAAGTAAAAATAAGTGATATTAAGTGAAAAAAGCTGCCATCGGCAGCTTTTTTCATATGGATTTCATTAAAGTACAAAAGCATACATCACCACAAAGTGGCATGCACTTCCGGCCATCACAAACAGATGAAAGATCTCATGGCTTCCAAAATATTTGTGCTTACTGTTAAAAATCGGAAGCTTCAACGCATAGATCACACCGCCAACGGTGTAGATGATACCACCGGCCAGCAGCCATCCGAAAGCCGCCGGGCTTAAGGAATTCAGCAATTGTGTAAATGCCAGTACGCAGGTCCAGCCCATGCCGATATAAAGCACGGATGAAACCCATTTCGGACAGTATACCCAGAATGCTTTGATCAGGATTCCTGCGATGGCAAATGACCATACGATCGCAAGAAGGATGATCCCGGTCCTGCCGCCAAGTACTAACAGGCAGATCGGAGTGTAGCTTCCTGCGATGAG
>OLGZ01000494.1_pt1 | contig 30893 bp, 26 predicted proteins | sample 1605981 | NCBI WGS metagenome assembly OLGZ01 (sample SAMN03283291) | human gut metagenome | biome: human-associated habitat; material: feces | host: Homo sapiens | place: Peru | collected 2012 | reverse complement strand
GGGGGGGGACCTCTCTCTCTCTCTCTCTCTCTCTCGTTGCTCGCACTTTTTGGCACGCCTTTGGGCTAAATTTAAAGGGCTTTTTTACTCATTTTGTCGTAGTTTTATTTCGTTTTATTGTAGATTTTGCTCATTTCATCGCAATTTCATCTCATCTTTTTGTAGGTATTTCTCATTTTATAGTAGTTTTCTCTCGTCTTTTTGTAGTTGCCTTTCATTTTATCATAGTTTTAACTCATCTTTTTGCTTACAAAAGGCATTTTTTAGGGCATTGCGCTTTTTTGAAATTTTTAAACGCTTTATTTGTGCGCTTTTGCGCCCTTTTTGTCATTTTGAGTCTTTGCAAAAAGGCGACCCAACGGGTTGCAAGGTGCAGTCGCATAAAAGTGCTTTAAACAGCCTTTTAAAGCTGAATTTTCGTTTGAGATAAAATTTTTATAAAGGAGAGAAAGGTAAAAGTTTCGTTTAGACAAGAGCAAGCGTTGGTTGATGGCTTTGCGATGTGTGAGTTTAAATTCTTTGAATTTAAAGCAAAAAGCAAGGTCTAAATTCAACCCAAAACCCTAAATTTCGCCATAAATTTAGTGGAAATTTGGCAGTAAGTTTAATTTGGCTGATTTACAAAGTGTTTGCGTGGCGAGCAAATTTAAAACGCAAGCGTTTGTGTGAGAAAGCGAAGTTAAAGTGCAAGCAAAGCGCGCAAAAGCGTGAGCTAGGCACTTAAAACGCAAGCAAGCGCACATAAAAGCGTGAGCTAAAAGCACAAGCAAGCGCACACAAAGGCAAAATTCAGCAAAAGCTAAATTTCGCCAAAGATAAATTTGCGAAAGGCAAAGAAAGGATAAAAAATGGCAAAAACAATGTTAAATTCACAAAGAAATTTTGTGGAGTATTTGGAGCAAGTGAATGCGCTTGTGAAAAAAGCCGAGCTTGATAAAAGCAAAGACACGCTCATCAAGCTCGTAAAAGAGCAAGAACTGCTTGTGCCTGTTGTAGGCGGCTTTTCAGCTGGCAAAAGCACGGCGATAAATGCTTTTTTGGGAGAGGACATTTTAAGCGTGGCGATTACGCCCGAAACTGCGCTGGCTACGGAGCTGCGCTATACTGACGGACAAGCTTACGCACAAGGCATTAAAGAAAACGGACAAATCGAGGAATTAAGCCTTGATGAGTTTGCTAAGCTAAAAGAGCGGGCAGAAGATTTTGCGTATGCAAAGGTGTTTTTAAACAACGAAAAATTAAAGAGCATAGAGCCTTTGATTTTAGTCGATATGCCCGGCTTTGACGCACCTGTGGAGGCGCATAACAAGGCTATTATGGAGTATTTGGCTCGTGGAGCGTATTTTGTGATTTTAGAAAGTGCATCAAGTGGAACTTTGGCGATGAGTATCAAAAGACACATTGAAAATTTGCAAACTTTGGGGCGTTCGTTCAGCTTTGCCCTTACAAAGTGCGATTTAAAGCCAAAAAGCGAATTAGATGAGATAAAAACGAGTATTGCTGATGAGCTAAAAGACAGCTTTGATTATGATAAAAGCGTGTTTTTGCTTGACTTAAAAGGCGGACTTGACAAGGTTATTAAAGACACTAATTCTGAGCAAATCTTTGAAAATCTCTATAAAGATGAGCTTAAATTTGACTTTAAAGACACTAAATCAAGCCTACAAACTAAAATTTCAGCCCTCAAAGCTAACAAAAACGAGGCATTAGAGGCTGTAAAAGAGCTGGAAAGGGCTGTGGAAAAAATCAACTCTACGCAAGAAAATTTAAACACCGACACAAACGAGTGCGCACAAAATGCTGCCATAGCGACTATAAATGTGGTTGCAGAGAGTTTGCGTTTAAAAGCGAGCGAGATAGCAAATGCGGCTTTAAATGGCGAAGAGGCGATGAATTCAGTTGTCAGTGAAATCGTGCAAAATGTGCTTTTAAAAGAATTTAACGCAAGGGCGAAAACCCAAAGAGAGCGTTTAATCAACACTTTTAAAGGGCAAATTAGTGATTTAAATTTAGACTCATTAAACATTGATGCAACTTGGGTTAATGATATAAGCAAAAGTATCAACAATGCTCTTATAGATATTAGCACAAAGCCAAAGGACAATTTAATCACAGAATATGGCGATAAAGTTGTTAAAATCCTTATCGTGTCTTTGGGAAAGCTGTTGTCAAAACTACCCGTGCCTTTGCAGTTAAAGCCTATAATTGTTGGGCTTACAACATTTTTGCCTACTATTATCGGCTTTTTCAAAGGGAAAACGATTGATGAAAAAGCACTGGGTGTGGAAGTCGTGTCAAAAATCAAAGAGAGCTTGCAAGATGAGGTTTTAAACGCCTTTAAGAATAATTTCGAAGCCATACAAAAATTCATAGCTCATTCCTTTAAAGCTAAATTCGAAGAAAAGCAAGCTGAAATCAACGCAGCCCAAGAGCAAAAAGCGCAAATTTTAGGTGAGCTTGATGATAAAATTCAAGCTTTAAACGGTGTTAGCGGCGAGCTTGACAGCCTAGCTAACAAATATCTTTACGCATAAAATGGAGGTGTAAAATGAGTTTTGAAAATTTTTTACAAAGACTTGACAAGGTCGCAAATTTGGTGCAAGGAAGTGAGTTTTTATCTAAGGACAGCTTTGGCTTGCAAAAAGAACACGGCATAAAAACAAGTGCTGAGCTTGAAAAAGACAAAGCCGAGCTTGAAAAGGCTGGTAGGTTGCTTAAAATCGGCATTTTAGGGCGTGTAAAAGCGGGTAAGAGTTCGTTTTTAAACGCTCTTATTTTTAACGGAGAAAGCATTTTACCAAAAGCCGCCACGCCGATGACGGCGGCTTTAACCGTGCTTGAATACGCTAAAACGCCAAGTTTAAGCGTGGATTTTTACAGCGATGAAGATTTAAGCAGGATTGAAACGCTAGCAAAGGAATTTGAAAGCGAGCTTGAAAAAAACACCGATGCTAAAATAAACGAGCTAAAAGACAAAGCTTTATCGAAAGGCAAAGAAATCGATGAGTTGGAGCTTAAAGAAAAGGCTAGAAAATCAGCCTTACAAGAATTAAAAGGAGTCCAAGAGTCTATTTATGCTTGCTATCAGCAATACCAGCAAATCAGCCAAAGTCAAGTGAGTGCAAGCGAGCGTGAGGCAAACAAGGATTTTCAAGGCTCATTGAGTGAAATTCGAGCCAAGCTTAAAGACTATGTGGGAAGTAGCGGTAAATTTATGCCCTTCACCAAGTCTATCACCTTGCGCCTTGATAATGAGTTTTTAAAAGATGTCCAAATCATCGACACCCCGGGACTAAATGACCCTGTGCCAAGCCGCTCGGCAAGGACAAATGAGATTTTAAGAGAGTGCGATGCCGTGCTTGTTTTGTCTCCAGCTGGGCAATTTATGGACCAAAATGATGTGATTTTAGTCCGCAAGCTCGCTGGCAGTGTCGCTCGCATTTTTGTTATCGCCTCAAAGGGCGATAGTGAGCTTTATGGCAGTGAAAAAGATAAAAATGGCGGAATTTTAAACGCTGTTTTTGAGGGCATACAAAATACCCTTGAACGCTCAAAAAACAACGCCCTACAAAAGGCTGATGTTGAAAACAATGTGCTGCAAAGAGCCTTAAAAGAAAAAATGATTGTGTGTGCGGGTATTTGCGCTGGTATCGTGGCAAAAAGGGGCGAAAATTTAGACGAAATGGAAATCCATACCCTTAATAGACTTAAAGAAGAATACCCAAACGATTTTCAAGGCGAGAAAATGTGGGAAAATTTAAGCAAACTTGCCAACATTGAAGCCTTAAATGCTGTGTTTGCCGAGCTTAAAAAGGATAAGGAGCTGATTTTGCAAGAACGCATAAGTGGCTTTTTACAAAGCAACGATAAAGCGCTCAACGCTTACAAAGAGGCTTTGCAAGATAGAGTAAGGCAAAGGATTGACGCCTTGCAAAAAGTGGATATTGACGGGCTAAAAGCAAGGGCTAGTGCTTTGCAAGAGGTAAAAGAGCGTGGAGAATCTGTGCTTGATAGTGAGTGGAATGAGCTTTGTGTTAAGTTTTGCTCTGATATACGAGGCATTCTTAAAGACAAACAGACTGAATTCTTTGAAAATTTGGAAAATGAAGCCGAAAGCAAGCAAGGTGATTTTATCAAAGAAACAGGCATTTTTTTAAAAGATAAACACTATCTCAAAAAAGTCAATGCAAATGCTGTGATAAATGCCATTAAAAGAACTTGTGAAAGGTTGGAAAATTTGCTTAATGATGAAACAGCAAGAGCAATACAAGCGTGGCGTGAAAAAATGCCAAGCACACTTTTAAAGGCGTTAAGAGAGGAGATTAGCGATGAGTTTATCGATGGCTTTGTGTTTAAAAAATGCCTTAGGGACATTTTTAACAAAATCACTTATCCATCAATCAAATACAGCTCACAAATTCCTTACAGCATAAGTGGTATGAGTGGCATTTTAGAAGATAATGTTGAGGGGGGATATGCTTGGGTGGAAGCTAAGTATGAACATCCAGCAACTCATTTCATCAATGAAGTCTCCAACTTTACAAGGATATTTAAACAAGAAGTAAGAGAAGACATAGATAAGCTAGCAAATGAGCTTTCTAGTGTCTTTGCGTTTGGCTTTGGTAAAGATATGTTTCAAAGCCTTAGTGATGAGATACAAAGCCTACAAAAAGACCTTGCAAGCAAGGCTTTAAAGCTTGATGAATACAAGACACTTGAAAGGAGTTTGGAAAATGCGCTTTTGTAAAAGTAAGGTCAGCAAGGTAGAATTTAAGCGGCGTATAAAAAAGCATATCGCTAAAAATGAAAGATTGAAATCCAAAAATTCAATCCTACAAGAAAAAAATGAAACTTTGCAAAACCAAAACCAAAATTTACAAAGCCAGAATTTAGTTTTGCAAGAAAGTGCGAGTTTGCAAAGAAATGAGGCTTTGAGTGCTGAAAATAACAGCTTGAATTTTCAGCGCAAACTCATCGCCAAACTTTTAAGCGATAAAGAGCCAAATGCGGATTTGGCTCGCTTTCGCAAGCTGCTTAATGAGGACTTTATGGACTTTGCAAACCAAGATGACAGCCTTGCAAACGAGGCTGAAATGGTTTTAAAACTGCAAAACATAGAAAAAGAGCTTGTTGTAGTAAGCACCTGCCCGCAAATTTATAACAAAGAAATCATCGCAGTGGCTGGGTCTTTCAGCGTGGGTAAGAGCGCTTTTATCAGCTCTTTATTTAAAGACAAAAGCATATCATTGCCCAAAAGTATAGAACCAAGCACTGCCATTTCAACCTTTGTGATAAGTGAAAAACAATGCAAACTTTTGGGGGTATCAAATGAGGGCGTAGAAGTGAATTTAAGTGCCTTAGACAAAGAAATTCACGCCAAGCTTAAACACGAATTCATAGAAAAATTCGGTTTTAAACTTAAAAAACTTATGCCTTTTATGGTGTTTCAAATCACACTTGATGATGAATTTGGGCATCTTTGTTTCATCGATACGCCCGGCATTAACGCGTCAAAAAGTTCGCAATCTACAAGCGATGATGATAAAAATGCCAAAGAATTTTTAGACGATGCGGGTGCTTTACTTTGGCTTATAAATGCCGATGCAGGGACTATTTCGCAAAGTGATTTGGATTTTTTAGACGACAAAGAGCTTGCTTTAAGCCGTAAAAAGAAAAAGCTTTTTATAGTGTTAAATAGGGCTGATTTAAAAACTGAAAGCGAGCTTAAAGAAATCATCAATAAAATCAAACAAGCACTTGAAGATAATTTTATCGACTTTGAGGGCATTAGTGCGTATAGTGCGGAAAAGAAAAGAGAATATCTTTTTGAAACAATGTCTTTAAAAGAATTTTTACGCACTTTTAAAGCAGAACAAAACCTACAAAAAGAACTTGTCAATCAGCTTGATGAAGTCTTTGATGAGTATAAAAAAGCGATTTTGAAAAAAAGCGAAAAACGCAAACAAATCCAAAACAAACTGCATTCTTTTGGCATTGATTTGATAGAAATGAACCTTGATAATGAGGCGAATTTTGAAAAGCTTAATCAAATCAAATTATATTTTGATGATGATGATAAGGCAAAATCATCTCTTCAAAAGCTTGAAGAAATAAGGCAAGAAATGAAAAGTGCTATTGATGCGCTGTTTGGTAGGCATTTGCCACCACAAAAGACTCCACAAAATACCCCACAAAGTATTAAAAGCGTGCCTACTCAAAAACCAGCCATACAAGCTAAAAGTGAAATTCAAACACAAAGTCCAAGCGAGGACGAGCAAGAAGCTAAAATGCTCAAACAATTAGTCGAGTGGTTTTTTGCGGAGCTAAACGAGGATAAAACAAAGCCATTTACCGCAGAATCAGCTTTTGAGCATATAAGAAATAAGGATATACCCGATGAGATAATGTCTAAACTGAGCGAAAAAAGCAAGGGCAAGATAGTTTTTGCTATATTTCGCTACGCTTGTAAGGGCATTCACAGCGATGAGGCTATAAGAAAAATCTTTGAAGCGTGGCGTGATAGCACTCAAAGGGCTGTGGAGTGTTACAATGAACTTTTGTTTTTGCAAAACGACACCAAAAATATGTAAATAAAGCTAAAAAGGCAAATATGAGGCAGGACAAAAAAGATACGATGAGGGTTTAAAGCAATACGAAGCAGGTAAAAAGCAGCTCAAAGATGGCTGGAAGAAGTATAACGAAAACGATAAATGGTATATCCGCTTGTTTTTTGGCAGTAGGCTTGAAGAAGGCTATCGGCGACTACAAGATGGAGAAAGGCGTTTGAGTGAGGGCGAAAAGCAGCTCGAAGAGGGTAAAGAAAAGCTCACAAAAGGCTACGAAAAGCTTATGATGGGCGAAAAACTTTACAAGAAATTCGTGCGGATAAGGTTTTGGCTCGTTGTCTTTTGTGTCATCATCGCTGTGGTGGATTTAGCGTTGATAGGACTTGCCTTGTCATACTGAGCTTTCGTAGAAAGAGAAGTATCCATACAAAAAACGGAATTTATGGATTCTTCGCTTTCTACGAAAGCTCAGAATGACAATGCGGAAATTTGTGTGGATATTTCGCTAACGCTCAATATGACAATATGAATTTTTTGCTACGGCTATGCCTTGCAACCCGTTGGGTCGCTTTGTGCTAACGCACTCCACTCAAAATGACAGCAGTGGTGGATTTTTCGCCTTTTTACAAAAGGCTCAAAATGACAGAACCCTTGTCATACTGAGCCTTTGGCGAAGTATCCATAAATTCAAAGCGTATCTTAAATTCTTTGGATTTTTTGCCTCTTACAAAATGCTCAAAACGACAAAAGCGGATTTTTGTTTTAAGTTGCGCTTTGCACGCTGTTTGGTTGCTCATTAGAGCTTAATTTACCGCTACCACAGCCATAGCAAAGCCGCCATCGTGGGCTATGCTGAGTGAGCTTTGTTTTATCTTAAATTTTTTTTTGATTTTTTTAGAAAATTTAAGTTTTGGGGCGTTTTTTTTGTCTTTTTGAATTTGTATATCCAAAAAGCCACATTCCCTGCAAATGCCCACGCCCAAAGCCTTGCTCGCTGCTTCTTTTGCCGCGAAAAAGCCCGCTATGCTTTGAGCGTTTGTGGCTAAATTTTGCTCGTTTTGGCTTAAAATTTTATCCAAAAAATTCCTTCCATAACGAGCGTAAATCCTTTCTATCCTAGCGATGGCAACTATATCACAGCCTATCATCACTCGCCTTAAATTCAGGCTTATTGCACGACAAAGTCGGTGAAATAGATATTTTTGACAAAGCCGTCTGTGAGAATTTCGTTGATTTTGCCGACAAGCTCGTCTTTTAAACGCTCTTTGCCCTTTGCGGTGCTGATTTCTTCAAAGGTTTTTGAAGTAAGCGTGCGGATAACGACATCGCGGATAATGGCTGTCTTTTTGTCAAGCTCAGGCTGCAACAAATCCGTGTTTTGCTCTAATTGCATCGTGCATTTGACATAGCGCGCCCCGCCTTCGCTCAGTAAATTCAGCGTAAAGCTCTCCAAAGGATACATAGCGCCTATATTTGCGTAATCACTCCCCCGCGCTGCGCCCGTTGGCGCACCACCGCGCGCCTTGTTTGCTTGTCCAGCAGCAGCCCCAGCCGCCGCACTTGTCGCTGGCGGTGCTTCATCAGGACCTTGAAACATAAAAAACCCGATAAGCCCCACCACAGCAAGCAAAACGACAAACAAAAACACCACGATGATAAGCACCACCGAGCCGCCTTTCTTTTTACTCGTTTTTTCTTCTTTTTCTTCGTCTGCCATTTTTTGTCCTTTTTTGCGAAATTTTAAAGAATTTTTTGTAAAATTGTAGCGAAAATTTGTCAATTTTTGCTTAAAAAAGGAAAATTTATGTTAGATGTGATTTTTAGGGAGTATGACATTCGTGGGCTTTACGGCAAGGAGCTTAACGAAAAAAGTGTCAAGGCAATCGGCTATTTGCTGGGGCTTTTAATGCTTAAAAAGGGCTGTAAGAATGTAAGCGTGGGCTATGATGCTAGGTATAGTGCTGATGAGCTTTTTGGCTATCTTGTAAGCGGGCTAAATAAAGCTGGCATAAAAGTCTATAATTTAGGGCTTGCGCCAACTCCACTTGGGTATTTTAGCCTTTATGTGGGCGCGAAATTTGACGCAAATGTGATGATAACAGGCTCGCACAACCCAAAAGATTACAACGGCTTTAAAATCACCATAGGCAAAGAGAGTTTTTTCGGGGCTGAGCTTAAAGCCTTTGGCAAGCAAGTGCAGGACTTTTTAGCAAATGGCGAGTATATCGTAGATAATGCGGCGTGTGAAAAATACGACATTTTAAGCCTTTATGTTGAATTTATGAGCGAGCAGTTTGCGCATTTAAGGGGCTTTGAGTATGAATTTGGCATTGACTGTGCAAACGGCGCAAGCGGTGTTGTCATCAAACCCTTGATAAAAGCCCTAAATTTAAAGGCTAGCATACTTTTTGCTGAGCCTGATGGGCAGTTTCCAAACCACGCCCCAGACCCAACAGAACACGAAAATTTAAGGGCTTTGCAGGATTTACTCGCTCAAAATCCGCACATTAAAATGGGCTTTGCCTTTGACGGAGATGCCGATAGAATGGTAGCTTTAAACACACAGCACATTTTTTGTGGCGATGAGCTTTGCTATCTTTTTGCTAAAAATATCCCAAATCCACGCGTTTTGGGCGAGGTAAAATGCTCGAAAAATCTTTTTGATGAAGTGGGCAAATTTGGCGAAATTTTTATGGGAAAAACGGGACATTCAAACATTAAAAAGATGATGAAGGCTCAAAATATCGATTTAGCCGCTGAGGTGAGCGGGCATATCTTTTTCAAACACCGATATTTTGGCTATGATGATGGTATTTATGCCTTTTTGCGTGCGTTGGAGCTTATCCACAAGGGCTTTGACTTGCAAGCGATGATAGAAGCCTTGCCAAAGCTCTATACAACCGATGAAATCAAAATTCCCGTGAGCGAAGAGCAAAAATTTCAGCTTGTTGAAGCCTTTAAGAGTGCGGTAAAGGCTGGCGAACTCGGTAGTGTAAAGGATTTATGCGAGATAGATGGCGTTCGAATCGACTTTGGCTTCGGCTGGGCTTTGCTTCGTGCCTCAAATACAAGCCCTTATCTCATCACGCGCTTTGAAGCTACGAGTTTGGAGCAGGCTAAAAGCTTGCAAGAAAAGGTTTTTACACTCTTTGAAAGGGTAAAGCAAAATTTATAAGCCACGCGAAGCATTCTTTTGTGGCTTGTTTTGCGCTTAAATGAAGTGGTTTAAGATTTTGGGGCAAAAACTCTTTGAATTTAGGGCGCAAAAGATAAATTTACGCTGTGGCTTTAAGGGGCATTTTACCACAATGCAAAGCATTTGTTGGTAGAAAATTTCTCCACTTTATAGAAATGTTAAGAAAAAAAAGATATAATCACAAGTTCATTATGAATTTTTCAGAAAGGATAGAGCGTGAAAGAACGAACCTTATCTATCATCAAGCCCGATGCGGTGGCAAAAGGTGTCATCGGCAAGATTTTAGACCGCTTTGAAAGCAACGGCTTGCGCGTGGCAGCACTCAAAAAGCTGCATTTGAGCAAGGCACAAGCTGGGGATTTTTACGCAGTGCATAAAGAACGACCATTTTTTAGGGATTTGGTTGAATTTATGACAAGCGGACCTGTGGTAGTGTCGGTTTTAGAGGGCGATAACGCTGTGGCAAAAAACCGCGAGCTTATGGGCGCGACAAACCCAAAAGAAGCCAAAGCTGGCACGATTCGCGCTGATTTTGCGCAAAGCATTGACGCAAACGCCGTGCACGGCAGCGATAGTTTAGACAACGCAAAGATAGAAATCGAATTTTTCTTCAAAAATGACGAAATTTTGTGAATTTTTGAGTAAAATTTGAGCTTAAAACGATGAAAATCGCCTTTTCTAAACTAGGACAAGTCGCTTACCCTTTCAAACTAAACCTTGAAAATATGGTGTTTGAGGGCGAGCTAAAACGAAAAGATGCCAAGCTAGCGCAGGTTGCTATGCGTATGAAAGGCTTTGTGTATCGTGCTTGTGATAGTTGCGGGCGCGAAATGGAGCTTGCTATCGATGAAAACATAGCACTTTTAGCAAGCGATGGCATTTACAAAGACGAAAACAACACGCTCAGCGATGTCGTGGAGTTTTATGATGCCCAAATAGACTTAATCGAGCTTGCTATAAGCGAGCTAGAAAGCTATTTGAGCGATTATTTTTACTGCGAAAGCTGTAAAATTCATCATTAGAAAGGACAAAAAATGGCAGTTCCAAAAAGACGAGTAAGCAAAAGCCGCGCAGCAAAGCGCAGGACGCACTACAAGGTGAGTTTGCCTATGCCCGTAAAGGACAAAGACGGCACTTACAAGATGCCACACCGCGTCAATCCACTGACAAAAGAGTATTAGCGATGATAAGCATTGCCATAGACACGATGGGCGGGGATTATGGCGAAAAGCCCATCATCGAAGGGCTGGTGCAAGCGTTGCGCGAGAAGCCTTTTAACGCTGTGCTTGTCGGTAGGCGTGCGCTTTTAGAGCCGCAAATTCCGCAAAATTTGCGTGAATTTGTGAGCTATGAAGAGGCAAGTGATGTCTTTCGTATGGAAGAAAGCGCCACAGACGCACTCAAACACAAAGAAAGCACCATTTACAAAGCCATAGAGCTTGTGCGAGACAAAAAAGTCCAAGCCATCGTTTCAGCAGGACACAGCGGGGCAACTATGAGCCTAGCTACGCTTCGTATCGGCAGGATAGATAATGTCTTGCGCCCAGCCATAGCTACTTTGATGCCAAGTGTTACGGGCAAAACCCTTGTTTTAGATGTCGGAGCGAACACGGACTGCAAGAGTGAGTATTTGTTTCAGTTTGCCATAATGGGCGAAGCCTACGCCAAAGAAGTAATGAAAATCGCAAAGCCCCGTGTAGCCTTGCTTTCAAACGGCGAAGAGGAAAGCAAAGGCAACGAACTCACCAAAGAAGCCCACGCTTTGCTTAAAAAAATGCCAAATTTCATCGGCAACGGCGAGGGGCGGGACATTTTTAACGGCGAGGTTGATGTGCTTGTGTGCGATGGATTTAGCGGCAATCTAGTGTTAAAAGCCACTGAGGGAGCGGTAACTGCGGTGTTTGACTTGCTGAAAAAGCACATTAAAAGCTCTTTTGTCGCTATGCTGGGCGTGCTGTTTTTAAAGCCTGTTTTCAGGAAACTCAAAAAGCATATCGACTGGCAAGAGTATGGCGGTGCGCCGCTGCTTGGCATAAACGGCTGTGTCATCATAAGCCACGGCAAGAGTGATGGGCGCGCGATAAAAAACGCTATCTTTCAAGCCCTAAATTTCAGCGAATCCAAAATAAATCAAATCATAGAAAGCGAGCTAGCCGCCTTTGCGAAGTGAAAATGCTGAATTTAATCACGATAAAAAAGGGCTTTCGAGCAACTTTCAAGCGAGCTTAAAAAGCATAGCCGCCTTTGCGCCAAAGCGGATTTTAAGCAATGCCGATTTAGAAAGGCTTGTGGATACCACAGATGAGTGGATAACCAAACGCACGGGCATTAAAGAACGGCGTATCGCTGATGAGCGCGAAAGGGCGAGCGATTTAGGCACAAAAGCCGCTCAAATAGCGATACAAAGGGCGAATTTAAGCCCGAGCGACATTGATGCGGTGATTTGCGCGACTTTAAGCCCTGATTATTTCACTATGCCCTCCACAGCCTGCCTTATCGCCGCGAATTTAGGCTTGCAAGGTGTGAGTGCCTTTGATATATCAGCAGCTTGCGCTGGTTTTATCTATCTTTTGCAAGTAGCAAAGGCACTTGTAGAAAGCGGAGCAAAGCGAAATGTCCTTATAGTAGGGGCTGAAAAGACTAGCTCTCTTATGGACTACACGGACAGAAGCATTTGCATACTCTTTGGAGACGGAGCGGGCGCAGCTGTGGTGAGTGCGGGCGAAAAAAACCCCATCATCGATGTGCATACAGGCGCAAATGGGGACTATGCCGAGCTGCTACACACGCAAAGAGCCGACAAATCCAGTCTTTGCGCCCCACTTGCTATGCAGATGAAAGGCAACGAAGTTTTTAAAATCGCCGTGCAAACCCTGCAAAACAGCGTGGAGCAAATCCTTACCAAAAACCGCGTTTCGCCCGATGAAATCGACCTTTTTATCCCGCACCAAGCGAATTTGCGCATCATCAAAGCCGTGCAAGAGCGCCTAAACCTGCCCGATAGCAAGTGCGTGCTGACCATAGATAAATTTGGCAACACCAGCTCAGCGTCCATTCCTATGGCGATGAACGAAGCTTATGAGAGCGGACGGCTCAAAAACGGGCATTTGTGCTTGCTCGATGCCTTTGGCGGCGGCTTTGTGTGGGGTTCTGCACTGCTTAAATTTGACGGAGCGGATTTTAAGGGCTAAACAAAAAGGCAAAGTCCTAAATTTCTCATCATACCGAGCTTTGGCGAAGTATCCAAAAACCCTTTACATTGTCATACTGAGCGTAGCGAAGTATCCATAAATTTGAAGTGTGAATTTAGTGCTTTAAGGCGTATCTTAAATTCTGTGGATTTTTCGCCTTTTACAAAGGCTCAAAATGACAATGGAGATTTTTTTTGCTGTGGCTACGCCTTACAACCCGTTGGGCCACTTTGTGCTAACGCACTCCACTCAAAATGACAATGCCCTTGTCATACTGAACTTTGCGGAGCAAAGTGAAGTATCCATACAAAAAACGGAAAATAAGCTACTGAAAATAGAATTTATGGATTTTTCGCTTTCTATCGAAAGCTCAAAATGACAAGGGTGTGCCGTCATTGCAAACACACCAAACACCCAAAAAATTCACGCGCAGCTTGAAAATTCAAGGCTTTGCGTCTAGAAAAATTCCTCAATCGCTTTTTGCATAGTGCTTGGTTCGTCTGTGTGGTTGATAAACTCGCGAAATTTCGCAGCCCCGTCAATGCCCTTAGTATAGGCGTGTAGGTGTTTGCGAAAAAGTGGCACGCCCATTTTGCCGTAATGTCCTAGCATAGACTCATAATGATAAAGGATAATTTCCTTTTTTAGGGCGTTACTCACGCTTTTGCCGCTTTTAAGCTCGTAAAAAAGCCAAGGTTTGCCAACGCTTGCGCGCCCTATCATCAGCGCGTCAGCCTTTGTGCTTTGCAAAATGGCACTTGCGTTGTGCGCGTCAATGTCGCCGTTTGCGATGATAGGGATTTTCACCGCCTTTTTGGCAAGCGCGATGCCCTCATAGTCAGCCTTTCCGCTGTAAAGTTGCTTTGCGGTGCGCCCGTGAATCGCCACAAAGTCAGCCCCCGCTTCCTCGCAAGCCCTTGCGATAAGCTCAGCCTTTTTGTCCTTAAAGCCAAGCCTGAATTTCACGCTCACGCTTTTTTTCGTGCTGTGCGTTTTTATGGCACTTACTAGCCTTTTTAAAAGCTCTAAATTTTCAAGCAAGGCAGCCCCAGCGTTTTGCCGCACGACCTTTGGCATAGGGCAGCCGCAGTTAAAATCAACGCCGTCTATGAATTCAAGCTCGTTTAAAAGCGAAACGGCTTTTTTGATGACACTCTCATCGCTGCCCGCGATTTGCACGATGAAAGGGCTTTCGCTCTCGTGCTTTTCGAGCATTTTAAGGCTCTTTTTGCTCTCAAAAACAAGCGCGTTCGCACTTATCATCTCACTTATGGTAAAATCCGCTCCAAATTTTTTCACCACAGCACGAAAGGGCAAATCGCTATATCCTGCCATCGGCGCTAGAAACAAGGGCTTTTGCGAAAAGTCAATCATCAGCAAATAAGCTTATTTAAATCAACTTTTTGGTTTTTTTCGCGCGCTAAAAGGACGATTTTAAAGTCGTTAAAATGCGTTTTGTCGTTGCCGATTTCAAGCCTAAGCTCATCAAAAAGCGAAAATTCAGCTAAAATATAAAGATAAGCGCGCAGGGCTTCTGGGTAAGTGTTTTTAAGCCGCTTAAACACCGCTATGAGCGCGTCTGGGTTGAGTTTTTTCACGCTCATTTTCGCCGCGCTTAAAAAGTCCTTTTCATCAAAGCCACCCGCGTTTAAAAGGCTTTCAAATTCAGCCCCGCTCATTTGCAAAGTGCCTTTTTCAAAGCGTTCTATGAGTCCTAGCCTTTGGGGAGCGTTTTTTGTGAGCTTCACACTTTGAATTTGCGCCATATCGCCGTTTTGTAAAAGCGTTTCAAAGGCGAGTAAATCGCTTTCATCTTCAAATTCTTTTTTGCCTTTTATGCGCGAAAAGGCGTAGTTTAGGTCGTTTTTAATGCGGTTGTTTTCATTTTGCACGCACAAGGCGTTGTCCTCATCAAGCTTAAACTTCCTTAAATTCACGCTTTTGCCCTCATCAAGCTCGTTTAAAAGCTCTATGGCTTCGTTAAATTTAGCAAAATTAGGGATTTTTTTGCGCGTTTTAACGCTCTTGCAAAGCTCGGCGGCGTTTTTGAATTCTTGGGTTTTAAAAGTCGTGCGGTTTGGCTTTTGCAAAAGCACTTCGCAGGCAAGGGCTTCAAATTTGTCCGCATCGTCAAAAAAATGCTTGTATTTCAGGTAGCGCAAAAGCCCATAAAAGCTCATATGCACGAGCGCCACGACAAAAAGCACAAAAACAGGCAGCAAAAACCAAATGACTATGGGCAAGGTTAGGCTGTATGAGCCAAGTTCAAGCGTGTAGTTTTCGGCATTTATGGTAAAAATAAATGCGCCAAGCACTATCATATAGGTGATGCTGGCAAAGACAAAAAGTTTGATTTTCATTTCTTTTCCTTTTCGATGATTTCGCGGCAATTTATACAATACCTCGCGTGGGGCTTGATTTTAAGGCGGTTTAAATCAATATCTCCCTCGCAAAGCTCGCAAATGCCGAATTTGTTTTGATGAATTTTGTTTAAAGAAAGGGCGATTTCGCTTAATTCTTCTTTCAAATTCTCAGCAATAGCCTGCTCAATTTGTGAGCTGGTGTTGATGGTGCTAAAATCAGCACTATCGCTTGGTGCGCTGTCTTGCAAGCCCTGTAAATCCTGAGCGTTGTCATTAAGCTGGGCTAAAATCGCCCTTTTTCTCGTCTCTAAAATCTCTTTAAATTTATCTAACTCTGTTTTTTCCATACTTTGCCTTATTTGTGATAAGGGTGCTTGTGTAAGATACAAAAGCCCCGATAAAGCTGCTCTAAAAGCAAGATTTTCGCCATTTGGTGCGCCAAAGTAAGTTTGCTTAACGAAAGCACCAAGTCAAACTCGCTCAAAAAGCCCTTGTCAAAGCCAAAAGCCCCGCCTATAAAAAAAGAAATTTCGCCTTTATCTTTGAGTAAATTTGCAAATTCCACGCTTGTAAATTCTTTGCCGCTCTCATCTAAAACCACGCAAAAGCCCTTTTTATAAGGCTTTAAATGCTCAGCATAGCTTTGCTGTGCGGCAAGTTGTCCTTGCTTTTGCGCGGCGTTGATTTTAGCGTTAAAAACGCAAAGCTGCTCTAATTTTGCGTAGTTTGAAACAAGTTTAGCAAATTTTTCGTTTAAGGGCGCAAATTCAGCCGCATTTTTTTGGATACAAAAGAGTGAAATTCGCACGCTACTTCCTTGCAAAAAGCCCTAAAAAGTGGCTGATGAATTTTTTGTGTTCGCTTCTTGGGACGATAGCATCGATGAGTCCGTGTTCGAGCAAAAATTCAGCCTTTTGAAAGCCCTCAGGCAAGTCAGCCCCGATGGTTTGCTTTATCACTCTTGCGCCTGCAAAGCCTACCAAAGCGCCCGGTTCAGCGATGATAATGTCGCCTAAAAAAGCAAAACTCGCGCTCACTCCGCCCATTGTCGGGTCAGTTAAAACGCTGATAAAGGGCAGTTTTTCTTCGCTTAAAAGCTTCAAAGCCGCGCTTGTTTTGCTCATTTGCATAAGCGAAAAGGTGCTTTCTTGCATTCTCGCACCGCCTGATGCGCTGATGATGATAAGCGGAGTTTGCGTTTTTATAGCTCTTTGCACGGCGCGGACAACCTTTTCGCCCTCCACAGAGCCAAGTGAGCCGCCCATAAAGGCAAAATCAAAAATGACAAGCTGAACCTTGCGCCCATCGATGAGGCACTCTCCGCTTATGGCTGCGCTTTTACGCCCTGTTTTTTGGGTGTTTTCTTCAAGTCTTTTTTTGTAGGATTTGCTATCTACGAATTTCAAAGGGTCAATGGCTTCTAAATTTGCGTCAAATTCGACAAAAGAACCCTCATCGCACAGCATTTCAATGCGTTCTTGCGGGGTGATGCGTAAGTGGTAGCCACATTTAGGGCAAACGCTCAAACACGCTTGAATTTCTTTAAAATACATAAGCGCGTTGCAGTTTTTGCACTTTATCCAGTGGTTTGGAGCTTCATTTGGCTCGGCTTGCTTGCGGCGAACGCCTGAAAAAAAGTCTAAAAAATTCATTTTATCCTCTTTTTGGTTTAAAAGCAAAATTATAGCACATTCTTAAATTTTTTTGTAAATTTCGCAAATTTTTTCCCTACTTTCGTGCTAAAATCTCGTTCCCATTGTGAATTCAAAGTTTTCTATGTCATCGCCGTCTTTTGGATTGAGCGGTTTGGCAAAGACAAATTGCAGCGGTCCCATAGGCGTTACCCACTCAAAGGCTATGCCCGTGCTGTATCTTTGTATGTGTCTTTCGCTTGGATATTTTATGTCTATCGTTCTGCCATTACCTATATCTCGTGGTCCAAGAACTTGCCCTTCGTCTTTTTCATCGTGTATGTAGCCATAGTCAAAAAACAAAGCCCCGCGCAGTTTCACGCGATCGATGATAGGAAAGCTCAACTCCACTGAATTTGAAAACGCTATGGTGCCGCCGTATTCATAGTTTCGTGTATTATTGATTTTAGGGCTTACTGTGCGACTTCCATATCCACGCAACGAGCCTATGCCGCCTAAAAATACGCGTTGATTGACGGGCAAATAGCCTGTGTCCCAAAGCTTGTAAAATTTAGCCTTATAACGCAAAATCAAATCCCAGCCGATGAAGTCTTTAAGTCCTTGATAAAAGTTGAAATTTGAGCTTGAAGCGATGAACTGCTGGTCTCCGCCCACGCCTGCTATCTCTAAACTCGTGCTGATGATAAAGCCAGAACGGGGCAGATAATAATCATCAGTGTTGTTAAAGCTGATAAATGGGCTTATGGAGCTTTTTATGCTCTTGCCCTCTTTGTAGCCGATAGCTGTAAGATAATCGCTAATGCCGTAAAGCTCGCTGCTTTCAAAGTTGTAAGTAAATCCTGCGCTGAAATACCTTGCAAAAGCTCGCCCAAGCGTTATGTCAAAACCGCGTGTTCTGTTGTTGTAGTTGCTTGTATACCAGCTATAATCGCTCGCATACACGCTACCGCCAAGGCTATAATGGCTGTCAAAAAGGCGTGGGTTGGTAAGTCCTATGCGCCCTGAAAGATAGGTGTTATAACGGCTGTAATACCCGCTATCCTTGCTGAACAAACAGCCCGCACAATCCACGCTCACCACGCTTCGCAAGCCCGTGCCAAAGATATTTGTATCGGAAAGTGAAGCATTGAGCAAAAGCCCGTCCGTTGAACCCCAGCCTATGCCGCCTGAAATGCTGCCCGTGCTAGCTTCTTTTACTTCCACAAGCAAATCCACCTGCGTTTCATCAACGCGCTCTTCTTTTATGTTTGCCTCGTCAAAATAAGAACTACGGCGCAAGGCAAAAACGGACTCCCTTAAATCACTCTTGTGATAAAGCTCGCCCTCAGTGAGATAAAGCTCTCTACGCACTACTCTGTCGTTTGTGCGTGAGTTGCCCGTGATGATGACATTTCTTATATAGACTTTTTCATTTGGCACTACGCGAAAAAGTAGCTTTGCCTCGCCGTTTGCCTCGTCTTTTTGCACATCAGGATACACGCGCGCAAAGGCATAGCCTAAATTTGCGGTATCTGTTTGTATGCTTTCTATGTCGGCGCGGATTTTTTCGATATTTGCGATTTTGCCGACCTTGCTTTTAAGTTTTTTTACTTTTTTTTCGTTTGCCTCGCTGTCAAAGACGGGATTTTCTATGCTAATGCTTGTGATTTTGTAGCGCACGCCCTCTTTGATAAAATAACTCAAATCAGCCGTGTAAGTTTGCATATCACTTTGTAGGGCGGGCGAGCTTATTTTAGCGTCTAAATAGCCTCTTTTCATATACTCATCATTTATCCTTGCGCTGTCGTTTGAAAGCTCAAAAACCTTTAAAGCCCCGTCATTTCGCCCCCACATCCAGCCCATAAATTCTTTTTCTTTGTTGGCGATGAAAGGCTCGACATTGCTATAACTGAGCTTTTGGCTGCCTATTAAATTTACATTTTGTATGATGATATTTTCGCCACGATTAACCTCAAAGTCAAGCTGCAAGCTCGTGGTGTTGTTTAAATCCTTTGTAGAAGTTTCTACCACAGTGTCAAAGTAGCCTCGCACTTCATAATACATTCTTATGCGTTCAGCCGCTTCTTTGACAACGCCCTCATCGTAGAGATTGCCTTGCTTTATGTTAAGCACTTCGTTGATTTGCTTGGTGTCATTTGACGCAACGCCTGTTATGTTGATACGCGCGATACTTCGCCTTTGTTTGAGCGTAAATTCAAGCACTCCGCCGTTTTGCTCGACAAAGATGTCGTTGAAATACCCTTGCTCATAAAGCCGTAAAATCGCTTGATTGACCTTTTCGCCGTCTATTTCCTCGCCGAGTTTAAGCCCCGTGATACCAAAGGCGCTTTCATTTGAAAGCTGGCTTAATCCTTTAAATTTCACTTCCTGCAAGGGCGCAGCGCACAAAAAGCCGACAAAAAGACAAAGACAAAATAAATTTTTCATCAATTTTTACCTAAAATTCAAAAATAAACTTGTATAATAGCCTAAAAACTTTAATAAAAAGTTTGCAAAGGATAAATGATGAAAGTAGCGATTGTCGGACTTGGCTTAATGGGCGGTAGTTTGGGACTTTGCCTAAAAGAAAATAAATTTATTTCTTGCGTTTTGGGTTATGATATAGACAAAGAAAATGCAAATTTAGCCTTAAAACTTGGCTTAATCCACGAGTTGATGAGCGAATTTAACCCACAAGAGCTAGCAAACTGCGACATAGTCGTGCTTGCAACGCCTGTTGATGCGATAGTATCCCTTGTCAAAGAGCTTGAAAACCTGCCCCAAAGCACCACGCTCATTGAGCTTGGAAGCACCAAAACAAAGATAGTTAAAGCCACTCCAAAGGCTTTAAAGCCCCATATCATCTACGCTCACCCTATGTGTGGCACGGAAAACAGCGGCGCAAGTGCAGCTTTTAAAGAACTTTACAGCGGTGCGGTGTGCGTTCTGTGCGACAGCGAAACGGCTGATGATATGCACCAAAAGCGCGCTGTGGAGATTTTCTCTCATCTTGGAATGAAAATCGTCTTTATGGACAGCACTTCACACGACCATCACGCGGCGATTATCTCGCATTTGCCCCACGCCATAAGCTTTGCGCTAGCAAATTTTGTGATGAAAGAAGAGGACAAAAAAGACATAGTGCATTTAGCAGGCGGTTCATTTCGCGGAATGAGTCGTATCGCAAAGTCAAGCCCAGCAATGTGGGAGAGCATTTTTACGCAAAATAAAAACAACCTCATTTCAAGCATAGAGCATTTTCAAAAAGAGCTAGAATTTTGCAAGCAAATGATAGCAAACAACGATGAAAACGCCCTTAAATCGTGGATGAGCAAGGCAAACACCCTACGCGAAATCCTATAAAATCGCACTCAATTCAGGGCATTTTGCTAGAAATGTAAAATAATACTTAAATTCAAGACATTTTCGATATTATGGAGTAAATACACAAGAATTCATCTCAAAGCATTGCTATCGTGTCATCACAAGCAAGTTTTCAAACGCGTGATATTTCATCATTGCACGCCTTTTTTGTGAAAACTGCTCGAAAATTTAAAAAAAGCTGAATTTTTACAAGCAAAATTATTTTATCAACAAAATTTCACAATGCAGGCTTAAAATTTGCCTTTTATTGCTATAATGACACAAATTTTTAGGCTTTAAAGATAAGCCACAACAAGGCGCGAGATAGCAAAAAGGACAAGATAAATGAATTTGATTAAAGTTTCCCCTTTGCGGCAGGATTTTTTAGAGCAAATGGGCTTTTCGTGGCACACGGACAAGGACGGCAGCTCTTACATAGCCGATGAGCTTGTTTGCGTGAGCGCAAGCGAGGCAAACGCCTACTACAAGGCGGCTAACGAGCTTTACGATATGTATGTCGCAGCGGCGCAAAATGTCATCGACAATAACCGCTTTGCCGAGCTTGGCATACCTTTTAGCCTTGTTGATGCGATAAAAATGAGCTGGGACAATGATGTGCATTGGCACTTGTATGGGCGGTTTGACTTGGCTGGCGGGCTTGATAAAAGGGGCATTAAGCTCATTGAATTTAACGCTGATACGCCCACTTCGCTTTTTGAAGCAGCCATTTTGCAGTGGGCTTTGCTTAAACAAAACAATTTTAACGAACAAGAGCAGTTTAACAGCATTTATGAGAGCTTGATGGACAATTTCAAGCGGCTTATCACGCTTGAAGAAAGCGTTGAGGGCTTTGAGGAGTATTATAAGGGCTGGAAAATCCTTTTTTCAAGCCTTGCAAACGATGAGGACGCCCTTACTACTCGCCTTTTGGAGCATATCGCGCGTGAGGCTGGCTTTGAGACGGCGTTTGCTTATATCGATGAGGTAGAATTCTCCGTTGATGGCGTTTTTAAAGACGGGGTAAATTATGAATACTTCTTTAAGCTCATTCCTTGGGAGAGCATTGCCATCGAAGAGGGCGAGCTGGCAGTGCTTTTGACGCAAGTGATGAAAAATCAAAAAGCTATCATCTTAAACCCCGCTTACACCTTACTTTTTCAAAGCAAGGGCATACTCAAAGTGCTGTGGGAGCTTTATCCAAACCACCCATTACTGCTTGAAACAAGCGATAAACCTTTGCAAGGCAAAAAATGCGTGAAAAAACCGCTCTTTGGCAGAGAGGGCGCAAATGTCGCTATCATCGAGGCTAACGGGCAAGTGAGCTTTGAAACGGCTGGGGATTATGGCAACGAAAAATTCATTTATCAAGAGTTTTGCGAGTTTAACGAGTGCAAAAACGAGCTTTATCAAGCGGGGGTTTTCTTTGCTTATGAGGGCTGTGGGCTGGGCTTTCGCAAGGGCGGGCTGGTGCTTGATAATTACGCTAAATTTGTAGGACACATTATAAAGGAGTAAAGATGAGTAAGCTAAAAATCGTATGTTTGGACGCGGCTACTTTGGGAAATGCTGATTTGAGCGCGTTTAGGGAGTTTGGGGACTTTGTGAGCTATGATTTAACGCCAAAAGACAAGGTGATAGAGCGTTTAAAGGATGCTGATGTGGCTATGGTAAATAAGGTCGTGCTTGATGAAGCCGTCCTAAACGCCACAAATCTAAAGCTCATTTTAGAAACCGCCACAGGCACGAACAACATAGCCGTTGAGTATGCTAAAAGCAAGGGCATAGCCGTGAAAAATGTCGCTGGCTACTCCACGCAAAGCGTTACACAGCACACCTTTGCGCTGCTTTTTGCCTTTTTGAATGAAATCATTTATTATGATGAATTTACTAAAAGTGGCAAATGGTGCAAGAGCGACATTTTCACGGACTTTTCGCGCACGACTTACACGCTTGCGGGCAAGAAATACGGCATCATAGGACTTGGCGCGATAGGAAAAGAAGTCGCAAAGGTAGCCCAAGCCTTTGGAGCGCAGGTTTTTTACAGCTCAACTTCTGGGGCGAACAACAACGCTGAATTTAAGCAACTTCCTTTAAATGATTTGCTTTCAAGCTGCGATTTTATCAGCATACACGCGCCTTTAAATGACAAAACCAAAAATCTCATCACCCAAAAAGAAATGGCTTTGTTAAAGGAGGGCGCAATACTCATCAATGTAGGGCGTGGGGGCATAGTAAATGAAGAGGATTTAGCCCTAATGCTTGACAAAAAGCCTTTCAAAGCCGCCCTTGATGTGCTTGAAAGCGAACCGATGAGAGCAAATCACCCACTTTTAAGCATCAAAAACAAGCAAAATCTCATCATCACCCCGCACATAGCCTTTGCGAGCGAGGAGTCGATGAACAAACTCATCAAAATGGTTTTTGAAAATTTAGTCGAATGGAGCAAAAATGGCAAGTGAGCATAGTTTTGACATAAGCGGCGAGGTAAGCGTGCAGGAGCTTAAAAACGCTTTGGAGCAAGCTAAAAAGGAGCTTGAAACGCGCTATGATTTTAAGGGCGTTCAGGCGGAATTTGAGCTGAATGAAAAGGACAGCGTTTTTACGCTTTCATCTTCAAGTGATGGTAAAATCGAGCCTTTAAAGGATATACTCATCTCAAAGCTCATCAAAAGGGGCATTAACCCAGCCGCCATACAGGAGCAAGGCAGAACGAGCGGGGCTTTGACACGCCTAAATTTAAAGGTAAATAACTCCATAGACAGCGAAAACGCCAAAAAAATCAACAAAGCCATCAAAGACAGCAAACTCAAAGTAAGCTCGCAAATTCGCGGCGATGAAGTGCGTGTGAGCGCAAAGCAAATCGATGATTTGCAAGCCGTGATGAAACTCGTCAAAGAGCTGAATTTAGAGCTAAACATAAGTTTTAAAAATTTAAAATAAAAGGCTTTTTAAAGTTAAATTTTTTAAATAATTTTTTAAAGCTCGCTTTTGTTTATCTTACCTTGCGGTAGGGCTTGAAAAGGCTTTTTGAGATGATTTAAAAATCTTCTTTTGATAAAATGGCTTTTAAAAAGGCTGATTTTGGGTATAAATTCTTTGTCAAATCATCACCACAAAGGACAAAAACGCGAAACTCGTTTTTTAACTTGCCTTTGAAAGCAGTTTTTAAAAATGGCTCGCAATGACGGATATTTCTTGTCATACTGAGCTTTCGCGAGAAAGCGAAGTATCCACTCACCAAAGCCTTGAAATTTAAAAGGTATGCGAAAGCAAGGTGTAAAAGCCTAAAACAAAGCGCAAAAAATCATACTTTTCAAAACTTTTAAATTCTTTTGCTTTTTTGCTTAAAATTGAGCCGTTTGCCAAGCATTAACCAAAACCGCTTAAAATGCCCCTATGCGTTTTTGAAATGCGCTGTGTTCTTTCTTATATCGGTTTGGTAGAACTGCGATAGACTTTTATGAAAGTAGGATATGCTCTGCAAGGTGTTTGAGGTGAAATTTTGTGAATTTTTGCCTTAAATGCGATTTGTGCGGGGTATGTTCTACTATGACCCGGTTTGTTAGGGGATTAGAACGGAGAATAGTGGCACATCGAGTCTCTCTCCGTTCTACTATGATTAGATTAGAGGACTAAAAACGATTTGAAACTCCACGATGAACTCTTTGGAATTCGATTGCGATCCGACTTTTGTTAAGAAGTGCTTAACTTTTTTTGCGCAAAGATTTCTTGTTTTTAAAAATTCACATTTTGATGAGAAAGTTCAAAGTTTTTCAAAGCCTTGAAATTTAAGTGTTATTGTAAATCAAAAGCGTGGGTTGAAATTTTGTTTATCGCAAAACAAAGATTTTTGTGTTGTGTTTTTTCTTTATCGCAAAATGAGGCTTTGCAAGTGGATACTTCGCCAAAGGCTCAGTATGACAAGGGTTTTTTCGGTATGACAAAAAATAAGTTAATATGATAAAATTCATCAGTATGACAAGAACTTTGTCATTGTGAGAATTTGCAAAGCGTGAGCGTGTGAATTCGTGGCAATCCAAAGGTAAATTTGCGTTTAAATTTGTAGATTGCCACGATTTGCCTTTGGTAAATCTCGCAATGACGAAAAAGCGTGGATACCACGCAAGGCTTACGCCTTGCTCGCGATGACGGACAAGGTGCAAAATGCGTTTAAGAAAAACTAAAATTTAATTTTGCTAATATCAGCCTCGTTTAAATCATAAAGTTTAAAGACTAAATCGTCAATGTCTTTTTCGAGTTTGTTTGTGTCGGCACTTGAATTTTGGGCTTTTAAGGCTAAAATTTTATCAACTAAATTTATTATTTTATCAATTAAATTCTTATTACTAAAATTTAATTTGTGAATTAAAGCGTATTGTTCTAATTGAACTTGAAAAATAAATTTATAGACATAGCGAATCTTGCGTTAAAAGTAAATTTTCAAGGCTTTTGCCTTGAAATTTAGGTGCTTTTTTTGCAAAAAAGCATAGGTTGGGTTTGTTTGTCGTAAGGCTTGATTTGTGAGTGATAAGGCGTTTTAGTGTGAAAATCAGCATCAAATAAATGGTGCTGAATGCTTTTTTTTGATGATGGGGTTTGGGGGAAATTTTGGGACTTGGGTTTTTTGTGGGGTAGTTAAATTTTTTGTGGAATTTCGTTTTTATTTTTGTAAAAATAAATTTTAAAAACATCGTTGCATTTTTCTGCATTGATACTACTACAATCAGCATTAGTTATAGTAGTATTTTTAAATATTTTAGCTATTTTTATCATATAAAATAAAAGACAATCAATTTTATATATCTTTTTTTCTTTATATGGATTATAAAAATTAAGTCCGCCACCCCTTGAAGGAGTTGGATAATGTTTATATGGTTTAAGCCATTCATTATATGGAAAACAACCATTTTCAGCACTTGTATCATCTATACCAATAAAATAATATTCATCATTTACAGCTTTGCAAATAGCTAAAAATAAATTATTTTTAGGTTTTGTTCTCCCAAATTTAAAAAACGAATATCTTTTTGAAAGATAATTATAAATAAATCCGCCTAAACCACCACCTGCAATACTAAATAGACTAAACTTTAAATTTATATCCACCTTTATGCACCTTGTATAATTTTAATTTCTTTTGGAGTTAGATTATACAACTTATAAATAAGATTGTCAATATCCTTTTCTAGTTTAGAAATATCAGCACTTGAATTTTCAGTCTTTAAAGCTAGAATTTGATTTACCAAATTTATTATTTCATCAACTAAACTTTGATTTTTGGAATTTATCGTTGGTATAGGCACTTTTTCAAGCTCGCTTACGGTAAGATGATTTGTAAAACTAAAATAATTAAAATAAAAATTAAAAACTTGCGAATTGATAAGCCCTAAATAAAACAAAAGATTTTCATTGTGTTTGCTAATCAAATAGTTTGTTGAATTTCCGCAAATGAAATTTTCACTACTAATAAAAGCCTTTGTCCTAAATTTTTGACTTTGATTAGATACTTGTTGCATCACAATTCTTGCTTTTTTACAATCAAGATTTGAAGCCGTTTTATCGCACCATTCTTTTGGTTGTGATTGTGGATAATACTTTCCTACATTATCTCCACGCCACATTAGCAAACGATTTTCGCCTTTTTCCAAAGAAAAAAATTGCTTTTTTGTTGTCAAATTTACTTCTCCCTGAAATATATCAAAACAATCTTTTAATCTTGCCTTTTGTTGCTCGATTTTTAGGATAAGTGGCGAAATGGCTAATAATAAATTTCTTTTCCTTAAATCATCTTGCAAACATATCTGTTCGCCTTGTTTTGAAGTAGTGAGTTTTATTTGGTGATTTGATAATTTTTGATTTGTTAGAAAAATTGTAGCAACTGCTTGCGTAACTTTATCAAATACTTTTTGTTTTTCGGTATATTCAATGATTTCGTAAATAGAAGTTTCATTGAGTAAAATTTCACGCAAGTTCTTTGTGTCTGTGCTGCTTAAATAAGTATTTGGCGTGATAAAGCTTAAAAATCCATTTCGTTTTATCAGTTTTAAAGAATTTTCAAAAAACAAGTTATACAAATTGATTTTGCCACCACTTGCTGTTTTATAGCTTTGTTTGTATTTTATATAATCTTTATGTTCTTTTAAAATTAAAACATACGGCGGATTTCCCACTACCAAATCAAAGCCCATAAATTCGCCATTTTCGTTTAAAACCTCAGGGAATTCAAAACGCCATTCAAAGGGCTTTTTGCTTTCTAAATTAAAAATGCTTTCATATTCTTTTTTAAGTGCGTTAAATTCAAGCCTTGCTTTGCTCTCATCAAAGTCAAAAAAGCTGAAACTTTGAGCGATATAAAGGCTTAAATTCTCATCATCTTTTGCTAAAAAATTGCCGTATTTTTTCGAGTATGCCTCGCATTTTGCGGTAAAGGCTTTTATTTCTTTGTTGAATTTGTCCTTAAAACAAAAGGTGCGAAAGCTTTCTTTAAGGGCTTTTATCTCTTTTTCTATGCGCATTTTGTCGTCAAAAAAGCCCTCTTTGTAGTCTTTGATAACGCTTTTGTATTTTCGCATTCGCTCTTTTATGTTTGGATAGTGCGTCAAAGAGCGGTTAAGCTCAAAATAACTTATGAGTGAGTTGCCGCATTTAATGTTTATGTCGATATTTGGCAGGGTTTGCATTTGATGAATTTCATCATTTAAATTCTCATCAAAGCCCTCATCGTCCTTTTGCAAATAATAAGAATTTTTCAAAAGCTCTATCCAAAGGCGAAGTTTGGTTATCTCGCAGGAATTTTCGTTGATATCCACGCCAAAAAGGTTGTTTTCGATGATTTGCTTTTTGAGCGTAAAAAGGGCTTTTTGGATAGCGTGGCTTTCATCGTTTTTGATTTTGGGCTTTTTGTAAGCGTAAATTTCGCCATTTGGCTTGGTGATGACAAGTTCATCGCTTAAAAGCGCGAGTTCGCAAGGATTAAGCCTTTGGGCTAAGCCAAGAGTGTGGTAAATGGCTATCATTTCATTTAAGGCTGATACCAAAAAATGCCCACTACCAACGGCTGGGTCGCAAATGCGAATGGAATTTAGCACGGCTTTAAACTCTTGCGCCTTTGTGCTAAAATCCCTATCAATGCGTTCTCTTAACGCTTTTAAATCCTCGCATTGCCATTTAAATTTATCATTAAATTTGCTTAAAATCACTTTTTCAAGGCTTACGCGGCACATATAGCTTGTGATGAAGCTTGGCGTGTAAAAGCTGCCCTCTTTGTAGCCGTTGAGCTTTTCAAAGACGAGTCCTAGCACCGATGAGCTGATGAGTTCTTTTTGCAAGGCTAGTTCGGGGCTTTTTTCATCGCTACCAAAGTCAAAGGCGTCTAAAAATTCAAAGATATAAACAAGCAAAGGCACAGAGCCTACTTTTTTCTTGGCGTTTTTGTCCTTAATTTGCGTTTTGGCAAAATAAGGCAAAGTGGCACTGTCATCAAGGGCTGAAATATCGAGCATTTCGCGCTCTATGGCTTGCTTTTGAAAAAGGGCTGAGTTAAGATAAGGCAAATAATCAAGCGTGGAATTTGCCCTGTCTTTTGGCTTTTTGGCTAAAATTTCAAAGAAAAGTTGGGATAGGGCTTTGAAATTTCGCACCTTGTTTGGATTAAGGAATTTTAGGCTTTCATCATCGTTAAAACGCACCAAATTCGCCTCGATGAGTTTGAGAAACAAAATGCGGTTTAGCCACAGCACGACAAAGCTCATAACGCGTTCAAAGTCTTGTTTGTCTTGGGGGAGCTTTGCTAAAATGGCGTTGTAAAGGGTGTTTGCGCTTTGTGAGCTTGGCTTTATAAGCAGCTTTGAGCTTTCTTTTACCTCGCACAAACCTAAAATGTATAAAAGTTCCTCGTAAAAGGCTGAATTTAGGCTGTTGGCGTCATTTGGGTTAAACTCATCAAGCAAAAAATCCTTGTGAAAGGCTTTGAAAACAGGCTTTAAACTTTTAAAATCCGCCTTATCTTGCGCTAAAATGGGCTTTAAGTTAAGATGAAAGCCCTTTAAACTCGGCTTTTCGTGGGCATCTTGGGAGATAGATTTTAAATACTCAGGCGAGTTTAAAAGCTTGCTTGTTTCTTTGTAAAATTCATCGGTGTTGCCTTTAAAAAGGGAGTTTGGGTTTGTGAAGTTGGCATAAAGCGTGATAAAATGTTTGTTTGTGGCAAAGAGCCTTTCAAATTCTCTTGCCTTAAAGATATAAAAATCATAAAAATTTGTGATAATGATGAATTTTATGCTAGAATTTGGGCTTTTAGAGCCTAAATTCTCATAGTTAAATCCCCCCCCCCCGTTAGAATTTCGTTGCCTTAAATAATACAAAATGCACTCGGCAAGAGCTTTGCAATTTACATTTTGTGGGCTAAAAAATTCCTTTGAATTTTCGGGCTTTTTCGCCTCAACAAGCACGGAAATTTCGCCATTTTTGAGTAAGATTAAATCCACTTCGCTTTTGCCTTCTTGTTTAGCCTTAATGCTCGTTTTAAATTGCAAGCCTTGTAAAAAGGGCGTAAGAGCGTTTGCCACAAGGGCGTCTTCGTTTTGCTCTGCGTTTGCGTTTAAATTTGCTTTGTATGTGGCAAATGTGCGCTTAAAATCCTCAAATTCGCCTTGCAAAATGGGCTTTTTCTCATACAAGGGGCTGAAAAAGTCGTTTAAAGCCAAAAATTCAAGCATTGTTTTCTCCATATCTTTTAATCACCTTTCGCAGCACAAGGCTAGCAAGTGCCAAGCCAAAGGCACCCGTTACGCCCATAAACGAGCCAAGCTCTTTGCAAATGGGCTTTTCATCGCTAAAAACCACTTCAAAGTCCGCTTTTAAGCCAGCTTTTTTAAGCTCATAGCGAAATTTTTTCGCTAGGGCGTCTCCGTGCGTTTTGCAAAGTGGCGCAATGGCGATTTTAGTGGCATCAAGCTTTCTCGCACCGCCTGTGGATGAGACGAAAATTTGTTTTTGAGTATCTACAAGCCCTACAATAGCAACTTTTGCAGGTATATCATCTATGGCATCTATGATAATGTCAAACTCTTGCAAGCTAAACTCACGCAAAAACGCACTATCCACGCGTTTTACTATACCCTTTCCCCCATAAATTCGCGAAAAAACCTCAGCCTTTGCCTGCCCGATATGCTCGCTATGCAGCTGGCGGTTTAAATTTGTAGCCTCAAAGCTGTCCTCATCGATGAAAGTAAAATTCTTAAAGCCCGTGCGATAAAGCGCATCAACGCAAAAGCCGCCTACGCCGCCAAGCCCAAAAACAAGGACTTTAAGCGTGGCGATTTTGTCAAAAAGCTCTTCGCCGATGAGCCATTTCACGCGTGTAAAGCGGAATTCAGCCTTTTTGTCATCTAAATTCATATTTTCGCCCATTTTTTTAGCGTTTCAAGCTTATTGTAAGCGGTTAAATCAAGCATTATCGGCGTCATCACCGCATAGCCTTGCAAAAGCAAATCAATGTCCGAATTTGCCTGCCTTTCATACTCCAAACCAGCCGCAGCCAGCCAAAAATACTCCACTCCGCGCGGGTTTTTGTTCGCATAAGCCTTATAATTATAAACTCTCTTGCCTGTGTGAGCGACTTTAAGCCCCTTAAATTCATCTTTTGCTGAGGGAAAATTTATGTTGATGAATTCTTTTTTGTCAAGCGGAAAGCCATTTTTTAAGATTTTTGCCACGATTTGACGCGTGATTTCAAGGGCATTTGTGAAATCAAGCCTTTTTGAATTCTCGCTTTTTCGGTAAAATTGCGAAAGTGCGATTGCGGGAATGCCCTGTAAAACAGCCTCCATAGCACCAGCACAAGTGCCAGAGTATGTTATATCCTCGCTTATGTTCGCTCCGTGATTGATACCGCTTATGACTAAATCAGGCAAGCGCGTTTTGTAAAGGGCGTGAAGTGCCAAATATACGCAATCAGCAGGCGTTCCATCATCAAGCTTATAAAAACGCTTGCCGACTTTGACGAAACGAAGCGGACGCGTGAGTGTTATGGAGTGAGATGAGCCTGATTTTTCAGTGGCTGGAGCGACTACGGTTACTTTGGCGTTAAACTCACGCCGCAACATTTTTACAAGTTTTTTCAAGCCCTTGCTCTCAAAGCCATCATCGTTTGTGATTAAAATTTCTTTCATTTTTTGTCCTTGAATTTGATTGTAGCATAAATTTTTTATGGTATAGCTAAAATCGCATTTTTTTTGTGAAATTTAAGCGTGTTTTGGTTGCTAAAATGCTGTTTGCTCTATCAAAAACCGCCATTCCTAAAATCAGCTCTTTGTCGCGCTTGATGATTTCGCTGTCAAAGCCGTCTTGTTGTGAAAAAACTTTGAGTAAATCATTTAAAAGCGTGGCAAGTGGCTTGTCTTGCTCTTGTCTGCCGCTTAATTTTACTTCTTGTATGCTTTCGCTTTTGTAGCCCAAAATCTTATCAACTATCATTTTGTAGATATTTTCCACGACAGCGATTTGCCCGCGCCCTTGTAACTCTGCTTTAACATCGGGCGGCAGCTGCTCGCCGTGATAGTAGCGTTTGGCTTCCTCATACT
>OLGZ01000493.1_pt1 | contig 30913 bp, 29 predicted proteins | sample 1605981 | NCBI WGS metagenome assembly OLGZ01 (sample SAMN03283291) | human gut metagenome | biome: human-associated habitat; material: feces | host: Homo sapiens | place: Peru | collected 2012 | reverse complement strand
GCCGCCGCAGGCGGTCAGGGCAGCAGCAGCGGCTGCGGCACCACAAACAGCAAGGAACGAACGGCGCGTGATCTTTTTCATAATGTTTTCCTCCATAACCATGTCCGGGTCGTATTTTCCCGGTTCTTTTTTCCTTTTTGTGTTTTCCCTTGGAACGCCTTTATTGTACCGCCGTCCTTCTGCTGCTGCGACCACGCGCGGGAAAAATCGAAGTAAATTGTTTGCACAGGCTTTTCCCACTTTGTAAAATTCCGGCTTTTCCGGTGTGAAAATCATTGCACCGGATTTTACAATTCCGCGCCAACTGCCGAAAATGCCCCGCTCTGCTTGTGCAGACTGAACAATCAAAAAAGCCGGAGCTGTGCGGCTCGCACAGCTCCGGCTTGGAGGATTTTTGGTCTGGCACTCAGATGCCCAGCATCAGGGAGGCTTCCTTGGCTGCGATCTTGCAACACAGGTAGGTCTTGGCGTCCTGCGGGTTCGGGTAGAACAGCACCTGCACGTAATCGAACTTCGACACGCCGCTGCCCTTGCCGCACAGATGACCCTTTGCGTACTGGCCGCGGTTCAGGGTGCGGGTATCCAGAGCATTCAACTGCGCGTTCCGGTCCAGAATGGCCATGGTGTCGGAGTTGATATCCAGTTCCTTCGAGCCGTTCACCCGCAGCTTGAAGCTGCCGCCGGTGGGGTTCAGCGGGATCCCGGCCGCGCTGCCGTTGTTGATGAGCACTTCCGGCACCAGATAGAAGGTGCCGTCCGAATAGCTTGCGTAAGCCAGAGACCGCACGGTCATCTTGATGCCCTTCAGCTCAGCGATATCATTCAGGCCGTTGGCGTTGCCCACCATCTCGCCGCCTTCGCAGCCGCCCAGCAGGCCCACAGCGGCCACAGCCAGCGTTGCTGCGCCCACACTCTTCAAAAATCCACGACGGGTCAGTTCCATTTTCGGTTCCTCCTTATCCAATCTTTTCGACCGTTTTGGTCAGCGTACCAAAATTCAGGGTATACACAGCCGTCTGGCCCGAAAGCTTGACGGTCAGTTTCAGGTCTACCGCGCCGCTGTTGACCTGCTGGTACAGGTCGGCGTCTTCGATGATGAAGCTGGGGGTGCACTCGGTCGGCACCCGCATCGGCAGAGTGGCGAACTCCGTCTTGGAGTTGCCCGCTTTCAGCTCCGTCTCCCCGGCATACAGCGAGGGGAACATGCTTCGGATGAAAGGCATCGCGGCAGCACCGGCGTCGTTGTTGGTCACAAAGACCGACAACTTGACGGTCGCGCTGCCATCCCCGTTTTTGCCCAGCACGGAGCGCTTCAGGTCCAGGTCCACCTTATAGTCGCCCAGGATCACAGCCGTGGACGGCTCTGCTCCGTCATCTGTGCTGCATCCGGTCAGGCCCATGGCCGAGACGGCCAGCGCCGCAGCGGCGGCACCCTTCAAAAATCCGCGGCGGGAAAATGTTTGTTCCATGTCTTGTTTCCTCCTTGCCCGGTCTTATCCATTTTCAGTCGGTTGTCAAGTTAAGCATACCATATTGTTCCAGCCTGTCAAGCGTCTTTTTTTCAGTAAAAAGCCGCCCACCCCCGCAAGGTGCAGGAGTGGACGGCAAAAACTGTGCCTGTCGTTCTTTGTGCGGATCTTACTTACGGGAAGAGGTCACTTTTCCGCCCGCGTCCCTGTTCATAACAAAGGTCGTTTCCTTTCCGGTAAACGTGAACTTCATCTCAAAGCTGCTCCAGTCACCGGTAATGCCCGCATCACCCTCCGGATAGATCGGCTCAAAATAAATGCTGGCGCCTACTGCGACCTCGCTCATGTTATTGCTGGGACGATAGGTCCGGCTTCCGGTCGTCTTATCAAACAGCAGTTCGCCCGCTCCCTTGACACAGATTCTTGCATCGTGCTCCGGGTCCAGGACGATCCTGGTCGGATAGCCGTTCAGTGTTGCGCTCTTGATATCCGAAGCATTGAAGACGACCTCGTGGTCGGTCATGTTCTTGACCAGGAAGGTCAAACGGAACAGAGCCAGCTTGCCATCAACCGCCCACCATTGGCAGTCATTGTTCAGTGTATACACTACACCATTGGCATTTTCTGCCGCACAGCCGAGTTTGTCACCCAAAGTCGGGATGCTTCCCGCCACAAAGTCACCCAGTCCGCATCCGCTCAGCATTCCTACAGCACCCACAGCAAGAGCTGCTGCACCTGCGGTTTTCAAAAAGGCACGTCTCGTTACGTTTTTCATTGATTTTTCCTCCTGTCAAAGCCCCAGAACAGGGCGTCCAAACCTCATGACCTAATCCAAGCTTACCATACTTTACCACATTGTCAAGCCATTTTTTCCAGAAAAAGCCGCCCACCCCCGCACGATGCAGGGGTGGGCGGCACAGTTTGAATGCAAACTTTGGTCAGAACCGGGCTTCGGCCCCATCCGGGCGGTAGAATGTGACGTGTTTTTTCCACTGCGGATCGCCCATCGTGCGGCGGTAGCAGTCAGCCAGCCCCTGCACGGTGGTCTCCGCATCCGGAGTGGTCCGGCCACAGGGCAGCACCAGCACCCGGAACCAGGCATCGAAGAGATGCTCTGTCCAGCCCACATCCACAGCCCCGCACCGGGCGTAGAAGCCCAGACGGCGGACGGCCATAGCCTCGTCCTCGGCCTTTTCGGGGCACTCGGCCTCAATGAGGATGGCCTGACAGCCGTTTTCGTGGCCGGGCAGTTCTGCCAGCAACGCCGCGCCCAGACCGGAGGCCCGGTACCGGGGCAGGACGGCAAAGTAGTCCAGCTGACTCATGGCACAGCCCACGGGGCGCACCATCAGCAGATAGGCGACCAGTGCATCGCCGTCGTAGATGCCCCAGGTGTGGGCGGTTCCGGCGGCTTCGCTGTTCAGGATCATGCTCAGGGGCTTGAGCTCGCTCTGGGGAAAATCGCGGCGCATCTCGTCGAGGTACACCTTTGTCAGCTCTTCGGCGGTCAGCAGCCGCCAGGTCAGGGGCACGGGATTCATACGATGCGGGTTCCTTTCTGGACGACAGCCTGAATGTTGAGCGCTTCGTCGGCCAGAATGACGTTGCCGTACCGTCCGGCGCTCAAGCTGCCGTAGTCGTTGTCGATGCCGATGCTCCGGGCGGGGTTTTCGCTGGCGGCGCGGACGGCGCTCTCCAGCGGGACGCCCATCTCCAGCACAGCCCGCTTCATACAGTCGTACAGGCAGGTCGCGCTTCCGGCGATGGTGCCGGGCTGTTCGGTCAGCGTGGCGCGCGGGCCCTTGACCGTGACCGCCTGTCCGCCCAGGCTGTACTGCCCATCGGGCAGGCCGCAGGCCATCATGCTGTCGGCGATGAGGATGACGTGGTCGTCGCCGAAGGTGCGGAAGGTGAAGCGGACCATGGCCGGATGGATGTGGACATTGTCGGTGATGAGCTCGACTTCTGCGCCGCGCTCCAGCGCCGCAATGATGGGGCCGGGCTCGCGGTGGGTGATGCCGGGCATGGCATTGTAGAGGTGGGTCATGTGGGTGGCACCGGCGTCAAAAGCCGCGCAGGCGGTATCGTAGCTGGTGCAGGTGTGGGCGATGGAGATGCGGACCTCCCCACAGCACTCCCGGATGAACTCCAGCGCACCCGGCTCTTCGGGAGCCACATCCACCAGCTTGATGAGGCCGTTCGCGCGCTTCTGCAAGCGGCGGAACATTCCCACATCGGCAGGATGGAGGTATTCCGGGTTCTGTGCGCCGACCTTCTTCGGGCTGATGAAGGGGCCTTCCATGTTGATGCCGACAAGGTCTGCGCCCTTGCCGTTCCGGTGGGCCGCAGCCGCATCCATGACGCCGTTCAGGATCTCTTCCGAGAAGGTCATGGTCGCGGGGCAGATGGCCAGCACACCCTTGCTGGCCTCAAAGTCGGCCAGCGTCTGGATGGCCTCTTCCGTTCCGTCGCAGAAGTCCTTGCCCATGGCACCGTGGAAATGGATGTCCACAAGGCCGGGCAGAGCATAAGCACCCTTGGCATCCAGAACTTCTTCGCCCGCTTCCGGCTGCGCAAAGGGCACGATGCGCCCCTCCCGGATGAACAGGTCCCCCTCCTCGAACGTGTGGCGGGGGGTATAGATCTTTGCATGTTTGATGATCATAATTGAAGCCTCTATAATCGAGCTGTTTGCTGCTGTTTTTCTTTACGCTCCCGCAATGCCTTGCTGCCAATGGCTCCCCCTTTGGGGGAGCTGGCAAAGCCGCAAGGCTTTGCCTGAGAGGGTCACAGCAGGCTCAGTGCCTCTTCGTCAGCCACCAGGATGCAGTCGGGGTGCATCTGCAGGATGGAACCCGGACACTCCGGGGTGACGGGGCCGGACACGACGGCCTTGACGGCCTTGGCCTTGGCCAGACCGTTGGCCACCACCAGCACCTTGCGGGCCTGCATGATGGTCTTGATGCCCATGGTGTAGGCCTGCTTGGGCACGAGGTCCTCGTTGCCGTCAAAGAAGCGCTTGTTGGCCTCGATGGTGGCAGGGGTCAGGTCCACGCAGTGGGTCTCCAGCTCAAAGGCTTCGCCCGGCTCGTTGAAGCCGATGTGGCCGTTGGGGCCAAGGCCCAGCAGCTGCAGGTCGATGCCGCCCACGCTGTGGATGATCTCGTTGTACTTTGCGCAGGCGTCTGCTGCATCGGGGTTGGTGCCGTCGGGCAGGTGGATGGCCTCCGGGCGGATGTTCACATGGTCAAACAGGTTCTTGTGCATGAAGCTCCAGTAGCTCTCCGGATGCTCCTTGGGCAGGCCGCGGTACTCGTCCAGGTTGACGGTGGTGACCTCCGAGAAGTCCACATCGCCCTTGTTGTACCACTCCACCAGCTGGGCATACGCGCCCACAGGGGTGCCGCCGGTGGCCAGGCCCAACACACAGTTCGGCTTCATGATGACCTGCGCGGAGATGATGTTTGCCGCCTTGCGGGACATATCCTTGTAATCCTTTGCACGAATGATCTTCATAGTGGAAACCTCCTGATTTTTTCTCGTTGTTTTCAGTATAGCACAGTCGCAGTGCTCAAAAAACGGTTTTGTGTGAACAAAAAGGACCGCCGAAGATGGGCGTGAACGCCCGCCCTCAGCGGCCCTTCGGGAACGGATGCAGGATCAACCAGTCTCCTGCACAAAATTACGGTTCAGGATGCGATCACAGCATCTTCTTCAGCTCGTCGTACACGAACTGGACCTTGGTGCCAATGATGACCTGGCAGGTAGTCTTGTCAGGACGGATGACACCGGCTGCGCCTGCTGCCTTGACAGCCTTTTCATCGACCTGCGTGTAGTCCTTGATGGTGAAACGCAGGCGGGTAGCGCAGTAGTCCACGCTGGAGACGTTTGCCTTGCCGCCGATGGCCTTCAGCACACCAGAAGCAACTTCGGTGTAGTTGTTGTTGGCCAGGGTGATCTTCTTTTCGGCCTCTTCAGCGTCCTCGTCCTCACGGCCGGGGGTCTTCAGGTCGAACTTGGTGATGGCAAAGTAGAACACCAGATAGAACACGATGAAAGCAGCGATGCCCAGAGGAATGATCATCCAAGTCTTAGCAGCTGCGGGCAGGGATGCGGAGAAGACCAGGTCGGTCGCACCGGCAGAGAAGCAGAAGCCAGCACGGAAGCCGGAGTAGTAGGTGATGACGGTGAAGATGCCGTACAGAGCAGAGTACACAACGTACAGCGGGAAGCACAGGAACATGAAGCCGAACTCGAACGGCTCGGTAACGCCGCAGACGAAAGCGCAGATCGCAGCGGACAGAACCAGACCGATGGCAGCCTTCTTGTTCTTCGCGGTCTTGACCATTGCCAGAGCAGCACCGGCGATACCGAACATCATGCAGGGGAAGAAGCCGGACATGTACATGCCGAGGCTCCAGCCCACATCTGCAGAGGTCTCACCAGCCCAGAAGTGGGACAGGTCGCCCAGGCCGATGGTATCGAACCAGAACACGTTGTTCAGAGCGTGGTGCAGGCCGGTGGGGATCAGCAGACGGTTCAGGAAGGCGTACAGACCAGCGCCGATGCCGCCCATGCCTGCGATGCCCTTGCCCAGAGCGACCAGAGCGCCGAAGATGACGGGCCAGACGAACAGCAGAACAACAGAGACCACAATGGAGATCAGGCCGGTGGCAATTGCAACGAAGCGCTTGCCGGAGAAGAAAGCCAGCCAGTCAGGCATCTGGGTGTTCTTGAACTTGTTGTAGCAGGTCGCGCCCACCACAGCGGCCAGAATGCCGATGAACGAGTTGCCAGCGACCTTCTGGAAAGCGATGTAGGTAGCGGTGCCCTCTTCGAGGGTGCGGACTGCACCGACGACGGCGGGGTTCAGCAGCTGCTGCATCATCAGGAAGCTGACGAGGCCAGCCAGACCAGCGGTACCATCGTGGTCATCTGCCAGACCGACTGCTGCACCGATTGCGAACAGCCAGGCCATGTTGTCGATCAGAGCGCCGCCTGCCTTGACCAGCAGGAAGCCAACGGTGTAAGCTGCGCCGGAAGTTGCTGCACCGGGCACACCCATAACGCCCGGAGCAAAGGCATAGCCAAGACCCATCAGGATGCCGCAGATCGGCAGGACCGCGACGGGAAGCATCAGTGCCTTGCCCAGTTTCTGGAGATACTTCATCATAAGACACATTCCTCCTTAAAGAATGTTGTTGTTATGGAGGCCTCTGGTTGCAGGCTGTCCATAATTGCGTAACAATATCTTAACACATGTTAAGAAAAAAAGAAAGGGGGTTTTCGCCATTTTCTTTGCGAATGATACAAAAATCCTTGATTTTGCATTTTTCAGTCAAAAGTTTTTGGAGTTTTTGATGGGATACAAGTTCCCTCTCTGAAAATAATTTTCTTATTTGTGAATTTTCTATATTCTGCCGCCTCTGCCGCGCACTTCTTGCACCGGGGCGGCGTCTATGTTACTATATAGGTATTCCCGAACCGTGCACAACATCCCGAAGGAGGTTTTATCAATGGAATGGACCGACATCCGCCTGACCGTGGCCAAAGCCGACGCTGACAACGCCGAGGCCGTCGCCACGATGATCGCCGAAGGCGGCATCTATATCGAAGACTACAGCGACATCGAACAGCAGGTGGCCGAGATCGCACACGTAGACCTCATCGAGCAGGAGCTGCTGGACAAGCCCCGCGACCAGGTCATCATCCACCTGTATCTGGAGCCGGGCGCTTCGCCGGTGGAGACGCTGGCCCTCATCGCCGCCCGGATGGAGGCGGCAGGCATCGCCTACACCGTCGAGACCGAGGGCGTGGAGCAGGAGGACTGGCAGAACGGCTGGCGAAAATACTATCACCCCATGGAGATCGGCCAGCGGCTCGCCGTCGTGCCCTCCTGGCAGGAATATGACACCGACCGCGTCAAGCTCATCCTCGACCCCGGTCTGGCCTTCGGCACCGGCGGCCACGAGACCACCAGCCTCTGCCTGGAGGCGCTGGACGAGCGGGTGAAGGGCGGCGAGCGGGTGCTGGACATCGGCACCGGCTCCGGCATCCTCGCCATCGCCGCCCTCAAGCTGGGCGCGGCCTCTGCCGAAGGCGTGGACATCGACCCCGTGGCCGTCCGCACCGCCGGGGAAAACGCCACGCTGAACGGCGTGGCCGACCAGCTCACCGTTCTGGTGGGCGACCTATCCGACAAGGCCAGCGGCACGTATGACATCATCACCGCCAACATCGTCGCCAACGCCATCCTGTCTCTGGCCCCCGCGGTCCCCGGCCTGATGGCCGAGGATGCCGTTTTCATCGCCAGCGGCATCATCGACAGCCGGAAGGATGAGGTCATCGCCGGGCTGGAAGCCGCCGGTCTCGCCGTGCAGGAAGTCAAGGAAAAGCGCGGCTGGGAGTGCATCGTCTGCCGCAAGAAATAACCGCTCAGGCGCTTTGCACCAGCTCTCCTTACAGGAGAGTCCTTGGCAGTCGGATACAGTTTGTATAAGCTGAGCAAGTTCAGGATAGGAGCCACTATGCCGCACCGCTATTTTACCACTGAGATCGCCGACGGCACCGCCACCCTGCGGGGTGCGGACGCCCACCACCTCGCCCGCGTGATGCGGGGCAAGCTGGGCGACACCGTCATCCTCTGCGACGGCAACGCCGTCGAATACACCGCCGTCATCACCGGCTTCGGCCCGGAGACCGTAGAGTTCTCGGTGGAACCGGGCTACCCCAGCGCCGCCGAACCCAGCGTGGAAGTGACCCTCTTCGCAGGCTATCCCAAGCAGGACAAGCTGGAACAGGTCATCCGCCACGGCGTCGAGCTGGGCTGCGCTCATTTCGTTCCCTTCTTCAGCCGCTACTGCGTGGCCGCCCCCAAGAAAGAGGAGCAGAAGAACGAGCGCTACAACCGCATCGCCTTCGAGGCCGCCAAGCAGTGCGGCCGGGGCATCCTGCCGGATGTGGCCCTGCCGCTGCCCAACTTCGGCGCGGTCTGCCGCAGTCTGGAAGGGTATGACCTCGTGCTCTTCTGCTACGAGTGCGGCGGTGCCCCGCTGCGGGAGCTGCTGGCCAATGTCCGCCCCGCCGACGGCAAAAAGCCGAAGATCGCCGTCATCACCGGTGCCGAGGGCGGCTTTGCCGCCGAGGAAGCCGAGATGGCCGCCCAGGCCGGTGCCAAAACAGTCGGCCTCGGCCCCCGCATCCTCCGCTGCGAGACGGCCCCTCTGGCCGTTCTCTCCGCCGTCATGACCCTGACGGGGAATCTGGAATAACGCTCTTTCAAGCAAAAACAGGAGCCGCGTCCATCGGATACGGCTCCTGTTTTTTATGCTTCAGTTTTCGTAAACATCCCGCCGGTGGCCAACGCTCAGCGCCAGGATCACCAGTTCATTGTCCTCGATCAAACAGATGAGCCGGTAATCTCCGATGCGATACCGCCATTGGCCGCTTCGATTTGCGGTCAGGCCCTTGCCATGCACACGCGGGTCTGAACAGCCGATCAGATTTTTGTCGATCCAGGCCTTCAGCATCTTCTGTGTGTAGCGGTCCAGCTTTTTGAACTCCCGTTCAAAGCGCGGTGTGACTTCCACACGGTAACTCATAGATCCAGTTCCTTCCAGAGTTCCTCCGCCGGGCGGCTCTTCCTGCCGCTTTGCTGATACTCCCGCTGTGCATCCTCTGCAACCGTCAGGTCGTACTCGTCCTCAATGCGCTCAAACAGCGCCCGCTTGAAGGCTTCCCCCATCGACATGGAATGCAGCCTTGCATAGCTGTCCGCCAGCTTTCGTTCTTCTTCCGATAAACGAATCGAGAATGCCATCGTATCAGCCCCTTTCTATAGTACATTGTACTACAGTTTGTTCTTTCTGTCAATCCCGGCTGTCCGCCTCCAGCAGCGCGCGCTTCACGCTGATGAGGCTCTGCGGGCTCACGGAGAAGCTGCGCAGGCCGAGTTTCAGGTACTGCACGGTGTTGGCTGGGTTGCCGACGGCCAGGCCGCAGATGGTCACGGGGATCTGGCCTGCATCCGCCGCCTCCACGACCATGGCGATGAGCTTTTTCATCGCGTGGCTGGCCGGGCGGTAGTAGCGCTCGGCGATGGAGAGGTCGCGGTCCACGGCATGGGTGTACTGGATGAGATCGTTTGTCTCGATGACGAAGAACTCACACCCGTGGGCCACGAATTCTTCCGCCGTCAGGCAGGCCGACGGCACACTGAGCATGACGCCGAAGGGCATCTTCTCGTTGAAGCGCTCCCCCCGCTCCCGCAGGTGCTGGCGGCAGTGCTCCACCAGCTTCATGGCTTCGTCCCAGTCTTCCAGATTGGTCACCATCGGGAACATCACCCGCAGCGGGCCGTCTGCCGCCGCACGGAACAGCGCACAGATCTGGGTCTCGAACTGATGGGGGCGGCGCAGGCTGCTGCGGATGCCCCGCAGGCCCAGCTTGGAGGACTCCGGCCCCTGATGGGCGTCGGCCATGGCGCGGTCTGCACCAAAATCAAAGGTGCGCACCGTGACCACCCCGCCCTTTGCCGCCGCCAGGCAGGAGTGATAGAACACATATTGCTCCTGCTCGTCCACCAGGCGGCCCGGCAGCATCATGTAACCGCTGCGCAGCAGACCTACGCCGGACGCACCGGACTGCCGCGCCGTTTCGATGTCCTCCTGCCCGAAGCAGTTGGCCAGCAGCTCAAAGGGCTGGCCGTCCTTCGTCCGGCACGGCAAGGCGCAGACGCGGTTCATCTCCTCGTTCTCCCACTGCTTCTCGCAGATGCGGGACATCGCCTGCTGGCGGGTGACGGCATCCGGGTCGAGGATGCACTCGCCGTTGTCGGCGTCCAGGATGGCCGTGCGGCCGTCGCAGTCGTTCAGAAAATCGCTGCCCACCTGCACGATGCCGGGGATGTGCATGGCCCGCGCAATGATGGCCGCATGGCTCTGCTTGTTGCCTTCTGCCGTGATGATGCCCAGGATCATTCCGGCGGGCACACTGAACAGGTCGCTCGGCATGAGCACCTCTGCCGCCAGGATGACGGGGTGGTCCAGCGCCAGCCAGACGCGGGGGCGGTTGGTCAGGATGTTCACCACGCGGCGGGCAGCATCGAGGATGTCCACGCTGCGCAGCTGCATATAGGCGTTGCCTTCCATCTGGGCCAGCTGGTCGGCATAGCGGCGGCCGGCCCGATCTACGGCTTCGGCTGCGCCGACGCCCGCCTTGATCTGGAACCGGACTTCGTTCATGAAGCCCTCGTCCTCCAGCATCATGCTCTGGAACAGGAAGATGGCCTGTTCGGTGGGGCCGCTGCGCTCAGCCATCGAGTCCAGCTCGGCCTGTGCCGTCTTGACGGCCCGGTCCAGCAGCCGCTGTTCCCGGTCCGGGTTGAACGGCCCTGTGCCGAAGCTCTCGGTCCTGCGCTCCACACGGCTCACCTGCCCCAGCACCAGGCCGGACGAGGCGGCATATCCCTGATAGACTTTCATTCCTCCGTCACCTCCGTCGGGGCAGACGCAGTCAGCGTGCGGCAGACCAGCGCCTGCAGGAATGTATTGGGCAGCAGCGCTGCCCATGCGGCCTGCGCCGCGTTTCCGCTGCCCTCGAACAGCGGTTCAAACCCCTCGATGCGGGTGCGGTCACAGGTCTCCAGAAACGCCTTTGCCAGCGTCTCCACGGTGTAATACCGGGTGGGGTCCACGCCCACATCCTCGGCGGCCGCTTCCAGCGGGGCCAGCTCTGCGTCCTGCATGTTGGCCAGCTTGAGCGCCAGGTCTGCCGTCAGTGTCACCGGGTACTTTGCCTTCATCGCCTTCTGCACAGCGTCGAACCGCTGCCGGAATGCGGCCGCGTCCTGTGCGGTCTGCTCGTTCTTCGCCACCGCATAGGCACAGCCGCGCAGCCGCCCGAAGGCCCGCAGGGTGTCGTAATAGCCCAGCTCGATGTTCCGTCTGGCGGTGTCCGGGTCAAAGTGGAGGATATCGCCCAGCTCCCAATAGCTGCGCACCATGGTGGTAGGCAGGCCGGTGCGGTTGGGCAGGGTGATGCCCACCCCTTCCAGATCGACACAGACCAGCTCCTCGGCCCCCATTTTCTGGGCCAGCCCTGTGGGCATGTTGTCGCGGTAGCCGCCGTCCAGAAACTGCACCCCGTCGATCTGCTTGGCCCGCAGCGCCGGGAAGCAGGCAGCCGAAGCCAGCAGGTAATCTTTCACCTTGCCTTTCGGGATCTCTTCCAGCGGCAGCTCACGGGGCTTCAGGCCCCGCTTTTCCACCGTGACGAGCCCGAACCGGATGGGCGAGGCGCGCAGCGCGTCCTCGTCCAGCACCCGCTCCACGATCTCTTCCAGCGGGGTGACATCCATGCCGCCCGCGCGCACCACGTCCCGCAGGAACTGGTGCAGCTCAGTCAGGTTCCGGGTCTCCTCCGGCAGCTCCATCACGTCCTGGCTGCGGATGCTGGTCCACATATCCCGTGCGGTCTCGTACAGATCCAGCGCGAACATCGCGCCGTTCAGGCTGCCCACACTGGTGCCGGTGATGATCTGCGGGTTCCAGCCGAGTTCGGTCAGGGCACGCCAGACGCCCACCTGATAGCTGCCGCGGGCCCCGCCGCCGGCAAGCACCAGCGCCATTCTGGGGGTATCGTTCTGCGCCATCCAATACGCCTCCTTGTCGTCCGATTCAAACCTGCAAAAAGTATACCATATTTTCAGGAAAATTTCTCCCTGTTTTTGGAACAAAAAGCGTGGTATAATTTAGTAAATTATGACTGTGAGGAGGACTGCATGAACTGCAACCAATGGATCTTTGATATGGACGGCACCCTGACCGACAGCATGACTGCGGTGTGGGAGAACGCCCCGCTGGCGCTGCTGCGCCGCTACGGCCGCACCCCAAGGGCCGACCTGCGCTCCACGCTCCTGAGCATGGGCATGGCGGACGGGGCGCAGTACCTCATCCGCGAATACGCGCTGCCCCTGCGGCCGGAGGACTATTTCGGCGTGATGCGCTCGGTCATCGCCGAGCTGTACGAGACCGTGGAGCTAAAACCCGGTGTGCGGGAGCTGCTGGCCCGCCTCAAGGCCGAGGGTGCCCGGATGTGCATCTGCTCCAACACCTGGAGCGACCAGTGCAAAACGGTGCTCACCCGCCTGGGTGTGGACGACTGCTTCGAGTTCTACATCGAAGCCCAGGGCCCCCTGCACAAGAGCCGCCCGGACGTCTTTTTCGCGGCCTTACAGCGCCTCGGTGGCACCGACCCGCACCGCTGCGCCGTCTGCGAGGATTCCCTCTACGCGGCCCGCACCGCCCACGACGCAGGTTTTTACGTCGTCGGCATCGCCGACGCCGCCAGCGCCGCCGATGAACCCGCCCTCCGCCGCGTCAGCGACCAGTTCCTGACCCGGTGGGCGGAGTTGAAGTGAGCTGCTTTATAATCTTCCAAGCCGCAAAAAGGCCATCCCCTTCTGCATCAGAACGGGATGGCCTTTTCTTTCACTTTGTTCTCAAGACTTCAACACGCAGCATCTCCAAAAAAGGGTCTTACCGTGCCGGGAGACACCCCGTCGCGTTTTGCCTTTTCCTGCTCATACACCACTCTGGTCGCTTCCTCAATAAATGCCCGCACCTCCGGAGAAGCCGCTGACCATGTCACATTGAATCGGCGGCAGACTTCGTAAAAGGTCCGATAGAATGCGTCCCGCTCCGGGTCCCGCCGAAAATACGCTTCAGCCGTCATAGGTCAAACACCTCACTTCAAATAGGTCACAAATACATTCATCGCTGCTTCGCCCGAAAGCTCATAGCGCGGTGCTCCGCCAAAACTCGGCAGCGGGCAGGCTCCATAATCCCGAACATAATGTTCTGCCAATTCCGGGACTTTTGCTTCAAACGTGACCGTTCCGCCACACTCATGGTCGATTGACAGCTTGATCCCGTAGGCGATCAAGACACGCCCGATTCCCTGATATTTTTTCGAGTGTCCCACAATGGTCGGGTTGCTTTTCGGTTGGCTTTCGATATAGGTGATGTGCACCATCACATCCTGTTTCAGGATCTCATATGCGGCCAGTGCCACAAGCTCCCCGTCTCTCGTTTTCAACGCATACTTTTCAAAAGCATCGTCCTGCATATACTCCGACATCCAGCTTGTCTGCCACAGAGGCTCTTCTTCGGTCTGCGCTGCATCCGCACATTTCATCCGTGCGATCTTCACGCCGATCTTCTGACCGTTGTCCGCCCTGAGGATGAATGGTATAAATTTTGCCATATGCGTTCCTTCTTTGTGGTTTCTGCTTTTAGTTTACCACGGCATCCGCCTGAAATCAATCGAGTTATTGTATTTTCCAGCTCTTACCGTTCCAAAAACTTCCGGAAGGCTGCCCTCACGGCGGCTTCGCGGCCGCGGGGGATGGGGACGCGGGCACCGCTGCGCATCCACAGCTCCCCCACGGACAGCTGCGATGCCGCCGCCAGGTTGACCACGTAGGAGCGGTGGGGCTGCAAAAAGCGCCGGTCGGCCAGCAGCGGCTTTGCCACTTCGGAGAAGGGCACCCGCAGCGAGAGCGAGGCCACATCCTCGCCGCTGGCAAGGTGGAAATGCACCACATGGTGGGTGCATTCCAGATACTCGATGTCCGCAAAGGGGAGGGCCCGCAGGCCGGTCGACGTCGTCACCGGGATGACGGGGCCGTACTCCGGCTCGGTGGCGCGGTCCAGCAGGGCGGTGAGCTGTTCGGGCCGGAAGGGGATCTGCAAATACTGCATCGCATCCACCCGGAACGCCTCGTAGGCGTAGGCAGGCGTGTGGGCCAGAAAGGCCAGCGGTGCCCGCACCCCGCGCTGCCGCAGCTGCGCCGCCGCCTGCAGACCTGCCGCCGGGTTTGCCGCTGTCAGCTCGATGAGATACAGCTCAAACTGGCTGCCCGCGTCCTCTTTCCGGAGCAGTGCCCCCGCGTCCTCCAGCTGTTCCACGATGCAGGCGTCGGCCCGGCGGGCATAATATTCAAGGCAGTGCCGCTGCACCCGCCCCCGCAGCACCGCATCCGGGCTGCAGACCGCAATGTGAAAGATCATTTTTTCAATTCCTTCCTCCTGCCCGGCCTTCCGGGCGCTTGCATTTTGCGCCGCACGGGAGTATAGTTACTATAAAATCAGAAAAGGAGACGCCGCCATGAATCAGCCTCTTGTCAGCATCATCCTGCCCGTGTACAACGCCCAGAACCATCTGGCCCGCTGCGTGGGCAGCATCTGCGCACAGACCTATTCCAACATCGAGATCATCATCCTGAACGACGGTTCCAGGGACCAGAGTCTGCCCGTCTGCGAAGAGTTCCGCGCCAAAGACCCCCGCATCGTGCTGGTGGACAAGGAAAACTCCGGCGTAGCGGACACCCGCAATCTGGGCCTGAAGCTGGCCGGCGGCAAGTATGTGCAGTTCGTGGACAGCGACGACTACCTCGACCCGGACTTCACTGCTGCTCTCGTGGCCGCGGCCGAGGAGCATACCGCCGACCTCGTCATCGCGCCCTACAAGATGGTCATCCCGGCGGGCGCTTCCAAGCCCGAACAGGTGCTCGATAAGATCCAGGACGAGCTGGGCGTCATGAGCGTCGCCCGGCCCCCGGAGATGCGGGAGTACGGCTTTCTGCCCGCAGGCGTTTATGACAAGGACACCTTCGCCCTCCGCCTGATGGACAAGCCCGCCTCCTATTTTTACAGTGTGCTCTGGAACAAGCTCTACCGTCGCGACCTCCTGACCCGGAACGACATCCAGTTCGTCAGCGAGATGCACTGGGCCGAAGACCTCGTCTTCAACCTGCGGTATATCCAGTACGCCGAGACCTTCGTTTCCATCGGCAAGGCCGGTTATTACTACGTCCAGAACCCGCAGAGCATCTGCCACACCCAGGTCCATGTATCCACCGTGGTGCAGAACAAGCTGCAGGTGTTCCGCTATTACAAAGACCTCTACACCCGCCTGGGCATGTATGAGGAGGTGCGCCCCCAGCTGTACAAGTTTCTGGTGGACATCGCCGAGAGCACCTACCCCTCCGGCCCGTTCAAAAAGGCCATTGATGAGGCAAAAGCCTACTGGAAAGAGCACAAACCGGAACAGGAATAACAAAGAACCCTCTCCGTCATTGCTGTGCAATGCCACCTTGTCCCCTTCTGGCACTAACGTGCCACCTCCCCCGGCCGGGGGAGTCTATCAAAGGGCGAGGTTTTGATGTCGAGTTGAACCTGCATCAAAGCTCCCCCATCGGGGGAGCTGGCGAGCGCCAGCGAGACTGAGAGGGTCTTTTTATCCTTATTTACGCTCCGATGGCGGCGCACTTCTTGGCCAGCCAGTCGCGCTCCTCCTCGGTCAGGCGGGGAGCGAGCTTGGTGAAGACCTCGCGGTGGTAGGCGTTCAGCCACTCGACCTCGTCCTTGGTCAGGATGCCGGGCACCACGGGCGAGGTGGCGATGGGCACAAAGGTCAGCGGGCGGAAGGCCAGGAAGGTGCCGTACTGGTTGTCGGCCTTGTGGTAGCACTCCAGCTCGTTCTCGATGCGGATGCCGACGACGCCACTCTCGTAGACGCCCGGCTCGTCGGTGACGATCATGCCCGGCTGGAACACGGTGGTGTTGCGGCCGTTCAGAGCGTGGGGGCCTTCGTGGACATTGCCCACGAAGCTGACGCTGTGGCCGGTGCCGCAGCGGTAATTGATGAGGTGCTGCCACAGCGGCTCACGGGCGATGGTATCCAGCATGTGGCCGTCGCAGTAGTTCAGCCAGACGGCCTTGGCAATGTCGATGTGGCACTGCAGCGTCCAGGTGTAGAACCGCTTTTCGTCCTCGGTCAGCTCGCCCAGCGGGTAGGTGCGGGTGATGTCGGTGGTGCCGTCCATGTAGGTCGCGCCGCTGTCCACCAGCAAAAAGCCCTTCTTTTCGAGCTTGGCGTGGTCTTCCTCGGTGGCGTGGTAGTGCATCATGGCCGCGTTGCCGCCGTAGGCCGCAATGGTGCCGAAGCTCTCCACGATGAACTTGTCCTGTGCCGAGCGGTACTTGTGGAGGATCTCATCCACGGTCAGCTCCGTCAGCTCCTCGCCTGCGGCCAGACGCTCTTCCAGCTCCTTCTGGAACCGCACCATGGCCACGGCATCGCGCAGATGGGCCTCACGGTCGTGGTTCAGCTCGGTCTCGTTCTTGACGCCCTTCATCGGCAGCAGGGGGTCGGCCTCGTCCTTGACGGTCAGGGCCGGGTTGTTGCACAGGGTCTCGTAGACCGCATAGTTGACGGAAGCCGGGTCGGCCAGAACGGTCTGGGCCTCGGTCTCTGCGGCCAGGAAGGTGAGGATGTCGTCATATTCGGCGATCTCGACGCCGTTCTCCTTCAGCTCAGCAGCGGCCTCCGCGCCCAGACGACGGGTGTTGATGAAGAGGACGGCGCGGTCCCCGGTCACATAGCAGTAGGCCATGGCGTAGGGGGTGCACTGGATGTCCATCGCGCGGAGGTTCAGCAGCCAGGCCAGGTTGTCCAGCTTGCCCACCAGCTGAGCCGTGCAGCCCAGCTCCTTGAGCTTGGCCCGCAGCTGCTCCAGCTTCTCGGCGGGGGCAAAGCCCGCATACTCCTTGCTCAGGAGCCAGGCCGGGGTCTCCGGCAGGGCGGGGCGGCCCTCGGTCCACAGCTCATCTTCCAGATTCAGGGTCTTGATGGTGCCGTGCTTGGCGTCCAGCGCTTTCTGTACGCTGCGCACCAGCTGGCAGGAAGCGGTCAGGCCGCACAGGCCCAGCACACCGCCTTCCGGCAGGGCATCGGCGCAGTACTGCTCCACGGTCGGCACACCCGGCTCGCCCATCCGTTCCAGCTCGATCTCGGTGCCCGCGATCTCCTTTTCGGCCTGCACAAAATAGCGGCCGTCGGCCCACAGGGCGCTCTTGTCTCTGGTCACGACGAAGTTCGAGTTCTCGCCGTGGAAGCCGGAGAAATAGGTCAGGGAGGTGTAGTGGTCGGGCAGATACTCGCTGGAGTGCGGGTCGCCCACCGGGATGAGGTAGAGGTCCACGCCATTGGCGTCCATGGCGGCGCGCAGGGCAGCCAGACGCTCAGGAACGGTATTCATGCTCATGATAAAAGCCTTCTTTCTTACACTTGCACTTGCCGGAAAAACGTCCGGCGGCGGTTCTCGCTGGCTCCTATTGTATCATTCCGGCGCGCGGATTGCAATTGCCCCGGCCGTTTTCTCCAACGGGGCCGGCGCTTATTCGTCCTCCGCCTTTGATCTCAGATCCAGCTCCGGCATCAGCTCCTCGCTGATGATGGTGAGCATCTGTTCCATTTTGTCCACGTCCTCAGCGGGGAAGCGCTCCCGCACACGCTCGACCACGGTGTGCAGATAGGAATAGCTGATGTTGTAGTACTCGAAATACTTCTGGGTGGGGCGCAGGTGATACTCACGCCGGTCCTTGGCGGACTGGATCTTTTCCACGTAGCCCTTGCGCATCAGGCTGCCGATCTTATACGCCGCGTTGGGGGTGGAGATCTTCATCATCCGCGAGAACTCCGCAATGGTGGGCTCGCCCATGGCCATGATGCCCTCCATGCAGAAGGACTCCACCGTGGTCAGGGTCGCCTCGCGGGTGGCAAAGCGCTGAAACACGTTCTGATAGAAGTGCAGCTTGAATTTTGTGTAAACGTCGTTGAATGCTTTTTCCAGCATGGTGCGGCTCCTTCCGATCGCTCAATTTCCTTTAGTATACCATGTTTTTTCCCAGAAGCAACGGAATTTTTCCGTTTTGAAACAAAGGGCCCCCCAGCCCATGCAGGCCGGGAGGTCCTTTGCGTTAAGGGGGGACGCTCACTGCGTCGGGGATGTTCAGGTCGTGCCGAGGAGCTTTTTGAGCCGGAGCCATGCGCCGAAGACGTCCATCTTGGTGACATAATGGTCCGGGTCAAAGAAGGACGCATCCTTCTTGTCGGCCGCGTCCATCAGGCCGTTCTGGACCGCCCAGCGGGTGGCCTTTTGCAGCTCGATCTCTTCGGTGGGGATATCGCCGTAAAGGGTGGGCAGAGCCACCTCCGGTTTGCCTGCGGTCTCCCACAGGAGCAGCGCCAGCGCACGGCGGTCGGTCGGCACCGGCACACCCTGGGGCAGCGCACTGGTAAGGTAGAGGTCTACGCCCAGGCTCACGCCCTGCCACACCACGATGCCTGCGGCTGCGCCGCCCACCGCGATGGTCGCCGCCGTTGCCAGCGGAGAGGGCGCAGCGTCCTCGATGATCTCCGCCGAGCGGTACTGCGCCCGGATGGTCACATCCTCGGCAGGCATCTGGAAGGTCATGGCCTCGGCCCGGTAATCGACGTTGATATCGCCGCTGAGCTTGTCCGACGAAATGCTCCACAGGTCAAACGTCATGCCGTCCGGAATGTCGTTCTGGTCCAGCACCACGGTCAGGGTGTCGTTCTCCTTGGCGGAAACAGACGTCTTGCCGTCGATCGTGCCGCCGATGACGGTCACGGTGTAGGTGGTGGGTTCCGGTTCAGGTTCCGGTTGAGGCTCCGGCTTGGGTTCCGGTTTCGGTTCCGGTTGAGGTTCGGGTTTCGGTTCAGGTTCCGGTTCCGGTTTCGGTTCCGGTTCGGGTTCCGGCTTGATGATGAGCTCGCCGTTCAGCACCACGTCATCGTCCGGCATGGTAAAGGTCACGGTCTTCTTGTCGACGCCGTAGCTGCTTTCTGCGATGGGCTGGCCGTTCAGGCTGAAAATCTCGGTGTCGGCAGTGATGGTCACTTCCTTCGTCGTGGCATTGCTGGTCACGACGTAGGGGGCCCACTCCGCAGGCACACCGTTGACTTTCTCGATCTTGGCACCGGAGGCCACGGTGATGGAGTGGAGACCTGTTACCCCGTCCAAACCTGTGTTGCCGTTGAATATGCCGCCGTTCACGGTGCCGCCGTTGTTGCTCACACTGCCCGCGAAGGTGCCGCCAGAGATCGTTCCGTTGGTGTTGTTTTCCACTGTTCCTTCAAAGGTGCCGTTCTCTATGGTTCTGTTGTTTATCACCCTGCACATGTTCTTGAAGGTGCCCTTCTCGATGGTGCCGTTGTTCTCGACAGCGCCGTGGAAGGTGCCATTCTCAATGCGGCCCGGTCCCATATTGTCGACCTCGCCGTGGAAGGTGCCGCCCAGAATGCCGCTGTTGTTGATCACTTTGCCGTTGAACTCGCCGCCCGTGATGGCCGTCGGCTTGCCCACAAAGACGTTGCACTCCACCGGCGAACCATCTCCGATGGCGCTGAAATCGTACAGCCCGCCGGTCTGGTTGCTGCCCGTCAGAAGCAGCATGTCGCCATTGGTCGGGTCATTTTTAATGTACTCCCAGCCGTCGCCCTTGCAGGGGTCTTTGCCCTCGTTGGAAGCCTGCGGCCAGCCCTTCTCCATGACGAGTTCGCCGGTGCCGAGCACCACGTTCTCGTCCGGCATGGTGAATTTCACGGTCGTCTTGTCGTTGCCGTAGCTGCTGTTGCAGTTGCCCACGCCGATGGACTTGCCGTTCAGGCTGAAAATTTCGGTATTGGCAGTGATGGTCACAACCTTCGTCTTGGCCGTGGTCCATTGGGTCACAACGACGTAGGGGTCCCACTCCGCAGACACACCGTTGACTTTCTCGATCTTGGCATTGGAGGAGGCTGCATCCCAGGTGATGTTGTGGCCACCTGTTACGTTGGTTAGAGTTGCATTGCCGTTGAACACGCCGCCGGTCACGTTGCCTTGGTTTTCCACACTGCCCGCGAAGGTGCCGCCGGAGATCGTTCCGCCGGGGCCGTTCCATTGTCCGTTGTACACTGTTGCATTGAAGGTGCCGCCGGTAATTTTCACACCCGATGAAATCACAATCGCACACAACACAGCCTGCTTGGTATGCCTTCCTGTCATGGTTTTGGGATTGGTGTATCTGAAATCATACTCTCCATCATTCAGATACAGTGTGTCGTTCCTGTACCACCAGCCGTCGCCAATGGAGCCGACCGGGTAGCCGTTCTGCATGACGAGGTCTTGGGTGAAGCCTTCTGCAAAGGCCCCCAGGGGGAGCACGGAGAGCACCATGCTCAATGCCAGGATCAGGCTGAGAATGCGTTTTTTCATCGGGGTCGTCCTCCTCTTCTGCCAAAGGCTGTACGGTCGTTCGTTTCTGAATCCATCATACCATAAAAACAACCGGAAGGAAAGCAAAGCCGCGTGAAACGCCCTGAAAACTGCGCGAATGACGATTTTTGCCCCCTTGACAGGGCCAAAAACGCCGTTGCGTCAGTCTGCTTTGGCCGTTCGCAGCCGGATGACGTTCAGCACCACCAGCTCCAGCACGATGGCCACGGCCAGCAGCACCAGCGAGGTGAGCAAGCTGGCGCTGGTGCCCAGGAACATCTGGCTCAGGCCGGTGACGACATAGCACACCGCCGAGATGGCCGCCGCCGTGATGGCATAGGGCAGCTGGGTGGCCACATGGTTCACATGGCTGCAATGAGCACCGGCGGACGCCATGATGGAGGTGTCCGAGATGGGGGAGCAGTGGTCGCCGCACACCGCGCCGGACAGGCAGGCCGCAATGGAGATGACCAGCATCTCCCCCTGCGGGAACGCATGGCAGACGATGGGGATGAGGATGGAGAAGGTGCCCCAGGACGTGCCGGTGGCAAAGGCCAGGAACACCGCCACCAGAAAGATGATGGTCGGCAGCAGATATTGCAGCGCAGCCGCCGAGCCGTTGAGCAGGTTGGCCACGTAATACTTGGCACCCAGCAGGTTGGTCATGCCGGAAAGGGTCCACGCCAGCGTCAGGATGAGCATGGGGCTGACCATGGCCTTGAAGCCCTCCGGGATGCAGGCCGCGAAGTCCTGAAAGGTCATCACGCCGCGCACCCGGTAGAACACGAAGGTGAACAGCAGCGCGATGCTGCTGCCCATCACCAGGCCCGCCGAGGCGTTGCAGTCGGAGAAGGCGGTGATGAAGTCCACGCCTTCAAAGAAGCCGCCGGTGTAGATGAGGCCGAAGATGCAGGCCGCAATGAGCACCAGCACCGGCAAGATCAGGTCGATGACATGGCCGCAGGCTGCGGTGCCGTCGTCCACATCGTCGCCGTAGGGGTGGTCTTCGGTGGTGAAGAGGTCGCCCTTCAGCGCGTTGTCCTCGTTGAGCTTCATGGGGCCGTAGTCGGTGCCCGTGAAGACGAGGAAGAGGATCATGATGAGGGTCAGCAGAGCGTAGTAGTTATACGGAATGGTGCGCAGGAACATGGTAAAGCCGTTGATGCCCGAACCTTCCGGCACCGAGGAGGTGACGGCCGCCGCCCAGCTGGACACCGGCGCGATGATGCAGACCGGGGCCGCCGTGGCGTCGATGAGGTAGGCCAGCTTTGCGCGGGAGACCTTCTGCCGGTCGGTCACAGGCCGCATGACGGAGCCTACGGTCAGGCAGTTGAAGTAGTCGTCCACAAAGATGAGCACACCCAGAACAAGGGTCATGAACTGCGCCCCCGCGCGGGTGTGGATGTGGGTGGACGCCCAGCGGCCAAAGGCCGCGCTGCCGCCCGCCTTGTTCATCAGGGCCACCAGGATGCCCAGCATGACCAGAAAGACCAGAATGCCCACGTTGCTGGAGTCGGACAGCTTGGCGACCATGCCGCCGTCTTCGTTGAAGAACAGGGTGTTCAGGGCCAGTTCCAGGTTGCCGTTGGCAAAGAGCAGCGCACCCGTCGCGATGCCCACCAGCAGCGAGGTGTAGACCTCCTTGGTGTTCAGTGCCAGCACGATGGCCACCACCGGCGGCAGCAGGGAGAGCGCCGTGCTGTACACGGCGCAGGTGTAGGTAGACGGGTCGGCAATGGTGCCGGGTGTTGCCGCCGTGCACCACAGCAGCAGAGCGAACACCAGCACGGCGCCCGCCCACGAAAGATTGACTTTTTTCATAAGATCTGATTCCTCTTTTGATTTTTTGCCTCAGCGCGGGGCAGACTATCCCCAACCAGACAGGGAAGGGGGTGTTTGCCGCGCCGGATTATAAAGCGCTGTACTTTGAACTGTTCCGCGCCAGCGAACAGGCCGCCCGCCTCCTCCACGAGGCCCAGCAGCGGGCCGAAGAACAGGTGATGGCGGAGGATGAACCGCCGCTGCGGTTGGAAGAACCGCTCCGTCCCCACGCAAGGGAGGATGCCCCTCGGAAGCCGTAAAGCGGCTGCGGGACTGACCCTCTCCGTCAGTGCTGCGCACTGCCACCTCTCCCGAAGGGCGAGGCATTGGCAGGCCGGGCCAGCCCTGCTGTTCGCTTGAGCCCGATGGGGCGCAAGGTGCCGGGCCCTGCTCTCATTGGCAGCGGCATTTGTATTGCAGCCGTGAATCGAGACAGCGGAGCCCGACCGTTCCCGATTGCAAAAAGCTTCGCTCGTCCAGCACGACCACTACCGACTCGCCAGTGGCTCTCCCTTCGGGAGAGCTGTCACCGAAGATGACTGAGAGGGTTCACCCCTTCTTGCTCTCCGCCTTCGCCGCGAACTTCGCGTCATTGACGACGAAGCGCTCATGCACACCGCCGCCCACGGGGCCTTTTTCGTCGTGCAGCGAGACCTTGAACACCAGCTTCCGGCCTTCCACGGCGGTCAGCTCGCTCTCACAGGTCACGGTCATGCCCACGGGGGTGGGGGCGGTGTGCTCCAGTTCCAGCTTCGTGCCCACCGAGCCGCAGCCCTCGTCCAGCTCGGACGCGACGCTCATCCAGCAGGTCTTTTCGGCCAGTGCCACCAGTGCGGGCGTTGCGAACACGTCCAGTGTGCCGCTGCCCATGGTCTTTGCGGTGTTTTCGTTCGTCACGAGCTGGCTCTGCTCGCCGTGAATGCCAATAGTCAACATAAAAAACTTCCTTTCCAGAATCGCCTTGCGGCAGTAAATTTCCGATCTCCTGATAGGATACCACATTTTCCGCGTCGATGCACCTGTTTTGGGTGGATTTCTGCATTTTCCTCTTTCCTGTCAGCCCAAAACGCGTTATGATAGGGCAAAATGGGGGAGGGTACGCCTATGAACGACTTCTGGAAATCCTACGATATCACCGCGCTGGAGTACGGAGTGAATTATCAGTGTTACCCACTGTATGGAAGAATCCATCTCACCGAACTGGCGCTTTCACTGATCTTCATCCTGAGTGCTACGCTCTGGTACAGGCACAGCGGGCCAAAACAGCGGCGGCGCATCCTGGTGGGGGTCACGGTGCTTCTGCTTCTTGACGAAGCGGCCCTTCTGCTCGGCATGGCCCTGACTGGCCAGTGGAATTGGAGCTATCTCCCACTCCACCTATGCAGCATCCATGTTTTCGTCTGCCTGTACAACACCCTGTTCGACCAGAACTGGTGCAAAGAGGAACTTTACGCCCTCTGCATCCCCGGCGCGGCGCTGGCCCTGCTCTGCCCAAGCTGGTTGGATGTGCCTTCATGGTGGACGCTCATCAACTTGCACTCGGTCTCCATACACGCCCTGCTGGTGCTTTACCCGGTCCTTCTCGTTGTAGGCGGCTACCGCCCCAGCCCCCGCCGGGTGCCGCAGGTACTGGCTTTCCTGTTCGGCACCGCCTTGCCCATCTATTTTCTCAACAAGTCTCTGTACACGAACTTCTATTTTCTGAACAACCCAACCGCCAACGTCATCACCTGTGCCTTCACGAGATTTCTGGGTGAACAGTATTATATACTCGGCTTCCTGCCCGCCATCGCTGCGGCACTGGCGGTGATGTATCTGCCATGGGCAGCAAAAAACTTCACCGAAAATCGACGAAAACATTGACACTTTTTCCGCGCTCAAAACGCACCCTTTTTGCAGATTGAAATCGCAGTTTTCTTGCGTATTGGGGTATTTTTTTACAATTTTGAGGTTCTGCTCAAAATCTTTGCAAAAAGCCTTGACAGGGCCTCTTCTGCGTGATACTATGAACGCATGAACAAACGTTCACATGAATACGCTGCGAAAGGAGAGACTGCCATGAATGACCCCAAAGACGCTCTGCCCGCCGCGCAGCCGGGGCCTCTTGTGATGCCGGACGACGAAGTGCTGTATGAGCTGGCCGACCTGTTCCGGGTGTTCGGCGACTCCTCCCGCATCAAGATCCTGTATGCGCTCCACGACAGCGAGCTGTGTGTGCAGGACCTCGCGAATGCGGTGCAGCTGAGCCAGTCTGCGGTGAGCCACCAGCTCCGGGTGCTGAAGGACTCGAAGCTGGTGCGGTTCCGCCGGGACGGAAAGACCGTTTACTACGCACTGGACGATGACCATGTGCGCAGCATCCTCTCCATGGGGATGGACCATATCGAAGAATAACCGAAAGGCAGGTACTTATTATGAAAAAGAGCTACAAGATCGAGGTCGATTGCGCAAACTGCGCCCAGAAGATGGAAGACGCCGCCAACACCGTGGCCGGTGTGGCAAATGCGACCGTCAGCTTCATGACCCAGAAGATGAAGGTGGAGTTCGCAGAGGGCGCAGACCCCCACGACACCATGGTGAACGTTCTGGCCGCCTGCAAAAAGGTCGAGGACGACTGCGAGATCTTTGATATCTGAGCAACGCATCCGATGAGAACGGCTCCTCCTGCGGGGGAGCCGTTTCCTTCCCCGGCGATTTCCTGTTGAAAGAAAAGCCAGTTTTCAACACTTTCCACCGGGTTTTCAACATCTTTTGCGGAAAAGTTTGAAAACAAACGCGAAAAAGTCAGATTTCTTCGGGAAAACCTCGTGGAAAACATGGGGGAAAACGTGGAAAAGTTTCCTTTCCGGGGAAAACCTGTTGAAACCGCCCCCTGCCATCCGTCAAAAGGAGAGTTTCGTATGACCAAAAAGCAGAAAAAGGTGCTGTATCAGATCATCGCAGCGGTCATCCTGATCGTGATCCTGAAGCTCCTGCCCGCATTCCCCACCCCGGTGGAGCTGGTGCTCTACCTCATCCCGTACCTCGTGGTGGGCTGGGATGTCCTGCGCAAGGCGCTCAAGGGCATCAAGAACCGCCAGCCGTTCGACGAGTGCTTCCTGATGGCCGTTGCCACCGTGGGCGCGTTCGCACTGGGCGACTATGTCGAGGGCTGCGCCGTCATCCTCTTTTATCAGATCGGCGAGCTGTTCCAGAGCGTGGCCGTCGGCAAGAGCCGCCAGAGCATCTCCAGCCTGATGGACATCCGCCCCGACTACGCCAACATCGAGGACGCAGACGGCAAGCTGGAACAGGTGGACCCCGATGATGTCGAAGTCGGCACCGTGATCGTGGTCCAGCCCGGCGAGCGTGTGCCCATCGACGGCGTGATCGTGGAGGGAACTTCGGCCCTGAACACCGCAGCCCTGACCGGCGAGAGCCTGCCCCGCGATGTGCAGACCGGCGACGAGGTCATCAGCGGCTGTGTGAACATGACCGGCCTGCTCAAGGTGCGCACCACCAAGGAATTTGGCGAGTCTACCGTCTCCAAGATCCTCGACCTCGTGGAAAATTCCAGCATGAAGAAGGCCCGCACCGAGAACTTCATCACCCGTTTTGCCCGCGTGTACACCCCCGCCGTCTGCTACAGCGCACTGGCTCTGGCGTTCATCCCGCCGGTGGTCCTGCTGCTAATGGGCCAGCCCGCCCGCTTCGACGACTGGGTCTACCGCGCCCTGACCTTCCTCGTCATCTCCTGCCCCTGCGCTCTGGTCATCTCCATCCCGCTGAGCTTCTTCGGCGGCATCGGCGGTGCCAGCGCCTGCGGCATCCTCGTCAAAGGCTCCACCTATCTGGAAGAGCTGGCCCGCACCGGAATCGTGGTCTTTGATAAGACCGGAACCCTGACCCAGGGCACCTTCAAGGTCGTGGGCATCCACCCCGAACACGGCGTCACCGAAGACGCCCTCGTGGAGGCTGCCGCCCTGGCGGAGAGCTGGTCCAAACACCCCATCTCCCTGAGCATCAAGGCCGCTTACGGCAGGGAGATCGACGCCAGCCGCGTCACCGATGTCCAGGAACTTGGCGGCCACGGCGTGACAGCAAAGGTGGACGGCAAAACCGTTGCCGCCGGCAATGCCCGCCTGATGGCAAAACTGGGCCTCACCGCCCCTGAAGTGACCGAGCCGGGCACCCTCGTGCATGTGGCCATCGAGGGGCAGTACGCCGGTTATCTGCTCATCGCGGACGTGGTCAAGCCCCACAGCGCGCAGGCCATCCGGAGCCTGAAGTCCGCAGGAGTCCGCAAGACCGTGATGCTGACCGGCGACGCCGAGCCTGTGGCCAGAGCGGTCGCCAATCAGCTGGGTCTGGACGAATACCATGCCGGTCTGTTGCCCGGCGACAAGGTGGACCAGATCGAAACGCTCCTCGCCGCCAAAGGCCTGAAAGAGAACCTCGCCTTCGTGGGCGACGGCATCAACGACGCGCCCGTCCTGTCCCGCGCCGACCTCGGCATCGCCATGGGTGCGCTGGGCTCGGACGCCGCCATTGAGGCCGCGGACATCGTCCTGATGGACGACGACCCGGCCAAGATCGCGCTGGCCATGCGCATCGCCCGCCGCACCCTCCGCATCGTCTACGAGAACATCGTCTTCGCGCTGGCCATCAAGTTCGCCTGCCTGGCACTCGGCGCTCTGGGTCTGGCAAGCATGTGGACCGCCATCTTCGCCGACGTCGGCGTCATGGTGCTGGCCGTCCTCAACGCCACCCGCGCCCTCTATACCAAAGACCTTGCCCGGAAGAACGAGCAGTGACCCATAACACACGAACGCCCCAGACGGTGCCGGTGTTTGCCAGTTACCTCGTGCTGGGCATGGGGTATGGCATCTATGTTCAATCTCTGGGCCTGCTGGTGCAGCTTGTGTTTTGACGGCAACGCAATTTTTCACGTAAACAAGTTGACATTTTCGTCAGAAAGCCGTATACTATAAATGCAGGAAGACCTGCCGAAGATGGTCTCGTAGAACGCGAGCAAAAAGAAAGTTCACTGAGAAGATTTGGTCGTAGAACGCGACCAAGTAAAACAAAAGAAAAGTTCACTGAGAAGACTTGCCCCTTGAAAAAGGGGCATTTCTTTTTCCGAGGATGTTTATGATGCGATTTGCTTTTTTGTCCGACTGCTTTTATGAAGACTACCCCGCCAGCCGTTATCCGGAGATCGAGCAGAAACGGAACCGCCCCTATGTGGTCGTTTTCGTCACCGTAGGCGAGCGGACTTTCGCGATCCCCATGCGCTCCCATATCAGGCACCCGCATGCTTTTTTGACGGACAAGGAAAACCGATGCGGCGTAGACTACACCAAAGCTGTTCTCATTCTGGACGAGGAACGATACATCGACCCGATAAAGCAGCCGCACATCCGCCCGAACGAATTTGATGCCCTGCGCGGAAAGGAATACCGCATCCAGTGCGGGATGCAGAAGTACATCGAAAAATACAAAAAAGCAAAATCAAGTGAGAAGGAGCCGGACAAAACCCTGCTCCGCTGTTCCACCTTGCAATATTTTGAAGAATATCTCTAAGATATAAAAACCGGGAGATGCCGCATGGTATCTCCCGGTTCTGATTTTCAATGATAAAACGTATCAAAATTGACCTGCCGATAGAACCGCTGCTGGAGCTGGTCGAAGCTCTCGCAGTTCTGGGCCAGCAGCCACATCACCTTTGTGACGACGGCCTCGATGGTCATGTCGTGGGCTTCCAGGAAGCGGAAACGGTTCCGGACCCGCTTGCCGACCTCGTAAATGCCCACATCGCTGCCCTCGTAGGTGACCTGTGTGGTTAAGATCAGGATCTTGCGGGTCTTGTCGTAATCGCCCAGATTCTCTGCAAAGGCGTCCATGAGCCGCTGCGGGATGCCGCCCACGCCGAAACTTTCCACAATGACGCAGTCGTATTGTTGAAAAATGGCTGGGATGAGCTCCGGGCCAAGGCCGGGCGTCAGCTTGAGCAGAAAGACCTTGGGGTTCAGCGCCCGGCCAAACTCCACTGGGCCGGTGGGCCAGGGCGATGGGATATACCGCACCAGCCGGTCGCCCTGCACCAGCGCCAGCGCCGGGAAGTTAACCGACGCAAAGGCATCGTAGCTGATGGTCTTGTTCTTCTTGGCGCGGGTGCCCGCGATGACATGCCCGCCGAACACCACCATCACGCCCCGGCTGCCGGGGTCCAGCGCGCAGATGACGCTGTCGCGCAGGTTTTTCTTCGCATCGGTGATCTCGTTGGAGATGGGCTGCTGGGCACCGGTGAGGATGATCGGCTTGTCCGCATTCTGGATGAGGTAGGACAGTGCCGCCGCCGAATAGGCCAGCGTATCGGTGCCGTGGCAGATGATGAAGCCATCGTAGAGCGCATAATTCTCCTGCACGGCCCGCGCCATCAGCAGCCAGTGTTCGGGGCCGAGGTCTGTGCTGTCGATGCTGCACAGCGCCAGCGTCTCCGGGCAGCACAGCTCGTTCAGTTCCGGCAGGTGGGCCAGCAGTTCCTCGCTGGTCAGAACGGGCCGCAGCCCCTGTGCGGTGCGCACACTGGCGATGGTGCCGCCGGTGGTGATAAAAAGCAAACGCTGCTTGGACATGTTCGGTGCCTCCCTGGGTCAAATTCAGTCGATTCAGTATAACACACTCAGCCCCGGATGAAAAGTGTGCAGTTTTGAGACCTGGTCACAGATTTTTGCGGGAAAAGGTGTATACTATACTTAATAGATTCGTTGAAACGTTTTCCTCTGTACAACCTCTCCGTCTCGCTTGCGCTCGACAGCTCTCCTGGTAGGAGAGCCTCTGGCGAAACCGGAGACTTTGCAAGGACTGCCAAGGCCTCTCCTACAAGGAGAGGTGGCAATGCGAAGCATTGACGGAGAGGGATATCCCCTAAAAATGGGCGCACTTCGAGCCGGAAACGCTGAATCTACGACGCGGGATTTCGAGTAAACCACGCAGCAGTTCCGACCATTCAGGTGCGCCCTCCTTCCAGTAAATCGTTGGATTGACTATACCACATTTCCACACAAAATGCAAGAACGGTTGGAAAACCCCAGAAAACCGCATAAACAGTGGAACTATCCGTCGAACTGTGCTATACTAAATCTGTATTTTCGTTTGGCAATACACTTCCCGCAGGGGAAGAAAAGGAAAGGAATTTTCGACTATGAAGATCATTCTGGTGGGCGGCGGCAAGGTCGGCACAGCGCTGGCGCGGCAGCTCAGCGAGGAGGGCCACAACGTAACGGTCATCGACACGAACAAGGCCCGCGTGGAGCACCTGAGCGAGTCCTACGACGTGATGGGCATTGTGGGCAACGGCTCCTCCATCACCACCCTGTCCGAAGCCGGAATTGAAGAAGCCGACGTGTTTATCGCGGTCACTGGCTCGGATGAGCTGAACCTGCTGTGCTGCATGTTCGCGAAGAAGGCGGGCCACTGCCACGCCATCGCCCGTGTGCGCAACCCATCGTACAGCCACGAGCTGGACTTCATCAAGAAGCAGATCGGCATCTCGGCCATCATCAACCCGGAAATGGCGGCAGCGCGTGAGATCTCGCACCTGCTGCGCTTTCCCGGCGCCAGCAAGATCGACACTTTTGCGGACGGGCGCGTCCGGCTCATCAAGTTCACCCTGACCGATGCGCAGGGCCTCAACGGTGTGGCCATCCATGAGATCCCCACCCGCCTGAAGAGCGACATCCTCGTTTGCGCCGTGGAGCGCGCGGGCGATGTCATCATCCCCAACGGCAACTTTGTGCTGCAGACCGGCGACCAGGTCACCTTCCTGGCCACGCAGGAGAAGGCGCACGCGTTCTTCCAGCGCATCCATCTGGCGGTGCGCCCGGTGCGCAATGCCATGATCGTGGGCGGCGGTGCCATCGGCTTCTATCTGAGCCAGGAGCTGCTGGAAAACCATGTCCGCGTCCGCATCGTGGAGCGGGACCCGGAGCGCTGCAATGTGCTGGCCGAGTCCCTGCCTGAAGCACAGATCCTGTGCGAGGACGGCTCGAACCGGGAGTTTCTGCTCTCGGAAGGGCTGGAATCCACCGAGGCGTTCGTGGCCCTGACCAACATCGACGAGGAGAACGTTCTGCTGACCCTGTTTGCCAAAAAGCATTCCAACGGCAAGCTGGTCACCAAGATCAACCGCCTGGAATTTGACGACATCCTGGCCGGGCTGGACCTGGGAAGCATCGTCTACCCCAAGTACATGACCTGCGACTACATCGTCCAGTACGTCCGTGCTTTGCAGAACGAGGCGGGCAGCAACATCAAGACGCTCTACCGCATCCTGGACGACCGCGTGGAAGCGCTGGAATTTACGGTCCATGAGGAGAGCCAGGCCACGGGGGTGCCCCTGAGCCGCCTGCACCTCAAAAAGAACACCCTGCTGTGCTGCATCACCCGCGGCAGCGAGATCAAGATCCCCCGCGGCGGCGACCAGATCCAGGTGGGCGACAACGTCATCGTGGTCACG
>OLGZ01000491.1_pt1 | contig 31132 bp, 27 predicted proteins | sample 1605981 | NCBI WGS metagenome assembly OLGZ01 (sample SAMN03283291) | human gut metagenome | biome: human-associated habitat; material: feces | host: Homo sapiens | place: Peru | collected 2012 | reverse complement strand
GGCGGATAGGGCACAGGCGGTATGAAAGACAGATGGGGAAAGCGAAGAAGTGCGCGGCACATGTGGGGAAAACGCGAGTCCCTGACCGCGTATGACAAAGATTTCTCGCTTCGCTTGAAATGACGATACGGGAATCTGATATCTACCAGTCCTCATCCCTAGTCACCAGTCACTCCCAAACCTCACAGATCAAAATTCAGCGGAAGGTCGAGAGCATCCGCGATCTCTGCGATATCCTCGCCCTCTTCGTCCTGACGCAGGAGCTCCGGATCCCAGATCTCGATGATGGGCCCCGTCCCCACGATGCAGGCTTCCTTCTTCAGCTTTGCAAATTCACGAAGGTGGGCAGGGATCAGGATACGCCCCTGGCGGTCGCACTCCATCTCCGTCCCGCGGCCGATCAGATGACGCATAATCTTGCGGACATTACGGTTCGTGAAGGGCAGCTTCTGCAGCCGGGCGATCAAGGCATCCCAGCGTTCTTTCGGATAAATATTGAGGCAGGTATCCAGACTTGGAGCCAGCACAAAACGACTTCCCAGCTCTTCCCTGAATTTCGCCGGAAGGATCATGCGCCCCTTGGCGTCTATGGTATGAGAATATTCATTCATAAACATATCCTTCCACCTCCTCCACATTTACCCACATTCTACCACAATCCCCCACCCTGTGACAACGAAAATTTTTCAAACTCATCATTTTTCCATCTGCTGCCCATGCATTGATTTTATCGATGTTTTCAGCACCTTCTTTTCGAAATCAAACCACTCCCCGCTATGATTTCTTCCGTTTTTCGAAAAACAGGCAAAATAAAAAATCCCCACTCGGGGGATTTTCCTTTCCTGCATGGAAGTTCAGCAGAAGAAACCAAAGGGATTTCCACACATCATGACCTCCTTTGCCCTCAAAGAAAGAAAGCACTCTCTCAGGTGATATGATTCCCCTAAAGCAGTTTGGTTATTTACCTTGTCTGCTTTAGGGGGATCATATCATTTCGGTTCGTCTTTTTTGTTTGTTCTTCCCCTTTCCCGTATCCCAAGCCTTCCCCCATGGGGAAGGTGGCGAGCGCAGCGAGCCGGATAGGGTGCTGGCGGCATGAAAACCAGTGGAACGAAATAGACAATGCGTATATCTCAAGTACGCCGTTAACGAAAGTACCCTATCCACCGCTAGCGCGGTCCCCCTTCCCCCATGGGGAAGGCAGCGAAACGAGAATACCATCTTCTAAAAAAAGGCGGCGAAGCCGCTACCTGAACCCGGAACCCTGAACCAAATGAAAGCAAAGTAAAAAAGGGCTGTGAAGAAATGAGGATTCATTTCTTCACAGCCCCTTTTTTATTGTCGTATTTTGGATAAAACAGTCTTTCTTCCGTCATCCGCACTTATTTATGCGATGATAGAGTAACAATGCCTTGATAGAGTAACAATGCCTTGGCACTGCGGTTTCCAGAGAAACTGTTTTTCCGCTGTGCAAGGAAGATCCCTCGGCTTCGCTCGGGATGATGATACGGGGCGGCGCTCGTCCAACATGAGTTTTCATCCAGATTTGGAAGCCAACCTCCGCCCCTTCGGGACACCTCCTTCCAGAGGAAGGAGGTAGAATGTCGCATTACCCCGTATCATCAGCCTTCCTTTTCCACATCCATCCCCTGCAGGACGAGCTGTTTCTCATCTTTTCTCATATGGAAGAACCGATAAACATTGTGCGCGGCGCGCTTATTCATGCCCGCTACCTTGGCGAGCTCCTCTTCGCTCGCTTTTTTCATTTCATCGAGCGAGCGGAAAGCATGCCAGAGGGCGTTCCGGCGGTTCGGGCCGATGCCTTCGATGTGGTCAAGGACGGACTCCGTATTTCTTTTGTTCGTCCATTTCCGGTGATAGGTGATGACGAAGCGGTGGGCTTCGTCACGTATGAACTGGAGAAGCTGGAGAGCAGGCTCATGGTGATCGAGGACGATCGGGATGTCGCTGCCTTCTACGTAGATCTCTTCGATACGCTTGGCAAGCCCGATGACGGGTGCATGGCAGCCGGCCTCGCGGATCACGGGAATGGCCGCATGCATCTGCCCAAGACCGCCATCAAGGACGATGAGGTCGGGCTCGGGCCAGTCCTTTTCCTTCCCATAGCGGCGGCTCATGACTTCTGCCATGGACTTGAAGTCGTCCGCATGCCCCTGCGTGGTCTGCAGTTTGAATTTCCGATATTCGCTCTTTGCCGGACGGCCATGCTCGAAGACGGCCATGGAGCCGGTGGTCTCTGCGCCCTGGTTGTGAGAAATATCGAAGCATTCCATGCGCTCGGGAAGGCGCGGCAGAGAGAGCAGCTCTTTCAGCTTCTGCACGGCGCCCTGCTCGCGGGCGTCCTGATACTCCCACTGCAGCTTCTTGTCGGAGAGGTACTTTGCTGCATTTGCCATCGCCATGTCTTTCAGGCGGCGCTTGAAGCCGCGCTCGGGGCGGATGAGCTTCACTTCGCTTCCGCGAAGCTTCGTCAGCCAGAGAGAGAGGAGATCGGACTCTTCCGGCAGGAGCGGCAGGATGATCTCTTTCGGGACGGATGTCGGATTTCCTCCGTAGAAATCGCGAAGGAAGGTGGTGATGATCTCCTCATCCGTCTCGGATGCGCTTTCGGGGATACTGAAATTCTCCTTCCCCACCATGCGGCCATAGCGGATATAGAAAATCTCCAGTCCGGTGTGACTGCCGTCGCGTGCCATGCCGAGCACGTCGAAGTCCCCTTCCGTGGATACGATGTGCTGGCGCTGCTGCACACTTTCGATGGCGCGGATATGATCGCGCAGCTTAGCGGCTTTTTCGAAATCCATCGCTTCCGACGCCTCCATCATCTGCCGCGTGAGCTCCTTTACCAGCGCGGTGCTCTTCCCTTCGAGCAGGTCGCAGATGGTCTTTACATCACGGTCATAGTCGATGTGATCGACGTGGCCGCCGCAGGGCGCACTGCAGAGATGCATGTGGTACTGCAGACAGGGACGGGTTACCTTCATGGAACGGCAGGTGCGGATGGGATAGTAGTGGCGAAGGAGGGACAGCGTCTGGCGAAGGCTCCCCACATCGGTGAAGGGGCCGAAATACTTCGCCCCATCATCACGACGGATGTTCCTCGTGACGAAGATGCGTGGCCACTCATCATTCACCGTGATCTTCACATAGGGGTAGGACTTGTCATCGCGCAGGGAGATATTGTACTTCGGGTGCAGTTCTTTGATGAGATTGCACTCCAGGATCAGCGCCTCCATCTCCGTCCCGGTCATCGTGATGTCGAGATCGTCCGCATGACGGATCATCGCAGCGACTTTCGGGGAGCGGTTCTTATCCTCTCGTACATAGGAGCGGACACGGTTCTTCAGGTTCTTCGCCTTGCCGACGTAGATGATCCGCCCGTCTTTGTCTTTCCAACGGTACACCCCGGGCGAGTCAGGAAGGGCTTCTACCTTGGCTTTGATTTTTTCATTGACATCGATCATAAAAGACTCCTGAGAAAAAGAATAAGGAATTAGGGGTTCAGAGGGTTCAACGGGGGTGGTGCGGCGCATCATCATAGGGAAGCGCCGCGGAGTTTTAGAATATATGATATTCACGAATGATGAAAAACCTGTGACCTTTTGAACCTGTTTAACCTATGAGGATTCCTATAAAGGGAAGATGGTTATTTTCTGCTTTCAAACTTTTTGGGATATCCCTTTCCCGTATCGTCTCGTCATCGAAAGCGCTTCCGATGATTCTTTCTTGCACTGCGGTCAGTATCACATAGGCACTGATACGGAAATGACGCCTCGGTACTGCGTATTTCTCCTTTCTCGCATCCTTCGTTTATCGATCTGCAAGAAAGATTTCTCGCTTCGCTCGAAATGACGATACGGGGGCTGATGTCTTCTAGTCTCCTAGTCTAATCCCTAGTCCCTAATCCCCAGCCACTAGCCCCTAGTCACTTCAACCCCATAAACTCTTTCGTTCGTTCGATGACCGGCCCGAGATACTGCCCGGTGTAGGATGCTTCCACTTTCGCGACTTCTTCCGGCGTGCCGGTGGCTACGATCTCGCCGCCCTTGTCGCCGCCTTCGGGGCCGAGGTCGATGATGTAGTCGGCGGTCTTGACGACGTCAAGATTGTGCTCAATGACGACGACAGTATTTCCCTGATCCACCAGCTTCTCGAGGACGATCAAAAGCTTTCGGATATCTTCGCTGTGAAGGCCGGTGGTCGGTTCATCGAGGATGTATAGGGTATCTCCGGTGCCGCGGCGCATGAGCTCGGTCGCCAGTTTCACTCGCTGGGCTTCGCCGCCGGACATGGTGGTGGCCGGCTGTCCCAGATGGATGTAGCCGAGGCCGACCTCCTGCAGGGTCTTCAATTTCCGCAGGATCTTGTCGTGGTTTTCAAAGAAAGGCACGGCTTCATCGATGGTCATATTCAGCACATCAGAGATGTTCTTGCCCTTGTAGCGGACTTCGAGCGTCTCTCGGTTGTACCTCGCGCCGTGACAGACTTCACAGGGGACGTAAACGTCTGAGAGGAACTGCATCTCGATCTTGATGATGCCGTCACCGTGGCAGGCTTCACAGCGTCCGCCTTTCATATTGAAGCTGAAACGCCCCGGTTTGTAGCCGCGCATCTTGGCTTCGGAGGTCTGGCTGAAAAGCTCGCGGATGTCATTGAAAACGCCGGTATAGGTGGCCGGATTCGAGCGCGGCGTGCGCCCGATCGGCTGCTGGTCGATATCAATGATCTTGTCCACATACTCTGCGCCGTCCATGGAGTCAAAAGCCCCTGCCCGGTAGGATGTATGGTTCTTGATATTCGACAGTCCCTGATAGAGGATCTCATTCACGAGCGTACTTTTGCCCGAACCGGACTCCCCAGTGACGACGGTGAAGGCACCGAGCGGGATGGTCACGTCGATGTGCTTCAGATTGTGTTCGTGAGCGCCATGGATGGTGAGCGAGAGTCCGTTTCCTTTTCTCCTCTTTTCCGGCAGCGGGATGTATTTCTCACCGCGCAGGTACTGTCCCGTGATGGAGTCCTTCACCTTCATCACGTTCTCAGGCGTACCCTCCGCGACGACGGAGCCGCCATTTTCCCCTGCACCGGGGCCGATATCCACGACCCAGTCTGCGGTGCGGATGGTATCCTCATCATGCTCGACGACGATGAGCGTATTTCCCAGATCCCGCATGCCCTTCAGGGTCGCAAGGAGCTTGTCATTGTCACGCTGATGCAGACCGATGGACGGTTCATCCAGGATGTAGAGGACACCGACCAGCCCGGAACCGATCTGCGTCGCCAGACGAATGCGCTGGGCTTCGCCGCCGGAGAGCGTCGAAGCTCCGCGGGAGAGTGTCAGGTAGTCGAGCCCGACATTCACGAGGAAGGAGAGACGGCTCTTCACCTCGCGCAGGATCTGGTCTGCGATGATCTTTTCCTTTTCTGAAAGCGTGACATGGTCCATGAAGTCCAGAAGGTCGATGACGGCCATGGAGGAGATCTCTGCGATATTCTTCCCACCGACGCGGAAAGCGAGGCTCTCAGGCTTCAGGCGCGCCCCATGGCAGACGGGACATGGCTTTTCGATGAGGTAGTTCGACAGCGTTTCCTTCATCTTCTCTGTCCACGCCTCGTCATAGCGCCGCTTCGTCATCGGGACGATACCTTCGAAGGGACGCTCATAGGACTTTGTGATGCCTTCGGGGCTGGTGTACCGGAAGGAGAGAAGCGCCGTGCCGCCGTTTTCAAACTCTGCCTTCGCCTGATCCGGCAGGTCATCATAGCATGCATCCATGGTGAGGCCATAGGATCTCAGGAAGGCATCGAGCAGCTTGTAGAGCCATGTTTCCTTATTATAAGGAAATGGCTGAATCGCGCCCAGACGGAAGGGCATCGTGTGATCCGGCAGGATGCGATGGAAATCCGCCTCCAGTGAAGCGCCGAGGCCCATGCAGGCGGGGCAGGCGCCGAATGGATTATTGAAGGAGAAAATGCGCGGCTCCTGCTTTGGCAGGGAAATCCCGCAGTCCGGGCAGGAGAAGTGCGTGGAAAAGACCATGTCCTTCCCGCCGATGATGCTTCCCACCATCATGCCATCCCCCAGCTTCAGCGCAGCCTCCACCGAGTCTGTCAGGCGGCGCACGATGCCCTCCTTCACGATGATGCGGTCCACCACCACCTCAATGGTATGCTTCTTATTTTTCGCGAGCTCGATGTCATCAGAAAGGGAGAGGACGTCCCCATCCACGCGGACACGGACATAGCCCTCCTTGCGGAGCTCTTCCAAGAGCTTTTTATGCGTCCCCTTCTTTGCGACGGCGACCGGCCCTAGGAGCATGAGCTTCGTCCGCTCGGGGAGCGAAAGGAGCGCATCGACGATCTGATCCACCGTCTGCCGCTGGATCGGCTTGCCGCAGTGCGGGCAGAAGGCACGGCTCGCATGTGCATAGAGCATACGGAGGTAGTCATGGATCTCCGTCACGGTACCGACCGTCGATCGCGGATTATGGCTGGTGGATTTCTGATCGATGGAGATCGCTGGTGAAAGCCCTGCAATCTTATCCACGTCCGGCTTATTCATCTGCCCTAAGAACTGCCGCGCATAGGCAGACAGGGACTCGACATATTTTCGCTGCCCTTCCGCATAGATGGTATCAAAAGCCAGCGACGATTTCCCCGAGCCGGACAGCCCGGTGAAAACGATGAGTTTATTTCGCGGCAGCGTCAGATCGATATTCTTCAGATTGTTCTGACGCGCGCCTTTTATGATGATTCCTTTTTCCATGGATGTCCTTTCGAAATTGAAGGAAAATGTATGGAGGGATTTAGGGGAGTCCCTGGGGCGGCTCCCCTTGATTCCATTTGAAAGCCTCGATTGAATGAGAAATGGCTGATAACCGTTGTGCTATTGAGATTTCTCGGCTCCGCTCGAAATGACGAGACGGGGAAACGGCATTCTCCATGCGTGATGGAATGAAAGGGAATGGGGGGGATAGCCTGTTTTCTCGTATCGTCATCCCGAGCGCAGTCGAGGGATCTTTACGTCGCAGCGGTATTCTGCATGCAGGCGGTCACGTAAAAATCGCTTGGGATCATTGGTTTCACGTTATCCTGCCGTCTTCGTTTTACCGGTGTGCAAGGAAGATTTCTCGACTTCGCTCGAAATGACGAGACGAGAGAAGCGATTGTCTTACATACATCGTTTACCTTTCTGCAGAAGGGTGCCTCTTCGAGGCACTCTATCCTCCGCCTTTGGCGCGCCCCTTCTTCAAGGGGCTGCTCAGCTGGCAGGGCAAAACGAATCCCTAATCCCCCATCCCCAGCCACCAGTCACTAGTCACCAGTCACCAAAAAATTACACCCGTTTCTTCATTGGTTTATAAATCCGTTTCTTCGCCGCAGCCTGACGCTTCAGCGCTTCTTCCGCGCGGGAGCCGTAGCGATCGGTCCAGAGCTGGCGCAGCTTGGCGAGCTGGTCGCGGTATCGGGCGGCCGCTTCGAATTCCAAATCCTTCGCCGCCTGTTTCATCAGCTTCTCACATTCCTTCATACGGGCGTAGATCTCCTCATCAGAAAGCTCGCCCTCTTTATTCTTGCCGCCGTAGGCAGCCGGCTTTTCTTCGATCTTCGTGAGGTCGATGAGGTCTTTGACCCGCTTTTGGACAGTGTGCGGGATGATGTGATGCTCCTCATTATATGCCTGCTGGATGGTGCGGCGGCGATTCGTCTCATCAATGGCATACTTCATCGACTTCGTGATGCGGTCCGCATACATGATGACATGCCCGTGCTCATTTCTGGCTGCGCGGCCGATGACCTGGATCATCGAAGTTTCCGAGCGCAGGAAGCCCTCCTTATCCGCATCGAGGATGGCCACGAGCGAGACCTCCGGCATATCGAGACCCTCACGCAAAAGATTGATGCCGACCAGCACATCGAAAACGCCCGCACGCAGGTCACGGATGATCTCCGCGCGCTCGATGGTCGCGACGTCAGAGTGCAGATAGCGTACCTTCACGCCCGCTTCCGTCAGGAAATCGGTGAGATCCTCCGCCATTTTCTTCGTGAGTGTCGTGATGAGGACGCGCTCGTGAGCCTCCTCACGCTTATGGATCTCCCCGAGCAGGTCATCCATCTGTCCTTCGATAGGACGCACCTCGATGGAAGGATCCAAGAGCCCCGTCGGACGGATGATCTGCTCAGCCAGATTCGTCTGGACGCCCATTTCATACGGCCCCGGCGTCGCCGACACATAGATGATCTGATTGATCCGTTCGGTGAATTCGTCAAAAGTCAGCGGACGGTTATCCAGCGCAGACGGCAGGCGGAAGCCATAGTCGACGAGCGTACTTTTTCTCGACTGGTCGCCATTGTACATCGCACGCAGCTGCGGTACCGTCACATGCGACTCATCGATCATGATGAGGAAATCTTCAGGGAAGTAGTCCAGGAGCGTAAATGGCGGCTCGCCTGGCTTCCTGTCCGACATGTGGCGGGAATAATTCTCGATGCCGGAGCAGTATCCGACCTCCTGCATCATTTCCAGATCATAATTCGTCCGCTGCTCCAAACGCTGCGCCTCCAAAAGCTTATCCTGATCCCGGAGCTCTTTGAGCCGCCCATCCAGCTCCTTCTCGATAGACGTGACGGCACGGCGGAGCTTATCCGAACTGGTGACATAGTGCGATGCCGGGAAAATGCCGATGTGATTTCTCTCAGCGACCGTCTCCCCTGTCAGGACGTCGAACTCCGTCAGTGAGTCGATCTCATCGCCGAACATTTCGATCCTGACAGCGACATTGTTTTCCGATGCAGGAAATACATCGATCGTATCCCCCCGCACACGGAAGGTATCTCGCGTGAAATTCATGTCATTACGCATATACTGCATACTGACGAGCTTTTCCAGGATCTTGTCGCGCTCGATCTCCTCACCTGGCCTGAGCGAGAGCCCCATGGAGCTGTAGTCCTCCGGATCGCCCAAGCCGTAAATACAGGATACCGATGCCACGATGATGACATCCCGCCGCTCGAAAAGCGCCATCGTCGCAGAGTGACGCAGGCGGTCGATCTCCTCATTGCGTGACGAATCCTTCTCGATGTAGGTATCCGTCTGCGGCACATAGGACTCCGGCTGGTAGTAATCGTAGTAGGAAACGAAGTAGTACACCGCATTGTCAGGGAAGAAATCCTTGAATTCACTCGCCGTCTGTGCAGCCAGCGTCTTATTCGGAGAAATGATGAGCGTCGGGCGCTGCACCTCTTCGATGACCTTCGCCATCGTGAAGGTCTTCCCCGTCCCCGTCGCACCGAGCAGCACCTGCGCCCATTCGCCATTCCTGAGTCCGCTCACCAAAGACTTCACCGCCTTCGGCTGATCCCCCATCGGCTGGAACGGCGCTTTCAGCGTGAAAGGCACTGCCGGCTCTGTATATTCTCTTTTGATCCGCGAATGATCCATACCCTCGCCTCCGTTTGCTTTTATCGATATTTATCTATGTATTATAGCATAGATGGGAAGGGGTGACTAGGGAAAACGGAAAGATGAAAATGAGACTGCCTTTTCCTGCATCGTCATTTCGAGCGAAAGCGAGACATCTTTTTCGTTCGCGGTCTAATAAGGATGTGAGGGGAGCAGGCAACAGGAAACACCGTACTCCCGGCAGGTGCTAAGGCAAGCCAAAAAGCCCCACCTTCAACCATTTAAACTTTTCCATCGTTGCCCACCATCCTCATCTTTTTGATGTCTGCCAGCATATGAGTTCCGGATCCATTACCACCCAGTGCGTGATACGCAGCATAGATCTCCTCCGCTAGCGCTGCGTCATCGTATGTGATGCACCCCTGCTTCGACGATACGCGATGAATGCGGATAAGATTCATCTTCAGCAGTATACGCGTCCCCTGCTCGACGCCCTCCCGCCGCCGTGACAAACTGCACGATTTATTCCACGCGTAACAAAAAACAAATGCCCCCGCAGAGTACACGACATGCAGGAGGAAAGAAAACAAAGCTGAGTCCATAGTCCCTCCAATAAAAAAGACCTCCGATGGAGGTCTTAGAAATAAAAAATCAAGTGGTTGCTGTTCCGGTACTTGTGCCAGTGAGCGTCTGGCGGCCTCACGCCAATTCCATGCCCCATCGTGAAAGAGACTTGTCTCCATGGTGCCCGCTGCCTCGCGCGCCTCCCTGTCCAAGGTCGGCGACCTCGCGAAGCCTCGCAGCACCAGGAGCATTTGAAAAGGACTGCTTACGCCCGTGAGGCGCCTTCGCAGTCCTTCCATGATCCGGTTGATCGCCGCGGCATACCGTTTCTCAACCGACCGCCGCGGCTTGAATCTGTCTGTATACATTTGTCACCCGTTACACATAAACCTGTACTTTATCTATTCTCGCCTAAACATCAAATAGCAAGTTCAGGCGGGACATGGCCGATTACATTGGCTTTTAATTTTTCATCATAATAGCCTCTATACACTCGATAGCTTTCTCTTGCCTTCTCCGGAGCTTTTGAGGTCAATTTGATGGAATACTCTTCATCGTCATCATCATAATAATACCATTCCTTATTTTTATAAAAATAAGGCCGATATTTTGAATCCACCATAATTTCTTTTAAAACATCATCTCTCATTGGCGGATATTTCATTCTTTTTGCCACCTTTCTAACCATAACCCAATGGCGCGCCCCATGATATTTGGTTCACCACATCTATAGTTTGCGAAACATTCTGCAAAGAATTCTCGAGGATCATCTTGCCCATATTCTGACATATACCGCTTAAAGGTTCTTGTGTTCACTTTTAGGATCTAATTCTTTGTCGCACTTTATAATCTCTCGCTTAATTTTAACTGTTTTCGCTTTAAAATCGTGTTCGCAAGTAAAATACGTAGTATTGGGAATTCTACTATAAACAGCAATCGCTTGAATTGCGTGCCCCATCTCGTGCGATTCCGTATAATGCGCTGCATGTTCCGGGGAGCAAGGCATGTTGAAATTTTCTTCAGCATACCTTCTTACCCGTTGCTTTATCTGCGCTTCATCTTCATGTGACGTACTGTCAATATTGATGTTTATCGCACCTGCCATAAAATAAAAACAAGTATTCCGTGATCTCGGCCCAGTGATTTACTAATTAATGAAATTCCTTCTCTCTTGGCAAATTCAGTAACTTTGGGGATTGACGTTAGTATTGAATGCACCTCTTTTAGATTTTTGCATCCAACGTTTTCGTCCATATTCCCAAAGTTTACAGAAACGCCTAAGCTGGATAGCTTCTTTACCCATCCTTTTATGTCTGTCGGCTCTTCCGCATTCAGATTACCACCATTCGCCGTTCCCTGTCCACCATTTGTCGCCTGCGGGGCGATATTTTCCTGATTGACGCCAGTGTGAAGCGCAGCCGCCAGCCGGTTCAGCAGAGCAGACTTCTGCTTCCAGCCTGTCCCGTAGTGGTGACGACCGTTGAATTTGCTCCCCGCGCCGCCGTCATAGTTTCCATTCTTGTCCAAGTGAACGTGAGAACCGTTGATGGTTTTCCAATGACGGGTATCAGGATCCTTCGCCCAGTCGAGCGCTCGTGCTAAAATTCGCAAGCATTGCACAAGTCTCATGCCGCACACTCCTTTCGTACACTAAAAAAGACCGCGGCTGCGGTCTTGCGAAATTCTCTTTACTTTAATTACCAAACAGTGCGCCCTTCCTTCCACTCCTTTTTTGCTTCATTTAAGGATAGGCGATTTGCTCCACCGGAAAAATCTGGTTCCAATTCTTGTAGTGGGTCTCTTTCCCAGCCACATTTTTCACAGATGGAGTATGGACGCGTTATAAACTCATCATCATTTCCGCACACAGGACATTTACCTAAATTTGGCTCCATGTTTCTTTGCCTCCACTCTCATGTTTAAGAATTTCTTATGCCCTTCATGTGGAGCGTAAAAAGTAAGTAATCCACCATCGTTTTTTCTATAAAAGACCGCAATAGCGGCCTTTTATCATTTTTCTTTATTTTTCTCACTCAATCTCACATCCCTCTTTCCAAGCTTTCCTTGCTTGGTTCAAGGACATAACATTGGCTCCTCCGGATAAATCTGGCACCTCTTCCTGCGCTGGTTCGCGTTCCCAATTGCATACAGGGCAAATATCATAAGGGAGCCAATTATCTTCGTGTCCGCAAACTGGGCATTTACTTCTTTTTCCCTCCATTGCTGAGAGACCTCCTCATTAAAAAATCGAAAGATGCACGGCTCATCGAAGGAACTTATACTCGTAATGCCATTATTGACATCACCCCACTCGGCCGTGATTACCTTGACCACGTTCGAAACGATACGGTTTGGGAGAAAACGAAGAAAAATCTTCAACCATTGGGTACTGTCCCATTGTCCGTCGTATCACAAGTAACAGCCTCCTGTATTTCGTCGCTGCTCTGGCGATAGGGCACCGTCTTGATGGATACCAGCCTTTCCGCTTCCTCGAATACGAACTGCATGGACGCGATGGGGACTTCGTTTTGGTGAAGCACCTGCACGATCTCCAACGCAGTTTTCCTCACATTGATTACGTGTTTCATGATCTTCCCACCCTTTCGCCTTCAGGAGTACGCTGATATCGATGTTATCTATAATGGTCACTCCTCGAATGGGTCATCCTGATTGATAGCTAATGCATACATAGTGATTTCATCCGCATCTTTAGCGACGAGGCCAGCCTTTATCGCTTCGAGCAATTCTTTTTTGTTATCCTCAGTCGGTAAGAGTGACCTGATTCCGAGCAGGTATTCCTTATCGTCGCATACTTTTCTTAGAATTGGCTCCAGCTTCTCCCACATTTTACCTTTTCCTATTTTATCGGCACTTTTCTTACAATCTCATAATCATCAATCCCGTTTACCCTAACCGTATACATATAATTTCCGATCGCCTTATGTACGAATTTCTTCTTTTTTTGCCCAGCAGGTAAATGAGTGTTCAGCTCGTGCATAACCAAAGCATACTCTTGCGCAGGGAGTTTTACAACTTTCTTTTTGTATTTACGTGGTCGAGCCGCACCCCCGCCAGAAGTAAACCGGCCGTCTTCGTCCCGCGGGTGCTTATCATCTGCCCAATCGCTATCCCCTACGGATCTTGGCGCCTGTGGCGGCTTTCCGGAAGCCTCGGGGGTTTATCGCCCACCTCCCCGCCGCGGCCTGCATGGGGCAAATCCGGGCCTCCAGCGCCGTCTTCCTCTCCTCCCATGCCAGGGAATCCTCCCATCTCGCCCTGCGGCTCGATTTCATCCGACGCATTCATGATTTCCTCGTCGGTGATGTTCGTCCATGTACCGGTACGGCTGCTCTGCTGCTTCATTTCGCGAAGCGCGGTGCGCTGGCTAATGAGGCCGGCGTTGTAAGCCATGACAATGTTATCCGTGCCGCACTTGGCAAGATTGGGCGGAGCTTGGATTCCTACTCCTGCGAGATCATATCGTAGTAGTTGCGAAGGTCGCTCTCCCCTGTGGCATTCATGCCCTCCGGCGAGCGGCCAAAGAGCTTTGTCGCCGGGATGCGGGCAGCCCCTGCAACGTCCATCATGAATTGCTTGTACGTATCGGAGATGCCGCCGAAAGTGTACTGATGGCTCTGCATATCATTCCCAGCGTCGATGATCTGCAGCCCCATGTTAGACATGAGCCAGTTCTGCGCTTGAATGGTGCGATAGAGCTCCGCCTTGGTCTGTTCGTCCGTAGCCGAGAGCATCTGCCCCATATCGGCCATCTTCAACACACGCAGGCTGGTCATGAAGGTCAGCTGGGCGATGTTCCATGATACATTGTCGCGCTTTTTCAGCTCATCAAAGATGGACTCAATGACGGACGCGCCCCACTGCTACTCGGCCTGTGATTCCCAGTAGGGCAGGTCGTCCCCGGTAAAGCGCAGGAGACGGCTGTGGTGTACTTTGTACATGGCGCCATTGATGTTATTGGTGATGGTGTAGGCGAAAAGAAAATAAATGTAAGAAAACCCTATCCCAAGTCACTCCCCCTAGTCCCAGTCACCAGGCCCCAAACCAAAAAGCCCCGCCTTTCGGCGAAGCCTTTTCATCGGCAATATTGTCCCAGAACCTCGATGACATGATCGATCTCTATCGGTTTCGTCAGGTGGGCGTTCATACCGGCTCCCATGCATTTTTTTGCATCTTCATCGAAAGCATTCGCCGTCATGGCGATGATGGGGATGGTTTTCGCATCCGCTCTCGCAAAGCTGCGAATGACCCTTGTCGCGGTCATCCCGTCCATGACAGGCATCATGATATCCATGAGGATGGCATCGAAGGTACCCGGGATCTTATTTTTGAAAAGATCGACAGCCTGTTTGCCATCGCCCACGACGGTGACGCGCGCCCCCTTATCGGTGAGGAGCATCTGCGCGATCTCTGCATTCAGCTCATTATCCTCGACCAGCATCAGGTGCAGACCTGCGATATCCACATGTCCCTTTTTCTCCGGCTTCTCTTCCTCATCGGGCGCGATTTCGCAGGGGATCGTGATGACGAAGGTCGAGCCCTTCCCCTCTTCACTGGTGATAGAGACGGTTCCACCCATCGCATCGATGAGTCTCTTCACGATGGCCATACCGAGACCCGTCCCCTGATATACACTGCGGGCATCCTGTCTTTCCTGGGTGAAGGGATCGAAAATATGAGCCAAAAACTCCGGGCTCATACCGATACCGGTATCCGAAGCGGTCCATCGATAGGTGCAGCGATTCCCGCTCGTCCCCAGAAACTCCACCTTTGTCAGAATGCGGCCGCCCTTTTTAGTGAAACGCGGTATCTCGGAGACCGCTCACAGGATCCGTTCCCCTGCTTGAGGCACTCTCATGGATCCCCCCTCTTCCGCAGAGAAAAAACCTTGCAAAAGAATGGCAAAAAAGCAGTCGCTGTCACCTCCCAGTCTTCTTTTTTCCCACGCAAAAAGGCCAGAACTTTCGTCCTGACCTTCGAGAAACTCGCTTCGATAAGGGATCTTCTTTCCCTCAGAATGTTTTTCTTGCGAGTGGATTCGCCGCTTCCCCATAGAAATGCTCTGACATATCCACGAAAACATCGGAAAGGAGCGCATCGAAGACGTCATCGCTCATCTTGCTTCCGACAACAGAGAACGCATACTCCCCTTCCGTCCAGAAAGCAGCAAGTGAGCCATCCATCGTCTTCGCTGTCATGACCTCCGTCGCACCGATCATGCGCGATTTCCAGCGACCGGTATAGACTCCGCTGATATTTTTTCCTGCCCCTTCTCCCACCAGCCTCGCCGTGCGGACAGAGAGCGTGCTGCCATCATCCATCCGATAACGGATATCCGAGAGCTTGCCGCCGATGGCGATGTAGTCCGTCAGATGGCACTGACCGGCAAGCAGCGTTCCTTTCGGAAGGAAGAGAGGACGGCTGTCCGTAGCTTCTGCGAGCGCATGGTACGTCTTGTATTCCACCAGAGGACTCGGCATCCCGATCGGCGGCATCTCCGCACGGCTCGCAAAAGCAGGGATCACCAAAACCGTCGCAGCGGCCATCAGTGCATATTTCCATTTTTTCATCATCTATCATCCTTTCCGCAGCAGTCATCCTGTTTTGAAGATGCGGTTATTATAGCATAGAATTGACCACGGGTCAAATGCATACGGAAGGTATCCTCTCTGGGACGATAAGTCTCGCTGTCATCTCCCTTGCAAAGCCTCCCCCCTGTACATCTTGCAGCCGATATGTCCCTCTTCCTAGTATCCTTATCACAGCCGGGAAGCTCGCTGAGCAATCAGGATGCACACTTTACAAAGCAGAAAATGAACTGACGAGCTCCTGCGTATATGGGTGCTGCGGGTGATGCAGTACATCTTCTGCCGCCCCCATCTCTACCAGCCTCCCTGCCGATAGGATGCCCACGCGGCTTGCCATCGCGGCAAGGACATCGAGGTCATGAGAAATGAAGAGATAGGCGATCTTCTGCTCCTCCTGAAGCTCTTGCAAGAGGGTCAGGATCTCCGCCTGCACCGACACATCCAGCATCGAAGTCGGCTCATCCAAGATGAGGACCTCCGGTGAGATGAGGAGCAAACGAGCAAGCGCCACACGCTGGAGCTCCCCGCCGGAAAGCTCAGCCGGATAGCGCGAGAGCAGCTCGCGTCGAAGCTGGAGACGCGAAAGCATCTCTTGCATACGCTCCTCAAAGCGATCCATCTTCCCATATAGGCGTGAGGGCTCTTCGATGCTTTGACGGATCGTCATACGCGGATGAAGCGCGGCCGCAGGATTCTGAAATATCATCTGCATCGTGCGGCGTACCGCGAGCATCTCTTTCCCGGAAAGGCCGCCAAGCTCCGCCCCGTGATAGAGCACGACTCCTCCATCTGGCACGAGAAGCTGCATCAGGATACGGATGAGCGTCGTCTTCCCCGCACCGCTCGTCCCCGCGATCCCCAGCGTCTCTCCTTTTGATAGCGTGAAGGAAATATCCTTCAGCACCTCCTTCTTCACTTTCCGTATATATCCAGTCGTGAAGGATTTCGAAATATGCTGTACGTCTAAGAGCATGGGCGCTCCTTTCTAAAAAGATGAATGACCGGTGATGCTTTCTCCACATTTTACAAAATGTCCCTCTCCGACTTTCCTCATCGTCTGCCTCTTCTCACAACCTTTTCCGCAGAATGCGCATCGACTCCGAAAAATGCAGCCGCCGGTGAGACGGGAAAGATCCGGTGGATTTCCGGAGATGGGATGAAGACCGCGAGAAGGTGCCGCAGCGAGAAGTCCCTGCGTATAAGGGTGGTATGGATTCTTGAAAATATCCTCTGTGCTCCCCTGCTCGAGGACTTCCCCGGCGTAGAGCACCACCACACGATCGGCGAGACATTCTGCCAGTGCGAGGTCGTGAGTGATGAGCAGCATCCCCCTTCCTGCCATCTTGATCTGAAGAAACATATCTGCCACCTGTTTCCTTACAAGCGGATCCAGGCCCTTCGTCGGTTCATCTGCGATGAGCCACTCCGGGGAAGACAAAGTCATCATCGCCGCCATGACGCGCTGCGCCATACCTCCTGAAAGCTGGTGCGGATAGGACGCACACACGCGGACAGGATCCCCAAGACCGTACTTTTCCATCTGCACAAGAGCATTCTCCCTGCTCTTCTCTTTTCCCCAGCCCAGCCGCTTCCGCAAGACTTCTGTCACCTGCCGTCCGACACGCATCAGTGGATCCATGGCAGAGATCGGATCCTGCGCGATCCAGCCGATGCGATCGCCTCGGATCTCATTCATTTCTTTCTCGGAAAACCGGAGAAGATCATTTCCGTCATAAAAAATGCTTCCTGTCATTCGCGCATTTTCAGGAAGAAGACGCATGATGGCCGTGCCCAAGATCGATTTCCCGCTCCCTGACTCGCCAACCAGCGCAGTGATTTTTCCCCCGTGAAAGAGAAGATTTACATCACGAAGCACGCGGACAGCGCCCATCGGCGAAGGGAAAGTAACAGAAAGTTGCTTGACTTCGATATCCATAGAAAAGGCTCCTTTCAGGTAAGGGAAGTGTTACAGATTCTAAAGGTGCTGTGGAGAAGGGCTGCCCCCGCTCATGTGGTACAGTGAAAGGGCAGCATAGTCTTAGCTTCCCATCGGGGACGCGCCCTGAAAGAAGCTCTGCTCCGATGGAACTCTCCGTCATTTCCTTAAGAGCATTGCCCGCACAGGCGGACATGCAAAACCCATCCCTCTCCCCCTCTTATTTCCTTATTCGTTCTCTCATCGCATCTCCCAGAAGATTGATAGAAAGGCAAAAGAGAGTGATGCCTGTACCGGGAGCGATCATCATCAGCGGGTATGAGCGGAAATAGGTCCTCGCATCAGAAATCATGACGCCCCAATCCGCCGTCGGAGGCGAGACACCCAGTCCCAAGTAGGACAGCGCCGAAGCCGAGAGCAGCGAAGTCCCGATGCGGAGCGTCAATAGCACGATGACGACGGGAAGCACATTCGGAAGTACATATTTCCTTACGATGTACCCATGGGATGCCCCCAAGCTTTTGATGCTTTCCATGTAGAGCTCCCCACGAATACGTATGACCTCACTCCTCACGATACGTGAAAAACCCGCCCACGAGGTCAGAGTCAATGCGATGATGAGGCGGAAATTGTTCTCCGGAAGGATCGCCGCGATCGCGATCATAAGACTCATCCCCGGAAGTCCCTGAAATACAGCCACAAGACACTGGATCCCCCGATCCACCCAGCCGCCAAAATAACCGGAAAGGATCCCCAGCATAAGGCCAAGGGCCATGGTACAAAACGCCGCCACAAAGGCAAAAGCTACTGACGTCCGCGCCCCATAGATGGTACGGGAAAGAATATCACGCCCCAGCGCATCCGTCCCCAGCCAGTGTGAGGATGACATGCCTTCCAGGATTTCCTCCGTAGATACCGCGGTGGGATCATAGGGCGCGATCCATGGGGCAAAAAGCGCGAGGAATACGATCCCCATCGCCAGAAAAAACGCCATTCCATAGATCCAGTGAAGCTCCTTCTTCATCAGCCCTCCCTCGCTTTCGGGCTCAGCAAATAGTAGCTGAGATCAACCAGATAATTAAATACGATGAAAACTGTCCCACTGACCAGCACATAGCCCTGAATCACCGGATAATCCCGTCCCCAGATAGCCGAAAGTACATAGCTTCCAAGACCGGGTATGGAAAAAAGATTCTCGATAATGACCGAGCCGCCCAGGATCGAGGCAAAAAACGTCCCCAGCATGGTAATGACCGGCATCAGCGAATTGGGTAGCACATGATAGATCTCTATATACGAAGCGGAGAGCCCCTTCGCCCGCTCTGTCAGAAGAAAGGGCTTCTCCATCACCGAAAGGACTGACGTCTGCTCCAGACGCAGCACCGCAGCCGCTGTCCCTGCTGCCAGCACAAAGGAGGGCAATATCATGTGGAGCGCATCACCATACCCGGAGGAAGGCAAGAGCTGCCACTCTTCCGAAAAGATCAGCATCATCATGATCCCCAGCCAGAAAGACGGCATAGAAATAAAGAAGAGTGCCACGAACTCAAGTCCGATCTCTGCCGCATGTCCCTTCCTGCGCGCCGCCCATATGCCCGCGGGGATGCCGAGCAGGATCACCCACCCCATCGCCCAGAGAGCCAATTGGAAGGTGACGGGAAATCTTCGCATGAGCTCGGATAGCACCGGTCTATGTGTCAGATACGATACACCCAGATCTCCCACTGCCGCATGTGTGAGCCAGCTCCCATACTGCATCCAAAAAGGCTGTTCCAGCCCCATGCTCTCCCGCATCGCAAGCAGCTCCGACTCCGTCGGTTCTGCTGTACCATCCATGATCAATACCGCCATCGCCGGATCTCCGGGCGCAAGCACTCCCAGAAGGAACGCCAGGATCGTGAGTCCGATGAGAAAAGGGATCAGGAGAAAAATGCGCCGAACCGCATAGATCAGAAAAGATTTCATGAGATATGCCTCCTTTCGTGAATCACTGACACGAGGGCCATTCCAAGCGCAGAAGGACGGATACATCCGTCAAGACGCCATACAAAGAAATTTCATAAGAGGAAAGCCGCGACCTGCCGCCGATACTTTTTCCTACTCCTTCCACGCCACCTTGTCCAGCGTAATACCATAGACCGCCGCATGGTAGCCTGTGATTTTTTTCGAACAGACAGCGAGATTCTCATCTTCCAAGAGCGGGATGACCGCCGGATGGAGGAGAAGCTCTTCCCGGATCTCATGGTAGAGTATCTGCCGATCTTCGATCTCATAGGTATGAGTAAGCGCTTGAAAGGCTGCATCTATTTTCGGATTGGCATAGCAGAAATGGCTGGCAAGATTCGTCGCACCATCGCTATGAAAGAACTCTCTCAAAAGCGAAGTCGGATCGAGATTTCCGAGCCCCCTCGTCCCGATGGCGAGATCGTAATCCCCTTCCTTCATCATTTTCCTTGACGTCAGACCATCCACCATCACGATCTTGACATCCAGCCCGAGATCCTTCAGCTCCGCCTGCAGAAATTCAGAAATGACCTTGTAAGGGTAGCGCTCGGCACCATACTGCGGGAGGAGGAATTTCACCTCACACCGGGCATCCCCCAGCACTTCTCGCGCAAGTGCCTTCGCCTCAGCAGGATCATAGATCGGCGGTTCCGGTCGCGAAAAAGGATTCGTACTATTTAAGAAACTTCTCGTCGGCGTACCAAATCCCGCGAAGTAATACTTCACGATCTTCTCCCTGCCGATGGCAAGATCCAGCGCCTTCCGCATCCGTTCATCGGAGAAAGGGAAACGGCCGCCATTGACAGAAAGATAGTGGGAAATCGTCGAGTGCGCACTGTCTACCGAGAAATCCCCCGTTCGCATGAGTTCCCTCACCATCATCGGTGTCAGTCCGCCCAGATCTAAGACCCCCTGCACCTCTCCCGAACGCATCGCCGAATATCGCGCCTCCGCCGAAGTGATCACGCGGATACGGATCCGCTTCGCCTTTGCTTTCTCGCCATGGTATCCGTCGAATCGCTCAAGCAGTGTATAGTCATCCGCCTTGCGGTCGATGATCCGGAAAGGCCCCGTACCTGCGGCGATCTTCGTGAAGTCTCCCGTTTCTCTATCAAAAGAAGCTGGACTGAACATCGCGCTCCCCCAGCCCGCCATGCGATAGATCAGCATGGGGACAGGCCGCTCGAAATATAGATGAAGCGTGTAGTCATCGTCCGCCTCATAACGGACAAGCCCCGGGTAAATGCGCGAGACCAGATACCCATAGAAGGAAGATGGCTTGTAGCCCATGTGCGTCACGCGGTAGAAATTCTCTCGCGCCGCATGTGCATCGAAGGAAACCCCGTCATGGAACTTCACCCCCTTCTTCAGATGAAAAATCCACTCCGTCTTCTCCGCATTCGACTCCCAAGACTCGGCGAGCATCGGCATGACTTTCCCATCATCAGAAATCCCGACCAGCGACTCCCAAGTCTTTAGGATCACGGTGGAGTAGTAGGGATCCTTCTCCCCCGGCGAAAGATCCCGCCCCGCCGCAAGTACGATCTCTTTCTCCTCTCCCGTCTTCGGCGCGTCCCCGCAGCCCGCGAAAGCGAGCGGGAATAGCAGGAGGAAAAAGAGAGATAGATAGCGAAAGAAAATACGCATAGGGATTCACCTCTTTTCTTGTGGAAACACTTTTGGACAATAGGGGAATAGGCGGCCGCAAGGCCGCCTATTATTATACATATATATTAGAAGTGGAGTTTAGCCGTGAAGGTGAAGGTACGCGGGAGGGAGAGATAGACCTGATTTCCGCGAGAAACCATCCAGTAGTCTTTGTCGAAGACGTTGTTGCACATCAGGGAAAGTTCTGCCGGGGTCTTGCCGAAGTGGGTCTTGTAGGTCGCACCCAAATCGAAAATGGTATAGCCGCCCGCCCAGACTTTTTCATTCATGACTGGAGTTCTGCCAGTATAGATGCCGCGACCAAGAATGCTCCAGGATTCATTCGGATTGTATTCCGCACCGAAGACAGCCGTCCACTGGCTGGTACCGTTGACACGAATACCGTCCAGCTGACCTTTTGTTGTTTTTTCCTGTTTGGCATCAAGGTGGGAAAGACCGCCAAAGACATTCCACTTGTCCGTCAGCTTGCCATTCACAGAAAATTCTACGCCTTTATGACGTGCTTCCCCGTCTTTAGACTGGAAAGGTTTGCTAAATCCCGGCTTATAGACGCTAATCAGATTATCCTGTTTCAGGTCATAGTATGCCAGTGTCCAGAGCAGATCATTCTTCATATATTTGAAGCCGATTTCATTCTGCTTTGTTTTGAGCGGCGGAAGAACATCACCATAGTTTTCAAATGTGGTGTTGACGCCCGTACCGCAGTCAAAGTTTTCGGAATGGCTCGCATAGATAGACATATTTTCATTTGGATGGTAAATCAATCCGTAGGTCGGGCTGGTGTCATCCGTATTGACTCTTTCTATTCTAGACGCTTTAGAAGTATTGGACGCACTTCCTTCATACTTGTAAGCGTTGGAAGTAGCTTCATGTTTATGAATACCCAATATCACATTCCATTTATCATAGGTCATGTAGTCGACCAAAGAATAACTCTTGACGCGTGTCTTATTATTCCAGCGGGTATTAAACTTTGTCGGTGCAGCCAATGTCTGATGAATGCCTGTGTAAAGATCGCCAGTCCCAATATAGGTTTTACTTGCTCCATAAGCAGTCTTTCTATTGCGCCATGCCTGATTATACGACAGGGTAATGTCATGCTTTACGTCACCGGTATTATAATGTGCGGTCGTTCCCACTTGCCAATAATAGTATTCCTGCGGAGTTGCGCCTGCACCGCCTTCAATTCCTGATAAAACTTCCTTATGTTTGTCTGGGTATGTCTTTGTGTATACGAAAGTACCGTTTTCATTCACGGTATAGCCGCTACCACCATTCGCCATGACGTTGCGATCGAGATCATTTCTCTGCATACCGAAGTTGAAGAAACCATCCCAGTGTTCATTGAACTTCTGGTCATGATTGTACGTCATCAGCCAGCCATGTGTCGATTTCACCATACCATCAAAGCTGTAATCGTTCGAACCTTTCGGTACTGCCGGCAGTTTTGTCACACCGCTGTCAAGAATAAACCAGCGCAGCCCGCCCTGAATGTCCAGATTTCTATAGCCGATGAAGAGATTATCCTTCGCGTGTTCCGTGGTATGGTCGATATTGGCAAAAATACCCTGTCCATTGATTTTCGTCCCTTTCACAGACGTTCTGCCATTGAGGTTTTCTGTCGTGATACGAACGCCCCATTCCTTCTTGTCCCCGAAACGTTCGCCATAGTCAAGGTATTCTCCGAAGAGACCGCGACCAGAAATCGTCTGCGTGTAGTCGAGTACTCTTTCATCCGGAGCCACTTTCGTCTTCACACTAATGATACCGCCCGGATTGGTGGTTTCATACTGTACGCCGGTACCATAGATCCCTACGTTTGGTCCGGAAAGAACCTCCAGCGATTCGATCGGATACAGTGGGGTATTGAACTGGGTGAATACGCCCGGTACATTGTTCACATAGAAATTGGTGCCATTCGTGCGAAGACCGCGGAAGAAAAAGTCGCCATGAAGGATCGATCCAGTCTGACGAACAGATGGCGAATTGGCGAGAAGCGCATCCATCGGTTTATCCGGACCGGTGAATGTTTCCATGGCTTTTTCGGTAAAGTTCATCTGCGTAAATGGGACGTCCAGCGTGTTTTTTCCACTCAAAAAACCTGTCTGCGATTTAGTATAGACGAAATCGCCAGGCAGGACTTCACGTTCCTTATTTCTGTCACCAATGACAACGACTTCAGCGAGCTGCGTCACCGCAGGTTCTTCTGCAAAGGCAGTACCCCCCCCCTAAAATTCCGGCAGCAGCCAGAGTTCCAAGGATGAGGCACGACAACGTTTTTCCTTTTTTCATAAAGATCTCTCCTCGATAAAAAACTCGCCAGCATATAACCAGCATGAAATAAGATATATTCCATTCCCGAAGCGCCGTGTATCCAAGTTTCCACGCGCAGGGAAAAGAAAGCAGTATAAGTGACTATGGATTAGGGATTAGTGGCTAGGGGCTAGGGGCTAGCCCCATTGAACCCATTAAACCCATAGAAGTTATATTTCACGATTCCCGAAAGTACGAGATCACTTCCACGATTCGTTTCGAATGCCAGACGTAACCATTCCCATCATGCTCGGCGCGCTCTTTGAAAAGCGGCTCAAGCTCGGTATTATAATTCAAGTACGACATTTCGCCCAGATCCTCCACCATTTCTTTCTCCGCCGCTTCCCAGTCGGCATAGCGGAGCACCTTATCATAGTGCGTGAAAGAGACTTCGGCATGGATACCCATATTCCAGAACATCATCGGCATCATCATGTAGTCGTTGTTTCGGCGATAATTCAGTGAAAGCTCATCATAGAGACTATACAGGTAAGGTTTCAGAAGCGTACGGACAAGGATGAACCCTTTCTTCCCGTAGCGGGCGATCTTTTCGAGTGCCTCTCTCATATAGCAGACACGGTATAAGGAATTGACAGAGAGGACGTAGTCCGCATCGTAAGGCTCCTCGAAGTCTTCCCATTTCGAGTGGACCGTTTTCACATTAGTGAGACCTTCTCTCTCTAAGGAAATCGAAAGCTCGCGGAGCATAGCCGGTGAGAAATCAACGGCGAGGATATCCTTGCTGTATTTCGCCATAGGAATGGTGAAATTACCGCATCCTGATCCCACATCTAAGATGCGCTGATTTTCTCCAAATCTCTCATGGATCCAGTCTCCAAGCCCGTACACATCCCGATAGAGGTTGAAGCGCTCCGCATAGTGTGGAGCAAGACCTTCCCAGAATCGCAGCTCTGCCTCGTCATCAAATTTACGTCCTGATTTCCTCTTCGCATTCCAACCTTGTTCTTTCTGCCAGATCTCATCCAAGTCGATCTTTTTCAGCTGCTGCATCTTATCACCGCCAATCTTGAACAAGATGAGTGTAATCTGTATAGTTTCTATAAAGTCAAGTATCTTTTTATAGAAATCAAAAAATCTTTCTTAATGAAAATGCCACCTCCCCCTTTCACATTCGCTTTCATTCCGCTACGTAGAAGGCTGCCCCTGCGGGGCAGTCTATCCTCCGCCTTCGGCGCGCCCCTTCTTCAAGGGGCTGCTCAGCTATCATGTAAAAGCTCCGCCAGTAAAAACAACGAAACGAGAATACCCCCCGTATCGTCATTTCGAGCGGAGCGAGAAATCTTCCTTGCACACCCGTAAAACAACGAGAGTGGGATGACGATAAACGGAATACTCCGGGCGATGCTTCTGATAACGACACGAAAAAACGGTCCTCTCACATCACTTCTCCTCCCCCTGCCTTGAACCCCTCTCCTCTCTATGCTAAGATAGAGCTGTCTTTAATCAGTCTTTTAATAAAGTCTATAGCGGGTATAGACTTTTCATAGAAAGGACTCATGTTTCATGAAGCAAGGGAAAAGTCACTACACACCACAGGAATTTGCCAGCCTCTTTCACATCGATAAACAGACCCTCATCTACTATGACAATCAAGGGATCTTCTCCCCCGCCCTTCGCAGCGAGAAAGGCTATCGATACTATGAAGCAGCGCAGATCCTCCCCTTTGCAGAACTCTTATCTCTCAGAAATCTTCACATTTCGGGCGCAGAGATGGGTGCGTTCAATCAGCACCCTTCACGCGGTAAACTGATCGAACTCCTGTCCGATAAAGTCATGGAGCAGGAAGAAACGATCCGTACCATGCAAAGCAATATCGAAAGCCTGAAACGGAAAATCCGTCATCTGTCAGAAAGCCGCCATCATCCCATGGAGCAGGTCATGCTGATTCCCAAGCCAGTACGCCTCATGCAGCGCAGTCCCCTCTTCCCTGCCAAAACATCTTTCCGAGATGCCTGTCAAAAGAGTGCCCTTCTCATCACGGAGTATGCCGCCCACCTTTTCGACAAAGATTTGGAAATCGCCGTCAGCCCAGCCGTAGACACGCTCTCCGCCTTGTGCGAACCCTACGCCTACCACCTGCTGCTGATTTCTCCCCATGCGCCAAACCGGGAAATGGAGAATCCTCTCACCCTCCCCGCCGCACTCTATCTGACCTACATCTTTTCTTCGCCGTATTTCCCTCTTCCGAGTGCCATCCTTTCAACCATCGAAAACACGATGCAGGCACTTTCCCTTTCCCCCGACGTCCCTTTTCTCATCACACCACGTCTGGATGACGAAGGACGGGCCAGCTGCTATCGTCTGGAAATACCCGTCACAAAAAAAGCTTGAGACCTTTCATCTCAAGCTTTTTATTATTCTGTCACAATATTCCTTCTCGTATCGTCATTTCGAGCGCAGCGAGAAATCTTCCTTGCACAACGGTCAAACGGAGAGTGTGAGAGGAGGAGCAGCCGAAGCACCTAGGCGATTTTATCATTAACTCATGAGTACATAGTACCGCTACGACTTAAAAGATCCCTCGACTCCGCTCGGGATGACGATACGAGAGAACGGACTGTCTCACATTTCTTTTCATTCCTTCACGTAGAAGGCTGCCCCTTCGGGGCAGCTCTATCCTCCGCCTTCGGCGCGCCCCTTCTTCAAGGGGCTATACAACGGTCATGTAAAAACGCTGACCCTTCGCAAGGTCTCCTCCCCTATATCGTCATTTCGAGAGAAAACAAAAAACAGGAAATCCCGTATTCCATACGACACGGAATCACGGTATTTCCTGCTCCAAAGCACTAACCCAAGTCACCAGTCACTAGTCACTAGCCACCGGTCACTCATCTCACGAGATACACTTTGACGCGGCTCTTCGTCCCCCACTGGTAAGCCTGCGCGAGGGTATCGACACCGACATCGATGATATTTCCATGGATCGCACCTCCGATATCATCGCAGATGGCGTAGCCATAGCCTTCGATGAAGACGATGCTACCAAGCGGGATGACACTCGGATCCACGGCGGCATGCCCCTTGCCGGCGAATCCGCCCAGAGCGGTATGCCCTTCACCGCCCCCGTCATAGGGCGTGTACGCCGTCGATCTCATGTGATAGGTCTTCATATACTTGCCGCGGAAATAGGGCGCATTGTCCAAAGCATCCCAGACATCTTCATCTGCCACACCGGTGGTCTCAAGGCCTGTCTCATCCTGCAGCCTGCGGATGGCATCTGCCGTACCGGCGCCGAAGACACCGTCAACGACACCGGGATCGTAGCCGTGCAGAAGAAGCTGATTCTGCAGATGGATGACTCTCTTTCCCTTGGCCCCCTCCGAGAGGATATAGTCACCAGTCTGCGCCACATAGACTTCATTCAGCTTCGTGCGGGTCACGCTGTTCACGCCGCCCGTGACGGAGATCCCCTGCTCTTTCTGGAAAGCCGTGACCGCATCCTCGGTCTGCCCGCCATAGATGCCGTCTGCCTCCCCCTCAAGATAGCCGAGGCGTTTCAACTTCCGCTGAATGGTTTTCACATCACTGCCGCTGTCGCCGACGCCATATGACTCCCCGCCGGAGGAGACCACAGGTGCCGGCGTCCCGGCGCCGATCTCCCGAAGCGCGCTGTAGGTCACTTCATCGATCGCACCGGATACAGGAAATCCACGGGATCTCTGGAAGTCCTTCACCGCCTTCACGGTATCTCCCCCGTAGACACCATCGATGTTGCCTTTGAGAGAGCCGGCCTCTTGCAAGCGCTGCTGCATATCGGAGATCACATCTCCGCGATTTCCCTCTGCATACACGACGCCCCCACCATTCCGATAGCCTGCGCCTTCGGCACGTCGAATGGCGTCTCTGGTCGCATCATCGGCTTCGCCGGTCGCGGTCAGGCCTTTATCCTTCTGAAATAAATAGACTGCTTCCTTTGTGGTGGAGCCATAGTCTCCATCCACGGTACGGGCCAGATAACCGGCCGCTACCAGGGAATTCTGCAGGGCTGTCACAGCATCCCCGCTCATCCCTGCGTGCAATGTTTCTGCAGAAGCCGGAACCATGGCAAGTATCCAAAGCGCCAGGATCGAGCTCCATTTGTAGATAGCACGCATGAATTATCACCTCCATAAACTTCCTGTATTTTACCATTTTTCTTCAAATTTGTAAAAAATGAGGGGAAACCCTTTCATTTTTAAAGAAATCCATCGAGCTGCCGCGCGGTGCGAGGCGGTGTGAAAATGCAGATATCATCGGTGGGGAATGGTAATTTCTAAGGTGTTCTTTTCTAAGGGAATGGGAGCGTTTTGCAGAAAAAGTGGGGGGCAAGGTTGTGGTGGCGTCTTCGTCGTATATAAGCCTTCCTCCTGTATTGTCATTTCGAGCGCAGCGAGAAATCTTCCTTGCACAACGGTCAAGCGGAGAGCGTCAGATGAGGAGCAGCCGAAGCACCTAGGCGATTTTATCATTACCTCATAAGTACAGAGTACCGCTACGACGTAAAAGATCCCTCGCCTCCGCTCGGGATGACGATATGAAAGGCGGGCTATCTCACATGGCTTTTCATCCGCTCACGTAGAAGACTGCCCCTGCGGGGCAGATCTATCCTCCGCCTTCGGCGCGCTCCTTCTTCAAGGGGCTACACAAAAGTCATGTAAAAGCGCAATGCACAAGCGCCACTCACTCCCTGATGGGAAAGTCAACGAAATGAGAATACCGCTTCCCCCGTATCGTCATTTCGAGCGCAGCGAGAAATCTTCCTTGCACACGGGAAAACGGGACTGTGGGATAGCAAGAAGCAAAAGCACCCGGGCAGGCATGAAAACAAATGAAAGAAAAGCATATCCCGTATCGTAAGCCTTCCCTCATGGAGAAGACTACGATACGAGAATACCGCTTCCCCCATAGCCTCAAAGCGAATACACGCATATGTGGAAAAAGAATAACGACGGATAAAGCCTTCCCCGCGTGGGGAAGGTGGCGAGCGCAGCGAGCCGGATAGGGTTCTAGCGGGATGAAAGACAGATGAGAAAAGCGGAGAAGTGCGCGGCACATGTGGGGAAAGCGTGAGTTCCTGACCGCGAATGGCAAAGATCTCTCACTTCGCTCGAAATGACATGCACGAGAGATGGATAGCTTCACATTGGTTTTCAAACCGCCACGAGGATCCATCCTGCGCCTTTGGCGCGCCCCTTCTCTAAGGGGCTGCTCAGCGGGAAGGAGTTCCGTAAACCCAATCCCTGCTTTCATTTCTCATTCCCATTTGAGCAGAGAGCCAAAAAGGAATCCATAGCCGAATTCCCGAAACAAAAAAATACCGCCAAGTTTCCTTGACGGTATCTGATCTCTATCCCCACCATGTCGTTAAAGCCGGATTTTGAGTCTGCGTATTTGCAGGTGGGTGCTCTCATGTGAATTTCATCTGTCCCCGTGAAGGGCATAGATTCCATCCGCAGTTCTGAACTCCCTTAATAAAGGTATCGGTTCAAAATATGAAGCCGCACGTGCACAGCAGGGTTGTTACATGTAGTATAGCAAATTTACATGAGATTTACAAGAAACTTATGAGAAATAGCAGGGATCCGGAGCGGCCGGTGACAGATCACCGCCTGCACCCCTCATCCCCATGTTTCAGTCATTCTCCTTTGGAGCTCTTGAAGGCTTCTCTTTTGCCGATGACGGTCACGCCATTCATGTACGGTACGAGGACATCCGGGACGCGGATGGTACCGTCAGCCTGCTGGTAGTTTTCCATGATAGCAGCGACAGTACGGCCGACAGCGAGGCCGGAGCCATTCAGCGTATGGACGAATTCCGGTTTCGCACCCGGCGTTCTGCGGAAGCGGATATTCGCGCGGCGTGCCTGGAAATCGAGGCAGTTCGAGCAGGAGGAGATCTCTCTGTACTTATTCTGTGCCGGCATCCAGACTTCGATATCATAGGTCTTCGCAGAGGAGAAGCCGATATCACCGCTGCAGAGGCAGACGACATGGTACGGGATCTCGAGCAGCTGAAGGATCTTTTCCGCTTCTGCCGTCAGAGATTCCAGCTCATCCCAGCTGTCTTCCGGCTTGCAGTACTTCACCATTTCTACTTTATGGAACTGGTGCTGACGGATAAGGCCGCGGGTATCCTTACCTGCGGAGCCTGCTTCTTTACGGAAGCACGGAGTGAGTGCAGTCAGATGGACTGGCAACAGCGCACCGTCGATGATCTCGCCGGAGAAATAATTCGTCAGCGGCACTTCTGCAGTAGGCGTCATATACATGCTTTCACCTTCGACTTTGTACATGTCATCAGCAAATTTCGGCAGCTGGCCGGTGCCCTGCATGGACTTGCCATTGATGATATAGGGCGGGATGACTTCGGTGTAGTCATTCTGCTGGGTATGTACGTCGAGCATGAAATTATATACCGCTCTTTCGAGACGGGCTGCCTGCGAGAGGTAGAAATAGAAACGCGCACCGGAGACCTTCCCCGCTCTTTCTGCATCCAAGATGCCGAGGGTATCGCCGAGTTCATAGTGAGCCTTGATCGGGAAATCAAAGGTCGGGATCTCGCCCCATTTGCGGACTTCCGGATTTTCGCTGTCATCCTTGCCGACCGGGACGGACTTGTCGCACATATTCGGGATATGGAGAAGGAGCTCATTCAGCTTGGATTCGACTTCACCGAGTTCCTTATCGATGGCAGAAATCTTCTGTCCAACTTCTCTCATGGCAGCGATAGCATCTGCCGCATCTTCGCCATTCTTCTTCGCCATTGCGATCTTCTTGGATTCTGCATTCTTTTCGCTCTTCAGCGTTTCTGTATCGCGCAGGAGTTCTCTTCTCTTGCCATCGAGTGCGAGGACTTCGTCCAGATCGAATGGATTGTGACGGTTGACGAGGTTCTGCTTCACTTCGTCTGCGTGTTCTCTGATGAATTTCATGTCTAACATAGTATCGCTCCCTTTAGGAAATATAAGATAGGAAATCGGCTTTCCTCATCTGACGGAAATAGTGATCGGCTGGCCGCTCGCTAACGCTTGAAACGGATCGGATGGGAAGAGACCGCTCACAGGCCATGGTGTCCTCGAAAAGCAAATAAAAAGACCTCTTCCCTCCATGGGACGAAGTCATCGCGGTGCCACCCAATTTGCATAAGCCAGCTCATGGCTGATATCGGCTGCCCGCCGTCCGATTCTTCACCGGCCGCTCCTGAGTGGAAACTTCCTCATCTGCCAGGGCTCTCACCAACCGCCCTGTCTCTGAAAGACATCTGAAAAAGATTTTCTCTTTCCCTGCGTTATTAGTATTATAGCGAGTTCATCTGTGTTTTGCAATAGGAAAAAGGGTTCAAGATGCGGGGTTCAGGGTTCAGGGTTCAGGGTTCAGGGTTGTGGTGGCGGCTTCGCCGCAAATAAAGATGGGCGATGCCCGAAGGTAGTATTCAAATTACAAGTTACAAGTTACAAGTCACTAGTCACTCGGCACCCCTAATCCCTAGCCACTCATCCCCGCTTTCAAGGTTCAGGATTAGCCCATGGGGCGGAGTGTTCCTTGATTGCGAATGAAAGCTCTGCTTGAATGAGAAATTAGAAATGAGAAATGCGAAATGGTGGTGCGGCGCATAAAA
>OLGZ01000482.1_pt1 | contig 31348 bp, 22 predicted proteins | sample 1605981 | NCBI WGS metagenome assembly OLGZ01 (sample SAMN03283291) | human gut metagenome | biome: human-associated habitat; material: feces | host: Homo sapiens | place: Peru | collected 2012 | reverse complement strand
CTTTCGTGCCGGATTTTCTTCCGTGGTACTTCTGGCAATATTAAGTTCCCTCGGAGCATCAATGAGCAGCCTTGCGTGATTTCCCGAACCACCTACATAGACCACACGGATGTTATCACCAATGTTTACATATTGCCCCTGTTTCAATGAAAGTTTCAGCATTTTGTTACCTCCATGTATGTATTCCATACCCTGTTTCCTCGGGTATGTCCTGCGCATTTTCTTACGCATCTGCATTTTTATAAAATGCTTCTTTTCTTTTTATTTCAAAAATGCGACAATGTTTTATAGAATGTTGCATTTTATGTCACAAAAGCACTTTATTTTTGGCTTGAAAGGAGTAATTTTTATGGGAACAACACAACCGATCCGAAACCGACAGGAACTGCAGAATTTCAGTTCATACTACAAGCAGGTAAAACCGCATCTGCGTAATTATACTTTAGTTGTATTGGGATTGAACACTGCACTGAGAATCAGCGATCTATTAAATCTTCGCTGGAGAAGTGTCTATGATTTTAAAAAGAACTGTTTTCGGGATCATCTTTTGGTATGGGAACATAAAACAGGAAAAAGAAATTATATTGCGATAAACCAGAACGCGAAAAATGCCCTGTATCTATATTTTATGGAAAAGAATCCCGATCCGGAGGAATATGTTTTCTCCAAACGGACAAACCCTTATAAACCGCTCAGCCGTTCACAGGCTTACCGCATTATTAAAGAAGATGCCTCACATACAACCAGTGAAGAGGCGATCAGCTGTCATTCTCTCCGGAAAACCTTTGGCTATTATGCATGGCAGGAAGGAGTCCAGCCAGCACTTTTAATGAATGTTTTTAACCATTCTTCGTTTCATATCACGAAACGTTACCTTGGAATTGAACAAGACGAAAAGGATCTTGTCTATCTGAATATTAATCTGTAAAACATTCGGGGAATGCTTTGTTGCGATACCATGTACAAAGCGTTCTCTTTCATAAAATGTTTGACTTTAATCATAAAATGCGTTATTCTGTTTTCAATAAATATCTATATTCCAAATCTGATGCCAGGTCGTTGTTACCAAAAAAGGCAGCACGCAGCAATCATGGGGAGCATTTCGCTCATATATCACAATTGGAATTAAAATTTCATAAACGTGTCATAGCAGAACTGTTTCTTATTATTTCATATTGTAAAAACAGACGTTTATGATATATACTAAAGGAAAGGCAGGATACCACATGGAGAAATCTGACATTCTGACAGCTTCACTGCCAGATGCCAACTATGAAACAACCGATCACAGCACCATTTTTGATGATGTTTTCCGAACAATTGCTCAGAAAATGCCACAGCTTCTGATTCCTCTGATCAATGAAGTATTCCACACTTCTTACAGTGAAGAAGAACATTTTGAACAGTTGCGGAACGAACATTATGAAAAATATGGCACTGTGATTACAGATTCTATTATCCGGATTGGCAATCACATTTATCATCTGGAATGCCAGTCCTCGAAAGACAAAACGATGGTTATACGAATGTTCGAGTATGATATTTCGATTGCGATCGAGCACGCTTCTTATGAAAATGACGAAATCTGGGAAATTGAATTTCCACAGTCCTGCGTTCTCTATATCCGTAACCACCGCGATCTCCCGGACTATCACGAAGCGGTCGTGAAGTTTGCGGATGGACAAAAAGTGCGCTACCGTGTTCCAATTTTACAGGCAAAAAAGTATACCGTTGACCGCATTTTTGAGAAACGGCTACTGATTTTGCTACCGTATCATATTTTACGGTATGAGCACTTTTTGAAGCACAACGGGACGGATACCAGAAAGTTACAACAATTGTTAGCTGACTTCCGTGAAATTAACCGAAGACTTGAAGAAACAGCTGAAAAAGAAAATAAATCACATCTTTATATGGATATGATTGTTCTGATTGAACAGATTGCAGATTATATCATTCCAAAAAACAATACCATTAGGAAAGGACTGGGTGATGTTATGGGTGGCAAGATTTTAAAATTACGGTCGGAGGAATTGCTGGAACTAGGCGAAGCTCGTGGCGAAGCCCGTGGGGAAGCTCGTGGAAAAGCAAAAGGCAGACTTGAAGGCAAACGCGAAGAAAGACTCGATGCAATTCAAAATATGATGGATCTTGGATTGACAAAAGAACAAATTTTAAGGAAATATTCTCTGGAGGAATATGAGGCAGCATTGCGTTCTATGCCAGCAAAAGTATAACCGAAAAGAAAATTTAAAATATTTTCTTTTCAGGGGTTAAGGAATGCTTCCATCGTCCGATATATTATGTGTAAATAAAAATGCAACATTCTATAAAAGAATGTTGCATTTTTATTTCTATATTTATTTTACTCAAACACGATCCTATTTATACTACTTACTTTTTATGGTATCTTCAAACGCTTTCCGCACATCATCATTATGGCTTGTGATAATAAGGACTGCATACTGCCCTTTCGTAAAAACCAACCCATCCTGAATCCGGCTGACCTGCTTCGGTTCATAGGACTGCAGCAAATTATACCGATCCTGCTGATGCTTTGTCAGGCTTTCTTTTGCCTCATCTGCATCTGCCTTATCTTTCACGGCAATCACTACAATTTCATCTGCTTTGTGTCCATCCGAAGAATAGCTTACAAAATAACTGTCCACTTTTTTATAGTCCATGTCAGAAATATGGGAAAACTTATCTTCTGCATCTTTTTCCGTACTGCTGGCATTAAACATCTCCGGCAGATCCTGATCCGCTGCTTCCATCGCCGTGCGCAGGTCATACATACTGACAGAACCGGACGTGTTTTTCTTCGCACCACATCCCACACACATCACCAGCATGGTCAGAACCAGCAGAAGTTTCCAACCCGTTTTTTGTTTTTTCATCTGTTATCTGGCCTCCACAGTTTCTTCCGTACTGAACGTTGCCCCATTTTGTGCCGCATTATCCATGGTCATATCCTTATTTCCGATATCAGCACTTGTGCCATCCATCATCATGCCATCTCCGTTTGCAGATTCCAGTCCCTGAAATGCTTTCTGGACAGCCTTGTCGATTTTTTTCTGTTCTTTTTCGCTGATATTCTGGCTTGTATTGTCCGTGTTATATCCCGGCATGGCAACATTAAACAAATATCCTTTTCCATCCGGATCCTGAATCCAGTTGTAAGTTCCCAGACTGTATGGCATATCCTTATAGTTTCCGGACATCAGGAAATTGTCAATGGAAGAAGCTATGGCATTTGCCACCTGCGCTTTTTCCTCTGTAATATCCTCTTTAAACGCAACCATGACCCCGCCAAGCTTTTTGTCCATAGCAGCACGCAATGCTTTCGGCAGATCATATATACTGTCCACGGTTTTCTTATTCTGGTATGCCATATTGTACTTTAATGAGTTAGCTGCCGGGAAGTAATCGCGATCCCAGCTCTGGGACTGTCCATACATGGCATCCGTCACATTAAAGTTCGCATAATTTCCATTTCCTGCATCGGAATAAATATCGGTAATGTACCAGTCTCCGTCAATTTTTACCACATCCCAGCTATGGAATTTTTCTGTATTATGTTCCACTTTACATTCAATTCCCATCATCTGCATGAACATGCGGAATGTCGTTGCATAACCGACGCATACGGCATTGTGGTATTTTAACACACCGTATGGATTATCACAGTCTTCCTGTGTACTTGGAATAACGGTCAGTGCCCCGGAATCCTGCTGGAGCTTTTTGGTCATCCAGTCATACACCGCCTTTTCCTTTTCAAAATCAGACATGCTGTCCGTAATCTTCATATCTTTGATCGCTTTTTTTGCCATATCAAGGGTTTCTTTTTCTTTGTCTGTCAGCTTTGAAGTATCGCCGGATTTGTAGGCATCCGAAATATTTGTGGTAGGTTTAATCTCATAATTATCTGCGATCTTTACGTAATCCTCGGTAGTCTCAGGATTTTCTTCCTTTTTCTGCTCTGCAATATAGGATTTTAAAGTCACCAGATTAAACGCAGAAATCGTGGTACTTCCCACAACGCCTGCTGCAAGAATCACCGCTACAATCCCTTTCCATGCACCGCCTTTTTCCTTTTCTTTTTTCTCCGGCTGCACCGGATTACTTTTTACGCTTTCATAAGTTTCCATATGTATTTACCTCATATTTTAATTGATGTATTTTTTCTACTGCACCTTTATTATAGCAGTTTCATATCCAAAAAAGGCTATCTTTAAAGAAACTTAAATAAATATTAAGATCCGTCTGTACGAAAAAAGGACATCCACCGCGAATGTCCTTTTCTCCCATATGGTATCATCCTTATATTGCATCTTCCTCAATATGCTCCCTGCCCTGTGCAATGATTGACCGGACGTGGTCATCTGCCAGGGAATAAAAAACAGATTTTCCCTCCCTGCGGCATTTGACTAACTTATTCTGTTTTAAAATCCGAAGCTGGTGGGAAATTGCAGACTGTGTCATTGACAATGCCGCTGCAAGATCACAGACACACACCTCTGCTTCAAACAGGACAAACAGGATGCGGATACGGGTGGAATCTCCAAACACTTTAAATAATTCTGCAAGATCATACAGTTCCGTTTCTTCCGGCATCGTGTCATTCACGATCTTTAGCAGATCCGGATGTACCTGATTTTCACTACAGCATTCAATCTTTTCTTTTTCCATGAAGTTCCTCCTCTCCACCGGAACATTTCCGGCAGAATTATACCCTATAATTTTTTTACAAAAAGTGCACGGATTGCATTCAGCACAGCAATCACCATAACACCGACATCTGCAAAAATTCCCATCCACATATTTGCAATACCTATCGTTACCAAAAACAGGCAGAGCAGTTTAATCCCGATTGCAAAACAGATATTTTCATATACAATCCGCAGGCACTTTCTTGCGATACGGATTGCTTTCGCAATCTTGAGTGGATCATCATCCATCAGTACCACATCTGCTGCCTCAATTGCCGCATCCGATCCAAGTGCTCCCATAGCGATTCCGACGTCAACACGGGAAAGCACAGGTGCATCATTGATGCCATCCCCGACAAAGGCAACGGTACTCTTTTCTTCCCTGGTCTGCAACAGTTTTTCCACTTCGGAAACTTTATCTGCCGGAAGTAGCTGGGAATGTACTTCCGTGATTCCAACCTCCCCTGCTACCTGCTGTGCTACACGGTCATCATCACCGGTCAGCATTACCAGCCGGTGCACGCCGGAATTTTTCAGTGCCTGCATGGCAGCCGCCGCATTCGGCTTGAGCATATCTGAAATCAGTATATGGCCGGCATAAACACCATCGACTGCCAGATGTACGATTGTACCGGTACAGCTGCAGTTGCGGTACGCAATTTTTTCTTTTTTCATGAGTTTGTCATTTCCTGCCGCAACCCTGTGTCCGTCTACCGTTGCGATCACACCATGTCCACCGATTTCCTGTACATCTGTGACCCGGTCCACATCCAGTTTCTTACCATAGGCTTTCTGCAGGCTGATACTGATCGGATGTGTGCTGTGACACTCTGCCAGTGCCGCATACTCCAGCAGCTGTTCTTCCTCTTTCGTATATACCGGATGTCCGGACTCAACCGGACAGCTGCCGGATGCACAATTTGTTCCATGAATTCCGCAGACTTCAAATACTCCCTGCGTAATTGTCCCTGTCTTGTCAAAGACAACCGTGCGCGTTCCCGCAAGTGCTTCCAGATAGTTGGAACCCTTTACCAGAACACCCTCTGCACTGGCACCTCCGATTCCTGCAAAAAAGCTGAGTGGAATACTGATGACCAGCGCACACGGGCAGCTGATAACCAGAAATGTCAGTGCACGGTAAATCCAGATGCCCCAGTCTGCCGGAAGCCCCATAAACAGCATGCGGACAAGCGGTGGCAGTATTGCCAGTGCCAGCGCACCGTAGCAGACTGCCGGTGTATAATAATGTGCAAATCTGGAAATAAAATTCTCGGAACGTGATTTCTTGGAACTTGCATTCTCCACCAGATCAAGAATCTTAGAAACCGTAGACTCTCCAAACTCTTTTGTGGTGCGGATCTTTAACAGTCCGGAAATATTGATACATCCACTGATGATTTCCTCTCCCACAGCGACTTCCCGCGGAACACTCTCTCCCGTCAGTGCACTGGTATTCAGGGAAGAATGTCCTTCCACAACCACACCATCGATTGGAACTTTTTCGCCCGGCTGTACAATAATCACCGTGCCGATCTCCACCTCATCCGGGTCTACTTTTTCCATCTGACCGTCTGTTTCAATATTTGCATAATCCGGCCGGATATCCATCAGATCACTGATATTCCGGCGGCTCTTACCGACTGCATAACTCTGGAACAGCTCTCCGATCTGATAAAACAGCATAACTGCAACGCCCTCTTTGTAATCACCGAGGGCGATCGCTCCGATGGTTGCCACTGCCATCAGAAAATTTTCATCAAACATCTGCCTGTTGCAGATTCCCTTGCAGGCTTTCCGCAGAATATCATAACCGATCACAAAATACGGAACCAGATAGAAAAGGAACTCCAGCCACTTTGGTATGGAAACAACGCTTCCTGCAATCCCGATGATAACCAGAAGCACTGCCGCCACAATAATTCGTTTCAATACTTTTTTCTGCTTTTTATTCATGGTGCCCTCCAATCTGACTGATACCTATGGGAAAAGCCGGATTTAAAGAAAGATCTCACAATCATCTTCCACTTTCTTACAGTTCTTTAACACATCCTGCATAACCGCTTTCGCATCTGCACCCTCTTCAAATTCTACGTTCATCTTCAGTGTCATGAAATTTACAGTTGCATTCTTTACTCCGGTAGTAGCTTTTGCAGCTTCCTCCATTTTGTTTGCACAGTTTGCACAATCCACATCAATTTTGTAAGTTTTCTTCATCGTCGGTTTCCTCCATACTTTCCTTTTTCATTTTATCATTCTTTCATATGAGCATTTGTTCATATGTTTGATTCTATTATAGCGTATAGTTCGTAAATGTCAATATATTTTTAATACGCTGGGATTGTTTTGGAATTGAATTTTCCAGACCATTTTTTAACAAACCGATTTGCATGTGTTTTTTAAGAAAATCAAGTGTTCTATCACGTTCCAAATTGATAGTGGACATATAGAAAATAAAACTTTCTTTTAGGTTCGGGACATATCTCATAACCTTTTTCACATATGTCCCATTTAAACATCTTCCCCGTATTCACCGTCTGTTTCCGGTTCTTCATAATCATCTGAGCCATCATAAATGTCCTGCATCAATGGTTCTTTTACTATCTTTTTCTTTCCGATAAGCACTGCCGCTACGGCTGCGGTAATCGGTACGGTCAGCACAACCCCAAGAGTTCCCGAAAGTCCCTGCATGATTTCTGTTCCGATTACATAAGAATTGATCAGCTGATTATAACTCAGATTGTATGCATAATTGACAACGAGCGTAGACAACGAACCACCGACATAGGCAAAAATCAGTGTATTTGCCATGGTTCCCATCATATCACGTCCCACACGGATTCCCGACACAAACAACTCTTTTGTCCCCAGCTGCGGACTGCGTTCGTGCAGTTCCTGAATCGTGGATGCAATTGACATGCCGACATCCATGGTGGCTCCAAGTGCTGCAATGATAATTCCGGCAAACAGAAGCTGTCCTATTTTTATCTGTGTATTCTGTGCCACATAATTCAACGTTTCGATATCAGACACATTATACCCGGTAATGCCTGCGGCTTTTCCAAACACAACTGCAGCTACGGCTGCCACAACCACACCGCTGACCGTTCCCACCACTGCAGATACCGTCTTTTTAGAGACTCCGCCCAAAAGCCACAGGGTCAGCAATGTCGAGAGAATGACAACAACAATGGTAATACCGATCGGTGAAATGCCCCGGTACATCAGCGGAAACATCAGATAAACAATACACACACCGGTAAATGCCAGACTTGCGATGGCTTTGACTCCTTTTTTCCCACCTATCATACATATCACCAGACAGAAAAAAAGTACAAACAGATAAATCGCCATAGTACGGTCTTTGCTGTATACCGTAACGACAGCATTATCATCTGTGGAACTGACAATGACAATTACGCGCGAACCTGCCTCACAGTTCTCCATGCCAAACAACGAACCGCTTGGATTGACGGCATCAAACTCTTCCCCTGCATATGCTCCGGATTTGACCTGTACGCGCACCTCCTGTGTTCCGTATCGGTTTCCATCTTCTGCTAGATTATCTTTCGTGATCTTTGTCACGACTGCTTTCTCATAGCTTTGCCCTTCCGTGGAAATCAGGGATACTTTTTCGAACTGGTTTTCTTTGACTAATAACAGTAGGAACCCCACCAGACAAAGGGTTCCTACTAAAACTTTTTTCCAGTTTTTCTTCATTATTATTTAGCTGCTTTCTTTGTAACAGTAATTGTAATTGTTTTACCTGCTGCCTGATACTGGCTGGTTGCTGCTGCCTTTACTGTAATCGTAACTTTTCCGGCTTTCTTCACTGTGACTTTTCCGTTTTTGTCAACGGTTGCAACCTTCTTGTCGGAAGATGTATAGGTAAGCGGTGTTTTCGCTTTTGCATTTAAGGAAAAGGCTTTGTCTCCTACGTTTTTTTTGTAAGAGTTCTTCGCCTGAATGGTCTGCTTTACCGCATCCTTAACGATCGTATATGTAGTAGATCCCTGTAACTGTTTTCTCGTTGTCGCATCATAAGTTGTTACAGAAAACTTTTTGTCCGTTACTTTTACGACGGAATAGGTTGGTGTCCAGGTCTGGCTTCTCTCAGAAATGAAGTCCTGTTTGGAAGCAATCAGGTTATAGAATTTTGAACCTGTTGCAGAGTTTGCCTCTAAATATACGGTTCCTTCCGGATTGGTAACGGTTCCGCCAACGGTCTTGTTTACGATTTCATAGCAGTTGTTCTGTGCCTGATAATCACTGTCTTTTTCAGCTTCCTCTACAGATTTGTATCCATAAGTGCTGTAAGAAGTATGATCCTTTCCATCCCCCTCAAGCTGGAAGGTTCTGGAATAGGTATGATCATGTCCCTGCATCACCACATCAATCTTATACTTATCCATCAGTGGAGTAAGCTGTGTACGAAGCACCATACCATCGGAATCGGAATGGTCGTAACCACTGCCGTAAATATCCTGATGGAATACCACAATACGCCATTTGGCATCTTTATTCTCATTGATTGCTTTTTTCATGACATTCTCATGCGTTGCACAGTTATAGTTGTTTGTGTCAAGAACAATGAACAGGACATTTCCATAACGATAATAGTAATCGGTTCCTGCCTTTGTCTTTCCCTGTACATAACTGGTATCGGTATCGGAAAAAGCATTTGGATTATTAAAATGCAGGCTGTACTGATTCGAAACACTGTCGTGGTTACCAATGGTCGTTGCTACCGGAAGGGAAGTCAGTGCCTCTGCCCCAAGATATCCCGCATATTCCCGCTCGTTGCTTCCGTAGTTCACCTGATCTCCTGCGGATACGAGAAAACTTACATCGGAATGATCCTCAAGTGCTTCATTTAATACGTTGTTCCAGTTATAGCTGTCATTTCTTGCTGCAAGATTTTTTTCCGGTGCAGAAGTTACAACATTTCCTGCATTTTCCATCTTTTCACTCTCACTGCTGGTCTGGCCTTTGGAAGCCCCGATCTGCGGATCTCCGACATACAGGAAAGAAAATTCATCAAATGCCTGTGTGGTATAGTTTTGTGTATCCTGCCACTTTCCATCCTGAAATACCTGATAATAATAGCTGGTATTTTCTTTGAGACCGCTTACGGTTACTTTATTGGAAAAATATTTTGTGGTATCTATGGTCACAGCTTCGGTCTGCGCTCCGGTGAACTCTGTCGCACCATCCATATTCTGTCTGGTAGAGATTCTCACCTTTGGAGTCTCAGCCGTTTTGCTGTACCATGCATAATTTAATTTTGTCTCATCCGCACCCGGAGTCAGTGATACATGTTCATACTCACTGCTATAAGCAGCCCAGTTCTTTTTCCAGTTGCTCCAGTCTGTAGACTCCCGGGAAGCATCGTTCCAGTGTTCCGTTGCTGCTGCAATCTTTGTCGGGATACCAGCGGCAAACATTCCTGCCAATACAGCGGTGGAGAGAACTCCTGCTGTAAGTTTCATCACATTTTTTCTCATAATTCTTTTGTTCTCCTTGTGAAATCTGTAAGATTTATTACAGGATTTATAATAAACGGGTTATGTAAGATGTACTATCCGGTTTCTGTAATCCTTTTGTAAAAACAAAAAGAGTGGATGCTTTGGGACATCCACTCCACATGACGGCCTATGCCATGCCGTTTACGGTTTTATATTTATAGAGCATCTCCGCGTGGTTTTGTTCTTCCACCTGGATATCTGCCAGAAGTTTGCGCACATCGGAATCCCCGAATGCAAACACATCGGTATTATACGTTCCGGACACCATTTTTTCAGAACCAATGCTGTCTGTAGCAAGGAAATTATCGTTTTTCTTATCTTCCGGATTGGTCATGGAATCATATGTTGCCTTTGGCTCATACATCTTTCCATCCCTGTCATTGACGTTGCAGGACGGGACACTGCCTTTCATGACCTGTTCCAGAGACTCCACATGCTTTTGCTCCTTTTTTTCCAGATCGGCAAACAAATCCCGAAGCACCGGGTCCTTTGCTTCCTGTCCGTAACGTTTGTACTTCTCCACGCAGGAAAGTTCCTGTGTGTGCAGATCCTCAATTGTAGCCATCTCTTTTTCTGTTAAAACCATGGTTTAACCCTCTTTCTTTCCATAAGATAATCTTGTTGATTGCAGAACATGAACACTCCGCAACCTTCTCCTCTAGTATCTGTAAAAAAATACAACACATACCTGGTAAAATTTCGTCAAAAAGGGTTGAAACTTCTCACAACAGATTGTATAATTTCGTTTGTATTTTATACAATGTTTACAAAAAGGTGGATTATTTTATGGAAGAACGAGAAAAATTAAAATCCCGTCTGGGATTCATTCTCCTGTCAGCCGGATGTGCGATCGGAATCGGAAACGTATGGAAATTTCCATACACTGCCGGACAGGGCGGAGGCGGTGCCTTTGTGCTGTTTTATCTGTTGTTTCTGATTATTCTCGGACTCCCGATCATGACGATGGAATTTGCGGTTGGGCGTGCCAGCCAGAAAAGTCCGGTCAAAGCCTACCAGGCACTGGAAAAACCCGGACAGAAATGGCATATCCACGGGATTATCACATTGATCGGCTGCTATCTTCTTATGATGTTTTATACAACGGTCACCGGCTGGATGCTTCATTATTTTTATATGACGGTCACCGGACAGTTTCAGGGACTGGATGCCGACGGTGTATCCGGACAGTTTACCACAATGCTGAGCAAACCTCTGACCATGGGCTTCTGGATGGTGGTAGTTGTTTGCGCCGGCGTATTTGTCTGCTCCCGTGGACTGCAGAACGGTCTGGAAAAAGTAACAAAGGTCATGATGACTTCTTTGCTTATCATCATGATCATTCTGGCAGTCAACAGCTTTTTTATGGATGGTGCAAAAGAAGGCCTTGCCTTTTATCTGATCCCGGACTTTGAACGGATGAAACAGATCGGTATTGCAAAAACCATTACGGGTGCCATGAACCAGGCATTTTTCACGTTAAGCCTTGGAATCGGCGCGATGGCAATTTTGGGAAGTTATATCGGAAAGGAACGCTCTCTGCTTGGTGAATCGGTAAATATTGCCATTCTGGACACGTTTGTTGCTATCACCTCCGGACTTATCATTTTTCCGGCATGCTTTACGTTCCATGTTGACCAGACTTCCGGACCAAGCCTGATTTTTATCACCCTGCCGAATATTTTTAACCATATTCCGCTTGGCAGACTCTGGGGAAGCCTGTTCTTTTTGTTTATGTTTTTTGCAGCGTTTTCCACAATCCTGGCAGTATTTGAGAACATCATCTCCTGCGGTATGGAACTGACCGGATGCAGCCGCCAGAAATCCTGTGCCGTTAATCTGGTACTGATCATTGTACTCTCCCTGCCATGTGTACTCGGATACAATGTATGGAACTGGAAAGGTTTTTCAATCTTTGGCGGGTCTGTGCTTGACCTGGAAGATTTTCTGGTAAGCAACCTGTTCCTGCCTCTCGGTTCCCTGGTATATCTGCTGTTTTGCACAAGCCGCTACGGCTGGGGCTGGAAAAACTACACAACCGAAGCCAATACCGGAAAAGGATTAAAAATTAAAAACTGGATGCGCGGCTACATTACCTATATTCTGCCGCTGATTGTGCTTTTTATCTTTGGATTTGGCATTTATGATAAATTTTTTACAAACTAAGGAGGATTTCTTATGTATCACGCAAATGAATCACGTTACGAAACCATGAAATACCACCGCTGCGGCGACAGCGGACTGATGCTGCCGGAAGTATCTTTGGGCTTCTGGCACAATTTCGGAGATACCGGTGTGTATGAAAATATGAGACAGATGTGCTTTACGGCATTTGACCACGGGATCACACATTTTGATCTGGCAAACAACTATGGACCGCAGCCGGGCAGTGCGGAGGAAAATCTCGGGAAGATCCTTCGGGAAGAGCTTTCTTCCTACCGCGATGAACTGATCATCAGTTCCAAAGCCGGTTTTGACATGTGGCCGGGACCTTATGGAAACTGGGGCAGCCGCAAGTACCTGATTGCCAGCCTTGACCAGAGCTTAAAACGGCTCGGTCTGGACTATGTGGATATTTTCTATCACCACCGCATGGATCCGGATACGCCGCTGGAAGAAACCATGGGTGCACTCGACCAGATCGTACGAAGCGGAAAAGCACTGTATGTCGGTCTGTCCAACTACGACGGGGAAACGATGAAACGCGCGGCTGCCATCTTAGAAGATCTGCACTGCCCATTTATTATCAACCAGAATTCCTACAATATCTTTAACCGTACCATTGAAGAAAACGGTTTAAAACAGGCCGCAGCAGATGGGAAGAAAGGAATTATTTCTTTCAGCCCGCTCGCGCAGGGTATGCTGACCGACCGCTATCTAAACGGTATTCCAAAAGACAGCCGTGTCAACACGGACGGACGTTTCCTGCATGCGGATCAGTTTGATGAAAAACGGATGGCAAGTATCCGCAGCCTGAATGAGATTGCGGCTGCCCGTGGTGAAAGCCTCGCACAGATGGCACTCAAATGGGTGATCCGGGACGGTGTGGTTACTTCCGTTCTGATCGGAGCTTCCCGCCCGGCACAGATTCTTGAAAATCTGAAAGTGTTAAACTCTGCTCCATTTACGGAGGAGGAACTGAAAAAAATTGATCAGTGTGCACTTTCTCTCTAGGTAAAACAAAAACCCCGGATATTTATTTCCGGGGTTTTGTCTTTTCCTGCATCTGCTACTTGACTTTGACTTTTAATTTTAAAACTTTGGTCTTTCCATTGTTTAAGGTTACTGTCACGCGAATGGACGCAGTTCCTTTTTTGTTCGATTTTATGGTACCCTTCTTGTTTACAGATGCAATTTTTTTGTTATTGCTCTGATAAGAAATGCTTTTTACATTGTCCATATTTAAGGTGGCTGCCAGAGAAACCTTCTTTTGTTTTCCCTTCTTCACCTGAACGGTTTTATTCTTCAATGTAACCGTTTTTAATATTTTCGTTGTGACCTGATCCATATCTTTCTGATCCATAAGGACATAATCCTTATTGGAATCTGCTGAAAAATTCACATTTCCGGCTTTTGTAACCGTATAACTCTTGTCGTTTACAAGGACATAGGCACCTGTCTTTTGATCTTTTGCACACACATACAGCTTATTTCCGGTCTGTATGTCTGCTGTATTTACGGTCAGTGTATAGCTTACGTTGCCAGCCGGATCGGTGACCCGGATCGTCACATCTGTGTGTTTTCCATTGTTTTCTTCCATGGTTTGTTTTATCAGATCAGCGGTCACCGTTGTTTTGATGGCTTTATTTTTCCGGGTTCCGGTAACGGTCACGGTTGGTGTATTTTGTCCGGCCGTGTTTCCATCGGACGGTGTTTCTGTACCGGCTGTATTTCCGTCAGACGGAGTTTCTACATCGGTTTTGTTTCCGTTGGACGGTGTTCCCCCTCCGGCTGTGTTACCACCCGAAGTATTTCCGCCACCAGAACTTCCTCCGGAAGATGAGCCACCTCCGGTCGCTCCACCGCCTCCGGAAGACGAGCCGCCTCCGGTTGTTCCACCACCTCCGGAAGATGAGCCGCCTCCGGTTGTTCCACTTCCTCCGGAAGATGAGCCGCCTCCGGTGGAACTGTCCTCTTTGATTGTAACGGTCACGGCTTCACTTGTCACTGTTTCGTAATAAGTCTGTCCATCCTTATCATCCGGCTCATATACTGCCTTAAACTGATAAGAACCGCCACGTTTTAAGCCTGATACAACCGTATCGGCTTCCCCATATACGAGTTTTTCCTGTGCCTTTATTATGGTTCCGTCCTGATAAAAAGAAATCGAACCAAGCGGAATACTGCCATTTCGGACTCCATCTACCTTTACATACAGATGTACAGAATTACCGTTTTCTGTCTCTGCCGTAAGGCGAATCGATGGTTTCGCCGCTGTAATGGTAAAGGTTCCGACTTTTTCCTCTATCACATCGTACTGGTTTCCAGTTACTTTAAACCACACCTCATAGCTGCCCGGCTGCACCGGAACAACATTTTTCCCATCCTGCCGATAGAAAACTTCAGGCTTTACCTGCGAATCTACCGTCTGTCCGTTGTCCGTTCGGACTACATTTACCGTGGAAACAAAGCAGCTCTGTTTCAGCCCTGTGTATGCAGCTGTCTGCTGGATGGTATCATACTGCATCTTTACGGCAATTGGATTTACCGACACGGTTTCGTTTGCCTGGGAAGGAAGTGCCCTGTATTTTTCATTGGCTGCTCCTGCATAAGAAACTGTAATTGCATTTTCTCCCATATGAAATCCGTTTGCCTCTGAAACCGAAATCTTTATGGCTGCCACTCCGTTTTGAAGCGTGATGCCGGATACTTCATAAGGGGTCTGGTTAATGTATACCGAAAAACCAGCAGACGGCACGTTCTGTCCCTGTAAGCTGCTATCTGTATAGACCGTCTGCACGGTAAGATTCAGTTCATCCTGCATGGACACGGCCGTTGGTAATCCATTTATCGTAGTGGTTGTTTCCTTTGAAGTAGCCGTCGAACCGGATGTATCCGGATCTTTGTTTACAATCAGAATTACGTTCTGTTCGATCTGTTCATCTGCTGAAAATGGACGGATTGTGATGTAGTAGGTTCCCGGTTCTGGCAGTTTCAGTTCGCCACTCGTAGCATCTTCATAAAATTCCGGTGTAATTGTATGTACCCCGTCCTGATTTGTCTCCGGATGAAATGCCAGTCTAAGATCCGAAACATTGGCATTTCCATCATCACCAACCGTTGAATAATATATATGATTATTGAACTCTACTTCGTATGTAAGTGGAACCTGATATAAAGTTTTCCCATTTTCGGGTGTCCCTTCCTGCCATTCCACATCCAGATAATACGATTTATCACTACTCATAATATTTGAAACATTCGCCAAAAGTACAGGATTTTTTACTGTAACATTTTTTACCGCAACCGGTTTATCCCCTGACAACTCACTGGTTTTCCAGATTTCTCCGTTTCCAGACGATGTCCGTTCCAGTGTCATTCCCGCCTGTCCGTCTGTCGGTGTAAAAGAAACCACCGTATCCGCAGCCCTTCCAAGTTCCAGATAGGTGTGATTATACTCCGCAATTCCGGATTTTCCATTTCTTCCATTTAGGGTTTCAAATGTAAGTGCACCCGTAATGGTATCTGTAACATTCAGCTTCTGCTCTTTTCCTAAGATCAGTCGGTTTCCTGCTGAATCCGCACTCACAATCGAATGTATCTGTGGAGTTTCCATCTGGGAAAGATCAATCGCACTTGCCCCTTCCAGCCTGACCGTACAGCTGTCCAAAGCTGCCGGTGCAAATGTTCCACCGCCCTTTACTGTGAGGTTTCCTACTTTGCTTATACCTGGAATTCCGGTATAGGACTGGTCGGTATCTATGGTCAGAAATGTCTTCCCTGCGTGATTTTCAGATACTCCGTACACCTGTTTCGTGTCGGAACCGGTAAGTGAAATTTCCACATCGCCGGAAACCGTATATTGTCCATCCGCTGCCGGTGGATCCGGCTCCTGCGTGGAAAACCAGTCATCCTGATTTACATATGGTTCAATGGCACCGGATGCATAGATTTCCCCATTTTGCGTACCGGAAACGTGCGCAAGCACGATCTGTGTCTTACCGTCATATGTTCCGTTCATTGAACCGGCATAAATATTCCCCAAATTGGTACCACCACCCGTAATCAGAATCTGTGCCTCTGATCCCGGATGAGTCCCCATATTCTTTCCATTCTCATAAAGAGATCCGCCAAAGATATCTACATAGCGGAATCCGCTGTCGCACGTAACATTCTCAAGAACAAGTTTATGCCCATTTGCAAAAATTGCATCGTGCAGACGATTGGAAAACCGCAGCGTAATGTTTTTAAATGTCACATCCGTATTCAGGATAAATCCCCCCTTACGGTTGGAAAAAGTATTTCCATTTCCGTTGACGGTCACGCTTTTATCAAAAATAAACGGTTCCGCAGCCTCGGCATTTAAAAAAGCACCACTTCCCAAAATTGAGATTTCATCCCCATTGCCGGCAGCCGCATAGGCATCCTCAAATAAATTGTAGGGATTTCCATAGCTTCCATCTCCAGAATGGGTAGAATTTCCATCTTTAAATTCCGTATAGATCGTTCTTGCCGCTGTCTGCACAGCCTCCTGCGCCTTTACCGGCACGACAGGCTGCACGGTAATACACATGGTGAGCACGATAAAAAATGCCCATAGACGTTTTACTACATTGTCTGGTTTCATCTGATTGTTCTTTTTCATCCATTTCTCCTGATAATAAGAACAGGGGGATGAGTCAAAAACTCATTCCCCTGTCACTTCATTGATAGTCTCTACCATCATCCTAACATGGTTTCCAATCATCGTCAACAAATTTATGACCTGTTTTTATACCTATATCATCTGCTGATTTTATATTTTATTATTTCTATCTGTTCTATCTGTGTGATATCAATCTTCTGATTGAAAATATAACGAGCCCCACAATATTTCATTTCACTTGCAGATGCATAGCCATCTCCAAGCTCTTCAAGATCTGTACCATCCATGAAAGGATATTTCTTTTTTTCAGTTCCTTTTCTGTCATCGGTAAGAGGTAACTCTCCTATGGAATATTGCTTTCCGTCTTTTGTTGTTGCAACTACATGATAAAAACACCCTTTTTCTCTCCAGTCATTGACGGGACAAATACTAACCGTATAAGGTGTAATTTCAACAGGGATTGTTTTTTTTGTTTTCTTAACATCCGCTTTTAACATCTTCTCCTTCATTGGAACAACTTTTCCCTTAACCAAAACATTTTTTAATGGCGTATTTGAATTATCCGGTGATTGAAATTCCTTATATACTTTCGGATTTTTCCACGCAGTATCATCAGAATAAAAGCCGCACACATTGATCTGAATACCATCACCTGTATCTATTACATCCACCTTACTGGTAGTATCTAACCCACCTAACCAATAATTTGTTCCTTCCAAAGATTTTGCGTTCGGAAGGAACACCTTTGCACGCATAACCTTCGTATTTGAAGCAACCTGAATTGATGATATGATTATCTTTTGTTCTTTTCTGCCATCATCTTCTCTACTGTTTGATTTTGCATCAGAATTTTTTCCACACGCACACAGACAATATAGCATTGTAAAAATTAATAAGTACAGACTGATTTTCTTCATTCATAATCCTCCAATTTCTTTTTCTTTAAAACACTAAGGATTAATATGCTTCCTATCACTATAATTCCAATGCCAGCCACATATTTCATCGAACTTCTGCTCTGTACTCCAGCTCCTGTACTTACCTCAGAATCTTCAATATAAGTATCTGAAATCTCCGCTACAGACTCAAATGAATAGACACCGCTTTCCACATTTTGAGTTTCCGGAATTTTCTCCATAACCGGATACTGATACCCCAACGAAATCCAGATACGTGCTGTTTCATCATCCATCCCAAGTGCAACCGGCTCTCTCATTCCCGGTTGACTTCCCACCAGTACTACTCTCGTACAGTCCGATAATGCCTCTCGTTTTTCCAGAAGTATATCATAGTAAGGTTCCACTGTATGTTCTGCTGTCTCTGTAAGCATCCATTTTCCAGCATGATTTTTTACTTCTTCCTGTTCTGCTTTTGTCAATACAGACTTTGCTTCTTCACGCAATGGAAGTCCTTTGGCTACGGTAAACATCCCATATGTCTTTTCCATTTTAAAAGGAATTACCCATACATAATTTGCACTTTCCAGAGCACTTGTGAGTTTTTTCGTATCTGCCGTCTGCAATTTTATAAGATTACAATCCACATATACTTTTAATGCCTTGTCATAATCGATGGTTGCATCCGGCTCTTCTTTTTTCATTTCATCCTGTAAATTACTGATTTCTGTCCAATCGCTGCTCGTTATTAACTGATCCTGATCGGAAACCGGTATTTCCGCGGCATACACAGCAGAACCTGCTATCGTAAAAATTGTAATCATCATAAGCATTATTTTTAAAATATTTTTCATAGCTATTCCCCCTAATCCAATTTCCAATCACAATTTCTGTATGGTCTCCCAATTCGTTTCCACGTTCCAAAACCGATATGGCATCTGTTTCTATTTCATGATTTCCTGCATCCGCGCATCTGTATGCAGGAGTTCCTTCGCGCGATCCCTATATTGCTGCTCATGCAGATACGTATAGCGGAACGGTTTGATCGACGGTGCCAGATCAATTGCTTTCTCAAAATCCTCCCGCCGAAAATCCAGTGTTTTTACATAATCCCAGAAGCCCGTCTGCGTAAAAATCGTGTCTACCCTCCGGTAACGATGATCCTGCACAACACTCATCAGATATGTTGCAATGCCGACCTGAATACCATGAAGCTGCGGATGCTCAAGCATCTTGTCCAGCGCATGGGAAATCAGATGTTCGCTGCCGCTTGTTGGCGCACTGCTGCCCGCAATCTCATTTGCAATTCCGCTCATCGCAAGAGAATCCAGAAGTTCCTTTAAAAACAGATCATCCTGTATCGAAGTAAACGGTGTGCGCACAAAACTGTTGACTGCTTTCTTTGCAATCATGACAGCAAAATCGTTAACTTTTCCGTACCCATGTTCTTCCTCAAAAATCCAGTCATACAGTGCCGTAATTTTTGATACCATATCGCCGATTCCGGAATATAAAAATTTCTCCGGTGCACTGCGGATAATCTTTGTATCCACCACAATCCCATATGCAAGTTTTGCCGGAACGGACTTGCGGCGTCCTTCCACCAGAAGGGAAGCACTGGCACTTGAAAATCCATCGCTCGATGCCGATGTCGGGATGCTAATAAACGGCAGATTTCGCAAAAATCCACAATATTTCGCACCATCAATCACTTTTCCTCCACCGATGCCGATGACTGCCTGCGTCTTCGCCGGCATGGAAAATGCAAGACTGGTCAGATCTTCCAACCGCACGGTATCAAGTTCCTGATATTCTAAAATATCAATGTCCTCCTGCTGCAATGCTTCCATAACGGTAGAACCAAACATTTCTACAAGACCGTTTCCAAACAATACAACTACTTTCTGTAACTGTAACTCTTTTAAGTAAATCCCCAGATTGTCCAATGCACCCGCACCGATCTTTAAAAGTGCCGGAATGGAAATGTGTTTTCCTGCCATAATAAATGTTCTCCTTCTCATTCTCTTTTCTATTGATTTTAGTATAAACAAAGGTTCCTGAAATTACAATCAATTCCCCCGAAAAAACGCACACGCTTCTCTTTACAATTATGGGTAAGAAAAAAGACGATTTCCTGCGAAACCGTCTTTTTCTTATTAAAATTCTGACGAGACTCCTGTAAATTTACTTTGTCACTTTGATCGTCATCTTTACAGTCTTTGTCTTTCCGTTCTTTAAAGTGACTTTTACTTTCACAACTGCTTTGCCAGCTTTCTTTGCGACAATTGTACCGTTTTTATTCACTGTTACAACCGGCTTTTTGGAAGATGTATAAGTGATCTTCTTTACATTTTCCATGTTCAGGTTCTTGTCAAAAGTAACTTTTGCCTGCTTTCCGTTTGCAACAGTTTTTTTGGTATTCTTTAATGCAACACTCTTTAAAATTTTACTGCTCAGGGCTTTTGCATCCTTCTCATTCAGCAGTACATAATCACCGGCATCTTTGGTATCCGCTGTCACAGTTCCGTCTTTGGAAACCTTATAAGTCCTGCTGCTGATCAGGACTTTTTCTCCTGTCTTTTTATCAACTTTTACAAGTGTCAGCTTTTTGCCTTCCTGCAGATCCTTCGCATTGACAGATACGCTGTTCATCACTTTGCCGGAAGCGTTCTTTGTTGTCTGGGTAATCGTGATGTCGCTGGTTCCTGCCTCTTTGACTAATTTTGCAACCACATCTGCTGAAATTGTAGTCTTCTTTGTCTCGGAAGCATTCTTTACTGTTTTGTCCAGCTGTGCTCGGGCATCTGTCACTTCTCCCTTATCGTTCTTTTCAACGGTAAGTATCGCATTTGTATCTTTTGCAATATTCTCAAATGTTTTGTCCGTTTTCCGGGTTTCCGATGGTTTTGTATCTGGTGTTGTATTTCCGGTATCCGGTGTTGTTGTGCTGCCGGAATTTCCACCAGAGGTGCTGCTTCCGGAGGAAGAATTTCCGCCATTATTTCCACTCTGGCTGGTCTGTTTTACTGCAATCAGGCCATCGGCATCTGCTTTTGCAGCTTCCGCGTCACTGATCGTTGTTCCTTTGAATGCATCAAAGTAAAGTACCGACTCCACATCTACCGCGGAACCTGCCGGGTTGGAATTACACCAAAGTCCGAATGCCTGCACATCTTTTAAAGCATCCCCATTAAGTTTTCCACCCGTCTTCCCTTTAAAAGCTGAGAATGGAACGGTTACTTCATAGGCATCTTCTGTCTTCGCAAGATTGGTCAGATATACTTCATACTCTTCTCCTCCTGCCTTGATCTGTACAACAACCTTCTGACCTTTTCCATCAAGTTTTGTCCAGAATTTCAATGCATTATAGGCTGAAAAATCTGTATTACTCAAGCTTGCATTTACCAGACCCGTCCAGACTTCCGAACCGGTTGTTTTTAATTTGTAATGAAATGCAGCACCATATGTACCATCTGCCTTATGCTCCCGATCCAGCGTAAGGGACGAACTGCATCCGGCGGCAGAGTTTCCTCCATAAGCTGCGTCCAGAAGTCCATTACTCCCGACATAGTAGTCAAAGTTTTCCAGCACACCTGCCGGAGCTTTGTCCTTTTCTTTCCCGATACTCAGATTTGTGATCGTAGACAATGTCTTTCCATCTGCAACCAGCGCGATTTCCGCTACATCTGTTTTTCCGATCTGATCCATTTCCTCCTGTGTCAGCTGCGCCGTATAGAATTCATCGGAGCCTATCGCAGCCGGCAATGTCAACTGTTTGCCTTTTGCCGTATCCTTTACAACAAACGATACCTCACCGGCATTGGAAACACTTGCCTTTAACACAGTTGGCTTTAAAATCGTATCCATATCAAACGGTGCTACCATGTATCCGCTGACATCTTTGTAATTCTCGGTCTTTACTCCTGCATACTTATCGATATTGCCATAGAAATTAGTACCGTTTCCAAATACTGAATCCTCATTGTTGTAGTAAGAAATGAAATCATTGATCATTTCCTGTCCCATGGTATCACTGTATTTATACGGCACATAGAAATTGGTATCGCTGAAATTTGCCCATACCATATAATATGGCATGTCGTTTTTCTTTGCGATATCATTCACTTTCTGATACCAGTTCACACCCGACTTTGCCTCACTGACCGGATTATTTTTTACAAGAAGCCCTTCGTTATCACTTCCATCTTTTTTCATCACACGTACACCGGTCTCCGAAATCGCAGCCAGCTTGTTATGCTGTTTTGCTACAGCAGATACCACTCCGCAGGTCTGATCCAGGTGATCAAAGAACGAAGTATCACTCTCTGCCGGATAAGTATTAAAATCGTTGTAATAATCAAATGCCAGAATGTCTACATAAGCATCTCCCGGATACCGCGACATATACTCTGCCTCGGTCTCCAGCGGTCCGTTTGGCGAATACACATAAAGCATATTGTGCACGCCTTTGGATTCCAGATAATCTCTGGTATATGCATACAGACTCTTGTAGCTTTCTGTTGTATTGGAAGTTCCCCACCAGAACCATCCTCCGGTATTTTCATGGAATGGACGGAAAATCACCGGGATATTCTCTTGTTCCAATGCATTGGCATAGACTGCAATCGTATCAAGATATGCCTTAAATACCTCATTCTTCTCTCCACCAGGCAAAATCTTCTTTAACGAATCACCGGATAAATCTTTTGCTTCATTAAAATCACAGTTATAGAAATCGTAGGTTCCATCTGCATTCTTTTTAATCTTTGCGTTGGTGAAATTCGGCATATGGGTGGATAAGGTAACGATTGCACCGTTTTGGGCCGCCTTTTTGCTGTAGTCAATGGAATTCTGCAGTGCAGATGCCGCATCCGTACCACCAGCCTCGCTTCCAAACAATGCCAGGGAGTCAATGCCGAAAATACCGCTGACGGAACCGGTCACATCTTTTACATCTCCCAGATCGTTGTTTCCTACGGAATGGCTCACATCATTCTGATGTCCGAACAGTACCTGATCACTTTCGGTCAGTCCCTGCAGATATGCATACAATGCCTTTGCGCTATTGCTGGCATCCGGATCTGTCATGGTCAGGGTTTTATCTGTTGCTTCTGGTTTTGCCTGTGTTCCGTCTGTATTCGGTGTTGCGGTAATTGCCACAAAATCACCACCGGCATCCTTCTGGGAAAGTATCAGATTATCCAGATAAACATCCCCTGCAAAGGAACTGTTGGCTCCGATAAGTCCGATTGTCAGATCATCCATTTGTGTAGCAGATGGAGAAAATCCTAAAGTAACTGTAACTTTCTGATATCCGTTTCCTGCATCTGTTGCCTCGGACGAATCTATGCTGGTATCCTTGTTGATTCCGCTGTTGGAGAAAAATTTTATCTTGGAAATATTACTGCTTTCCGGATAAATCAAATCCACACTCACCTGATTATAATTGCTGATATCAGCCGGTGTCTCCGGTGTGAATTTCACTTTTGCCTCACTCCATGATTCACCGGAGTTGGCTGTATAATCCAGGCTTACTTTTAATCTTCCGTCTCCGCCATTTGCGTCATAGGAAAGCTTCGGAGCAGCATTTTCTTCTCCACCGTGGAAATACTGATATCCGGTTTCGCCTGCCCACAGATTTACCTGGGATTCATCATTTAAATTAGAAAGAATCGCTGGCTCCTGTTTGGTCAGCCCTGACTCTGATTCTGCTACGTCATAAACTTCAATATCCGAAATGGTAACCGTTCCTTTAAAATCTTCGGATGCATTATACTGAAAAATAATTGACTGCAACGCACCTGCTTCTGCCACATATGTAAAAGTAACTGTTGCTTCCCCATCTTTAAAATTTTCTTCTTTTAAAAATGAATAATCATTTGATTTTGCATATTTCCAACTACTTCCACTTTGCACTGCACTTGCAAGTTGAATTGCATTATAGCCTCCTTTTGCATCTTCTGATCCGTCAAGCCCTGCTGTATCAGATACTTTTACCTTTGCTTTTACTTTTACCGTTGTTCCTACATTTACATTCTCAAGCCGAGCCGCTTGCTCTTGTGTATTATTACTCGCAAATGCCTTATCTGTCCATTTGGCATCTTTAGCTGCATCAAATACCAGACTCACCCCGGCTGCACTCGTCCATACCTGATTTTCCGTCTCCGCTGCATACACCACCTCATTTTGTAAAAATGTGCATGCCTCCGGTGTCAGTGACCCCATCATTGCCGCTGCCAGCGTGATGGCAACAATCTGTTTTCCTACCCTTCTCATGTTTTTGCTCTACCTTTCCTTTCTTCTCCATTTCTTGTAAAAACCTTCCAGTGCCCTCCATCTATCCGGTTTCACTTAATAAAAAAGCAATCGCACGCTGCTTCCCATATTTCAGGGAGAGGGTACTGCATACTTGGGGAGTGCAGTAAAAATATGGGAACCAGTGTGCAATTGCTTTATTTATTTGATAAATTCAGTATATCATAAAGTAATTTTAAGTCAATATTTAGTTAATAGAAAATTAAACATTTGTAAAGTATTACTTAATTTAAAGTTTTTTAGTCTTTTTTTAGTCTTTTAATTAGACATTTTCACAAGAGACGAAAGTACCAGTTCATCCGTGTTTTATTATTTTAAAACGCCTTCTGAACAGAATTTATCTGCATTTTGGAGTATAAAAATAGCACCTGACAGATTTTTATTTCCGTTAGGTACTATATAAAATATGACATTACGAGATTATTTTTTTACAAGTTCCATTTTGTAACCAAGTGCATCAATAATTTTTACAAACAAAACTAATGATGGACTATGTGTTTTCTTTTCAAACCGTGAGATACTTTGCTGTTTGCTTTCCGTTAAATCTGCTAATTCCTTTTGAGAAATATTAGACTCTTTCCGTAATTTAACAACGTTATCAATTAAATTGTTTTCTATTTCTTCTGCACGAAAAGTAGCGGCTGGTAAACCACTTACTTCCCGGACTGGAATTTGTTTTTGTTCAATCGCTACTGCTTCCAATAAGCCTTGCATTGTATCATCAAAAAATTTGCTCATGATTATTCCTCCTTCAGAATTTTCACTACTGCCTTTAGAGCTTTCTTTTCATCAGGCGTTAAGTCTGCCTTTTCGTCTTTTGTATATACGTTGACAAGGTATATTATTTCTTTTATATCAACATCTACATAGATTACTCTTGCACCACTTCGTTTTCCTTTTCCTTTATTCTCCATTGGAATACGGATTTTTCTTAATCCTCCAGTATGAGAAATAGTATCTCCAAGCTTTGGAGTTTCCAGCAAAATTTCTTGCAAGTCTTTTAAATCGTTGTCTGTCAATCCTAAATCCTGCCATTTAGCAGTAAAAATTGGTGTTTCAATAAAGGTTCGTGTCATATTCTTTATTTTCTCCTTTGTTGATACCCCTATATTACATCAAATTTGTTGTATTCGTCAAGTGCATTTTAATTTTCGTGAGCAATATACAACCTGTCCGTTTGCGTTCTCTACTGCCGGTTGGTGTGATTTACTTTCTAAAAACAGATGCTTATATATAAAAGGCATACTGTTTTCAGAAGAAAACGTATGCCTCAAATAAAAATCACTATTATTTATTTCGTAGAAACCGTAGAAGCAACAAATTCCAGATTTCCCTCAATCTCAACCTTACCATAGCCATACGGAAGAATAAAATGATCTCCCTTCTTCACGCTGGTATGGTTTAAGAGTCCGTTTCCTTCTACCACACTGACGATCAGGAACGGATATTCCTGCTCAAATTCAGCCTGACCTTCGACTTTCATGTGGAATACCTGATAGTACTTGCACTCGATCAGCTTCTGCAGTTTGTTTGTCTCTGCCTCACCGGTCTTTATCATGCACTCCAAAAGCGGTGCTGCCGGAACTTTGATGACATCGAGACTCTGCTGAATGTGAAGCTGACGCGGCTTTCCATTGGAAAGGCGGTCATAATCATAAACACGGTACGTAATATCACTGTTCTGCTGGGTTTCAAGGATGGTGATACCACCTTTGATCGCATGCACGGTACCCGGATCAATCTGAATAAAGTCACCTTTCTTTACCGGAACTTCGCGGATCAGCTCACTCCAGCGTCCGTTGTGTACCATGTCTTCAAGTTCTTCGTGTGTCTTTGCATTATGTCCGATAACAAGCTTAGAATCCGGCTCACAGTCAAGGATATACCAGCACTCCATTTTTCCGAGAGATCCATTCTCGTGCTCTGCCGCATAGGCATCATCCGGATGTACCTGAATACTTAAATCTGCCTTTGCATCGATAATCTTGATCAGCAGTGGGAATACTTTCCCCTGTGTATTTCCAAAGAGTTCTTTATGTTCCTCCCACAGATCGGATAATTTCTTTCCCTTATACGCACCGTCTGCAATTGTACAGGTGCCGTTTGGATGTGCTGCGATTCCCCAGCATTCTCCGATGTCATCGCCCTCGATCGCATAGCCAAACTCCTCACGCAGCTTGGTGCCGCCCCAGATGTTGTGGGTAAATACCGGATTCATAAACAAAATTTCTTTACATGGCTGGTTACAGCTTAAATTTTCTCCATTCATTTTCATTACCTCTCTGTACCAGTAGGCAGAATCTTTTGCAATTCTACGTTGGGTTGTATAGTCTACATAAACAAGTCCAAAACGCTCTTTGTAACCTTCTGCCCACTCAAAGTTGTCCAGAAATGTCCAGAGGAAATATCCGATCACCGGCATTCCCTCATTGACCGCACGCTGCACAGCACCCAGATATGCATCCAGAAATGTGATTCTTTCGCTGTCATGCACCTGTCCGTCTGCGGAAATATTATCCAGATCGGACATTCCGTTTTCTGTAATATAAAGCGGCAGATGATAACGCTCTGTCAAGAAACGAATTCCGTAATACAATGCCTCCGGTGTCACTGGCCAGCCTGTGCCTGTCTTAGCTGCCCCAGGGGCGCGGTCTACATATTCCGGTTCCCCATCTTTTCCACAACGGATCATATAACCGTTATATATATTTTGTCCCATAAAATCGAGCGGCTGATGAATGAGTTCCATATCTTCTTTCGTAATCTCCGGAAGATATGGTGCAAATTTCTCAAGTCCTTCTTTCGGGTACTCTCCCAGAAATACCGGATCGGAAAACCATGCCACATTCCAGGTCCAGTTATCCATTGGGTTGTCAAAACCAAAATATACCTTTTTTGCAGCCTCTATATCCTTTGTACCCTCCGATGCCGGATATGCCACACCACAGGTCGGTGCATAGCCGACACGTATCTTCTGCTTTGCATATTTACGCAGATTGATCACTGCCTGACCATGCGCTTTCATCAGATTGTGTGCCATCTGAAAGGTCTCTGGAACAGAATACTGCATTCCCGGTGCATGTACCCCGCTTAAGTGTCCCAGTCCAATCGCACACTGCGGCTCATTGATTGTGATAAAATCGGTACACAGATCCGAGAAATTTTCTGCAACGACTTTTGCATATTCTCCAAACCACTCCACCACATCTTCATTGAGCCATCCGCCTTTTTTAAACAGCTCATATGGAAACTCCCAATGAAACATGGTGATAAACGGACGAATTCCGTTTTCTTTCATGCAAAGAATCATATCGCGATACATCTGTACAGCTTTCCCATTCACCTTCCCGGTTCCCGCCGGAAGGATTCTTGACCAGCTGAGTGAAAAACGATAATTTTTGATTCCAAGTAACCGCATCAAAGCAAAATCTTCTTTATAACGGTGCATATGATCGCAGGAAACATCTGCAGTCTGTTGTTCATACACCCTGCCGGAACGCACAAACTCATCCCACACATTCTTTCCACGGCCATCGTCAGGATCGGTTCCTTCCACCTGATAAGCACTGCTTGCCACTCCCCAGACAAAATCTTTTGGAAACATATTTTTCTTCCTCTCTCTATTTTTCAGAAACAATTACAGAGATCAGTTCAAATGCACTCGGCATGGTAGAATCTCCGGAAATCAGCCGTATTTCCACCGTATGTGCCCCTTCTTTTCCATGCACCAGAACCGGAGTCAGCGTCAGGGAATCCCCCCAATCCTCATCAAAGTTTGCATCCAGTGTCACCGCATGTGCTTCATCCCCATCCACAATGGCCAGTGCCACCGGTGCCGGTTTCGTTACACAACGCTTATACTGTGCTGCAATCTCACTTCCATTTACAGCAAACGTTAACGATGCTCCTTTTTCTTTTGCGGACCATCCATTTTTGAAGCAATCTTTGACTTCTTCCTGTACTCTGGTATCTTTGACAAATCCCTGGTTTTCAGGTTCATAATTACGATTATCCAGACGCACTGCTTTTTCATAGCAATTGTCTGTCAGTGGTTCTGGGAATTCTGGTTTTGCATCCTTTGTCTGTGTTATATGGATTTTCTCTAAGGCATAAGTAATCACAGATGCAACCAGCTCATGCCCTTTGTCGTTTGGATGCAGATCATCCTCTGTAATGTCGCGGTTTGGAATCCGCCCCGCAACGACTTCCGGATAAATACTGCTCTGCATGCTGACCGCCGGAAGCTGATAATGTCTGGCAATCTGTGCATGCATGATCTGCGCATTTCCACCGTTATTATAATAAACATTGTGCACCAGCATCACAGCAGGTTCGTTTTCATCCTGCCATACACGGCGTACCAGTCCTTCATATGTCTCACGGAAAAATTCCGTCGATTCATCATTGACCGAAAATTCAATGATAACAAAATCCGGTTTATGGGAAAGCAGATCGGACTCGGCACGAGCCGTCCCGAAATGTGATGTCGTTCCACCGATTCCGGCATTGATATAATGAAATTTGGCCTGTGGAAATGTTTTCTCCCACCACTGAAATACGCGGTAAGCATAACACAGCTCCGGTGCGGATGCAAGACATCCCTGCGTGATAGAACCACCAAGGAAACCAATGCTTAATGTTTCCCCGGCCTCTGCCCTTGCCATTAATTTTTTCATCCGGTACTGATTGCCCGGATTGGAAATACCTCTTTCATATTCAATCTGCATTGTTATACTCCTTTGATTTGTAACGGGAACATCAGCCCATGCAAAATTTGCTGACGCAAATGGGCTGACGCTACATAATCAATTTTAAAAAAATTGATTACCTATCCCAAATTTTCTCTCCGAGGCTTTCGATGAATGCGGTAAGTTCCTTACTCATCTGCTCTGCCTCTGGAATACGGATATGTCCCGGTGTTCCCTTTCCGTTCTGTGAATACAGGAAATGGTGTACCCGTGGACTGTTTACTGTTTTACACACTTCCTCAATGGAAATGTCCCAGTTTTCGTTATGTTCCAATATTGTGGTTGTCAATATAAAGGTTGCCTTCGGATATACTTCCATAAGATGCTCTAAAAATCTGCGGTAATGCTGCCGCCAGTTTTCGGAACGTGCACTGTTATAATCTTCTGCCATATAATCATCCGGGTGGTTATCATTCTGCCCGAATGCAAAAATCACAACATCTGGTGTATAACGTGAAAAATCCCATGGTTTTACTTCACTGAGTTCCGGTTGGTATTCTATTTTATCATAACAGGATTCTATTCCCAGATAATCCGGCTCCATAAACCAGCCGGTTTTGTCAAGAAGGGCGATACCCCCCTGTGATGTGTCATGCAGCTGTGCATGCAGATTCCGCGCGGTCATCCACGCATAAGAATACCAGCTGTTTGAATATTCCCCATCGTGTTCCGGATCCGGTTTTCCTGCATAATCCACGGCTTCTGACACCTCACCACAGGAAACGCTGTCTCCGAAAACTTCGATTTTACGGGACGGAAGCGGTGCCGGAGTAAGTACCTTAGCATCGCTTCCCAATTCAAATCCCAGTAAAGTGACGATATGGCAGGAATCCATTCTTTTAAACAGAGTGAGGGTATGTTCTGTATGTTCAAGATCTTGGGCTATCACATATGTTTCTGCCTCCGGATCCGAGGTGAGTAAGAACTGTCCCTGCTTACCGTCCAATATATATCCCATCCGGTTCGACCAGTATGCCCGTTTGTTTTCCAGTGTCACGGCGATCTCCGTTCCGGTAAAACGAATCTGTACAAAACTTGCCGCATAGACAAGTACAGGTGCTTTTGGATTATCAAAATCAATTCTTCCACAATATTGTAATCTCTTGTCGTCCGGTGAAATATGCATAGTTATCTCCTTCCGATTTCAGTGTCTGCAGGTGTTACAACACTATTTGTTTTTATGTAATCTACAATCTCATCCAGTTTTGTAAATGCCAGGCCAACGTAGCTGTCTGCCGCACCATAATAGATCGCGATCTTACCAGATGCACTATCGTGAATGGTTGCACATGGGAAGCATACGTTCGGAACGAAACCTCTCTCCTCATACCACTCTTCCGGAGTCAGAAGGAAATTCTCACAGCGGTACTTCACGATGGAAGGATTATCAATGTCAAGGATTGCCCCACCGATGGAATAAACATATCCGTTACATGTGCCGGATACCCCATGGTAGAATAACAGCCATCCTTCGGAAGTCTCGATTGGAGCAGCACCGCCGCCGATCTTTAAGGACTCCCACCATTCGCTTCCTTTGCCCATGACATGTCTGTGTTTGCCCCAGTATACCAGATCCGGGCTTTCACTTAAGAAAATGTCACCAAACGGTGTATGACCACTGTCTGAAGGACGGGAAAGCATCATGAAGTTTCCATTGATCTTTCTAGGGAACAGCACGGCATTACGATTGAATGGGAGGAACGGATTCTCAATACGTGTAAACGTCTTGAAATCTGTTGTTTTTGCCATGCCGATTGCTGCTCCGTAGAAATCCTGACACCAGATGATATAATAGGTGTCTTCTACTTTTACAAGTCTTGGATCATATGCATAGATTGGCATAAATGGCTCGCCGTTTTCATCTACGAATGGAATCTTGTTTTCTTCAAAATCCCAATGAATGGCATCTTTGCTGTGTCCAAGATAAATATATGGAATACCATTGGTCTGCTCTCCACGGAACACACCGATGAAAGCATCACCATATGGCATAACCGCACTGTTAAAAATTCTTGCAACACCCTTTAACGGATTTCTTCCGATAATCGGGTTTTCACTGTATCTCCAGATCGGGGCTCCGTTCTGAGGTCCTTGTGGTCTCTCCTGCCATGGTACATTTGGTACCGGAGCTGTCAGCATCTTTACTTCACTCATAATCAACTCTCCTCTTATTTATGATTTTTTAAATACTCTAAGTTCTTCTTAATCAGGTCGCATCTCTGCTGTACACACAGTACACTTCTTCCCGGATCCTGTGGGGTGTTGAATACGTAATCAATCAGACGGTCAATCGTTGTAGTCGCCACATGCATTCTTGTATCGGAGGAAGCATAGTAAATAAATACTTCGCCCTTTT
>OLGZ01000480.1_pt1 | contig 31384 bp, 26 predicted proteins | sample 1605981 | NCBI WGS metagenome assembly OLGZ01 (sample SAMN03283291) | human gut metagenome | biome: human-associated habitat; material: feces | host: Homo sapiens | place: Peru | collected 2012 | reverse complement strand
CGGGCAAGAAGTTTGAGCTGGCAAACAAGCCACACCACGACCATCTCATCTGCAAAAACTGCGGTAAAATCGTTGAATTTGAAAATTCCATTGTCGAAAGACAACAAGCACTCATCGCCAAAGAGCATAAATTCAAGCTCACAGGGCATTTGATGCAACTTTATGGCATTTGCGAAACTTGCGCGCAAAGCAAAGTAAGGTTTTAATGTTTAACAGCACGCTAGAACAACAAAAAATCGCAAAGGCAAACGAGTTTCGCCAAGCTGGTATCAGTCCTTATCCGCATTTTTTAAGCAAAGATTTAAGCATAGCCGAATTTCGCGCCAAATACGCTTATGTCAAAGATAGCGACACAAAACGCGATGAAAGCGTGAGCGTTAGCCTTGCTGGGCGTTTGAAACTCTTGCGCGTGGCTGGAAAATCAACCTTTGCAAATATAGAAGATGAAAGCGGGGCTTTGCAAATTTATTTTAACAAAGACGGCTTGGGCGATGAATTTTACACGCTTTTAAAGAAAAATTTAGAAGTGGGCGACATTGTTTTGGTGCGTGGCTATCCTTTTGTAACAAATACAGGCGAGTTTAGCCTGCATTTGAGCGAGCTAAAACTTGCCGCAAAGGCTATCACACCTTTGCCTGAGAAATTTCACGGGCTGAGCGACATTGAAACAAGGTATCGCAAGCGGTATTTGGATATGATAATGAATAGCGAAATTCGGCGTGATTTTGCTTTGCGTTCGCGCATAGTGCGGTTGATTAGGGATTTTTTCGAGCAAAAGGGCTTTTTAGAAGTGGAAACGCCGATGATGCACCCTATCGCAGGTGGTGCAAACGCCAAGCCTTTCATCACTCATCACAATGCTTTGGGCGTGGAACGCTTTTTAAGAATCGCGCCTGAACTTTACCTTAAACGCCTTGTAGTTGGGGGTTTTGAGGCTGTTTTTGAGATAAATCGCTGTTTTCGCAACGAGGGTATGGATTTGACTCATAACCCTGAATTTACCACTATTGAGTTTTATTGGGCTTATCATAATTATAAGGATTTAATGGATTTGAGTGAAGAGTTGTTGCGAATGCTTTTAAGAGAGCTAAATTTAGGTGAGAAACTTGAATTTGATGAAAAAATTATCGATTTTTCAAAGCCCTTTGAACGAATTTCTTATAAAAATGCGCTGATAAAGTATGGAAATTTGGACGAAAATTTGATAAATGATAAGGCTCAAATCCTTAAAAAGCTCAAAGATGAGGGCGTAGAAGTGAAAGAAAGCCTTGATTTAGGGCATTTACAAGCTGAGCTTTTTGACACCTTTGTTGAAAGCAAGCTTGTAAATCCCACTTTCATCACGGACTTTCCCGTATCCATAAGTCCGCTTTCGCGTAGAAGCGATGAAAACCCCCAAATAGCCGAACGCTTTGAGCTTTTTGTAGCGGGCAAAGAGCTAGCCAACGGCTTTAACGAGCTTAACGACCCGCAAGACCAATTTGAGCGTTTTCAAAAGCAAGTGGAGGCTAAAAAGGCTGGCGATGAAGAAGCTTGCGAAATGGACGAGGATTTTGTGAGTGCGCTTTCTTATGCTATGCCGCCAACAGCTGGGGAGGGCATAGGCATAGACAGGCTTGCAATGCTACTTTTAGGCAAAAAGTCCATACGCGATGTGATTTTGTTCCCAGCAATGCGCCCTTTAAAGAGCGAAAATGCACCCCAAGGCGCAAATTTAAACGAAAATTCAAGCAAAACAAAGGAGAAACGATGAGTTTAGAGAGCTTTGACAAAGAAATTTACGAGCTAACCAACAAAGAATGGCAAAGGCAATGCGATTACCTTGAAATGATAGCCAGCGAAAACTTTACCCTGCCCGAAGTTATGGAGGTTGCAGGTAGTGTGCTGACTAACAAATACGCTGAGGGCTACCCAAACAAAAGGTATTATGGGGGTTGTGAGTTTGTCGATGAGATAGAAAGCCTAGCCATTGAGCGTTGCAAAAAACTTTTTGGTTGCAAATTCGCAAATGTGCAGCCAAATTCAGGCTCTCAGGCAAATCAAGGCGTGTATATGGCGCTTTTAAACAGGGGCGATAAGATTTTAGGTATGGATTTAAGCAACGGCGGACACCTAACGCACGGCGCAAAAGTCAATGCTTCGGGCAAAATTTATGAAAGTTTTTCTTATGGAGTGGAGCTTGACGGGCGTATAAATTATGATAGAGTGCGCGACATAGCTAAAATAGTGCGTCCAAAGCTCATCGTGTGCGGTGCAAGTGCCTATGCACGCGTGATAGACTTTGCGAAATTTAGAGAGATTGCCGATGAAGTGGGCGCGTATTTGTTCGCTGATATAGCGCATATCGCTGGGCTAGTGGCTGGCGGGGCGCACCCAAGTCCTTTTCCGCACGCTCATATCGTAAGCTCCACGACTCACAAAACCTTGCGTGGTCCAAGGGGCGGCATTATAATGACAAATGATGAAGAAATCGCTAAAAAGGTAAATTCCGCCATTTTTCCCGGAATTCAAGGCGGTCCCTTGGTGCATATCATCGCGGCAAAGGCGGTTGGCTTTAAATTTAACCTTTCAAGCGAGTGGAAAAGCTACGCGGCGCAGGTTGTTAAAAACGCCCAAGCTTTGGCAAAAACGCTTATAGCGCGAAATTATAAGCTAGTAAGTGGCGGCACGGACAATCACTTAGTGCTGATGAGCTTTTTAGACAAAGAATTCAGCGGAAAAGATGCGGATTTAGCCCTTGAAAAAGCGGGCATTACGGCAAACAAAAACACGGTGCCGGGCGAAACTCGCTCGCCCTTTATCACAAGCGGTTTAAGGCTTGGCACGCCAGCACTTACAGCGCGGGGCTTTAAGGAAAAAGAGCTTGAATTTGTGGCGGGTAAAATCGCTGATATTTTGGACGATATTAGCAACGAAACTTTGCAAAGCAAGGTAAAAGCCGAGCTTAAAGAGCTTGCGAGCAAATTTATCATCTATGAAAAGGCTATGTTTTGATTTCAACGACTGATTTGTCGCTCATCAAAATGGTGAGCGATCATTATTTCATCAAACGCGATAAAATCGTCAATAAATTCACCTTTCGCGGGCGGTATTTTTTTGATAGATTTGAAAGGGTAAATGCCACTTTGGGACCTACGCTGATTAAAGAGCATTTGGAGCGCAAAATCATCATCGCCCACGATTTGCTCGGCAGAAACAACATAGTCGAAAATATCGTTATTGATTACAACGGCTTTGACCCAGAACGCTTTTGGCACCGCGCTCAGCTCGTGCTGCGCGAAGAAGGCTATATCAATTTCACAGCTTACAAAACAAAGACAAATGGGCATTTGCACCTTTATATCCACAAAGGACACACGGCGTTTGATGAGGGTTGCCAGCTTGCAAGCAAGATTTCACTGCTGCTTGCGAGCAAAATGCCCGTGCAATGGCGGGTTTTTCCTACCATCAATTTACCAAAAGAGTATAACATAATGGCATTGCCTTATGAGGTGTATCAAAAAGAGCGCGGCTCATCGTGGTCTAAACATTTGTGAAAGGACAGGCTATGGACAAGAATTTTGACGACATTATCTTGGATAACAACAACAAAAGCGAGAGAGTGAAAAAACTCTTACTACGCGTCATCGCGCTAGTGATTTTGTTTTTAGTGGTGATGATAGTGATGAAACTTTTAAACAGTGGCGATGAAAACAAAGGCTCGCAAACGCTTTTTCCCGCTGAACCAAACACAAGCAGCGAATTTGACAATATCCCCATCAGCAACGAGCCAAATTCAAACGAGCTTGATGAATTTACGGCTTTGAAACTCCAAATGCAAGGCTTTGAAAGCAATGTTTCTGTTTTGGAGAGCAACCAAAGTTTCGCTATGCCTTTGCCATCAAGCGAATACAACGCAAGTGCGCCAGCTGAGCCAGCAGTTGCGCCAAAGCCAGCTCAGCCAGCTAAACCAGCCACAAAGCCAGAGCAAAAACCAAAGGCTGAAAGCAAGCCAGCCACACAAAAGCCAAAGGCTGAGCCAAAGCCAGCACAAAAGCCAGCCGACAAGCCAAAAGTGGCTCAAAATTCAGCTCAAAGTGCGAGCGATTTGCAAAGTGGTGCTTATGTGCAGGTATTTTCAGTGAAAAATTTTGACACCAAGTCCCGCGAACTCGCCCTTGTTACGCAAAATGGCTACAAATACAGCACAAGAAAAAGGGGCGAAACAACGCAAATCCTTATAGGACCATTTTCGCAAGATGAGTTAAACGCTGAGCTACCTAAAATTCGCCAAACCATCAGCAAAGATGCCTTTGTGGTGCAGGTAAAATGACTTGCGTGGGCGCTGAATTTAAGCGTTTTGGGCTTTGTGAAATTTAGCAAGTTAAATGCAAATTTTGCAAGATTAAATTAAAAACGCCTAAATTTAGCCCCAAAAAGGCTTGTGAAATTTAAAGAAAGTGGCTTGATGAAAGTTTTTGCGGTTATCGGCGACCCTGTGGCGCACTCTAAATCCCCACGCATTCACAACAGCGCGATACAAGCACTAGGGCTAAACGCCATTTACACGCGCTTTCATCTTACAAAGGCAAGCGATTTGCGGGGCAAAATCTTTGAGCTAGGGCTAAATGGCGCAAATATCACCGTGCCTTTCAAGGAAGAAGCCCTTAAAATCGCTGATTATAAAGACGAAATGGCTTTAAACATAGGCTCAGCAAATACCTTGCTCGTAAAAGGGTGCGAAATTCACGCTTACAACACGGATGGCATAGGTTTTTTAAGGGCAATCGCTGAATTTGAGGGCATTAAATCCGCACTCATCTTAGGCGCAGGCGGCACGGCAAAGGCTCTGGCTTTTGTGCTAGCAAAGCAAGGCATAAGCGTGAGCGTGGCAAACCGCAGCGCAGGGCGTTTCAAGGACTTTGCGCCTTATCAAACCTTTCTTTATGAAAATTTAGCCGTAAATTCTTATGATTTAGTGATAAACACGACTTCTGCTGGGCTTAAAGATGAGCTTTTGCCTTGCGATGAAAGGCTTTTAAAGGGGATTTTAAGCAAGGCAAAATGTGCCTTTGAAGTGATTTATGGCAAGCAAACGCCTTTTTTAAGGCTCGCCAAAGAGTGTCAAATACCTTGCAAGGACGGAGCGAGTATGCTTTTGTGGCAAGGCGTTTTTGCCTTTGAGCTGTTTTTTGAGCTTTGTTCGTTTGAAAATTTAAGCAAAAATTTAACGCAACCCAACGCCCAAAATTTACACTTTCAAACAACACATTTACCCACAAATCAAACACATATTTTAAACGCTATGCAAAACGCCTTAAATTTAACCTTTTAAGTTTGCTTTAAGTTTAAATTTTGTATAATCAGCCCTTGCGACAAATTTCAACAAGGACTTTTCAATGCAAACGGGCAATTTATACTTTTTCGGCGACACGCACGGCACGCTTGAAATTCAAAAAGTTTTCAATGTAGCTTTTGACTTTAAGGCTGAGGATTATGTCATCGTTTGCGGGGATTTTGGCGTGCTTTGGGACTATAAGGCGCAAGGGCAGTATCTTGACAAAAAAGAAAAAAGAATTTACAAGCAAATCGAAAAACTTCCTTGCACCTTGCTTTTCGTAGATGGCAACCACGAGAATTTCAACCGCCTAAACACCTTGCCCGTAGTGCAAAAATTCGGCGCAGAAGTGGGCGAGTATATCAAGGACAAGTGCTATCATTTAAGGCGTGGCGAGATTTACAACATAGCGGGCAAAAACGCGCTTGTGTGTGGAGGCGCGCTCAGCATAGACAAAGAATACCGACTTTTCAATGAATCTTACACGAGAAAGCGCAGTTGGTGGACTGGCGAGGATATAAAAGGGTGGCAAATCCAAAAAGGGTGCGAAAATATCGCTAAATTTAACGGCAACATAGACTTAGTCATCACGCACACCTGCCCGCAAAGTTTTTTTAGCCCTATGCGAAATTTCATCGACATAGAGCATAAAATTCACGATGAAAACAGCGCAAAACTTGAAAAACTTTTAAACGCGCTTGTCGAAAAAAAGCAAAGTCCGCAGTGGTTTTTTGGACACTGGCACGCTGATTTTGACTTTGAATTTAAGCGCGATGAAAGTATCATCAAGGCACATTGCTTGTATGATGAAATGTTTGATTTAAACGCACACACAAGAGAGCTTTTAAACCACGCTTATAGACTTGCAAAACAAGAGCAAATGCTAAAATATGGCGAAAATCTCTCATAAAAGGGTAAAAATGAACAACATTTACATTTTTGGTGATACGCACGGCACGCACGAGATTGATAAAATTTTTCTTGTTGATGAGTATGAAAAGGACGATTTTATCATCGTTTGTGGGGATTTTGGTGTGCTGTGGAAAGATGAGATTTCGCCCGCTGAAAGCCGCATTATGAATGAAATTTCAAAACTTCCTTGCACCTTGCTTTTCGTAGATGGCAACCACGAGAATTTCAACCGCCTCAAAAAGCTCAAAAGCGTGCAAAAATTCGGCGGTGTGGCGGGCGAGTATATCAAGGACAAGTGCTATCATTTAAGGCGTGGCGAAATTTACACTCTTGCTGGGAAAAATACCTTTGTGATGGGCGGGGCTTTGAGTATCGACAAAAGATTTCGCACGCCAAATGTCTCGTGGTGGGCTGATGAGGCGATAAGTGATGATGAGCTAAGGCGCGGAGTGTCGAATTTAAAGGCGTTTGAAAAGGATATTGATTTAGTCATCACGCACACTTGCCCGCAAAGTTTTTTAAATTTTGTCGCTCGTTTCATCAGCATAAGCCACAAACAACAAGACGCAAACCCTCAAAAGCTCCAAACTCTGCTTGAAGTGCTGCTTGATAAAATGGTCGGTTCAAAAGGCTCTGGCTTTGCAAGGCTGGTTGATACTTTGAAAGGACAGGACAAATGCGTGGAGTGGTTTTTCGGGCATTGGCACGCTGATTTTGACTTTGAGTTGCCTTATATTAAGGCTCATTGCGTTTATGATTTGGTGCATAAAATCGACAAAAATGGCAAAAGGATAAGTGCTGCGCTGAGTGCGACTACGCCGAGTTTGTATGTGGGCTTTGAATGCTAGAAATTTATGATGATGAGCGTTTGGTTGGGCGTTTGAGCGTCTTTGATAACGCAAGAAAGGGCGTTTGCTATGAATTTTCTTATGATGAGTCCTTTTTAAAAAGCGAAAACGCCTTTGCCATAGACAAAAATCTCGCCCTAAACGCTCAAATTTACAAAAGCACCGCACTTTGGGGTTGCTTTAAGGACTGCTTGCCCGACATGTGGGGAAATCTCGTGCTAAAAAGGCTATTTGGCAGTGCTTTGAGTGAGTTTGAGCTGCTTTTGTGTGTGAGTGATTTTTACAGACAAGGGAGTTTGCGTTTTAAGATAAATGCTGATTGTAAGGGTAAATTTGACAAATTTTTGGGCGAATTTAAGGCTTGTTTTAGGGGCAAACGCCCGACTTTTATGGAAAAAATTTCGCCCCAAAACGCCACACTTGCAAGGCTTGATGCTCTTTTTGAAAGTGCGATAAGGGTTGAGCTTGATGAGTATGATGAGAGCGATTTAGTGCTTTTGCAAGCTTGTGGCGCGGCTTTGGGCGGGGCAAGGGCAAAGGTGTGCGTGGTATATCAAAATGAGCTTTATCTTGTCAAATTTGCCTTGCCAAATGATGATTTTAGCGTGATTTTGTGGGAAAAAACCCTGCTTGATTTAGCGCACCTTGCTGGCATAAAAGTGCCAAAGTCAAGGCTTGTTGCGCTTAAAAATGGACAAAAAGCCTTGATGATAAAGCGTTTTGACAGGATAAATTCAGCCCGCTTGCCTTTTTTGTCGGCAAGGTCGTGGCTCAACCTACAAGAAAATTCAGCGCAAGAGTCCTCTTACACGAGCTTTGCTGACTCTTTGTGTGAAACAAGCGACAAAAAAGAGCTGTTTTGCAGAATGTATTTTAACGCCCTTTGTGCCAACACTGATGACCATCTTAAAAATCACGCTTTGCTTTATGATAGGGCTGGCAAAATGTGGCGTTTAAGCCCTGCTTATGATTTAACGCCAAATCCTTTGCCTAAAAATAAGCAATACCACGCCTTAAATTTTGTGGATTTTCATAGTTTGCCAAATTTAAACGAGCTTAAAGCCCTAAAAAATAGCTTTGCCCTTGATGAAAAAGAATGTGAAAAAATTTGCAAAGCCTGCGAAAACGCCCTTGCAAAGTGCGATAAAATCGCCTTGCAAAATGGCATAAAAGCAAAAGAGATAAAGCATTTTAGCGAGATTTTTAAAGCTCAAATTTAAAAATTTAAGCGTTTTTGTGCTTTGTTTGTCGTTAAGCATTGTGAGCGTGGCTATTGATGGCTAGTAAAATGACGAGTTTAGCTTGTCTGCGCTTAGTTTGTGTGTGTGATGATTTGATAGGCTTTTAGCTCATAAAGCAAAAAAGAACCACAGCAAAAACCCTTGAATTTTCACTTAAATTTAGCAAAAAAGCTCAATTTAAAGGGCAAAATGCAAGAAATTTTTGTTAATATATTTTACAAATTTGACTTTGAAAGGCAAAAAATGGCAGAGGAAAAGCAAGGTGGCAAGATAATCACTCCGTTGGGTTGGGAAAATAAATCCCAAAATTTAAAAGTGGATTTAACTCAACGCTCAAACAAAAAGGCTGAGTTAGGTGCTAAAAGTAGAGTTTTAAGCTGGGCTGAATTTCAAAAAAGCGATGAATTTAAAGCGATAAAACGGCAAAAAATGCCTAATGGTAAATGGCAGTTTGTGCCAAACAACGAGCAGTTGCGAAAGCTGGTGCGTTACGAGGAAGTCAGTCTTGGTGAGATTGATACTAGCGAAATAACGGATATGTCGTTTTTGTTTTCTTTTGATGAAAGGAAAAAGTCTTGTCTTGTTAGCAGCGAATGGTTTAATTGGCGTAAAAATTTTAGTGGAATAGCTGGCTGGGACACAAGCAGGGTAACTACCTTTGAGGGTATGTTTTATATGGCTGATAATTTTAACGAAGATATAAACAAATGGGACACTTCAAGTGTTACTAATATGAGAGCTATGTTTTGTGGTGCTACAAATTTTAATCAACCTTTGGATAGCTGGGACACTTCAAGGGTTGTTGATATGAGTAGTATATTTCGGGATACTAGAAATTTTAATCAACCTTTGGATAAATGGGACACTTCAAGCGTTACTAATATGAATGGTATGTTTATGAATGCTACACATTTCAATCAAAATTTAAGCGCGTGGGGCGATAAACTTGATAAAGTGAAAGATATGAGTTATATGTTTTGGGGTGCTAAAAGCTTAATTTGTGATTTTTTTAGCTGGTGGGAGACAAGTGAGGTTTGTGATTTAAAAGACAGGATAAAAGATAGCGGGGTAGAAAAACTAAGAGATGCAATCAAAAAGATAGAAAAAACAAAAGATATAACAGCAAGGCAAGGAATAGGATTTGAAGTTAGAAAATTAAGGTTAAAAAAAGAACTTGCAAAAACGCTAGGGTTTGATGAAAAAGAATCAAAAAAGATAATCAACGAACCCACACTTTCAAATTTTGATATTTATAAGGTTGTCATCAATGAATAGGATTTTTTAAAGAGTATCTTGCCTTATGAGGGCGAGGGTGAAAAAGTCGTCAAAAATTGGCTTGTTAAGGATGTGGCTTATAGGGTTTATCTGCTGCACTATAATGAAAAAAATGATAAATTTACGCAAGATAAAAGTGGGTGGGACTTTGCTTTTTGTAAGGTGTTTGAGAGTTGGTTTATGATAAAGAAAAACCAAAGGGATATTTTTTTAAGACCAAGCAACAAAGATGATGGAGACAACGAAAAACTGCCATCACAAATTAACGAAATCTTACTTCTTTTTAGGATTTATCAGGGGCGAAATATGAACGAACTTGAAGAGCAAAGTAAGAGAAAATTTAACAAAGACAAAGAGTATGTCAGCCAAAACAGAGAACTTACCATATACTTTGAGCAAATAGCGATGCACATACTTGATGGTGGTGTTGATTTTTCTAACCAAAAAATCGTGCAAGACATAGTCTATGCTGTGGTGCTGGCAAAGGCGTATAACATAAAAATGGAAAATTTGCGAGATACCGCCAAAGAGAGCGCAAACGACACAAAGAGACTGAAAGAGTGCTATAAGGAAGTTTGTGATTTTGACTTAAAGAAGTATTATAGCATACCTATAACGCAAAATGGCAAGGACAGCAACGCAAATGTGGTCTTAATGGAGGTGTGGCACTATATCTCTAATGTGTGCTTTGTAACGCAGCAGCACGATGAACTCAAAGATGTCATAGCGCAAATGTCAAGGGTCTTAACAGATGACAAAAGAGACTCTCAAAGCTGGTGGTTTAGTGTGGCGGCTGTGGCTATTGCCTTTGTGTCTTTTGTGGTGGCGGCTATTTCAGCTATGCCTGTGATAGAAAAGTGGCTTGGGTAGGTTTTGTGGGTGTGCTTTTTGCGCTTGCTTTTGCAAGTGTGGGTTTGGTGTGTGGGCTAGTTTGCTTTGTGGCGGAAAAATAGCTTAATCTTGCGGGGCGAGCTTTTGTTTTGCGGTAGAACTTTGCAGTGATTTTGTGGGGTTTGGTTTTTGTGAGCTTGTCTTTGCTTGGTGTGTGGTTGGGCTTATCTTTTAAAACGCGACAAAAAGGGGCGAAAGAGTAGGCAGAGTAGCGGACGGGGTTAGCTCCGCTACTTTTTTACAACCCCGATTTGCACTCTGCTCGCTCCGTAGCGCTTATGCACTTCGCAGAAATCATCAGGTCAAAGCCTAAAATGCAGTCTATTTCACAAACATTGGAGCTTTATCTGCTGGGTGAATTTTAACAAATTTTTCTTAAATTTAACTAAAAATTCTTTTGCCTAAACGCATTTTAAGCCAAATTTCGCTAAAATGAGAGCTTGTGGTTGATGAATGTGCGTTTGCACCAAGCAGTGTTTTGCTGTTAGCGTTCAGTTTGGCAGGTCTCAAAGTGCGGGGGTTGGACGCTCCCGCCATCAACCGCTTTAAAAATAACGCTTAAATTTAAGGTTTAGCGCTATCTTGTCGGCTTTTTAAGATAAATGATAAACGCACTAAAATTCACGCAAAATTTTAAAAAATCGCTAAATTTGTCAATGAGATGATTTGTTTTAAGGATGAAATGCGAAGATACTAACGCCTAATAGACGCCCCTACGCTCTTAGACCGTATCTAAGTGTAGAGTTAGATAGACCCTCGCATTCCAACAATAATCTTACCACAAAAAAGTTGAATTTTGCTTTAAATTTACAAAATATATCTCGCTAAATCTTTGTTTTCGATAATGCCTTTGAGTTTGTCCTCTACCATTGCTTTATCCACGACAAATTCTTTGCCTGCAAAGCTGTCAGCTTCAAAACTCAAATCTTCAAGCAGCTTTTCGATGATGGTATGCAAACGCCTTGCGCCTATGTCTTGCATTTCAGCATTTGCCACGCTTGCTATGCGAGCGATTTCGCGCACGGCTTCATCGTCAAATTTAAGCTCTAATTTCTCAGTGGCTAAAAGCTCTTTATACTGCTTTAAGAGTGAGTTTTTGGGCTGAGTAAGGATTTGATACAAAGCCTCATCATCAAGGCTGTCAAGCTCCACGCGCAAAGGAAAACGCCCTTGAAGCTCTGGGATTAAGTCGCTTGGCTTGCTAAGATGAAAAGCACCAGCGGCGATAAACAAAATGTAGTCGGTTTTAAGCGTGCCGATTTTGGTTTGCACGCTGCTGCCCTCGACTATGGGGAGCAAATCGCGCTGCACGCCCTCTTTGCTTGGGTCTTGGCGGTTTGAGTTGCCGCTCGCTACGGCGACTTTGTCGATTTCATCGATGAAAATTATGCCCTCATTTTCAGCCCGCCTTAAAGCCTCACTTTTTATGCTCTCCATATCAAGGATTTTCTCGCTAGCTTCGCTTTTTAGGGCGTTTTTGGCGTCTTTGATTTTCATTTCTTTTTTGACTTTTTTGCTTCCCACGCCGATAACCTTGACTATGTCTTGCATTGCGCCCATTTCAGGCGGTAAATTTGGGTTTGTGTCAAACATACTTTGGGCGATTTCTATCTCTATCATACTCTCGTCCAAATCCCCATTTTTAAGGCGCGTGCGCATTTTAGCAAGTGAGTTTTTATACTCTTCTTGCTTTTCATCGCTCACGCCCTTTGGCAAGGGCGGTAAGAGCTTTTCTAAAATCTTATTTTCGATAAATTCATCGATTTTATCTTTGTTTTTTTCTCTTTGCTCCCTTTTTACAAGGCTTAAAGCGGCATTTGCTAAATCCCGCACCATACTTTCCACATCGCGCCCCACAAAGCCTACTTCTGTGTATTTGCTCGCCTCCACTTTGACAAAGGGCAAGCCTAGCATTTTAGACAGCCTTCTGGCGATTTCGGTTTTGCCAACGCCTGTTGAGCCTATCATTAGGATATTTTTGGGGGTTATGTCATCTTGCAATTCTTTGCTCAACTGCATTCGGCGGTAGCGGTTGCGCAAGGCTATGGCGATGACTTTTTTTGCGTTTTTTTGCCCGATGACATAATCATCAAGGAATTTTACTATCTCTTTTGGTGTTAAATTCATTCTTTTGCGTCCTCTATGACATAGGTTTTTATGTTTGTGTTGGTGTAAATGCAAATTTCGCCAGCAATCTGCAAACTCTCTTTGACTAAAATTTCTTCGTCCAAATCGCTGTGCTTTGCGAGTGCGCGTGCGGCTGAAAGGGCGAAATTCCCGCCACTTCCTATGGCTGCTATCTCGCCATCTTCTGGCTCTACGACATCGCCTGTGCCTGAGAGTAAGAAAATGTGCTGTCTATCAAGGACTAGCATCATCGCTTCAAGCTTTCGCAAATACTTATCCTTGCGCCACTCTTTTGAAAAATCAATCGCGGCTTTGAGTAAATCGCCCTTTGAGCTTGATAAAAGTTTTTCAAACATATCAAAAAGGTTAAAAGCATCAGCCGTGCTGCCCGCAAAGCCCGCTAGCACCTTGCCTCCGTCTAGCTTGCGGATTTTCACCGCGTTGCCTTTAAGCACGGTGTTGCCAAAGCTTACTTGCCCGTCTCCGCCGATGACGGATTTGTTTTTGCCCTTGTAGGCTAAAATCGTGGTTGCGTGAAACATTTTTTCTCCATTTGTTCTTTTAAATTTGTGCGTTTTTTGGCGTTAAGGGCGCGAAATTCAGCTTTAAATTCGCCTTTTGAGCTGAATTTAGCCTTAAATTTAGCCAAAATTCAGGGCAAAGGCATAAATTTCGCTTGAATTTTAGCGCAAAATTCACATTTTTAGCTAAATTTAAATTTTCAAAGCTCGTTAAATTCATACTCACACGCCCTCGCCTTGAACTAAAAGCGTGAAATTTGCGTGTATGCCGTGTCCTAACTTCACGCTTATGTCATAACTGCCTGTGGCTTTGATGGTGTCGATTTCAAAGCTGCGTTTGTCAAGCTCTATGCCTGTTTGCGCCTTTAAGGCTGTGGCGATTTCGTCCTTTGTAACGCCTCCAAAAAGCGCGCCGTTTGCGCCAAGCGGTTTCGTGATTTTCACTTGCTTTTTAGCTAACTCCGCTTTTAACGCCTCTAAATTCGCCATTTCAAAGCGCAACTGCTCGGCTTTTTGCCTTTGCTCTGCCTCATACTTTCGCAAAACCTCAGTAGTAGCGGCTTTTGCAAAACCTTTGGCGATGAGAAAATTTTGCCCGTAGCCGTCTTTGACTTCCTTTACTTCGCCTGCCTTGCCAAGTGCCTTGACATCTTTGATGAGTAAAACTTTCATAAAAATCCCTTTCAAAAAAGTAGCATTGTAACACATTTGAGTTAAGATTTGTCAAATTTCTTTACGCAAAAATTCAGCGCGATTTTGCAAAAAGGCGTTTTTAGCTGAATTTAGCCCTTATTTTTTCTTTTGCGATTCAACGGCTTTGTTGTGGTCCTTGGCGTTTGTCGTAAAGATATGTTTGCAAGCTGTCCCATCGTCCTTGCAGGTGCTTTTGTCGCGCATAAAATAAAGATACTCGCTTTGTGCGGGCGACACGGCGGCTTTGATAGCGTCTAATGAGACATTGCAAACCGCTTCTTTTGGCAAACCGCTGAATTTATAGGTGTTATATGAGCTTTCATCGTTGCGAATGCGCTCGGGCGTGATTTTGCTGTGTGAGTAAAGCCCGTAGTTGAGCGTGCCGTCCATTTGGAGTTTCATACCGATTTTTAGGCGGTTTTTGATGACAGATGAGACAAGTGCCATTTCATCGGTGCTAGCGGCTTCTTTTTGAATGACAGATGCGATGATAACCCATTCGTGCCATTTTTTTTCATTATACTCGCCAAAAATCTTCATCGACGCTTGTTTAAAGGCGTTTTGTGAGTATTTTAAAAGCAGTTCAACAAGCATTGTTTCGTTAATGCCCTTTGGAATTTTGTAAGTTTCTGGGTAAAAAAGCCCCTCATCGTAGCTAGCTAGGGCGTTGTAAGCTCTCATAAGCTCGTTTTCGTCTAAATTCAGCTGTCTTGCAAGCTGTTTGAAAAACACGGCTGTGGTTTCGCCCGGAATCAAAGTGATATTTACAAGTGCGGCTTTGGCGGTGGTGAGTTTGTGTAAAAACTCGCCCCGATTTAAAGGGCGCGTGCCTATGTCTATCCAGCCTGCTTGGGGTTTGCCTAAAATTCGCAAAGCCACAAGGTCGATTTTGCTCATTTTGGAATTTTCGTTAGATAAATTTGCTATAATCTCACGGATAGAACCTTGCGGGAGAAAAACTACGGCTTGGCTTTGAAAGGGCAAGGCAAGGTAATAAAGCACTCCGATAAAGAGTAGCAAAAAGAAAGAGATGATGAGAAAAAAGATATTTTGGTGCTTGGCTGTATTTTTTAGCATTTTGCTCGTCCTTTTCATAGTCCTAAAAATAGGCTTTGGCTTTGATAGCATAAAAACGCATTTGTTTAGTGCTGAGAAATTATATATTAAATTAGATACAAAACTAACCCTTAAAGCAAAAAAAATCAAAATTTTTGAGTCAAATGACACAAATTCGACTTTTGAACTGCGCCAGCTTGTGAAAATCGTGCAAGGCTTTGAATACCTTTATTTTTTCTTTGATGAAATCAGCGTTGATAGCATAGAACGAAACGGGCAAAGCGTGGCTTTGAAGCTCAAAGATAGGGAGTTTGTCGCTGAGAATGATTATTTTTCCTTGAAACTTGGCGTGGAGAAAAACGCGAGCATTATCATCGCTGACATTAAAGAGTTGATTTTAAAGGGGCTTGAAGCAAATGTGAGTGCGGATTTAGCCATAGATACGAACTTTAAGCATTATCTTTTAAACGGAGAGCTGAATTCTACGAAAGTTAGTTTTGATTTTGCTTTGTTTTTCAACCCACAAGAGTTGAAATTTGAGCTGCAAAATGTCGAAATAAACAACATTAAAAGCATTTTTGCTTATCTTAAACGCAACAAAGTCCCGCTTGGCGAGAATGTAACAGCGTGGGTAAGCCGTAAAGCCGCAGCTAAATACTATCATTTTGATTTCGTGCGCAGTGCGCTGGCATTTGACAAAAAAACGCAAATCACCACACTTGACGGGCAAGGCTACGCTAAGGGGCTTATCGTAAAACTTGATGAGAGCATAGAAGATATAAGCATTCCTTTTGTGGATATGAATTTAAGCAAGGAAAAACTTGCCTTTGACTTTGACAAGGCGCTTTTTAACGGCAAGGATTTAAGCGAAAGTGAAATTTTTATCTTTGACATAGCAAACCCCGAAAAAAACGGCATTTCAGTAGGCATTAAATCAAACGAACTGCTGCTTGATGAGAAGTTGCAGGATTTGCTGCGTTATTATGGGATTAAAATTCCGCTCACTCAGCTTTCAGGCTCGATGAAAAGCGATTTCATCATCAAACTGCCCTTTTCAAACCCAGCAAACAACGATTACAAAGGCGATTTTGAGCTGACAAACGCTCAATTTGACAGCGCGAATTTGTTCGTGCATAATGGCAAGGTAAGGCTCGAAAATGGCAAACTTTGGCTTGATGAATTTAGCGTGAGTAATGATTTTTTAAGCTCTGACTTAAATGCAAGCCTTGACTTAAACGCGCGCACGGGCGTTTTTGACACGCAAATTTCACAGATTTATTTTGAAAATTTGCTGAATTTTGGCAACAAATTCGTAAGGCTTGATTTGTCTTATAAAGATGATATTGTTTTAAACTCGAAAGAATGGGGATTAGAGCTAAATTTAACCAACGGACTTACCATAAAAAGCTCAAAGCTGATAAAATTTAAGCCCTACTCGCCTATTTTACAGAGCTTTGGCGTGCAAGGCGTGATGAATTTTTACTTGGACACAAAGGACTTTGTGAGCTTTAATGTGGATTTACACAATGTGCGCTTTGAAAATGAGCTGCTTAAAAGCAACGCCCAGCCTTATGAAAGCGATGACATTTTTATCCGCAAAAAGGGCGCAAACATAGCTATCAGCACGAGTAGCGGGCTACTTGGCGTGCAAATGCGCGACAAACACATCATCATCAACGCAAAAGACTTGGGCTACCGCATCAAAGACAGCGCAGAGCTTGGTAAAAGCGGGGATTATGACATTGATTTAAAGGCGAGCAATTTCGCGCTTTTTTTAGATGATTTTGAAAAAACCCTGAGTTTTGATAGCCTAAATTTAAGCATTTTGGACGGGGCTATTGAGATTAAAGCCAGCAAGGACAAGGCTTTGCTCTCACTCATCAAAAACAAAAATGAGTTGAAGCTTGATTACACGGGCGTTGATGATAAAACGCTTAATGAATTTATGCGTAAAAAAGTCGTGGAAAATGGTAAATTCGCTATCCACATAAAGGGCGCGAACGAAAAAAACTTTGAGGGCAACATTGTGTTTAGCAACACCTATATCAAAGGGCTAAAACTCCACAATCAGCTGATTTCTTTCATCGACACAATCCCGTCTTTGGTGCTGTTTAAAAACCCAACCTTTAACGAAAAGGGCTTGAAAGTCAAAAAAGGGGCGATTGTCTTTACTCGGGCGAACAGAAATTTGTTTGTCAATGGGCTTACCTTTGACGGCGATAGTGTCGATGTGCTGGGCATCGGCAATGTTGATTTAGAAAGAAGCAGGCTGAAATTAGAGCTTGAATTAAGAGCCTTAAAATCTACCACAGAAGCCATAGCCAAAGTGCCGATAGTCAATCAAATCATACTCGGCAAGGACCGCGTCATCTCCACGCAAATCATCGTTGACGGCAAGCTCGATGAGCCAAAATTTCACACTCAAATCATCAAAGAAACCCTGAAACTGCCCTTAAATCTCTTTAAAAACATAGTCGAACTGCCCGGACTTTTACTCAAATAGCTTAAAAAATGCTTAAATTGTTGTGTAAAAGTAAAAAATTTAAATTTTTTTGTCAAATGTAAAATGTTTTTGTGTATAATGTGCTTAAATTTTCAAAAAAGGGAGATAAGATGACCTACACACTGACCGATGAAAGCCCAGCGTTAGCCACTTACTCGTTTTTGCCTATCGTTAAAGCCTTTTTAAGTAGCGCAAATATCGTGGTTAAGACGGCTGACATATCACTTTCGGGGCGGATTATAGCCTCTTTTAGCGAGTTTTTAAAGCAAGAGCAAAGACAAGATGACGCATTAGCAAGGCTTGGCGAGCTTGTCAAAGAGCCAAATGCCCTTATCATCAAAACTCCAAACATATCAGCTTCTATTCCACAGCTCAAAGCGGCGATTAAAGAGCTGCAAAGCAAGGGTTACAGCGTGCCAGACTTTCCCGATGAGCCGCAAAACGAGCAAGAAAGGGACTTAAAAGCGCGTTATCAAAAGGTGCTTGGCTCGGCGGTAAATCCTGTTTTAAGGCAAGGAAATTCAGACCGCCGCTGCACCAAAGCGGTGAAGGATTACGCTAAAAACAACCCTTACAACGCCGTGCCGTTTGATAAAAATTCAAAAACACGCGTTTCGTATATGAACGGCGGGGATTTTTACTCAAACGAAAAGGCGATTTTAGTGCAAAATGCTTGCTTAGCTCGCATAGAATTCGTAGATAGTAGCGGTAAAATCAGCGTTTTGAAAGACAAACTCGCACTTGAAAAAGATGAAATTTTAGACGCTAGCGTGATGAGCGCGAAAAAACTTGATGAGTTTTACGCCGAGCAAATCGCCCTTTGCAAGAAAGAAAATCTGCTTTTAAGCCTGCATTTAAAGGCTACGATGATGAAAGTAAGCGACCCTGTGATGTTTGGGCATTGCGTAAGGGTGTATTTTAGCGAGCTTTTTGATGAATTTAAGGCTGAATTTTCAAGGCTTGGAGTCAATGAAAACAACGGCGTTAGCGAGCTTTTAAACAAAATTCAAAACTCCCCTAAAAAAGACGAAATTCTCAAAAAATACAACGAGATTTTAAGCAAATCCGCCCCGCTTTCTATGGTAAATTCAGAAAAAGGTGTTACAAATTTACACATTCCTAGCGATGTCATCGTTGATGCGTCTATGCCAGCCTTGCTTAAAAACGGCGCAAAACTTTGGGACAAGGACGGCAAAACGCAAGATACAAATGCTCTCATACCTGATAAAACCTACGCTGTGATTTATGAGGCTGTGATTGAGGATTTGCATAAAAACGGCACGCTTGAACCAAGCAAGCTAGGCAGCGTGTCAAATGTCGGGCTTATGGCGAAAAAGGCGCAAGAGTATGGCAGCCACGACAAAACCTTTATCGCCACAGAAAAGGGACAAATTCAAATCGTAACTGATAAAGGCGAAATTTTGCTCGCCCAAAATGTCGAAGCTGGCGACATTTTCCGTGCTTGTGAAGCAAAAATCGATGCCATTATGAACTGGATAGACTTAGGTATAGAACGAGCAAAAAATTCTGGCGAAGAGGCGATTTTTTGGCTTGATAGTAACAGAGCAAGCGACAAAATAATGATAGAGCTTGTCAAAAACCGCCTTAAAGAAAAGGGCGCGAATTTAACTATTTTAAGCCCAAAAGAAGCGTGTTTGAAAAGCCTTGCCATCATTAGGGCTGGAAAAAACACTATCAGCATAACGGGCAATGTGTTAAGAGACTATCTTACCGACCTTTTTCCTATTTTGGAGCTTGGCACGAGCGCGAAAATGCTTTCTATCGTGCCTATGCTAAACGGCGGAGCTATGTTTGAAACGGGCGCTGGCGGCTCTGCGCCAAAGCAAGTGGAGCAGCTTGTGAGCGAAAATCACTTGCGCTGGGATAGCCTTGGCGAGTTTTTAGCCTTGCAGGCTGCGCTTGAATTCTACGCAAGCAAACGCAACAACTACCGCGCAAAAGTCTTAGCCGAGTGCCTAGATGAGGCTATCGGCAAGTGGCTTGAAAGCGGCAAAGCCCCATCTCGCAAGGTTGGCGAAGATGACAACCGCACGAGCCATTTTTATCTGGCACTTTACTGGGCGAACGAGCTGGCAAGGCAGGGCAACGAAAAAGAAATGCAAAGCATTTTCAAAGAAGTAGCCATCGCCCTAAGCTCAAACGAAGATGAAATTTACGCTGAATTCATCAAAGAGCAAGGCAAAAGCGTGGATTTGGGCGGGTATTATAAATTTGATGACGAAAAGGCAAAGGCTGTGATGAAACCTAGCAAAACCTTTAACGCCATCATCGAAAATGTGAGGAAACGATGAAAATAACGATAATAGGCGCTGGCAATGTCGGCGCAAATGTCGCTTACGCCTTAATTTTGCGTGAAGTTTGTAATGAAATCGTGCTGATTGACACCGATGAGGACAGGCTTATAGCAAGGGATTTGGAGCTTGGGCAAAGCATAGCTTCGCTGAATTTAGAGATAAATCTTATTTGCACCAAAGATTATGAGCATTGCGCAAACAGCGATGTCGTCATCTTTTGCGCAGGCTTGCCCCGCACAGAAGGGCAAAGCCGAAACGAGCTTTTACAAATCAACACCGACATAATGCTTACTTGCGCTAAAAAACTCAAAGCTGTCGTGCCAAATCCCCTTTTTATCATACTTACAAACCCTGTGGATTTGCTTTTAAACGCCCTTTATGAGAGCAAGCTTTTTGACGAAAAAAAGATAGTCGCGATGGCTGGCATACTTGATAATGCGCGTTTTAAGTATGAGCTGGCGAAAAAATTCCACTGCTCTTACCTTGACACAGACACGCAGATAATGGGCTTTCACAACGATGATATGGTGCTTTTGCAAAGCCATTCTCGCTACAAAAACCAAAAAATTTCCACGCTTTTAAGCGAGGACGAGTTTGAATTTATCGAAAATGAAGTCAAAACAGGCGGCGCAAAAGTCATCAAGCACCTAAAAAGCTCAGCTTATCTAGCCCCAGCAGCAGCGTGCGTGCGTATGATAGAAGCTATCCGCACGGGCGAGTTTTTAGTGATGAGCGTGATTTTGCACGGCGAATTCGGCGTAAAAGACAAGGCGTTTGGCGTTTTAGCAAGGCTTGATTTAAATGGTGTTATCGAAGTGCTGAATTTAGAGCTTGATGAGAACGAAAAGGCAAAGATTGACGAGTCTTTGCGAAAAAACGATTATTTGGATTAAAGGACAAAAGATGAGTGTGATTGCTCCAAAGGACACGCCCGTTTGGGTAGATGAGCATCGCTGTAAGGCTTGCAATATCTGCGTGAGCTACTGCCCTGCGGGTGTTTTAGCTATGCGCGATGATGCGAGTGCGGTGCTAGGAAAAATGGTCGAGGTTATCGAGCCAAGTGCCTGTATAGGCTGCTCGGAGTGTGAGATTCACTGCCCTGACTTTGCGATTATGGTGGCAAGCAGGACGGAGTTTAAATTCAACAAACTCAGCCCCGAGAGCAAGGAAAGAGCCGAGAAAATCAAGGCAAACAACTATAAAAAGGTAGGTGCATAATGAGAGAATTAGTCGCAACGGGCAACAGCCTTGTCGCTAAGGCAGCGATTGAGTGCGGGTGTCGATTTTTTGGGGGCTATCCTATCACGCCAAGCTCTGAGATAGCCCACGAGCTGTCCCGCCTTTTGCCCTTAAATGACGGCTCGTTTATACAAATGGAGGACGAAATTTCGGGCATTAGCGTAAGCATAGGTGCGGCGATGAGCGGTGCTAAGGCGATGACGGCAAGTTCTGGACCGGGCATTTCGCTTAAAAGCGAGCAAATCGGCTATGCTTTCATCGCTGAAATTCCGCTTGTCATCGCAAATGTGATGCGCGGAGGACCATCGACAGGACTTCCTACACGCGTGGCTCAGGGAGATTTGTGGCAGGCAAAAGCCCCAACGCACGGCGATTTTGCTAGCATTGCGCTTGCCCCTGCTTCGCTTGAAGAGGCTTACACAGAGACTATCCGCGCCTTTAACCTAGCCGAAACCCTTATGACACCTGTGTTTTTGCTACTTGATGAAACCGTGGGGCATATGAATGGCAAGGCAAAATTGCCAGAGCTGAGCGAGCTAAAAATTCAAAATCGCGCTAAATTCAGCGGAGACAAAAAAGACTACAAGCCTTATGCGGCAAAGCCAAACGAGCCAGCGGTGCTTAATCCTTTCTTTGAGGGTTACCGTTACCACATAACGGGGCTTCATCACGGCGACATAGGCTTTCCTACTGAGGACGGTGATATCGTCAAATACAACATTGAGCGGCTTTTTGGCAAGATAAAAAGCCGTGTTGATGAGATTTGCCTTTTTGAAGAGTATTTGCTAGATGATGCGGACACGCTCATCATCGCTTATGGCAGTGTGAGCCGCGCGGCAAAAGAAGCCATAGCAAGGCTACGCGAGCAAGGCTTTAAAGTCGGGCTTTTCCGCCCTATCACGCTTTATCCTGTCAATGAAAAAAAGATAGCAAGCGTAGTCAATAAATTCAAAAAAGTGCTGGTGTGCGAGCTGAATATGGGGCAGTATTTAGAAGAAATAGAACGCTCCACAAAGCGAGATGACTTACACAGCTTGCTTCGCGCCAACGGACGCCCGCTCACACCAAGCGAAATCATCGCAAAGATAAGGGAGTTATAATGGCTTTTGATTATGATGAGTATTTAAGAGTGGATAAAATGCCAACGCAGTGGTGCTGGGGCTGTGGGGACGGCGTTGTGTTAAAGTGTATAATTCGCGCTATCCAAAAAATCGGCTGGGATATGAACGATGTGTGCCTAGTTTCTGGCATAGGTTGCAGCGGGAGAATGAGTTCTTATGTGAATTGCAACACCGTTCATACCACGCACGGCAGGGCTATTGCTTACGCCACAGGCATAAAGCTGGCAAATCCTAGCAAAAAAGTTATCGTGGTAAGCGGAGACGGCGATACACTCGCAATCGGCGGCAACCACACCATACACGGCTGTCGGCGAAATGTGGATTTAACGCATATCGTCATCAACAACTTCATCTACGGGCTTACAAATTCGCAAACCTCGCCAACCACGCCGCAAGGCTTTTACACGGTTACAGCACAATGCGGCAGCATAGACCCAAATTTTGACGCTTGCGAGCTGACAAAGGCGGCTGGGGCGACTTTCATCGCGCGGGGCAATGTCATCGAAGCGGCAAAGCTTGAAAACCTTATCTACAAGGCATTAGCGCACAACGGATACAGCTTTGTCGATGTCTTTTCAAACTGCCACATAAATTTAGGGCGCAAAAATAAAATGGGCGAAGCCGTGCAAATGCTCGACTGGATAAAGGCTCGCATCGTGGATAAAGCGAAATTTGACACGATGAGCGATGAGGAAAAAGCGGGCAAATTCCCCACAGGCGTGCTTTATGAGAACAAAGAACGCGCTGAGTATTGCCACGCTTATGAGGAAGTAAGAAGGGCTTTTAAAGAAAAAAGAATGATAAATTTAGAGGCGTTAAAATAAAATTTGCATCTTAAATTTTAACGCGAAAGTTTTGAATTTTCGCCCTTTTTGCGGGCAAAATTCACGCTTTTGAGCGTAAATTTAAATTCTTGCGTGAAAAGCGTGAATTTTACTTTGCGCCGTCTTTGCAAGCTGCTTTAAAACAGCAAAGCAAGGCTACTTTTAAAGCTAGCCTTTAAATTCCTTTGTAAAGTAGCTTGCGGGGCGAGTTTAAAGGGCGCAAAAGCGCAAATTCCGTGAATTTTTTTGGAAAATTCACAAAAATTTAAAAACAAAAGGCGTTTAAAACGCTATTTAAAGGGGTTTAAATGAAATACCAACTACGATTTGGCGGTGAGGGCGGACAAGGTGTCATCACAGCGGGCGAGATACTTGCAGAGGCGGCTATTGACGAGGGGCGATTTGCCTCAAAAGCCTCCACATACACCTCCCAAGTGCGCGGAGGTCCCACAAAAGTCGATATTATCATCGATGATAAAGAGATTTTGTTTCCGTATGCCATTGAGGGCGAGATAGACTTTATGCTATCTACCGCAAACAAAGGCTACAAGGACTTTAACAAGGGCGTCAAAGACGGCGGTATCATCGTCATTGACCCAAATTTGGTGCAGCCAAGCGATGAGGACTTTAAGAAATGGCGCATTTATCAAATCCCCATCATCACCATAGCCAAAGATGAGGTAGGCAATGTCGCCACGCAATCTGTCATCGCCCTAGCCATCGCGGCTTTGATGAGCGAGTGTATCGATTTAGCGCGTTTGCGCGAAGTGATGCTCAACAGCGTGCCGCCCAAAACCAAAGAAGCCAACGCAAAGGCTTTTGACTTGGGCGTAGCCTACGCCAAAAAAGCACTCGCCTAAACAAAGGCAAATTCAAACGGCGAGTGAGTTTTGGGTAAATTTTAAATGACAAACAAGTTGTCATATTGAGCGTTAGCGAAATATCCACAGAATTTAAAACACGCTTTGAATTTATGGATACTTCGCTGCGCTCAGTATGACAAGAAATAGCAAGGTATAAATAAAAATAGCAAAGTATAGCAAAAAAATAAAGTATGACAAGAATTTAAGGCATAAAAAAGCCTAGCCGTTTTTTAGCTAGGCTTTTAGAAATTTCAAGGCTTTGCGCCTTGAAATTTAGGCGCTTTTGATAAATCAAAAGCGTTGGTTGGGCTTTTATTTTTTTCGTAAAGATTTGATAGTGGTTTTGCATTAACATTCAAGGCGTTAGCCTTAAATGTTAATGTGTTTATTGCAAAGCGGAGCTTTGCAAGTGGATTCTTCGCCTTGCTTTCGCAAGGCTCAGAATGACAAGGATTTTAAGGCATAAAAAAAAGATTGAGAGATTGCTCTCTCAATCTTTTGTGGATTGCCGCGCTTTGCTTTCGCAAAGCTCGCAATGACAGCGTATTTTGTCATTTTGAGCCTTTTGCAAAAAGGCGAAAAATCCATAAATTCTATGTTCAGTAGTTTATTTTCCGTTTTTTGTATGGATACTTCGCTGCGCTCAGTATGACAAGCTAGTATGGCAAATTCACAAAAGAAAGAAGAAAAGTAAAGAAAAGAAATAAAAGAGAAATAAAGAAAGAACAAAGAAAAGAGAACAAAGAAAAGAGAAAAGAATAGAAAGAATAGAAAGAAAGAATAGTAAAGAAAAGAGAAAAAAGAAAATGAAAAAAGTGCGAAAGGTAAATTTTAAGGCGAAATTTGAAAAATTTTGAAAAAAATTTGAAAAAATTTACAAATTCAAACCAAATCAAAAGAAAAAAAGGCTATAATACAAACTCAAATTTATTTAAAGGCGCAAGAATGCACGAGCAAAAAAAGAAAATTCAGCCAAAACTTGATGATTTTGTCGAAGAGCACGATGAAAATTTCGCGCAGTTGCTGGCTGAGTTTGAAGGCAGGAAAACTGCCCTAACACAAGGTAAAATCGTGGAGATAAAGGACGATGAAGTCTTTGTGGATATAGGGCAAAAATCGGAGGGCGTTTTGCCCTTAAATGAGATAAAAGACGGCGAAACGCTGCTCTACAAGGTAGGCGATGAGCTAAAAGTCGCTGTCGTGGGCTACTCGCAAGGACGCCCTTTAATCTCTCACAAAAAGGCACTTCGCAAGGAAAAAATCAACGAATTTATCCAAAATTTCACCGATGCGGAGCTTGACAAGGTCTATGAAGTCAAAATCATCGGCAAAAACAAGGGCGGATATGTCTGTGTCGATGAAAGCGGGATTGAATTTTTCCTGCCAAAGTCTCAATACACCTTTAAAGAAAACAACGCCATAGGCAAAAAGCTCAGAGTTAAGGTGCTGAAAATCGACAAGGACGATTGTAGTATCGTTGTGTCGCGCCGAAAAGTGCTTGATGAGGAGCGCAAAAAGCAAAATGAGCTTGTCAGCGGCTTGACGGACAACAGCGAAGTTTTAGACGGCGTCATCAAAAAGATAACAAGCTATGGAATGTTTGTCGATGTGGGCGGCATTGACGGGCTTGTGCATTATAGCGAACTCTCACACAGAGGGCATATCAACCCTAGCGCACTTTACAAAGAGGGCGACAAGGTGCAAGTTAAAGCACTGCGCTATGACAAAAAGAAAAAGCAACTATCTTTGTCGGTAAAAGCCACTCTGCCAGACCCTTGGGACGAGATAAAGGACAATTTAGAAGTAGGCGACACCATAAAAGTAACGGTTTCAAACCTTGAAAGCTACGGAGCTTTCGTGGATATAGGCAACGAAGTGGAGGGCTTTTTGCATATCAGCGAAATGTCGTGGGACAAGGGCTTGAAACACCCAAAAGATTGCATTCAAAAGGGGCAAGAGCTTGATGTGGAAGTCATAGAAATCAACCCGAGCGAAAAAAGGTTGCGCGTGAGCCTGCGAAACTTGCTTTTGAAGCCTTTTGATGAGTTTTTGCAAACGCACAGCATAGGCGATGTGATGAAAGGCAAAATCACTTCGCTTACGAATTTCGGGGCTTTTGTAAGGCTTGGAAATGTCGAGGGGCTTTTGCATAATGAGGATTGCTCGTGGAACAGGCAAGACAAATGCACGAATTTATATAAAGTCGGCGATGAAGTGGAAGTAAAAATCGTGCGTATCGACAAAGAAAGGCAAAAAATTTCTTTAAGCACCAGAGAACTCGTGCCTAGCCCTATACAAGAGTATATGAAAGGGCATAAAATAGGCGACATAGTCAAGGGCAAAGTGAAAGACATAAAGGAATTTGGCGTTTTTGTCGAGCTTGGGGACAATGTCGATGCGCTTATACACAAAGAAGACATTTCTCAAAAGGACATTGAGAGCCTAAAAGTCGGTGATGAAATCGAAGCAAGCATACTTGTCATCGATGAAAAAAGGCATAGAATGCGTTTGAGCGTGAAAAATCTCAACCGCATAAAAGAAAGAGAAGTGCTTAATGAAATCAACAGCGATGAAAAGGTAACGCTAGGCGACATTATAAAAGAGCAGCTTTCGTAAAAAGCTAGGTTTGCTTTGTGAATTTAAGGCTTGAATTTGGCGGGAATTTAGCAAATTTGGGATGTAAATTTAAATTTGTGGGCTAAATTTGCTGAATTTAAGCAAAATTTAGCTTAAAGGTTGCGGAAAAGGCTAGGCACAATGATGAAAAAATATCTTTTTTTTGCGAGCTTGGGCGTGCTGTTTTTGGGCTTTGCGCTTGGTGTGGTGTATGCCTTTCGTGCGAGCCAAAGCACTTTTGTGCCACGAGATGAAGCCCCGAGCGCGCAAATAAGCGATTTGAACGACTCACAAGAAGAAAAGCCCAAAAGCTGGCAAGAAATCTTTGCCTTTGATGAGCCAAAGGACTACTCGCCAGCGGCTGAACGCTTTTCGATGAGTTTTAGCGTGGATACAAGTATGCTGCGCGAAAAGAGTCGGTATTTTCAGCTCAGCATTGACAAAAATGATATGTATTCGCTTTTTTGTCTCAAACAAACGCTGAATTCTTTTAAGATAAGATACTCGCTCACACGCACGGACAGGGCTTTGGAGATATTTTTGGATACAAATGAAGAACAAGTTATGCAAGACATAGTAAAAAAACTAAAAAACTACGAAATAAACGCGAAATTTACGGAGGTGTGGTTATGAAAAAGGCTAAAAAAGTCATCGTTTGCGATGCGATTTTAGATGAGGGCGTGAAGCTCTTGCGTGAGGCTGAGGATATAGAGTGTATCGAAGCAGCCAAAGTGCCAAAAGATGAGCTTTTGGGTATGCTTGGTGATGTCGATGTGGCGATTACTCGAAGTTCAACTGAGGTGAGCGAAGCTTTTTTGAATGCGGCGAAAAATCTCAAAGCCCTAATCCGCGCTGGCGTGGGCGTGGATAATGTCGATATAGCAGGCGCGTCAAAGCGCGGTATCATAGTGATGAATGTCCCCACAGCTAACACCATAGCCGCAGTGGAGCTTACTATGGCGCACCTTTTATGCTCGGCGCGTTCTTTTGTAAATTCGCACAACTACCTTAAACAAGAGCGCAAATGGGAGCGTGAAAAGTGGTATGGCGTGGAGCTGATGGGCAAAACACTCGGTATCATCGGCTTTGGCAACATAGGCTCACGCGTGGGCGTGCGTGCAAAGGCGTTTGGTATGAAGATACTTGCTTATGACCCTTATATTTCGCCGTCCAAAGTAACGGATTTGGATATGCAATACACCACAAATTTAGATGACATACTTACAAAGAGCGATTTCATCACTATCCACACACCCAAAACCAAAGAAACAAATGGTATGATAGGGCTTAATGAGCTTAAAAAGATGAAAGATAAGGTTCGTCTCATTAACTGCGCTCGTGGCGGGCTTTACACCGAAGAAGCCTTGTGCGAGGGGCTAAAAAGCGGTAAAATCGCTTGGCTTGGCATAGATGTTTTTGTTAAAGAACCAGCCACGGATAATCCGCTTTTGGATTTTGAAAATGTGTCTGTGAGTGCGCACCTTGGGGCAAACACGCTTGAAAGTCAAGCAAATATCGCCATTCAAGCGTGCGAGCAGGCTTTAAACGCCGCGCGTGGCATTTCTTACCCAAATGCGCTAAATTTGCCGATAAAAACGGAGGATTTACCGAATTTTGTCGCGCCTTATATCGAGCTAGTCTCCAAAATGGCGTTTTTGTGCGCTCAAATGCAAAAGGGCGCGATAAAAAGCATAAGGCTTGAAGCGGAGGGGCAAATCGGCGAGTATGCAAAGTCAATGCTTACCTTTGCCGCTGTGGGCGCACTGCAAAGCATTTTGGGCGAGAGTATAAACTATGTCAATGCTGAATTTATGGCGCAAGAAAAGGGCATAGAACTTGGCTTTGCCACCTTGCCAAACTCAGGCTACAACAACAAACTTTGTGTGAAAATCGTTACCGAAAATGCGAGCTTTTCAGTGGCGGGGACGATTTTTGAGGAAAATGACCAGCGCATAGTGGATTTAAACGGCTTTAAGACAGATTTCAAGCCCAAAGGCAAGATGATAATCTTTAAAAACAAAGACATACCGGGTGTTATCGCTAAAATCAGCGGAATTTTAGCGCACAACAAAATCAACATAGCCGATTTTAGACTAGGACGGGACGGCTCAGGCTACGCGCTAGCCGTGATTTTAGTCGATGAGTTTATCGGCAAAGCCGTGCTTGATGAGCTTAACGCTTATGAAGCCTGCATTTTTGCCCGCTACGCCGAACTTTGATGACATTAAAAGATGATAAAGCTTGTTTTAATCGAAGATGACAAGGACTTAAACGAGCTTTTGGCTTTGCGCTTTCGTGCTTTGGGGTATGAAGTTTTTGCATTTTACGAGTGCGTGGGCGTTGAGCGAGTTTTGGACGAGCAAGACATTGATATACTGCTTGTAGATAGGAATTTACCCTTTGGCAAGGACGGCATAGACTTTGTTTCAAATTTGCGAAAGCAAGGATACAACGAGCCTGTCATCTTTCTCACGGCAAAAGCCTTGCAAACGGACATTTTGCAGGGCTTTGAAAAGGGCTGTGATGATTATATCACCAAGCCTTTTGACTTTAACGAGCTTGTTTTGCGCATAAAAGCCCTTGTAAAACGCAGCAAAAAAGAGAGCGAAAAGCTTGCTTTTAAGGACTTTTTGTTAGATTTAGAAAACCGCTTGTGCTTTTTCAAAAAAGAGCAAATTCAGCTTTCAAGCCTTGAATTTGAGCTTTTAAAATGCTTTTTTGAAAACAAAAACGCCGTTTTAAGCCGTGAATTTTTAGCTGAATGCGTGTGGGACGATACTAGCACAAATGACAAAACCATAAACATAGCTCTAACAAGGCTTCGGGCTAAATTTCCTGCCCTAAAAGCTCACATACAAAGCATTCGTGGCGTGGGTTATAAGCTATGCTAAAAACCAAACACGCCTTTGGACTGCTCTTTTTAGCGCTTTTTGCGGTGTTTGGGGCGAGCGTGTATTTGCTTGTAAGCTCAAATATCAACACCTTGCTTTTCAAACAATACGAGCAAAAGCTCAAAACACTTGATGATACCCTGCGTTTTTCGCTTTTAAATGAGCTAAATTCAAGCACTATTAAGGATTTTGCGGCGCAAACTAGGGCGGATTTCATCATCGTGCATAAAGACAAGGCTGAATTTAGCAACGAATTCGCAAAGGGCAGGGCGTTTAGCTCCCTAAAAAACACGGACGAGCTTTTCAATCAAATGTCAAATTCAGCCCTTTTTGATAGCACTATCCACAACGCCACGCTTTCGGGCAGAAAGGCTCTTTACAAGGTCTATGAATCGGGGATTTATCGCTATGTTATCATCGTGTATCCGCGCATTTTGGAGCTTGATGGGTATTGGGGCAAGGTGTTTGCTATCTTTGCGGGCTGTGTGCTGCTTTTTTTCGTGCTGCTGCAAGTCTTTGCGAGCAAACTAGGTGCGAGTTTCGCTAAAATCTTGCTTTTTTTAGACAAAATCAACACAAAAGAGTGCGTAAAGCTCGACTCATCGCTCTTTAAGGAACTTTCGCTTTTGAATTCAAAGCTCTATGCAAGCAAAAATGAGCTTTTGAAAAGGCAAAAGCAAAACAAAAAGCAAAGCGACAGAATCGCGCTCAAAAACGCCCAGCTTTCAAGCGTGATTTCAGCTATATCTCACGAGCTTAAAAACCCTTTAAGCGTCATAGAACTAGGTGTTTCAAGCCTAAAAGAGCAGGGCATTGACGACAAAACAAGGCTTTTAATGCTTACTAAAATTCAAAACCAAAGCCAAAAGCTCGACAAACTCGCCGACAAACTCAATCTTGTCTTTAATCTCAGCGAGCAAGGCGTGCAAAAAAGCGAGTTTGAGCTGCTTACCTTGTGCGAAAAAGTGTGTCAAAACCTTGCTAGCCAGCGCATTAAACTACAAGCAAAGCCTTGCAAGGTGCTTGCTGATGAGCTTTTAATCGAGCAAGTGCTGATAAATTTACTCACAAACGCCCTAAAATACAGCCAAAAGGACATTACACTTCGCTTAAAAGTGTTGAAAAATGGCGTTTTGGTAAGCGTCAAAGACAGCGGTATCGGCATAGAGCAGGACAAACTCAAACTCATCACTAAAAAATTCTACAAAATCAACCCAAAAAGCGAAAATTCCTTTGGCATAGGGTTGTTTTTAGTGAAAAAAATCCTTGCCCTACACGGGACAACCTTGCAAATACAAAGCACCTTTGGCAAGGGCAGCCAGATGAGCTTTGTTTTGCAAATTTAACTTAGTCGTGCTGAAAAGCGTTGTTTGCGCAAAACACGGAGAATTGATTACTAAAAATAGAGTATTGAGACGAAATTTGCGTGGATTTTTTTGCTCGTTTCACTCACTCAAAATGACAAATATTTTAAACTATTAAAAACTCTTAATCCTGTCATACTGAGTGCAGCAATATATCCATAAATTTAAAGTATATCTTAAATTTCTTTGGATTTTTCGCCTTTTTGCAAAGGCTCAAAAATGATAGCAGTGGTGTAGATTTTTTGCTCGTTTCACTCACTCAAAATAACAAATTCCTTGTTATGCTAATTTTTTTATTATAGTGATGAATCTTGTCATACTGAGCACAGCGAAGTATCCATAAAATTAAAGTGTATCTTAAAATTCTATGGATTTTTCGCTAACGCTCAAAATGACAGCGCGTGCGTTTTTTTGCTGTAGCTACGCCTTGCAATCCGTAGAGTCGCCTTCTAGCTAAAGCTCAAAACGACAAATCAAAGCTCGTCCCCAAAAAGAGACGAGCTTAGCTCAAAGTAAGCCCGCTTGACAAGCCACAAATTTAAACACAAATTCAGCTTTATAGATTGCCACGCCGTTTTTTAAACGGCTCGCAATGACAAGCCAAAGCCTTTTTAAAACCTATACTTCACTCCCAAGTTTCCGCTCATATACATTTCATCGACCTTAATCGCCGCTCGCTCTTTCGATTTGCCCGCGCCCTTGTAACTCTGCCTTAACATCGGGCGGCAGCTGCTCGCCGTGATAGTAGCGTTTGGCTTCCTCATACT